>WUUC01120141.1_pt1 | contig 17576 bp, 18 predicted proteins | sample 6278441 | NCBI WGS metagenome assembly WUUC01 (sample SAMN13675441, study PRJNA597444) | soil metagenome | isolation source: soil | place: USA: Washington | collected 2017-10 | reverse complement strand
CGGCCTGTTCGCCGATTGCCCTGGTCACGAGCGTCTTCAGTTTTTGACGCTCATAGGCCACAACAGCGAGAATGGCGCCTAATTGAATGGAGATTTCGGCATTGGCGGCCACCTCTCCCGTGAATCCGAACGCATGGCCCGCCAGAATAAGATGACCAGTGGACGACACCGGAAGAAATTCTGTCAGCCCTTCGACGATGCCAAGGATGATGGCAAGGGCCGGCCCCCACTCGTTCATAAGACGTCCTTGTGAGTGAAACGCACAGATGGCACACGCAGGCCTCTCGCATAATCACAAAGTGATATCGTTCCGTCAAGGGAGCGGCGGAAAGCCGCGGATCAGCCGCAGCCGTCTGTCCCCTAATTGTATTGACAAAGGATTGAGCTTGGCATACACACAGACTATGATACGACGAGCGCCTGCGCGCCTCGTAAATCGGCCGCACGTGTGAGTGAATGCGGAAGGGGAGGATCGTATGAATCCTGTTTTGAACGCGGCAATCATCTTCACAAGCGTAGCAGCCCTGTCGGGCTGCGTCTCCGACCGGAAATATCAGGAAGCCTTGAGCGAAACCGAAACCGCCAAGACTGAATTGGCTACGACGCGCGCCCAGAAGAGTGCACTGGAACAGCAGGTGAAGACGCTGAAGGATCTCAATGTGAAGTTCGGCAGCGAAGCGCAGGCCGCTCGTGATGAGTTGGAGCGCATCCAATACGGACGAGATAAGGAACGGGGGAGCGTCGAAGGCCGCACAAAAGAACTTGAGGACCGGGTTAAGCAGCTCGCGGCTCAAAATCGGGCCGTGCGGCAGGAGTATGAAGACGCGAAACGCCACAACGAGACGCTCAAATCCCTTGTGGCCCGCTATCAAAAGGAACTGAAGGATCAATCTCGATCCGCCGGCGGGTCTCTGGCGCCTTCGATGCAGCCCAGCCCGCCTGCCGCGGCGGCTCCTGGCGCCGCTCCGCCCGGCTCGACCTCGCGTCCAGCCAATGGACCGCCGAGTTCGGGAGGAATCATGAACGTCAACCGGGCTTCATCCAGCGAAATGGTATTGTTGCTGGGATTGCCAAAAGAGGTCGCGGAACGGATCGTCAGCAATCGGCCATACAAAGTGAAGGGCGAACTGGTCGCCAAGAATGTCGTACCGAAGGAAACATTCGATATGATTAAGGATCGGATCAGCGTCAGCCCATAGCAGGATGGGGGAAAGCTTTCTTCTCGCCAACCCAGCCTCGGCGCGCTGTTTTGACCATCCTGCCGTCCGGGTCACCGTCATGTATCGAACAGGCCGTTCGTCGAAAGGCGGGCGGCCTGTTGCCGTTTGAAGGATCGTCAACGGAACGGGGTGATTCGCTTTTTCCTTCTTGCTAGAATGGCTCGGGTTCCACTTCCTTGAAAGAGCACTTGATGCGCCGCATGTTCCTTATCGCCGCCGTGTTGCTCGTCGGATTCACCATCGGCGGCTACGTCTTTTTTAATGGCGAGCGCAAAGCGCCCGTCCGGTACCGGACCGCCGTCATCGAGCGCGGCCCCGTCGTCTCGATCGTGACGGCCATGGGATCCATCAATCCTGTCGTGTCCGTCCAGGTCGGGACTCAAGTATCGGGGATGATCAAAAGCCTTCATGCGGACTTCAATTCCATCGTCAAGGCGGGCGACGTCGTGGCGACCATCGATCCGGAGCCATTTCGCGCCCGCCGGGACCAGGCAGCCAGTAACCTTGAAATGGCAAAGGCCAATCTTGCGAAGGCCAAGAACGAGCAGGCGCAACGCCAGCGTGAATTGAACCGCGCCATGTCGCTCGCTGCGCAGCAATTTGTCTCGCAAAATGACGTCGATATGGCGATCACCAACGCCCAAGGAGCGGAGGCCCAAGTCAATGTGGTCATGGCGCAGGTCAAGCAGGCCGAAGCGGCTTTAAGCGCAGCCGAGTTGGACCTCAAGTACACGACCATCCGCTCACCGGTCAACGGCATCGTCGTGGCCAGGAACGTCGAGGTGGGTCAGACTGTTGCCGCGAGTTTTGCCACGCCCAATCTCTTTTTGATCGCGCTCGATCTCACCAAGATGCAGGTCGACACGAATGTCAGTGAATCGGATATCGGCGGGATCACCGAAGGGAAGGAAGCCACCTTTACCGTCGATGCCTACCCAGGCGTTCCTTTTGCCGGGACCATCCGTCAGGTGCGATTGGCGCCGATTGCCGTGCAAAACGTCGTCACCTATAACGTGGTGATCGGCGTTGATAACCAAGACTTGCGCTTGAAGCCCGGCATGACGGCCAACGTGTCCATCGTCGTGGCGCAGCGGGACAACGTACTCAAAGTTCCGAATGCCGCGCTTCGATTCGTGCCGCCAAAGTCCGAAATCACCTCCAGACGCCCTGCCGATGGGCTGTCCGTCACTGGAGAGGCCGGTGGCCGTCCGCTGGCGACGGCCGGCGGCCCGCTCGGCCGGCCGCTATGGAAGCAGACGGAGAACGGAGAGCCGGTCGCCGTGATGGTCCGGACCGGTATTTCAGACGGCGCCTCAACCGAAATTGTCTCGGGTACCGTGACCGACGGCGAGGAGGTTATCGTGGGGATTGAGCAGCCGCGCGGCGTCCGCAAGGGCGGTGACTTGCCGCCGGGATTCGGGCCTCCAGGCGGCTCCCGTCGATCGCGCGGTTTCTGATCCGCCTTTCCAGGCTCAACGAAACGTCGGCGCTCTCCGCGTGCTTTTGACCCTCTTTATGACCAGTCTCATTCAATGCGAGGACATGTGGAAGGTTTATCGCCTCGGCGATATTCAAGTGAATGCCCTCCGCGGACTCAGTCTCACGATTGAAAAGAGCGAGTTCGTCGCCGTGATCGGCTCGTCCGGGTCCGGCAAATCTACGCTCATGAATATCCTGGGATGTCTCGACCAGCCGACCAAGGGTCAATATAAGCTGGGTGGCATCGATGTCGGCCGACTACGACCGGATCACCTGGCTGACATCCGGAACCGGCAGATCGGATTCATCTTTCAAAGTTTCAACCTCATTCCTCGCACCAACGCGCTCGAAAATGCCCAGCTGCCGTTGCTGTATCGGGGTCTGCCGCTCAAGGAGCAGCGGGCTCAGGCCGCCGCCGCGCTTGAGCGCGTCGGGCTCGCCGGCAGAGAGCACCATTATGCGACGCAGCTCTCGGGCGGCCAGCAGCAACGCGTCGCCATCGCGCGAGCCCTCATCACAGCACCTTCGATTTTGCTGGCGGACGAGCCGACCGGCAATCTCGATACGCAATCGAGCCGCGAGATCATGAACATTTTGAAAGGGCTCAATCACGAGGGCATGACGATCATTTTGGTGACGCATGAAACCGATATTGCCGCGTATGCGCATCGCGAAATTGTGCTCTCTGACGGACAGGTAGTAAGCGATCGACACACGAAACCGCGGCCGCAATCCGTGGGCGCCTAAATGCCGGCCTTTCTTTGGCTGACGGTGATGACCGCCTTGCGCATTCTGGCGCGCAATCGATTGCGCGCCGGCTTGACCGTACTGGGCATCGTCATCGGCGTTGCGGCGGTTATTGCCATGGTGAGTATCGGCGAAGGGGCAAAGCGCGCAGTGCAGGCACAAATCGCGACGATGGGCACGAATATCATCATCATCTGGCCCGGTGCCACGACCGTCAGCGGCGTCCGTAGCGGCCAAGGAGGGGCCGTCACCCTCACCGTGTCCGATGCGTTGGATCTCAAGAAAAAAATTCCGCTGCTGTCAGAAACCGGTTGGGCAAGGCGGGAAGTCATGCAGATCGTCAACGGCAACCGGAACTGGAACGGACCGGTCAACGGTGTGTCACCGAGTTACTTCACGATTCGCGACTGGGCATTTTCAAGCGGAGGGCCCTTCACGCAAGCCGATTTGGACAGTGCGGCTCGCATCGCGGTGATCGGACAAACGATCGTGGATAATCTGTTCGATGACGGCGAAGAGCCTGTGGGCGCCGTTATTCGCATCAAGAACGTGCCGTTCCGCATCATCGGCGTACTCGCGCCCAAGGGCCAGTCGGCCCAAGGGTCGGACCAGGACGACGTCATCTTCATTCCGTTTACCACCGCTGAGCGCAAAGTCTTTGGTACCGCATTCTTGGGATCGGTCGCGGCGATGTTCGCTTCAACGGATCGAACCGAAGATCTCCCCGAAGCTGTTGACCTGATTCGAGAAGTGCTGCGCGGCCGTCATCGGCTGCAAGCCGACCAAAGCGACGACTTTACCGTCAAAACCCAGGTCGATATTGGGAGAGTGCAGGAAGGCACCGGTCAGACGCTGACATGGATGCTGCTCTCCATTGCGTCTGTCTCACTCCTCGTCGGTGGCATCGGAATCATGAACATTCTGCTCGTCTCGGTGACGGAGCGGACAAAAGAGATCGGCGTCCGCATGGCGGTCGGAGCCAAGCGCCGCCATATCGTGATGCAGTTCCTGATCGAGGCCATGACCCTGAGTGTATTAGGGGGCGCGCTGGGTATCATCCTGGGCGTCATCGGGGCGAAACTGACGACGGTCGTCGCGGGCTGGCCCACCATCATCTCCATCGACGTGATCGTGATCGCGTTCGTTTTCTCCCTCGCGGTAGGACTTTTCTTCGGCCTCTATCCCGCCAACAAGGCTTCGCGCCTCAATCCCATCGAAGCGCTCCGCTATGAATGACCGTCCGGCGCACACGCGGGCTGTGAGACGTCTGCCAGTGAGGCGGCGGAAAGCAGCACTTCAATGCGCGGGTTCGTCCGGTCGACGTGCTTGTAGAGATGGGTCTCGACGATGCGATTGTCGTTCAACCCCAAACCCTCGCAGAGTGCATCTTGCGCGATCTTAAGCCCGCCATCCACATCCCGGCGTAAGGCGGATGTGAAATAAAACCGGATGGACAACGCGAGGGAAGAGGATTGGAGCCGAGACAAGAGGACGGCCCGATTCGGAGACTCCGCAAGCCGCAACCAGACGAGTTGTCCAACCTGGGCCTTATAAGAACGGCCGGTTAATGAGAGCAGGCGGCGCCCGTTCACGGTGGCGTACTGATGATTGATACTTGGAGGAACTGGCAGGGTCAGAGCAAGAAATTGTGGGCCTGCTGCGGCCAGCGGTGGAGCGGCTCGAGCGTCGATCTGTTTGGGAGCCGGAGGCTTCAATATGACCGGACGTTGCATCTTCCGGTTCGCATTAGATGCGACGAAATTGAAAGGGAGCCTCGAAGCGGGGATGCGGATCGGACGCCGAGAAGATGACATAAGCTTGCTACACGGATTGCCGGACACCAACAGCCGGCATACCCAGGCACGAGGCGTTGATCATGTGACTCGACGATTGAGGAACGGAACCGCGGGATCAATCCCTGCTTAAAGGAGATTCAGAATCTTCGCCATGTTTTGCTCATAGCGCTCTTCCGAGCGGGCAATGTAGCGCCGCCATTCACTGGGATTCCAAATTTCCAGGCGATGGTACAGGCCCACCAGGATGATTTCCTGATCGTCGTCCAGCGGTACGAGCTTTCTCAGTTTTCCCGGGATCAGGATCCGCCCCGCTTTGTCAATTTCTGAAGTGCCGGCTTCAGACACGACAAAATGCATGAACAACCGGCTTTGCTCTTCGTCGAGCGTGGCTTTTGTCCGCTCGAGCACCCGTTCCCATTCCTTCATCGAATAAATCAGGATAGACTCTTCGGGACCCTTGAGGAAAACGACCGCCTGTCCATCGGACTCCACTTGCTCGCGAATAGGCGACGGGACGATAAAGCGTCCTTTTTCGTCAACTTTGCAGAGGTATTCGCCGGCAAACATCAATGCCATGTCTCGTGCATCACGCCACGGGTCCGCGAGTGCGGTCCCGGATCCACTGTTCCAGATCCGAACGTACGAATCGCCATTCCTTCCCAAGCTTGAACGCGGGGATTTGATGGTTCTGCAGATAGCGGTACAGCGTCCGAGGGGTGATCTTCAGATAGCGGCAGGTCTCTTCCGCCGTCATTAATTCGCTTTTGGGCTCTTTGGCCATTCGAAAACCGTCGCAGGCAACCAGCCATAGGCTCTATTCCGCTCCAGTTTGACGTCAGAGTAAGAAAATCAATGAGATCTGTCAAGCGAATTTGCATGACATTGCAGGTCAAAGACTGTCGTTGCCTTCCATGGCGTCTGGTGTTTCATCTGAAGTTTCAAATGCTTCCGTCATTTCATCCGCCATGTCGTCTCCCATCTCGTGACCCATTTTTCTCATGATATGCGCCATGCTGGCTGGATCGCCTTCATCGAGGCCGGCTAAGGCACTGTCATCGGCCAAAGATTCGATTTTCGCTTCATCCGATTTAGGCGACGAAAAACGAGACAACAACCGCTCTAACCGGGAACTGCGGCAGTGCGGGCAGGAGACGGAAGTGGACGTGGAGACCGAGAGAACGAGAACGCTGCTTCGTTTTTGACAATCCGCGCACTGGTATTCGTAAATCGGCATTGTTACGTCCCTAGCGATGTCAACGAACGGAGCTGTGCTCAGCCAACACACGGTCCGGCACGAGGCTCGAATCGACCGTCCGGGCCAGCGTCACTGCAGATATCCCTGTTGCGCCCGCATGCCTTAGGGCTTTCGCGCACTCGTGGAGCGTGGTGCCGGTGGTATACACATCATCGACGAGCAGGATGTGGCGGCCGGCGATCGTCTCTGCGTTCCGTACCTCAAAGGCGCGGCGCAGGTTCGTCAACCGCTCGCGGCGTGTCAGGGTAGTTTGCGGCTCGGTCGAAAGTGAGCGAATGAGGGTTGTGATCGAAACCGGCCGCCCCAGGTGACTGCTCAGCCGATCGGCGAGCAGCAGTGATTGGTTGAACTCGCGGGCACGCAGTCTTGAAGGATGCAGAGGGACGGGCACGATGAGATCACAGTCGATGGTCTCCGGCATGGCCTGTACCATGAGCGCGGCCAGCGGCTTTCCGAGCGCTGAGACGCCGCGGTATTTGAGAGCGCAGATTGCCTCCTGCAAGGGCGGAATGTACGGATACAGCGTCCATGCACGCTGATAGGCGGGAGGCCGTTCAAGGCAGTTCTGGCAACGGCCTTCCGGCGACCACGAGAGTGCGGCCGATGACACGAAGGGTTGGTCGCAGCGCGAGCAGCGCGGGCCGGCTAAGGGGTGAATCCGGTCCCAGCATGCCTCGCAGAAGAAAGGGGTCGGCTCCCGACGCAAAGCCTGACGGCAACTGATGCAATTGACGGGAAGCACGATGCGCAATGCCAGCCGGCACAGATCTAACATGCGATCTCGCATCACGGCTGAAAGGTAGGTGAACCCGCACCGGCTGTCAAGGTTGTCGCTCCCGGAATGGGTGTGATATAGGAACACGAGGTCTGACCAGGATGTTGTCCCCGCCGATGGTGAAGCTGACGGAGGTCTCGAAGATCTACAAACGGGGCGAGGACCGGATTTGTGGATTGGACCAGGTAAATTTGGAGGTGTCGACCGGTGCCTTCTGTGCTTTCGTCGGTCCGAGCGGATGTGGGAAAAGCACCTTACTCAATGTCATTGCCGGTCTGGACCTTCCCACCTCGGGAGATATCCAATTAGTCGGAGAATCGACTGCCCGGTATACTTCGGACGAGTGGACGAGAGTGCGCCGGCAGTCCGTTGGAATCGTCTTTCAAGCGTTTCACCTTGTCCCTGTATTGACCGTCGAAGAGAACGTTGCCTTTCCGTTATTGCTGCGAGGCGACGAGGGCAGAGGTGTGCGCCAACGAGTGGCGGAGGTGCTGACGCTTGTTCGGATGACGCATCGGGCAAAGCATCGGCCGAGTGAACTGTCGGGTGGAGAACAACAGCGGGCGGCCGTGGCACGGGCGATTGTGCATCGGCCGAGGATTGTACTCGCCGACGAGCCGACGGGGAACTTGGACTCGCAGCACGGCGGTGAAATTATCGCTCTCCTCCGAAGCCTCGTCGAGGAATTTCAATACACGGTTCTCCTGGTCACGCACAGCGCAGCCGCGGCGGAAGCGGCCGATTACGTTTGGGCGATGAAGGACGGGCGGTTGATGACGCGCTCCAAGGTCAAGGCTGCTTCAGCCGGAACGTGAGAGGTGGAGTCTGATGGATCTGACGGTCACCATTGCAGGTACGACCTTTCCCGGCTGTTTCATGAACGCCTCGGGGGCGTTATGTGTGACCGAGGAAGAACTCATGGCCTTGGGCCGGTCTCGTGCGGCGGCGATCGTCACCAAGTCGATGACGGTCGATGCGCGTCACGGCAATCCCATGCCCCGGTATTATGCCTTTCCCGGCGGCTCCATCAATTCGATGGGTCTGCCGAATCTCGGGTACAGAGCGTATGCGGAGTTGATTCCTCGACTGAAACAATTCAAAAAGCCGGTCATCGCCAGCGTGGCCGGATTATGCGAAGAAGATTTTCCCACGATTGCACGGGTCGTCAACGATGCCGGACCCGATCTCATCGAGGTGAACTTGTCGTGCCCCAACATTCCCGGCAAACCGCAAATCGGCTATGACGCGGACGCGTCGGAGCGTGTGATGAAGCGGGTGCGCAAGATTATCACCGTGCCAATGGGGGTGAAGTTGCCGCCGTATTTCGACCCCGCTCATCACCAGCTGATGGGCGATGTGATCGGCCGTTGCGGTGTGAATTTCTTGAATCTCATTAATTCGGTCGGAAACGGCCTCGTTGTCGATCCTGAGAAGGAAGCGGTGGTGATCAAGCCCAAGGGCGGCTTCGGGGGACTGGGCGGGAACATCATCAAGCCCGTCGCACTGGCCAATGTGCGGGCGTTCTGGAAGCACTTCCACGGCACGATGCCAATCATAGGCACCGGCGGGATTGTGAACGGTGTCGACGCGTTCGAGCATCTGCTCTGTGGCGCGTCTGGCGTGCAGGTCGGAACGGCCTTGGTCGAGGAAGGCATTGAGGTGTTTGCACGGTTGGAACACGAACTTGCGGTTTGTCTTGAAAAAAAGGGATATACCTCGATCGCCGACTGCCGCGGGAAGCTGAAAGAGCTGGAGTAACCAACCCACGGTACCGGGCCGATGCTATTGTGGGCCCAGCAGTGCCGGCAGCTTCACGTACGATGCTTTTGGGGGCAAAACTATTTCCCGAAGGATTTGGAGAGGAGTCCGAGTTGAAGGGCGCGTCGAAGCAGTTGTGCCACATTCCGCACATTCAATCGCCGCATGAGATTAAACCGATGAACCTCCACCGTCCGTACGCTGATTTGCAGCATATTCGCGATTTCTCGATTCGTATGCCCGGCTGAAACTAGGCGCAGAATGTCCCGCTGTCTGGGCGTCAGCAGTTCAAGGTCAACGGGCTCTTCGACCAGGGTCTCACCTTTTCGCCGTAACGCCGTCTTCATGATTTCCCACCTTCAATGGCCATCGATAACGTGAAGCGAGTCTAGCAAAGGTGTGGCTCCCTGTAAACGAAACCGCCGATTTGTGCAGATCCGCCTGCAGCCGCGCGAATGCAGGCAAATCGCCGCGATGCCTTCGCTAAATTGTCTACGCACTTGACCCTATGATGTAATCGACCATGATTAGCTTTTTTGCCCTGGCGAAATCACTCATCCGCGCACATGCCTTCCAGCAGCCTTACAGGACTTTGCTCACCTTGACAGGTGTCGCGTTGGGAGTTCTGGCCTCGGTGGCCATTACTGCGGCCAATGTGGAGGTGCTTCGCGCCTTTGAGCGGGCGGTCTTGACTGTCGCAGGACCCGCCACTTTGGAAGTGTCGGGCCGGGATCTTGGACTCGACGAAACGGTCATCGAGTCCATCCGAACGACGCCGGGAGTCGTCAAGGCGGCTCCCGTGATCGAAGAGGCATTGGTTCTTCTTGACGGGGCGCATCGGGAAGAGAGCGTGCAGGTCTATGGCGTCGATCTTCTCGAAGAAGCCGATCAGCTTGGCTTCCATGTCGAGCGGGGCTCGGTCGAAGACGCATTGAACGATCTTCTCAATCTCGAGAGCGTGTATCTCGGACGGGAGGTGAGCGCCGAATGGAATCTCAGGCGAGGCAGTACATTCGAAGCGAGAACGGGCTCGCGGCACATCCGGCTCACGGTGGCCGGCATCATTGAGGGGCGCGGCAGACAGGGTTCCTATTGGAACCGTGTGGCCGCCATGGACCTTGCCGCGGCGCAGGTGTTGTTTGACATGGTCGGCCGATTGGACCGGATTGATGTGGTCACGTCTCGCGATCACACCCCTGAAGACGTGGCGGTCGCTCTCCGATCGGTGATACCTCCATCGCTCGTCGTCCAGCGGCCTGCTCAGCGGACGGCACAAGTCGAAAAAATGGTGGGGTCTTTTCAGCTCAACCTGGCGGTACTGAGCTGGGTGGGATTATTGGTCGGCATGTTTCTCGTGTACAACACGATGAGTTTCTCAGTGGCTCAGCGACGGCGGGAGATCGGCATTTATCGAGCCCTCGGAATGACGGAGCGGCGCGTCGCTGGTTTGTTCCTTCTGGAAGCCGGCTTATTCGGCTTTGCCGGTGGTGTGCTTGGAGGAATCGCAGGTCTGTGGATCGCGCGCGGATTGGTCGTCTTGGTCAGCAGGACGATCAGTGATCTGTATGTGCCGTTGTCGGCCCATGGCACATTCGACGTCTTTGATGTCTATAGCCTGCGCTCGGTTGCCCAGGGCATCCTGACCGGTATGGTCGTTTCGATGGCTGGTGCATGGGGACCGAGCATGAGCGCCAGCCGTACGATGACGACGAAAGCGCTCGCGCCAGGCGACTACGAGATGTCTCAATCCATACGAACACGACGGTATCTATGGGGAAGTCTTGGGCTGTTGGCAGTCGGGGCGTTGAGTGCGTCAGGTCCTCCGCTCGGAGGCCGGCCGATTCTCGGCTATGCCGCAACGTTATGCCTGTTGGGAGCATTCGCCTTGCTCGCCCCGGTGTGTGTGTCGGCTCTGCGGTGGTCCGCTCACACAACACTCAGCGGGTCGTCCGTCAGCGGCAATCTCAGACGTATCGCAGCCGATCACGCCGCACGACATCCGGGCCGGAATGCCGTAACGGTATCGGCGTTGCTCGTCGGGCTTGCAATTATGATCGGCGTCGTCGTCATGGTCCGAAGCTTTCGCAATACGGTTGAAGCCTGGGTGGATGAAACCGTCATCGCCGATCTGATTGTCGCCCCGCAGGCTTGGTTGCACGGGAAACAGGCGGGACAGGCGTCGCGAACTCTCCCCGGCACATGGGTCGCGACGTTGCAGGAGATCGAAGGAGTAGCGGCGGTCGATACCTATCGCGATGTGCAGGTCGACGTGCAGGGCCAGCAGGCAGCATTAGTGTCGCGCGATCTGCGTCTCCACGCCGAACGCGGCCGCTATGTGATGATGGAGGGCGACTCGGCAGCCGTCCTCAAGCGGGCCGCCATGACAGGCGGGGTGCTCATGTCGGAAGTGTTGGCGAACCGGCTCGGTGTGCATTCGGGCGACGCCGTTACGCTCATCACTCCCAAAGGTCCGCATACGGTTCCGATCGAAGGTGTCTTTTACGATTACGCCACCGACGGCGGAAAGATGGTCATGGAACGAACCGACTACCGCCGCATCTGGGAGGATGATCGCGTGACGGTGTTTGCGCTGTATCTGGCGCCCGATGCCCACCAAGACCGAATCATGCGGGCGATCAACCAGGCGTTGGCTGCCGGGCAACAATCGTTGGCGCCGCCGGTCCTGATCAGGAATAAGGATGTACGACAGGAGATCCTCACGATCTTCGACCGCACGTTCGTCTTGACCTACGTGTTGGAGGCAATCGCCGTATTTGTCGCGGTGCTCGGAATCGTCAATACGCTCGTGACGGCGGTACTCGAACGGCGCCGGGAACTGGCGACTCTGCTTGCCATCGGCGCCAGCCGCACCCAGGTCGAACGGTTGGTTCTATGGGAGGCCGTCTATCTCGGATTGATCGGCGCCGGCTTAGGCGTTATGGGTGGGCTGGCCCTGGCTTGGGTTCTGATCGCCGTGATCAATAAGCAATCGTTCGGATGGACGATCCGCATGACGATTCCCTGGGAGGTGCTCGTCCAGGCGGTGGTATTGGCGATCACGGTTGCCTGGCTTGCCGGTTATCTCCCCGCCCGCTGGGCCGCCAGGCAGCCCATAGGAGAGGGACTACGAAACGAATAACGCGTGTCAAAACCACGCATGAAACGGGCTGAGCAGCACACTCAACGCTCGTTCGCCCCATTCGCGGGTTTCCAGCTCCTGGTGCGAGAGTTTGCTTGAATGGGCAATGTCTTCGACAAAAATATCTTCGAGCCGATGTGCAATGGCCTCATCGTAGAACATCACGTTCAGTTCGTCGTTCATCGCCATGGACCGGTTATCGAGATTCGTACTTCCGACCGTCGCCCAGGTGCCGTCCACGATCATCATCTTGGTATGCAGAAGGGCCGGGGAATATTCGTGGAGCTGAATGCCTCCGTCCAATAAGGCGCCAAATCCGTCCCGCTGAGAGGCTTGAGTGACATACTCGACGCCGGAACCATTTTCGACACTCGGAATCAGCACGCGGACGCGCACGTCCCGTCGGCTGGCCTCGAGCAGCGCTTCGGTCAACTGCTCACCTGGGAGGAGGTATGGGGTTGAGATGAAGATGGAGCGGCGCGCCGAGGCAATCGCCTGCAAAAACACGCGGTACATGGCGTCGTTGCCTTGTAACGGCGAACTCCTCACGACCTGGACATGTACCGGAAGGTCCTTCACTTCAACGGGCGGATGAGGGAAATATTCCTTCCCGCCCAACAGCACCCCGGTCGCCTCGCGCCAGTGTTCGACGAAAGCTTCTTGCAAGCTTTGCACGATCGGCCCTTCAAGACGCACGTTCGTTTCCCGCCATCGTCCGGCGGTTCGCCCATCGCCGTTCCAGGTATCGTCTATTCCATAGCCGCCGGTAAATCCGACTCGTCCATCCACGACCATGATCCGGCGGTGGTTCCGTTTGTTCGTCCGTTCAAGGCTCCACACACGGAGAGGACGGAAATTTGGCACGATTGAGCACCCCGCCGCTTGCAGCGCATCGATATACCGGTTCGGCAACCCATCGGATCCATGCGCATCGAGCAGCATCGCCACACGAACGCCGGCTTGGCACCGATCGGCCAAGCCGGCGATTATTTCGTCTGCCAGTTTGCCTTGGTGGAAGATGTACGCTTCAAACGTGATCGTGTCGTGAGCCGAGCGGATCGCATCCAGCAAAGCGGGAAACGTCTGCTCGCCGTTCAAAAGAATATCCACGCGATTGTCGCCGAGGATCGGCGATCCCGCGAAGGCCTCCAACGACGTTGTGAATGCCGGGTCGGTGATCGCGATTGAGGCCGGCGTCAACGGAGTTGGCGTGGACGCGCAGCCGCCAAGCCATGAGGCAAGCAGTATGGCGAAGAGCGACTGCCAGCCATTAATGGTAAATCCCGTCTCTACTCGTCGCGTCATCCCTATGGTAAGGTGATCCGTTTCCATCCATCACCCCGTCCACCACAAGTGAGGTTGCTGCGCTATGGTTGCATCGATTGGTTCCCTTGCGGCCCCATCGAAGTCATTGGTTCCTCGGATCATGTTGACATGGTATGCCGCCCTGTTTCTTGCCCTCGCGATTTCGCCGGTGGACTACAAAATCTGGTGGGGTTCGAACGTGTTGCCGATTGCGTTCATCGCTGTCCTCGTCCTTACCCATCGAACGTTCCCGTTATCCAATACCTCGTACATCCTTATCACCCTGTGGCTCACCCTCCACACGATCGCGGTGCACTACACCTATCCACAGGTTCCCTTGGGATTGTGGCTCGACAGATGGTTCGACTTCCACCGCAATCATTTTGACCGGATCGTTCATTTCTGCTTCGGGTTCTTGATGACGCTGCCGCTCGTTGAAGTGTTTCGGCGCCGCTGCAACACCACAGGATGGCTGTTGCCCTATGTGGTCGTCATCACGGTCCTGGGCTTCAGCGCCTTCTGGGAGATCATCGAATCCTGGATCGGCCAGGTGGCTCATCCCGACGTCGAAAAGGCCATGGTTGGTCATCAAGGCGACGTCTGGGACCCGCAACGCGACATGGCAGCGGCATTCTATGGTTCGCTGGTGTACATGGGCTATCTGGTATTTAGACGAACCCTTCATGAGCAGGATGCGAAGCCGTCTTGTGTGAGCGGTTCCGACAGCACCATACATCCGCCGATCATGTCGTGAGTCAGAAAGCAGCCTCTACCTCGTGAGCACGATCACCAACGCAACGAGAGACACTAGAAGCCCTGCGGCGACCAGGATGGTCAACCGTTTGAGTTTCCGCTCCACCACATCCGATCGTTCCGCAAGCCACTCGACGGATTGTTCGACGGCCGCCAGCCGTCCATCCTCCGTCCTCGCTGTGACAGAGTGTTGACGCTCCAGCAGCGACTTCACCACGGGAAGCAATCTCGGCAGCTGCTTGATGAGAAGGGTAAAAATCGGGTTCATCGGTAAAGTGTCCCGCGTTAATGTGTCGCATGTTTCTGGTCCTCGGCTTTGGCCAATTGAGGACTCGTCAGTTCGATGCTGAGGATCGGGCCCATCAGTTGCAACGGCCCTTCAAATCGCACGAATCCTGGAACGTCGTCGGCCAGAATGTAGCAATCATAGTGGAAGTCAGCCGGCAACTTCCCAAGGACCTTCCCCAAGAATTTCTTGATCGGTCCAATATCCGGCTTAAACGAATATTGCCAGGCTTTCCGCCGTTGGTCACCTACGCGGATCACCTGTTCGCCGACATATGCTAATTCAAGGGCGATGGCCGTCGGCGCTGGAGTGAAGGCCAGGATGTTCACGGTTTCGCTGGCGCCTTCCTCAAGGTTGAACAGGGTGGTGACGATCATGCCGTTGTAGGCGTCCTTGGGCAGCTCAATGTCACCCGTCACGATGTGTTCGGTGCCGTTTTCCGTTCTGAGTCGAACCTCGTATTTTGACGCTGCTCGATCGACCATTGCGTCGATCTGTTCTGGAAATGACGGTCCTCGTTGGACGAGTCGATAGCGAATCAGCGTAAAGACCCGCTGCTGTGAGAATGCAACTGTTTCGTCGTGGATGGAGCCGTCTTTGAAATTGAATACCAGGCGGCTTTCGGCCACGCCGCCTTCTTTGATGCGTTGAGTCAGCTCACCATGACCGATCACGTCGCCGGCCAGTGATCGTACGACGAGAAAGCCATGTGTAAGTCCTTCCGGAAAACGCACGGCAACAGGGCTTGCTTGTCCGGACAGGGGAGTGAGCAGGAGGGCCGTTAACCACACCGCAAGGAGGCAACCATAGACGAGACCGCCTCGGGTCAGTTGAGCCGGACACGGGCGGAGCGTCATTGGCTCACTCATTGAGCAGCTCCGCAACCGGCTTGAGATCTTCGACCCGCTCGGCGAATACCTTCACCATGCCCATGATGGGAATGGCGAAGAGAAAGCCCCACACGCCCCACAGCCATCCCCAAAACAGGAGAGACACAAAGACTGCCGTCGTGTTCATGTTCGACATCTTGCCGCACATCCAGGTCATCAGCATCATGCCGACAAGAAATGCGATGCCAAGCGAGCTCGCGGACACGAGTAGAGCCATGGATAGCGACTCGAACTGCATGAAGGCGGCCATGCCGGTTGCCAGCGCCGTCAACGCCGGCCCCAGATAGGGAATAAAATGCAGGACTCCGGCAGCAACGGCCCATGCGCCGGCATTATCGAGACCGATCGAACGGAACGCGATCCAGGTGAAGGTTCCGAGCAAGACGTTGGCCGCCAGAAGCGTGAGCATATAATTCTGGATCGAGCGGTCGATATCATCCAAGATCGCTGCGGTGATTTTTCTTCGGGACAGCGAAGGGCCGGTGATGCGCAGCAGTTTTCGTTTGAAGGTATCACCGGACAACAAGAGAAATACCACGAGCAGCAGCAGCATGGCCGTTTCGCCGATCAGGCCGAACATACCGAGTGATCCCGTCCATAACCAATGGACAAGTTTGAATTTAGGTTCCTCGATAACGACCCGTGTCGGAGGCTTATGCGGCAGGGGAGGACCAGTGGCGGCTTGAGTGGTGGCCTGTTCGATTTCCCGAGCCGCCGCCTGGACCTTCAACACCGTATTCGGCTGCGCAGCGATATCACGGAGCGTCGCCGACAATTTCCCTGCGGCTTCCGGTACCTGGTCTAGAATCCGTTCAACCTCAGCGCGCAATGACAAAGCTCCCGCGGCCACACCGCATAATAAGGAGGCGATCACCAGCGCGGTGCCCACGAAGCGAGGCACTTTACAACGCTCCAGCCAAGTCACCAGAGGATTCAGGGTATAGGCGAGAATAATGCCGAAGACGAGGGGAATAAAGAATCGCTGCGCCCAATACAGCGCAAAGACGATCGCGACAACAGCCAGAATGATTGCGGGCAGACTGCGCGGGTCCGATCCTCCATGGATTATCGGTAAGCCGGGTCTCAGATGAGAGAGCGGCACTGATTCGGTCAAGACTCGAGCTGAGTCAGTCGTCGCTTGTTCGTCGGTTTCCATGAAGCACGCAGATCGGTGGCTGTCTGTACATGACAACATACCCCCAAGGGAATCCCTACTAGGAGAAGTCCCTGTCAACACAGGGAAGACGACCATGAAGAAGAGGGCGCGAGCAACGATGTAATCCCGAGCGAACGCGAGGATACTAAGGTTGGAGCGTGAGAGATGGTGAGATTTGCGGCGTCTGGTACGCAACTTCAATCGTAAATCCGAGGTCGCGAATCATGCCCCACACTTCGGGTGCCGGAGCGCCTGGCGTGGTCAAATAGCCGTTCACGAAGACGGAGTCGGCCGGGTAAAGGGCCAAGGGCTGCAGGCTGCGCAGGTTGTGTTCCCGGCCGCCGGCAATCCGAATCTCGGTGCGGGGGTGAAGGAACCGGAAAAGGCAGAGAACTTTGAGACAGCGTTGTGGAGTGAGATTGTTGCAGTGCCCCAGCGGCGTCCCGGGGACAGCATGCAGCATGTTCAGCGGAATGGAATCGGGCTTCACCTCGCGCAGTGCCATGGCAAGATCGATCAGATCGTCGTCTTCCTCGCCCATTCCCACGATGCCGCCCGAGCAGATCTCCAGTCCGGCGGCGCGCGCATTTCGAATCGTGGCAAGACGATCCTGAAATGTGTGCGTCGTACAGATCGAGCGGTGAAAGGCCTCACTGGTATTCAAATTGTGATTGATTCGATCGACGCCGGCCGCCTTCAGCCGCCTCGCCTGATCGTCATTCATGAGGCCAAGAGAGCAGCAGATCTGGATCGGCAACTCCTGCTTGATCGCCTGGACGGCGCCGGCAATCTCGTCGATTTCCCGATCGAGGGGACTGCGGCCGCTGATGACGATGCAGTAGCGCTGCGCTTTCGATGCGGCGGCCTGCCGCGCGCCCTCGATCATTTGTTGCTGCGGGACTAAGCCGTATCGTTCAATCGCTGCGGTCGAGACCGCCGATTGGGAACAATAGTGGCAATCTTCCTGGCACGCGCCACTCTTCGCATTGTGCAGCATCTGCAAGCGAACGGTCTTTC
>WUUC01014135.1_pt1 | contig 17576 bp, 21 predicted proteins | sample 6278441 | NCBI WGS metagenome assembly WUUC01 (sample SAMN13675441, study PRJNA597444) | soil metagenome | isolation source: soil | place: USA: Washington | collected 2017-10 | reverse complement strand
ATATTGTGAGGACTACGCGACCGAGACACTCCGAATTCGGGAGCAAATGGAGTCGCTCGGATGCGATGTCTCTGCCAACAAGGCCTTCGATAATAAAGAGCTTTATGGAACCCTATTCGAGCCCAGCCGCAACGCCCATATATATTGGTGCATGGCGCAAAAGCATATTACGGCGCCGACCGCCGAGGGCCTGAAGCGTTGGCGTGCGTTGAAGGAGTGCAAGGAAGAGGCGGCCCATAGAGAGGCAAAGGAGAAACACTGCCCGGAAGGCTTTCGCGTGCTCGACCTAACGCAGCAGGGGGGGACGATGCAGTGCATTCCAACCGAAGCGTGGTTGGAACAGCAACAAAAAGACGGCGGCACCGGCGGCACCCCTGAACACGTAATGACCTGCACGATCGAGCAAGCCGTCGACGTCTGTCCTACCGCTGGGGATTGTAACGAAACGACAAGAATCGAGGTGCTGGAGGCGCCCGGCACAGTTACTGTTTCTCAGCGTCAGGGTCCTTGGCATCAGGTGACAGTGACAAAAGGCTTAGGATGGGTATACAGCGGCGAGGGCTTTGTGTCCCTACATTGCCCCGAGTAAATGAATGAAAGACCCCAGGCGCCCCATTGCCCATGTTCTCACGAGATTCATTAAGCTAGTCGTCGCTACTTCTCTAATAATGATGTTTGCGTCGGACACTTCTTACGCAAAGGAATGCAGGTGGTTTGGAACCGCGCCGTTATGTGATGGGGAATGTCCCCGGGGATGGAGTCTTGAACAGCTTTCAGGAAAAGGCTGCGCCGGTACTTGGGGAATTAGCGGCACAAAAGCTTTCTGCTGTAAGATAGAGCGGGCTTGCGGTCCTAAGCAGTGGGGCACGGAAGGCTGTCCGTATCCGTCCTTCCAAGGTAGGCGGGGCAAAAGCAAAAGGCTGGAACCGCCTCCACTTTCTGATGCTCCTGATCCTCCCGAAACGAGAACCGATAAGCCTTTGCCCTCAGGCGAACGGCAATGCCCGCCAGGTTATCGAGTACTGTCTTCCCCGAACAAATACGGAGCCTATTGCGAACAAATACCGACAACGAGCGGATGCCCGCCGGGTTTGGCGGGACCAAACTGCGACCAAGTGATCGTCAAATAGTGTTTTAAGACAGATTGCTATTCCAAGCGACCGCAACGATCCGAGCAATCGGAGACGAGTGAACCTTAGAGCGGGGGAATGAACACGCTCTGGCATCGCGTTTTTTTTCACTACGTCCCTCGCAACGCAGCTAACGCCGCGACGCGCTGCACCCCATCATCAGCGGATGACCGGTGCGATTGACGGTAATCAGCCTGGTCAGTCAGCCTGTGGCGGTTGGCGGCAACGCAGTCGGGCAGCCGGGCGTGTGCTTGGGGTGTTTGTGGCACTGACCGTCACCGTGAGGGATTCACCGTTACGAGCGGAAGCGCCGGGGTCTCCCGCCTCTCAGATTGCCGGGCTGCACGCCTCCGGCAAATACATTCTGAATGCGGCCGGCCGGCGCGTGCGCCTCCGCGGCGTGAACCGGACCTCGGGCGAATATGCTTGCATCCAGGGTTGGGGCATTTTCGACGGTCCTGTCACCGACGCCGCGATAAAGGCGATGCGCTCCTGGCATATCAACGCGGTGCGCCTTCCCCTCAACGAGCATTGCTGGCTCGACGTCAACACGGAAGGCATCGACCGCAACTATGTCGGCGCTGCCTACCGCCACGCCGTCATCGACTATGTGAACCGCGTGACCGCCGCCGGCATCGCGGTGATCCTCGATCTCCACTGGGCGGCGCCGGGCTCGAAAAAGGCGATTGGGCAATCGCCGATGGCGAACCGCGATCATTCGGTGCGGTTCTGGTCGACAGTGGCCGAGACCTTCAAGTCGAACAACGCCGTCATTTTCGATTTGTTCAACGAGCCCTATCCCGACAACAATACGGGCTCCGATGCCGCCTGGAAGTGCTTGCGCGATGGCGGAAGCTGCGAGGGGGTCGCCTATCCTGCGGCGGGAACGCAGGAGCTTCTCAATGCAGTTCGCGCGACCGGCGCGGCCAATCTCGTGATGGTCGCCGGCGTCGCCTATGCCGGTCTCCTTAATCGCTGGATCGATTATAAGCCGAGCGACCCGCTCGAGCCGGACAACATCGCAGCGTCCGTGCATATCTATCCGCCCGGCAGCCAGTGCTCGGAGAGGGCCTGCTGGGAGGAGATCCTGGCGCCGGTCGCCCACACGCATCCGCTCATCGCCGGCGAGATTGGGCAGGAGGGCTGCGCGCATGACCGGCTCGACGCCGTCATCGACTGGCTGGAGAGCAAGGAGCAGCACTATCTCGTCTGGGCATGGTGGACCGAGCCTTGCGGCGCCTCACCCTATTACGGCCTCATCACCGACTTCGTCACCGGGGCACCAACGCGCGGATATGGGGAGGGCTACAAGGAGCGCCTAGATGCGCTTTTCGCACCAAGTGGACCTTAAGCGCGGTTTCACGACTGAGGAAATGGTCAAAGGGCTTCTTAATCCACGAGGATCCTTTGGGCGACGCAGAAACTCTGGAGTAGATCCGTGGAATAGTAGAGGTGGAGTGTGCGGCGTGGTAGGATCTGATTACGGGCGACCGTCAACTTGTCGTAACGGGGGTGTGACGGTGCGCGTGCGGGCTATCAAAATTTCGGCGAGGAGTCTGCGATGTGGTATTCAGGAACTACTCCTAGCTTTTTCCGCTGTAGCTTATTGATTTCACTAATTGGCTTAATGATGGCATTAGGCTTCTTGGGTCAGGGTCTTGCCAAATCGAGGTTTTTCACGTTCGAAAAAAATATTGATCGTCCGGGCCACGATTATAGCGATGCTCCATCGGCAGGAGCTTCAGAGTGCAGCTTCACCTGCCAGGCAGATAATCGATGCCGCGCGTGGACGTTTAGGATCCAGGGGAACTCGGGCCGCTGTTGGCTAAAGGATTCCGTTCCCGGCGCGGTTCGCAACAACTGTTGCACCTCGGGCGTGAGAAAAGGGCGGGCAGTCCCTATCGATTAAGCTGGCGCCACCCACGCGGTCAGTCACCGTCACATGCTGGCGCAGTACCGAACCATCTGCTGTTCTTACTGTAACCAACGTCGGAGGTGCCGGTGGTGCTAAGAACCCAACTGCAAGCGGGTTCACGCATTCTGCAATTTTAGTCCATTTCGTTAGCGAGACGACGTAGCTCTAAGCACTATTGTTCTTGGCCTAATATTTCGCAATATCCACGTCGGTAGCGCGGTGGAGCCTGGCAATGGCAAGCCCCGCGGCTACCTGTTTCGCGGTTTAGGCCGGGCAGCAGTAAACGCGGCCAGGAGCCTGATTGGACTTCGCGCGCACGCCTCCCAACGGGCAACCCGAGGACGGCCTCGGGAAACAGCGTGCACGGACCTTCAAGCCCTCCACACCGATGACTGCGCAGACCGGATTGGTGCCGTCCTGCCTGACGGAGAACCGGGACCCCGGCGGACAGGCTGCAGTGGGGGCTGAGAATGAGACGCCCACTAAGAGCATCGCAAAGGAGAACGTGATCAGAGATGATGGTGATGTCATGGTTACCTTCCAACACCAGCAGCACGCCTGACATGCTGCGCCACCCGGGACTGGGTGTAAACCCCTCTCGGCCCTGAATGACAAACCTCGGTTGGGTACGACCCAGTCAGAACTCTCATCAAGCAAGCACCCTTCGACCTTGTCAGGTGTTAGGTGGGGGTGCAGGAAGGAAACGGCCGGCGGGCTTCGCCTCGCACCCCACCGCGAGGTGGGGCCCAGAATTTCTGCACCGTATGCCTAGGGCCGCAAGGTGGAGGGCAGCAGGGAGGGGCGCAACAAGGTGGGACCCAGATTTCTGCACGGTGAAAAAACCCGGTACCGTCTACGCTAAGCCCGGCGGCGACGCGATCGGGGAATTGGCAGCCCCAACCGAGGGTGTCACCCTGCTCGGGAAAGAAGGGACCGACTGGTTCCACGTCAAATGGCCTGCCGGCGAGGGATGGGTCTATAGCCTACCAGGCTATGAAGACGCCATCGCCTGCCCCTGAGCAACAAACATCAGCAACCCCGCGCGCGATTCCTGTAATGTAACGGGCGATGGCGTTCGGAAGGGGAGCGCTCATGAAAACGCTGCTTCGTGCGGTTCCGTTCGCCGTCCTGCTACCTTTCTTGTGCCCAGACACCAGCATTGGGTTGGAGGGTGAGGCCTCGAGAGGCTGTGTGGTTGGGGGCCAGGTACGCGCGAATGACGACGTCGACATCTACGACAGTCCGGTGGAGCCGCGCAAAGTTATTGGCATGATGGAAGACGATACGAGCGCCCCATCTCTGGAGCACCATCCAGATGGTTGGTGCAAGATCGACACGCTCAAGCTGTTCGATGGCACGACCGGTCCCGGTTGGGTCGCCGAAGATCATCTGAAGTTCGGCGCTGCGCCCAAAACCAATGAAGTATTGCAGCAAGCACTAAGCGTTGCGAAAGCGAATGCCTCGGCACGCACGGCATGCCCTGGGACGAATGTGTCAAGCAATGCTTGATCGGAACCCGCTGCGAGATCAGCACTGCTCCAGCTCCCAAGACCAATGAAGCCTTGCAGAGATGCACCAAGCTTTGTGAAGGCCAATGCCTCGGCGTGCGCGGCATGCCCTGGGATGAATGCGTCAAGCAATGCTTGATCGGCACCCGCTGTTAGCGGCGGCAAGGAAGTTACGCACATAGGGATTAGGCCCGGGCGCACACTTAACAATAGTCCTTGGAGGAATTCGATGTTCTCGGCATGTCGTCTTGACGTTGGGTTGCGCGACTCTGGGATCGCGGCGTTGACTTCCCTGCTACTGGGCTGGTCAACCGGCGCAGCGCTCGCCGTGGTAGGAACGCCACCCACAGTTACCTGCGACGCGGTCCAGTGCCAGACATGCATCGAGTGCGAGAACGACAAGGGAGCCTGCCGCTGCCTCAAGTGCGGCGTCGCTCCGCAATGCTTAGGGAGCGATCCCGGTCTTCCGTCGGACTTCACTGAAATGCTTAAGGCGCACAATAACTATCGCGCGCAACATGGCACGCCAGCGCTCTCCTGGTCGCCCCAACTTGCCAAGCAGGTCACAGGATTGGGCCAATGCTTGCGCGCCGGAGCCAAATAATTCCGCCCGCTTCGCGCATTCACCAGGAGCCTGGAAAGCGGGCTACGGCGAAAATTTATTTTGGGGCAGGGGCGCGACCGCAACTGGCGCCGTGGACTGGTGGTACGCCGAGGGCAAGCGCTACGACTTCAACAACCCATATCCTTCTTTCACCGCGGGCGATCAAGACAGCACTAAGGAGGGTCCGCCACTTCACGCAGGTGGTGTGGAGGGACAGCAAGGAGCTCGGCTGCGCGGTAGCAAACTGCAGCGGCCAGTCCCTTTGGGTTTGCCAATATTCACCACCTGGAAATTATAATGCACAAAATCCAGGTGTATTTCCATGAGAGGTAGGATTTGAGGACGCGACGAATGATCATGTTGCAGCCACCCGGGGAGCACGCTCACGGGCGGCGAGAGCTTGACTAGGAGCGCTGCGGAGCTTGTGTCCCTCGCTTCGCTCAAAGACTGTGTCGGTCGTTCATTCTCAAATGATGCCTTCGCCCCTCGGAGGGCACCCTGAATTTCGCTGCCCAAAGCGGGCTTCCGTGTGGCGGAATCGTGGTAGAGTCCCTCTCCGGAACCCCGAACGGCCATAAGCAAATGCCTCTAACTGAGTGGCGTGGCTGCCCTCACAGCAAAATGAGGTGGGACCGATGCACCGAGCAGCGCCAGACAGTGACCGAGTGCGACCAGACGAGCGGGGCTCGTCGGGCAGGAAACCGACGGATATCTTTGGTTCAGCTTGGCGATACGCCGCCTCTGCCGTGGCGGCGTTTGCTGTCTGGGTAGCGATGACAGCGAGTTCCGGGGTTACGGCCAAGAATGTTGTCGATCCGAGATGCGAATGGTTTGGCGAAGCGCCGTTCTGCGACGGGGAATGTCCCGCGGGGTGGACAGAGAGAAAAAGAAACAAGAGGGGTGACGGTAACAAGTGTGCGACCGGCTCGAAGGTTTACTGCTGTGACTTCCAGGAACGGTGTGTGCCTGAAAGGGCACCCGGATGGAAACCTGGGACGACGCGAGTCACCGACGAAGGCATTGTCGAATGTCAGGAGTGTAGAAGGTGGGGCGATGATTGCAGGCGTGGCGGCGAACCCCGATTCAATGCGGTTTGCGCCCACTATGAATGGGTGCCATGCGGGCGCGCGCCGGCACGGAAGGATGAGCCAAAGGGCGGACGCGATATTGGGCTTCCGCTACCGGCACCTGATCAACCGGCGGCCCCGGAAGCGCCACCTCCTTGCAAGCCGCCTCGAGAGATGCGGAACGGCTATTGTGTATGTCCGCGAGGACTCATGGGAGAGTTCTGCAACTCCCCGGACGTTCGGTGAAGCGAGGGGCACCCTCATTGAAAGGGACCGACTGATTCCATGTCAAATGGCTCGCCGGTGAAGGGTGGGACAGGCCTGTTTTCCCCCGGAATGCCGGGCTTGGACCTTCGTCCATCGGGGGAGTTGGAAGCCCAAACAGAGGGTGTGCGCCCCGTTTCTGGAGCACCATCCAGATGGATGGTGCAAGATCGACGCGCTCAAGCTGTTTGATGGCACGACCGGTCCCGGTTGGGTCGCCGAAGACCATCTGAAGATCAGCGCCGGTGCACCCTCATCAGCTCACAGTACAACTAAGGCCTCCGCTCTCAAGCGGTGCGGCGGCTCGCAGCCGAATTGCGATGCTTCTGAATGGTGCGATCCCGCGGAGGGGTCGTGTGGGGACGCAGATCCTGAAGGGGTCTGCGTTTACGTCTCCCCAGAATTTTGTCGCCCGGTTTACAAGCCTGTGTGTGGGTGCGATGGCAAGACATATGACAACGAATGCGCTCGGCGCCAAAAGAAGGCCCAGTAGAAGCATGATGGCCGTTGCTCAGTAAATTCTAGAGTCAATAAACCCCTCGTGCAGGCACCCTGAGCATGAGTCCCCTAAGTTTCCATGAGAAAGAAGGTATTTAAGATGACCTCGACCGAGTCATGGCAACAATGAGTACCAATCGAGTCTCCCGATCGAAGTTGATGGGTCTTGGCCTATTTGCAGCCGCGTGTTTGGCCTTGTCGTCTGCGAAAGCTGCCTGTCCGGCCGGATCGCAGTTCTTCGGATGGGGAAACAAGTATGGCTGCGTTGTGCCCGGCGAGAACAAGGTTGTGGCGAGATGCCTTAAAGGTACTCGGGGAAGGCCGTGTACGACTGTCTGGTACTACAAAGCGTTTGAGGGCGGTCAATTAGATGGCACGCCCTATTGCTGTTACATGGTGAAATAGCGAATCAACGCCATCACTACGTTTTAGTGAGCGTGCAGCGACGTGCCCCAGCTTCCCGAACCCTTCCGAATTCCTTGCCGCTAGGCGAGCTAACCCGTTCCAGATGCGATTCGTTGATTATTGTGCCGACGAATCCGGCACGGCGGTTTTTCGCGCGGTCCGCTTTGTCGTCGTTTGAGGCTGGGCTTGGGCTGAGAGACGATCTCAGGCGATTCCGTGGGCTGAGGTCGAAACTAAACCACAGCCTACCAGGGACGCCGACCGACGTTATGGCAATTGAAGCGACACGTAGCCCTCACCGCTATAAACCCACCCTTCTCCAGCGGGCCACTTCACGTGAAACCACGGATCCTTGTTCTCGATCAGCGTGACTCCTTGCGTTCCCGCCGCGAGAAACGTGCCCGTCTTCTCGGGGTCGCTGCCGCCAGGCGCAATGTAGACATCGACGGGGAGGAGCACCGTCACGACGCCCGCTTGCAACAGCGGACCACCCGTCGGAGGTTGCGGAACGCCGGAGGGCGGCTGCGGGGCCGCGATCTGTGGCGGAACAGCGGGTTGAGACGGCGCACCACCAGTTTGCGGTTGCGCGCCAGCGGGCTGAGTTGGCGCGCCGTCCGCCTGCGGCGGAGCGCCGCCGATCTGTGTCTGCGGGTCGCCGGTCTGCGGCAATGTGCCAGAAGGGCGAGTCGATGGACCACCAGTTTGTGGTTGGCCTGTGGTCTGAGGTGGTGCGTTCTGCGGCTGAGGGTCGGTAATCTGAGGTGGCGGGCTACCCGACGACGGCTCCGGCCCTGCGGCCTGTGCAGGCACTTGCGATGGTGGCGCACCCGCGCCCGACTGAGCGACCAGTTCCACGCGCCGGTTTTCCGCTCGGCCCGCTTCGTCGTCGTTGGAGGCGATAGGCGATGAGGCCCCCGCGCCTTGGGCCGAAAGACGGTCGGCGGCGATACCGTAGGCCGACGTCAGAGCGACCACCACGTTCGCTGCGCGGCGGCGGGACAGATCGAGATTGTATTCTGCCGTGCCCTCATTGTCGGTGTGGCCGACGATCAGCAGCTTCAGCTCGGGCTTTGCCTGAAGCAGTTTAGCGATCTCGTCGAGTGTCGGCTTAGACTCCGGTTTGACGATGTCCTTGTCGAAATCGAACAGGATTCCGTAGAGCGCGATCTTGCCCGTATCGTTGATCGCCTTCTCCATCTCCGACGCGTTGACGAAGACGATCTTGTTTGCCTCCATCTCCTTGGTCTCGACCACACGCACAATGGCGACGTTGCTGCGGTCGCTGTCGCCAAGAGTGATGCTCGCATAGACGGCGCCTTCCGGCCGGTCGAGACGGGCGAGGAGATAGCGGCCCTGGCCGAACCAGTTGTGCACATAGTCTCCCATCATTCTCGGCAGCGCCTGAGCATCGCCGACAGACTGCCCGAGATAGTACGCGCCTTCGTCCTTGCCGGTGTCGAAGCACGTTCCTTTCGACGTGGCGCAGGTGAACAGGACGGTAAAGCCCTTGGCCTTCAGGCTGTCTTCGTAATTGCGCAGAACCTCGAGGGTGGAGCGTCCTTGCGGAAGCTTGTAATAGATGAGGACGATGCGGCCTTCGAGCGTCTTGAAGCCGGGGCCTGTTTGGGAGCTGGCGTTGACGTTGGAGAAGGGGCCGTCTACGACCCTCGTCTCATCGTATTCGCCGACTTGATAGGCGACGATCTCGGAGCCTTCATAACGGCCGACAAGTGCATGGTCGGCGCTCCCCTCGATGTCGGCCGCCTGCGCAGCGTCGGCGAGCCACGCTGTACTGAGTGTTGCCAACGCCATCACCAAAAGGGTGGCGAGGCTCGATCGCGGTGCGACGTTCATGCAATTGCCTCCATTTTTCGAGGTACTGGCGCCAGCGTCTGAATTCTGAGCGAGAAGTAGAAGAGTGAGCACGCCCAGAAGTCGGATCAGATCCGCTGCCTGCCAAATTGGTTTTTGCATGGGTCCCCACGATCAGTTGCGGCTTGTGGTAAGTCGGGTCGTTTCTGCTGTCGGAGGATGTGCCCCTACGGATATTTGACCCAGCAGCAGCGCTTATTGCCGCCGCCCAGGGGCTCGCACTCGCACTGCATTTGGTTCGGCAGTGGTGGCTGCCGAATCCTCATTTGGCCCGAAGTCTCGGAAATTACACTTCATCGGCTTGTCCCTCCGGGAGCCGGACTACCCTCCGGGAAAGCGCCTCCTCCGGGTGTCGGAGTATCACCCGCGGGAGCTGAGGATGTGGAAGGCTGCGAAGGTGGGCCGCTGAGGTAATGCACCTCAAAGGTCACAGTTATGGCGCCTGCCTTTTCGAAGTTGAAGGTGGCAGGGAACGTATCGCCCTTCCTCAATCTCCTGTTGAGGCCATGAAACTGGATTTCATCACGAGGGCCGTAAGGAATCGGCTCGAGTTTCACCAAGCCTTTTGCGGGAATTGGCAATCCGTCCGCCAAATTTTCCCAATTCATCACGCCGGCGTCATCTATGGTCACTCGGCTGAAGTCGGTGGTTCCTGCAATATCGGCTGTTACTGAGATGAGCCTGTCGGCCGCCTCCGAGGTATTTCTGATGATTAAATAGGCCACAGCATTTTCACTACCGCCCACCTCCTCCGACACCCACGGGGTCTCGATGGTAATTGCGCCGACCTTGAACTCTCGCGGGCCAGCTTCAGGTAGGGAATACGCCTTTTCAGCGGAAGCTGGAGAGCCGCCTGCGAGAATAGCACCGCCATCGGCGGGTCTTGGAGTGCCGTTAGTAGGAGCTGGAGCGCCGCCCGTGGGAGCCGGAGTTTCCAACCCCTTCCCGGCGCCGGTTGCGATGAGCTCATAGCTTTTTCCGTCCTCGCCGATGCCGCACCAGACCCAGCCTTTGCCGCCTGGCACGGCGTGGCCTTCGACGTGGCACCAATGGTCCTCCGTCTCGACGAGAAGGGCGACCGCGCTCCCGGCCGCGAGCGGCTCTCCCATTGGTTGGCCTTCCCCGCCCGGTCGAGCATAGACGTCGACGGCCCTCGGAACCGTCATTGACTTGCCGTCACCCCGATCACCCGACATTGCGAGACCCGGAAAATTGGCGGTTACGCTCGCGGCGATCGCAAGGAAAATGAATATGCGCCTAGCTGTCATCGTTCTTCCACCGAACTTATAATCTCACCTACTGCACGTTGAGGGATTGGTAGCCCGGGCCGCTATAGACCCAACCTTCGCCGGCAGGCCATTTGACGTGACACCAATGGTCGTTGCAGGGCTCCACCAGAGTGACTTGGTTCGTACCCGCTTGCAGCACGCCCGTCTTCCGACCCCGCCCGCCCGACTGGTCGTAAAGATCGACAGACTTCTCAACGCTGACAAATGCCGCTTCAGGTAAAGGAGGTTCACGAGGCGGGGCCGGTGCTGCCGGAGGCGGTACTGGTTCCGCGGGAGGCGGCGGCGAATTGGGTGATTTGGCGGCCAGAACCTTGCGAAACCTGAATGAGTGAGGCTGTGCTCCGGAGGAGGTGCTGCCGCTCTCCGTGAAGATCAGTTCGTCGCCGGCAATTCTTACCTGAAGCGGGACGGAGACGGCTTGCGAGAGCGCCATTTGCCACTCGGACTTCCTAATGTTCCGGCAGCCCATCATGGTCGAGAATAACCGTTTGAGCCTCACTTTCCCGTCTTCGATCGAGAAAGCGTAGCGGGTCTTATTGCAGTCCGGCTTAGCCCAGAGCGTTGGCTCACCCTCTGCCATTAAGAAGGATACGTGTTCCTCGGAGGCTGCGGGACTGTCGTCGACCGCAGCCAGCATCCAACGGCCGAAGAGATCGTCTGTGGATGGAACATGCTCCTGCTGCTCGGTCGCATTGGGTTCTGGTTGACTCTCGGGTTCCGCAGGATTGGCCGCCTTTGCGGCGAGGCAGGTGGAATCAACCGGCGGCGATGGCTGTCGGTCTTGATCCTCGGCGGTGAAGGTAATCGTTCCCGGTCCGGTGCAAACCTCTTCGCCCCGGAGCCTGACGCTCCAATTTCCACCCGCGTCCGAAAAGTTGCTGGTGAGGTTCTGCGGCTGCGCCGCAGGACCTGAGACGCGGATGATCACCCGCGCGTTAACGGGGTAACCGCCGCCACTGAGTGTGAACGAACCACCTGACCCCGGGGTAACCATGAGCGCGGCAGTGCCTGTCGGCATGGCCGCCGCCATCCGGCATTCCTGCGTCAGTCTGTTCCGCTCCTGGTCCTCGGCGTTCGCAACCCTCGGCTCTACGCTCATGCACCAATTCAGCTGTTCATCTAAGTTCGGCGACCAGCGCGGACCGCTGATGAACTTCGGGTCACAATCGTAGTATTTGGTGGCCATCTCGACCGCCCCGATGGCGCGATAGGCATAGTTGCGGCAGCCGGCGGACCCGATGCGCTGCTCGATTTGCTTCCAAACCGGTCCGACGGCGGAGTAACCGCATTCGTCGATCTTACTCGCCCACATCCAGGGAACCTTTGGATCGTCTGGCTTCTCTTTGACATTTTGCGTCATGCATGTGGAGCTGATGCCGCTTAGGAACGATTGACCGCCCGTATTGATGAAGGCTGGCCCTCCGCTGTCTCCGCCCGCGGGGACGGCTCCTTCCTTTCCGTGCCCGAACCAAAAACGCACTTCGTCGGTCCGTGAGACTTGGAATTCGGCACCCCGGTATTTTCCATCCTGCTGTGCAGGAGTCACATTGTCGCCCGAACCGGTGGCGAGCGTGTGTATGCCACGGCCGTAGACTTCTATGGTTCTCCCCGGCTGCAGCGCGCCGGTAAACACGGGCATATTGAATTCGGCGCTCACGCCTTCAAAGGGGGTCTGCACGCGGACGATTGCGATATCTCGCTCAAGCAGATGGATCTCGCGGCCTTTCCGGGTTTGCTTCTTTACCCAGTCCGCGATGACGGTCAGGTCGCCGGGCTTCTTGGACTCGCCTTCCAAACAATGAGCGGCGGTAATGGCCCACTCACTATTTAGAAGCGCGCCGCTACACCCCACGCTAAGCCTGATGAGACCCCGATCCTGTTGCTCTTGTGCTGAGACAAGCGCGCCCGCGACCAGAGGCTGCGTAACTTTTCCGATATTCTCAGCAAGGCTTGGGCCGCTTATTGCCAAGCCGACAATGCCGGCGAGCAGGCAACGAATGAAGATCGGAGCTGGCCCCTCTTCTCGCAATGCAAATCCCGTTTGATGGCCTTCGATCATCGCTTTTTTGTCCCGAGTGTCAGAATGGGCAATAGCTGGATGAACCCAAGCTGAACGAGGCGCGGTTCGACGCTCGCGCAATACTCCCTCCACGTCATGCACCGGGCGGCATGGCGGGAAGGGGGGCGGCGGGTGGGCTGCGCTTCCGGCGCCAGCGCCAAAAGGCGTACATCACGGCCCCGGCCAGGAGGATCAGACCGCCGGCGAGCAGAGGCCGATAAGCTAGCCATGCCAGGGCGATGACGAACAGGCTAAGGGCCAGAGCCAGGGCAAGCGAAAGCACGGCCGTGCCGGTTTGAACGATCCAACCAAGCAAGGGCACGATGCTGGCGAGCGTGGATAGCGGTTGTAAGATCAGACCAACCCCGGCAAGCATCAGGAACACACCGGCACCGCGCCAGGCCCAGGTTTCGAGGCTCTCAGTCCTGCGCTGATCGGCGATCAATTCATCCGCCGAGCTGTTGCCAACAACGGCCAGATGCATCTGATATCCATTTTGGGCGGTAAAGGTCGCAAAGCCGCCCGCACTCTGAAGAGCCAGCACCGAGATGGTGGAGTCGGACGGCAGCCCCGAATATTGCACGCGCGTGTCGCCGATTTTCGGAGAAGCCGGATCGCCGCGATAAAGATGCGCGCCGCTGCGCGTCCATCCGTTCGCCGCAGAGGGCGTCACGTCTTGGGCGTATTCGATCCCGTTCAGCGTATTCGCATCGAGAGTCCAACCGCCGAGCTTGGCATCGGCGGCAGAGAAGCGGGCGTTGCGAAGCGCAATCCCCGGATTCTGGTGACCCTCGGGATGCGCGAATTTGGACGAGTCCAAGAAGTCGGGAGACCATTCACGGGTGTACTCGTACGTGGTTGTGGTCGTTTCGCTCCCGTCGGCGTTCTCCTTCCTCTCTTTTCTTTTGTTTTCCTTCCACTGAAACATCTCAGCCGTGCGGGCGACGCCCACATGGCGCTCAAAGGTAATGCCGGTATCGGTGTCTTGGATGGGCGATTGCGCCGTCGCGGTACCGACCACATGAACCAGCTTGTTGTTGTTGGCCGGCACGGGGCCGCTGTCGTCCACCTCGACAACCTGCCCGGCTGCCTCTCTGAGGCCGGTAATCGCCTGGACCGCCCTGCCTTCGTTCCACCAGAGCAGCGCGATGGCCGCAATGATGAATAGCGGTCCAAATACAACCCCCTTGAGGGCATTGCCGATACGAGAGCCGAAACCTTCCCTCGAGGTAACCGTGAACCTGTCGGACATCTCCTCCCCCATGGCGAAGCGGATCACACGGGAGATTATACCTTACTGGCCCGGTCAGAGCGCCTCTCTTGTTCTCGCCATCGCCGACGACCGCAGATGTTCAGCTCTCGTTCAGATGGCGCGCGCAGGAACAATGCGTACCCCTGCGAGCCCCAATCGCACCTCATGGAGTCGCATCGATGACCGATAAAAGCAAAGCTTCGCTAGTACTCGGGCTCACCATCCTATCACTCCTGCCAGGTGCAACGAGCGCCCAACCGAGCATGGACCCAAAGGTGGCCTGTGAAAGTAGGAGCCCCAACAACACCTACGATCAGAAAAAAGGGACTTGTATCAAACACATCGGGAAGAACCCGGCGCGTGTGGCATGTGAAAGCAAGGGCCACCGATGGAATTATGCAACAGGGCGGTGCATCAAACTTCTCATCAAAAAAAAGCTTCCTCCTGCCGAGGCGCCGGAGCAAGTTCAGCCTGACACCAACACCTCCGCCGGAGGGGGAGGCAGCTGACCTGGCGAGATCTACCGCACTGACAGCGAGATATGGTTTTGAAGGTGTAAGGTTGGGGATTAGCGGAATAGCATTTCCTTTAGCCAATTGCTGACTGGGGCAAACCCATGTCCTTGATGGCACACAAATTGATCCAAGCGCTTTGGATGCTTCTCCTCTCTGCATTGTTATGCGGCAACGCCGAGGCCACAGAAGAGGCTCATCCGTTAACAAGCTTCGTCATCGGCGAATACGTCATTGTCGGTCAGGAGCCGAATGGGGGGCCGGCTTATAGCGGCTCCGCGCGCATCGACGTTACCGAGAGCCGGCTGACGTTGAAGCGCCAGCGCGGTGACGACAGGATTGAGGCTGCCGGGGATTTCGAAACTCCTTCACCGCCTAGTGAAGGACGTGTCCTGCGGTTCCGCTGGAAAGACCGTGAACCGATCGTGATGACCTGTTTGGTCGGTTCGGATCTCGATAATTATCCGAGGCTGACATGCCTTTGGGATCCAGGAGATTCCCAGGAGTCGCGTCCGGGACTTGAAGCAATGTTCCCAACGCTGCCAAAAGAGCCGTGAAGTAGTACCCAAAGGGAAGATCTTTTTCAGCTCAGCCGCTCCGGAAGCAAAACTGGATGCTGGGTGGATCAGGGTACCGGATCGATATCTCTGGCTAGGCGAAAGCCATTATTGTAAGCGCGCATTTCTGCTTGCATCGGACCGCGCAAGGCTGGCCGCATTTCGCCGTAGGTGTCGAAGGTGCTGCCTCGCATAACCCGTTGCGTGCAGTCACCACTCGTCCAGGCCGAGGGTTCCGACGGCGCGCCTTCATAGTTCTCGTGCCAGCAGTCCTCCACCCACTCGCGGGCGTTACCGAGCATGTCATAAAGCCCGAATCCATTAGGCGCGAAGCTCCCTACCGGTGATGTATAAACATGTCCATCTGAGCAGTCCGCAGGTGCTGCATCGAGATTGAGAGCTTTTTTGGCAGCCAGGTCGCCGAGATTATCGAACTCACATTGCGCTCCCTCTTTACTTCTCAGCTGGTCCGCCCCATTTTGCGCTGCATACTCCCACTCTGCCTCAGAAAGCAGTCGATACTTCTTTCCGGTCTTATCCGATAACCAGCGTGCATAAGCGGTGGCATCTACCCAATTCACGCACGTCACCGGCTCGCTGCCCTTTTGTGTAAAGCCTGGGTTTAGATAAGAGCGATCGTTTAGTGCTTCAAAGGGGCTATCTATGCTGAAGCACCCCCCTTCGAATCGATGTCCAGTCTCTTCAACGAACCGGTGGAATTGGTTCCTGGTGATTTCGAATTTTCCCACTGCGAAGTCGTGGGGGATTCGAACCGCATGTTGTGGGACCTCGTTTGACAGAATAATCGGTGCATCCGAAGGCGTTCCCATCTTAAATGCGCCGGCAGGCACGACGACCAGATCGGGACAGCCATCGCAATCTCTGAACGTTTTGCCGGAAACCACGGACGAGGTAGGTTCTGCAATCGCCCAATTGAGGCCTGCGAGGCTCATAACAAAGGCGGTATGAAGATGAAGTCGTGAGGCTACTCGCATCCAAACGCCTTTCCCGAGGCAGCCGTTGCGGAAGCTAATTAGACATCCTCAGCTCATAGGAGACAGGCACTACTAATTGCGTGTCTCTCGATCGAGTTCACCTGCCACGGTTCGCCGCCGACCTGAGTCTCTTCGATGCTAGCCGGGCCTCGGCATCTGCATCATCCACTCAAGCGCATTAGGGGTGCCGAACGAGCCCGAGCGCGGAGCCAGTGGAATCGCCCATGGGTCAGACAACAGCAATTCCGAAAAGCTGGCGAAAGTAACATCCAACGTCAGTACATCAATATTACTTCCTCAACCTCTTAATGCGAGCATACTAAATTCAGGATAGATAGCCACCGGGGTTGGAGTAAGAGGTAAGCGTTTTTCACATGCAGCCAGCACGTACGAATGTAACGGTGAGTGCAGCGTGTGCTGCCATACTACTCGTCGCGACTAGCACTATTTTGGTCACCATTCAGATCAGCTTCCAGGCCGAGGCAGTGGAGATGTGTGCGTGGCGCGGTGGGGGTCGTCCAAAGTGCGTAGTGGGAAAAGCGAAATGCCTTGCCGACGAGAAACGCATCAGCGTTCGTCAGCGTCTTGGTTCCTGTCCCCAAGTTCTTTGCTGCAAGAGCCCTTGAAGCAGCGACCAAAGCCGTAGTCCTGATAGGAAGTTTAAGAGGGGCTTCGCAGAGCCGATGTGTTTATCGAGGCGCCGGAGCGGCGATCCGAATTGCTTTAGATCAGAGCCGCGCCGCGCTCGATAAGTTAAAAGAGTGCCTGACAAGTCCTTTTGAAGAGACCTGCCGACCTCATTGTTTCTCGGCGGGACGTGCGCTGCTTCTTTGCCTTCACAGCGTTAGTTCTGCCGGTCACAACCGCCGAAGCGGAATGCAGCATGCATCATACCCTGGGCCCTAATGAGCAATGTCCCGATGGAACGACCCCGAGACAGCGGGCCATGCACGAGGCAGTAAGCGTGTTTGGACAAATAGTAAGGGGTTATACGATTCTGTGCTGCGACCAGCCCTCTTCCACCAGCCTGAACTTTATGAAAGGCGTTAATCTATTGGGAACGACTTTAGCAATCTCATTGCACGAAATGCTGGTGTATGCGCGCAGGCCTGCTCTGCGAATGAGCAATGCCGGGCTTGGACCTTTGTCACTCAGGGGTCACGGTGCTTTCTCAAGAACGCCGTTCCCGCGGCGGTTGACAATGCTTGCTGCGTTTCCGGTGTGAAGACCGAAGCCTTACCCCCTCCATCACCAAGGCCGGTAAAGCGCGCTCCTCGAACTTTGCAAAGAGTGCCCACGTGTATGCCCGGGCGCAAATCGCGGCAACGCCGCGCTCGTAACAACCTGATAATATTATGGAACTAGTGGTGGGCGGTACTGGACTCGAACCAGTAACCCCTGCGATGTGAACACAGTGCTCATTAGGGTGCTCCACTCACTCAGGTCAGTCATGCCGCGCGCAGCGCTTAATATTTCGATTCAATGAATGTGGTGGAGCAGGTGGACATTCATTCCCATGCGAAAGTGTTCGCGAAAGTGTTCGCCGAAAAGGGGAGGGGTCTAAAAAATCGCGGGAAAGCTGGTCGGAGTGGCAGGATTCGAACCTGCGACCCCCTCGTCCCGAACGAGGTGCGCTACCAGGCTGCGCT
>WUUC01026541.1_pt1 | contig 17577 bp, 16 predicted proteins | sample 6278441 | NCBI WGS metagenome assembly WUUC01 (sample SAMN13675441, study PRJNA597444) | soil metagenome | isolation source: soil | place: USA: Washington | collected 2017-10 | reverse complement strand
GTCGTGTCGGCCGACCCCATCATGAGCATGGCGACCGCGATGAACAGCGCGCTCTGGAAGACCCCGACCGTCATTCGCCACAGTGTCACGCCGGCCATGAACGTCCGCTTCGACACGGGAGCGATGCTGATCCGGAGCAGGCAGCCGCCCTCGCGCTGCTTCACCAGCGGCAACGCGGTCGCGAACAGGCTCAGCCAGAGCATCGAAATGGCCAGGAAGTTGGGGACGTAGAAGTCCGCCAGCGTCGGTTCCTCGGTGGCGAGGTCGCGTTGCTGCAGGCTGATCAGTTCGGCCGTCCCGGACAACTGCCGATCGATCTTCGTGATGATGGCCTGGGCCGCCAGGGACGCCACCTCGGCGTTGACGTCGTTGCCCGAGTTCACGCTGACCGTGATGGTGGTCGGCACCTTCTGGGCGACCCGCGCCGAGAATCCCGACGGGACGATGATGACCAGGTCGGCCTCGCCTTCTCGGAGCTTGTCCTGGGCGGCGCGATCGGTGTCGGTGGCCACGGTCAGGTCGTCGCCGTGCTGGCTCGTGATGCCGGCCACCACGGACGTGGCCGCGGCGCCGGAGTCCTCGTTGACCACGATGACGCGCATGGGCGACGAAGCCGAGGGACCGAAGATGTAGCCGAAGAAGACGCCGAGCAGCAGCGGCAGCAGAACCGTGATCAGCACGGTAACCTTGTCACGAGTGAAGATCCGTGCCTGACTGAGGTAGATGGCCCGCAGTTTTCTCATGTCTGGGTCTCCCGCTCCGCGATGGTGAGGAAAACGTCTTCGAGGGTGCCCCGGCGGATCCGGGCGTCGGCCGGTGGTCTCGGCATGGCGAGGATCCTCGTCAACAGCCCGGCGGGGTCATCGGCCTGGAGCAGGAGGCGCTCATCCTGGGTGTGGCACCCGCGGACGCCCGGGACGGCGCGGGCGGCCGCGTCGTCGAAGGCCTCGGTCGACGCGATCTCCACGACGCTCTCGCCCACGTACCGGCGAATGAGTTCACCCGGCGAGCCCTGGGCCCGGATGCGTCCGGCCGTCATGATGGCGACCTGGTCGCAGAGCTGTTCCGCCTCGTCCATGTAGTGCGTGGTGAGCACGACGGTCCTGCCCGCCTGGGCGACGGAGCGGACGATCTCCCAGATGACGTGTCGCGCCTGCGGGTCCAGACCCGTGGTCGGCTCGTCGAGGAACATGAGTTCCGGGTCGTTGACGAGCGCCACGCCGAGGGACATTCGTTGCAGGATGCCTCCGGACAGGTCTTTGACCCGCGTCTTCGCCTTGTCCCGGATCTGCAGGCGCGTCATCAGCTCGTCGATGTCGAGCGGCCGGGGGTAGAAGCTCGCGTAGAGCGCCAGGGTCTCGCGCAGGCTGAGCAGGTCGTAGAACCCGGTCTTCTGCAGCTGGACGCCGGTACGCGTCTTGATCTCGTCGGCACCGTCGCCGTGCCGCAGGCCGAGGACGGAGATCGAGCCGGAGTCCGGTTCCCGGATTCCCTCGATACACTCGATGAGCGTCGTCTTCCCCGCACTGTTCGGCCCCAGCAGCCCGAAGATCTGTCCCTGCGGGATGGTCAGCGACACGCCGTCCACCGCGGCGACCGGGCCGTAGTGCTTCTTCAGGTCCCGGACCACCACGGCCGGCGCGTCGGCCCCGCCGCCGTCGAGGGTGGCGAACCATTCCATGGCGGCGGTGATGACATCCTGGCCGGCGTCGCCGAACAACGCGAGGGCCTGCGGGTCCCCGGCCGCGGCGTCGCTGAGGTGACGGGATTCCCGACCAGCGGTCGCGAGGAACGACCGCAGCTTGCGCAGCCGCTTGACCCAGTCGGTGGCCTCCCGGGCCAGGATGGCGGTGGCCGCCGCCTCGGGGCGCTGCGTGGTCGCGCACCACGCCTCGACGCGGTCCCGCCAGAGTTCGAGACTCCAGCCCGTCGCCAGTGTGACGCCGCGTACGGCCAGGCCGCGCAGCGGCGATGACAGCTCAGGGTGGTGGAGTTCGGCGTCGAGCCGGTCGATCAGGACTCGCACGGCGCCGGCCACGTCCTGCCCGGTGGACGCTCCGCCTGTGCCTCGCGTAGGTTTATTCATGGCTGATCCGTTCTCGAGATGCGCACGACCCGACGCTTCTGCATCGGGACCTGCTTGCCGGCTGTGTTCGTCATCGACACCATGAGCATCTCGGTCATCTCCGCCGAGACCAGGTCCGCCTCGCTGGTCGACAGCAGGCAGTTGCCCACGAAGTACGACTCACCCTGCTGGGACCGGCCGGTGCCGCCGGTGCCGCTCACCTCCAGCCGCCCGACGCCCTGGAAGGCGACCCCGGTGCACAGGGTGTCCCCGACGAGCGTCAGGCCGACCGGGTGGCTGCGCACGGCCCGGTTCTCGAACGTCGAGTTCTCGATCGAGAAGCCCTTGAAGTCGAAATGGACCTCGGTGTTGTCCATCGTGGAGATGGGCCGTTGCACGCCGTACGCGCCCAGGCCCTCGCAGGCCAGCACCCCGGCCATCGCCTCGAACGTGAGGACGTCCCAGGTGGCCATCACGAGCAGGTTCACCGCGGGAAGCCGGGCGAGGTCGGCGTACCAGTCGCCGAGGTGGAACTGCTCCGTGGCCGCATCGCCGTCGCCGGCAGCGGGGAAAATGGTGCTGGGGAACGGACGGTAGTAGTCGAACGTCCGACCCTCGGCGAACGTCCACCGGATCGGTTCCTGCGAGGCGGTCCGGGACTGCTCCGCGGAGCTCGAGGCGAACTCTACCCACGTCCAGGTGAACCCGAACCGGGCCGTGCGCGGGGACAGCGCGCCGGTGAGGCGACGGGTGAACCGGCCCCGTAACCGCTGCCGGCGCAGCACGTGTCCGGTCGGACTGACGAAGTCGTTGTCCATGCCGAACCGGTACTCGGCCGACTCGACCGGTCGGGCCACGTCGCGCAGGTCGAGTGTCTCCTTGAGACGGCGGACGACGTCGGCGTCCGTGTGAGTATCCACGGTCAGCCGCTCCCTTCGAGGTGTTCGGCAAGTCGGTCGAACGCTGCGCCGATGTGCTCGGCGATCGTATCCATCAATTCGTCCGGTGCCAGCAGCGGCGGCCCCAACTGTACGCATCCTTCGACGACGCGGGTGTAGAGCCCGGATTCGAGCAACCACCCGGACATCAGCTGGGACAGTTCGGCGGCCCCGGGGACGCGCCGGCGGCGAACGGCGGGCATCGGTGCGATGTCGATCGCGGCGAGGAGCCCGAAGACCCGGATACCGCCCACGTGCGGCCGGCCGGCGAGCCTGTTCCGCAGCGCCTTCTCCAGCCGGGCGCTCTTGCGGTGCACGCCGTCGTACACCTCGGTCCGGCACAGCACGTCCAGGTTCGCGCTGGCCGCCGCGCATGCGACGGGGTGGCCGGTGAACGTGAATCCCGGGATCAGCATCGCGTTGGCCGGCATGCCGGCGGTGATGTCGCGGTGCGTCAGGACCGCACCCAGCGGCGCGTAGCCCGACGTCAACGCCTTGGCCAACGCGACGATGTCGGCCTCGATCCCGAACCGACGGGTGGCGAGTACGTCGCCGCACCGGCCGATGCCGGTGACGACCTCGTCCGCGACCAGCAGGACGTCGTACCGGGTGCAGATGTCCCGGATGATCGGCCAGTAGTCGGGCGGCGGTACCGCGACGCCGGCCGAGGTGGACACGGGTTCGGCGATGAAGGCCGCGACCGTGTCCGGGCCGAGGCGCTCGATGGTGTCGGCCAACTCGTGCGCACAGAGCACGCCGCACTCCGGATACCGCAGGCTCAGCGGGCAGTCGGCGCAGGTGGGATGCACCGTCTTGGACAGACCGTCGGGCAGCGGCCCGATCGCCTGGCTGAAGATGTCGTACGAGGACAGTCCGAGGGTGAACAGGGTCGCGCCGTGGTATGACCCCTCGCGGGAGATGACGGTGCGCTTGCCGGGACGCCCCCGGGCGGCGTGGTACAGCCGGGCCATCCGCAACGCGATCTCCACCGACTCGGAGCCGCCGGTGGTGAAGTACGCGCGGTCATAGAACCCGTCGACCAGGTCGCACAGGCGCCTGGCCAGGTCGACGGCGGCGGTGTTGGCGAAACCCTCCTCGGACAGCGCGTAGCCGAGCCGGTTCGCCTGGGCGGACATGGCCTTGACGATGTCGGGGTGGCCGTGGCCGGCGTTGACGACCCAGACCCCGGACAGCGCGTCGATGTAGCGCCGCCCGGTCGAGTCCATCAGGTAGCAGCCGTCGGCGCTGTCGAAGACGATCGGTCCGCCGGTCTGCGCCAGCTTCCGGTGGCTGGCCCCGAACTGCCAGATGCGCGCCCGGGCGGCCGCGGGATAGTCGAGTGTCATGTGCGCACCCCCACCGTGCGCAGCGCGTGATCGAGCGAGTCGCCCAGCGGCGGCAGCCGGTCCAGCCGCTCGAAGTACGCCCACTGGCGCCGGCGCTGGGCCGAGGCGACGGCGGGATCGAAGAGCAGGCCGTTGAGGGCGGCGACCGTCCTGTTCGGAAGGAAGGCCGGCACCTGGGCGAAGGTCGTCAGGTACGGGTTGCCGGCGTGCAGCACGGTCTCGAGGAAACGCGCCCAGCCCCACGGGAAGACCCGGAACGGGCTGCAGCGCCCGACCTCGGCCGCCATCTCCTGGTACCACCCGGGCATGCGGGGCAGCACCTCCGCCAGCCGGTGGAAGTTGATCAGCCGGGGATTGTGGAGCAGGACGCTCGGGGTTCCGACCGCCACCGCGTTGCTCAGCGTGATCGAGGTGGCGTTGGTGCCGTAGAACAGGTTCGCGTGGTGGATCGTCGCCTGGTACAGGTCGGGCGGCAGGCTGGCGAAGTACCGGTAGTTGGGCGGCGCCGGGTGCCAGGGCCGCGGACCGACGTGGACGACGGTCACCGGCCCGGCCAGCGAGGCGAACAGCTCGGCGCTGATCCGGGGCATCCACTCGATCAGCCGTGCCATCTCGGGCTTCGTCGAGACGTTGACGTACTCCCAGCTCGAGTTGGCGGTGAACACGACGGGGACGGCGTCGGGCAGGCCGAGGGCGGCCCGCCACTCGTCCCGCGACCGGGGCGGCCCGGGCCGGCGGGAGATGAGCCGGCAGTGCACCACCTCGGACGGCGGCCGGGCCGAGGTGGGCGGCTTGTCGGGGTCGCTCAACGGACAGGGCCGGATCAGCAGGTCGCAGCCGCGCACCGGGCCGGGATTGACGTGACTCACGCCGCCCTCGGTGTCCCAGGTGAAGTCGCCGTCCTCCCAGTCGTACTCGTCGAAGGTGGCGATCGGCAGCCCCAGCGTGCGGAGCCAGCTGAAGTCGACGCCCGACCAGATGGACCCGTAATCGAGGGTGTAGACGTCGGCGCACAGCAACAGGTGGGGTCGGAACTGCTCGACCAGGCGCCGGACGGCCGCGCGGTTGCACACCGGGTCGGAGCCGGCCAGCCCGGTGGCGGACGCGCCGAGCCCGGTCAGATAGGCGGCGCCCTTGGCGTGGCTGACGAACCGGACCTCGAAGCGGGCCGGGTCCAGGTCGCTCAGGCACGAGTGGGCGATGGTCATCTCGCCGTTGCTGAGCTGCCCCATGGCGAGGACGAGAATCCGGGCGGTCATGGCAGGCCGATCTCGGCCGCGGTCGGCAGCTTCTCGAGCTGGGCGCGGTAACGCTCCCGGGCGTGCTCCGATCGCCGGGCGTCGTCGCCGCGAAGGATCGCCTCGATGAGCGCGACGCTGCCGTCGGTGTCGAAGAGCTCGGTGTGGCGCATGATCCGGTAGAAGTCGTTGTTCTCCACCGTTGGCCGCAGGAACGCGTGCCACCCCACCGGGAACATGCGGTACGGGTAGGCCCGGGGCACATCGTCGAGCAGCGGTGGCGGCGGGGCGTCCTCGCGGCCGAACCAGACGTACCCGCCGTCCGGGTGCTTGGCGATGGAGCTCTGGACGAGCAGCGTCGGGACGCCCTTCAACGCGAACCGGCACATGGAGGTCGAGACGTAGTTGTTGGACAGGTACAGGTCGCAGGCGGCGGCGATGTCGTCGAACTCGGCGGCCGGGAGGTGACTGTAGCGGCGCAGCCGGGGGATCTCGCGCGATTCACCGACCTCCGGGGCGCCGACGGAGACGACGATGGCGTCCCCGGCCACCCGCGCGAGGATCTCGTCGAGGGCGGTCCGGCACGCGCCGATGAAGGGCAGCACCCCCGGGTAGGACAGGTGCATCTGCTGCCAGATCGCCGAGGTGACGAGGACCACCCGGTCCCGGGCCCCGAGGCCGAGGGCCCGGCGGGCCTGGTCACGCTGCCGCGCGCTGGTCGGGTCGAGGCTCTCGAACAACGGGTACTTGATGATCTGTCCGTCGCGGGGCGGGTCGGGCGCGACGATGGGGGTTGGTTGCAGCAGGTGCTGGTAGCGGTCCACCGAAACCCCGCGCATGCCCTTGGTGTAGAACCCGTAGGTGTCCACCCGGCCGCCCGTGCGCGCGAAGTCGTAGATGTCGATACCGCTCACCGGCGCTTCGAACAGGTCCAGGTCGTCGAGGGTGAGACCGTAGTGTCGCTCGCAGAACACGTAGTTGAGGAAGTCGGCGAGGATCACCGCCTTCGGCTGGAACCGGCTCCGCACGGCCCGCAGCAGCATCACGTTGAGCTTGCCGCTGCCGGGGATGAGCGTCTCGAAGCGGATGCCCTTCGCCCTGGTCAGTTCGGCGTGCGACGGGGGAACGACGAAGACCGGTTCTATGCCCGCGGCGCGCTGCCGCTGGGCGAAGTCCAGCGCCATGTGCAGTTCGCCGTAGGACCAGAAGCTGGTGACGATGTAGCACGCGTAGGTGGTCATCCGACCCGCTCCCCCATTCTCGCCAGCGACCGGCTCCGCTTCGCCAGTTCGGCCCGCAACGCCGGCTGTCCGTTCAGTTCCGGACGCCGTAGCGCGATGACGACGGGGGCCACGATCTGGTTGGCCATCGCCGGGGCCGGCCCGTCCTCGGTGGACGACAGCCCGTCCCGCAACGTGTGCCAGGCGGCGGGTTCGTCGCCGGTCATCAGCGACTGGACGGCCGCCAGGCAGTGGGCGGCCAGCCCGAACGGCGCCCGGAGGCCGGCGCGCGCCTGCAGCTCGATGAGCGTCCGCGCGTCCTGGCGGGCCGGCCCGATGCCGTAGCACGCCGGCAGCAGGAACGCGATCATCTCGTCGGCCTCGTCGCTGTGCAGCATCGTCACGTACGAGGCGCGCAGGAACCGGGCGGGCCAGTGCCCGGGATCGATCCGTACGGCCGCGCTGAGGTGGTCCAGTGTAGACATGAGCAGGCCGTGCTTGCGCAGCGAGTGCGCCGTCACGTCCATGAGCGACCAGGCGGCGAGACCGGCGTGGAACCAGCTGTCGGCGTCCCCCCGCTCCTCGGCCGCCCGGACCAAGCGGTCGACCACCCGGGGCGATCCGTTGAGCCGCACGACGACCTCGATCGTCGACCTGACCTCGTCGTCCTCGGCGCGGGGCTCACGCACGTGGATCGCCCCCGACCGGCGGCGGCCTGAACTCGTCCCAGCCGAACTCCTGGACGTACTCCTTGTACACGCCCCCGCAGCGGGTGCGCTCCGGGCAGGCCACGCAGGGCGGACCGTGGACGCGCATGGCGTGGTCCATGTACTCCTCGTAGTCTTCGAGCACGTTGTTGCGGAAGAGCATCTTGAACTTCTGGCGATCCCAGTCGATGGCGTGTTCCTCATCGCCGGTGATGGTGCAGAAGGGGAACCCCTCCAGCGTCAGCACCTTTCCGCTGGCCCGCACCCGACGTACGGCCGAGCGCACGTACGGTTCGGCCGCCCGGTACCGCGGCGTCACCTCGTGGAAGTTCTTCATCGCCGTCCCCTGCGTGTGCAGGGCGGAGATGTTGATGTGGTCCACGCCGAGATCGATGATCAGCGAAGCGATGTCCGGGATGTCGGTGTAATTCATCTCGCTGACCACCGTGTTGGTGCGTACGTGCGCGCCGATCTCCTTCACGTTACGGATTCCGTGTACCGCGTGCCGGAGGCTGTTCGGGACCTGGGTGATGGCGTCGTGCACCCGCGACGTGCTGCCGTGCACCGAGACGACGAACTTCTCGACGCCGAGGTCCACGCAGTTCTGGGCGAAGTCCCGGCGGGACAGCTTGCGGGCGTTGGTCTGCAGGATCACGGTCGGATAGCCGAAATCGCGGATGGCGACGAGAATCTCCAGAAAGTCGCGCCGGGTGGTCGCCTCCCCGCCGTGCAGGTTCACACCGGCGTATCCAAGGCCGGCGTTCTCCGCCAGGAAGGCGAGGATCCGCTCCCGGGAGACGAGATCCTTCAGGATCGACGGGCTGTCGACGACGCAGAACAGGCACCGGTTGTTGCACCGGTCGGTGAGGTGGATGCTGAGCATCCGTGCGGTCTCGGCCGACCGGAGGTCGCCGGTGGAGGTAGGTACGGTCATGGGAGTCTCCTAGGCGAACTGAAGGGCCACGGACCCGGGGTAGACGGCGAGCCCCATGGCCTTGACCGGGTCGGCCGCGGTGTCGTGCCCGGCCTGCCGGAGCAGCCGGACGGACTCGCGGAAGGGAAGATCGAGGTAGGGGAGCGAGAATCCGGCCGGCGCGACGTTCATGGCGGTTGCCGCGGCGGTGAACGCTGTGACCGCCTCCTCGACCGGGCCTGCGCGCAGGCTGTCCCGCAGGCGGGCAGCGTGGGTGGACAGGAAGTACGGCGGGGCGGCGGCCGTCCCGGCCTGCGTCGACAGCAGGGCCTCGAGGTCGCGCCCGGTCGGCTCCGACGCCGTGCCCGGGACGACGGCAACCAGCACGCTGGTGATCTCCATCCGCAGGAACCGGGGGAGCCACCAGTGCGGATCGATCTCCAGGCAGCGCGTGAACGCCTGCACGGCCGCCACCTGGTGCGGTCCCTTGTCGGAGTCGTTCGGGTCGTTGATCAGGTACACCGCCCGGCACAGCCCGTACTCGAGCACGGCCTGGGGATCCGCGTCCGGATCCTCGTAGCGGTCCCGGAGTCGTTCGAGGACCCGGCGGGCGTTGCCCATGCGGGCGCACATCGCGAGGGTGGCGACCAGATCGACGTCCGCGGTCGTGATCGGCCTCATCGGGTCGCCCCCTGGGAGTACGGATCGAACGCCGAGTCGTCGTGGACGTCGAGGTAGTCGCGGTAGACCCCGCCGCACTCCGTCCGGAGCAGGCAGGTCGCGCAGGAGTCGGTCCACGTCCGGGTGGTGGTGTTCAGGAAGGCGTTGAAGTCGTCGATGACCAGGTCGTGGAAGGTCACCTTCAGGTTCTGGCTCCGCCAGTCGACATGGAGAGCCTCGTAGCCGGGCACCGTGCAGTAAGGCACACCCTCCAGGGTGACGATGAGCCCGGCGGCCAGTGCCGTGTCGACCGCTTCCACCAGGTACGGCCGGCAGACGTCGTACGACACGAGCGATCCGCGCGCGAAGGACTGCGGTTGCAGCGCGGACAGGTTCAGATGGTCCACCCCTCGGGCGGCGCACAGGGCGGCGATGGCCGGCAACTCGGTCATGTTCTCGGCGCAGACGACGGTCGTCACCCGCAACACCGCACCGCCCTGCTTGATCCGCTCGAAGCCCCGCAGGGCCAGGTCGAACGCCTTGGCGTTACGGGTGATCCGCGCGGCCGTCGCGGGGTTGGCCGCGTGGAATCCGCATGTGAACACGTCGACCCCGATGCGGTGGACCGCCTCGGCGAACGTCCGGTTGCTCATGCGCAGGGCGTTGGTCTGCAGCACCACCCGCCGGTAGCCACGGGTCCGGATCAGCGCCAGCAGCTCCAGGAAGTCCGGGCGCAGGGTCGGCTCGCCGCCGTGGATGTTGACCGCCGGCCAGTCGGCCGGGGGGTGGGCGTCCAGAACCGCGACGAGCTCGGCCGAGCTGACCGTCTCGTGTCGCCCGGCGGCGGTGTCGGCCGCGCAGAACACACACGCCTCGTTGCACAGGTCGGTGAAATGCAGGCTGATCGTCCGGGCGTCGTAGAGGCGTCCGCGGGCCAGGGGCGCCGACGGCTGGTAGTCGCCGGCCAACGTCGGCATCAGAGCCTCTCGTCCCCGGTGTCGTACTCCTCGGCCAGGTCGAGGAAGTCCTCCGCCGCGTAGGCGTCGTCATCGGCGATGTCCGCCTCGTCGGGCGTGTAGACCGCCGCGTCGGCTGAGAAGTACTCGGCCAGGTTCTCCGGCGTGAGCTTGCCGAAGTCGTCGTCCTCGAGGGTCTTGACCATCAGGATCTGGGCCTGGCTGAGGTCGTAGCCCCGCAGGGCCGTGTCGGGGTCGGTGAGCAGGTGCCGCTTGAACTCCGGATCGGTCACGATCCGGCCGAACAGCCGGCCGATCTCGGTGCCCTCGCCGCCTCCGGCGGCACTCGACGGGTTCGTCGTCGTCTCAGTCATGTCGGTCCCCTTCTGCGGTCAGACAGCGATGGAGTGGAGCATCTTGAGCATCTGGCGCGTCTCGTAGAACTCGGGCCGCTGCATGGCGTGGAGCAGGTTGAGGCGCTTCTGCCCCTCCCGCCGGATCGCCCCGTGATCGCGGCCCTCGGTCTCGTCGAAGCCGTAGATGTCGAAGTTGTTGGGCATGGAGGAGAGGTCGCGGCCGCTGCGGAACCAGGCCCGGTTCAGGTCCAGCAGGCTCCCGTACGTGTACAGGTCACGCACGATCTCCATGCCGAACGTGTCCGGCTGCCGGCCCATCGTCGAACTCGGCACGACGAAGTAGCGGTTGGCCTGGACGAAGTTGACCAGGTCCCGGTGTCCGTGCAGGAAGCGGACCGTGCGACCGAAGTCCTCCACCGACTCGTACGGGAAACCGACGATCATCTCCAGGTTGGCCCAGACGCCGAGCCGGCGGCACAGCTCCAACCCGTGCTCGACCTGGTCCAACGTCAGGCGCTTGTTGACGACGTTCATGAGCCGCTCGCCGCCGGTCTCCATGCCGAACCAGAGGGTCTGGCAGCCGGCCTCCCGCATGCGGGTCAACAGGTCGGCGTCGAGGTTGTTGAAACGGGCGCAGTCCTGCCAGTAGATCCGCAGTCCGCGCCGCTCCACCTCGGCACAGAACTTCTTGACGAAGCTCTTCGAGAGGTTGAAGTAGTTGTTGTAGAAGTAGAAGTAGGGAGTGCCGTATTCGGCGGAGAGAAACTCGAGGTCGGCCACCACGCTCTCGGCGTCGCCGATGACGAGTGGGTCGGAACGGTCGCTCTCGGCGCAGAAGGCGCACGCGTACGGACAGTGGTAGTTGAACGTGTAGGGAATGACGATCCGTGGAATCCGGCCCCGCGGCGGATGACGGCGGTAGACCATCTGGGCGTACTGGATCAGCGACGACGGCCACCTGAACAGTTGCTCGGCGTTCGCCGCCCGGGCCGCCCCGGGATCCGGCGCCGTCGACTCGTCGGTGACCCAGTGCTGGTAGTAGCTGAGGTCGAGGCCGTGGAAGTCCGGACGCAGCACCTCGGCGCGGGCCTTGGGGGCGTACGCGATGTGACCGTCCGGCTCGCGGTGGACGAGTCCGTCCACTATGGTCGCGGCCGGCGGCCACCCGCCTTCGTGCGCGTGGCGGGCGATCGTGTCCAGCGCCCGGTGCCCCGGGCCGACGACGATGAATCGGAAGGCGCGCGTCAGCACGTCCCACAGTTCCCGGTAGACGTCCTGGAAGAGGGTCAGGTAGTAGATGTTGTTGCCGCCGATGGCGACGGTCACGCCAAAGCGGGCCTGGACGAACCGGGCGAGCAGGAACCCGCTGTGGATCGGCATCCAACTGAAGCTTCCCCCCAGGGAGACCCCGACGATGTCCAGGCCCGCGATCGGCTTGCCGGCCAGCAGCACCTCACAGAACCGGTCGATCTCCGCGTCGGCCGCACCGGACAGGTAGGCCAGCACGCGCGCCTTGTCGTAGAGGAACTCCAGGTCGTCGCAGCCCACCGCGCCCGCTTCCCAGGCCCGCACCAGATCGGTGTCCAGGTCGTACTGGGCGACCTCGTGCCCCGCCTGACGCTGGTAGGCCGTCATCACCGCGAGCGTCCCGGGCGGCAGCGACAGCCCGGTGTGCAGGGCCTGCTCGCTGGGTGAGAGCAGGATGGCCATCCTCATGAGAGCACCGCCGGCACCTGACGGGTGATGTCGCCCTGGAACCGCGCGTCCCGGCCCAGACGCCGGAGGTCCTCCTCGTAGTTCACGTTCGTGTACGTCGTGCAGATCGGGAACCAGCCCACCCGCCGGCCCTCGTCGACCATCGTCTGGAGCAGTCCGGGCAGGTCCCGCTCTCCTCGTACGGGGTGGACCGGGGTGCGTTCGATCAGTTCGAAGGTGTCGGACGGACACGCGACGATGCCGGTGCCCATGAGGTCGTTGAGGGCGATGACGGGCTTCTCGACCAGGCGGTGGACCAGGCGGTCCTCGCCGTACAGCAGCGTGTACGTTTTGCGGATGAGGTCCTCCGGCTGCCCGGGCACGGCGCCGAGCAGGGCGTCGTAGCGCGTCGCCTCGCCGAGGAACTCATCGAACCGGGGCTCGACCATCACTTCGTCACCGAGTACGAGCAGGAACGGCATCCCTCGCACTGACGGCGCCGCGCACTGCAGCGCGTCGATGAGCCCGCGCCGCACGGCCTGCTCGTGGTAGGTGATCGGCACACCTTGGCAGCGCGTTCCGAAGTGGCGCACGATCGTCTCGGCCCGGTAGCCGACCACCAGGACGATCTCGTCAATCCGGGGAAGTCCGGCCAGGCGGGTCACCAGGTGTTCGATGATCGGCATACCTCGATAGTGGATCATGCACTTGCTCCGGGAGCGGGTGATGTCCCCGAGGCGCGCTCCTCGCCCGGCCGCCAGAACGACTGTCTTCATTCCGGACCCCATCTCGGTGATGGTGGGCCTGGTCGATCCCGGTATCCCGGGAATGGTGGCCCGCATCTCGATGATCTCCGGCTGTGGCCTCACCACCACCGGTCTACTTCCCCAGGATTGTTACGGGCGTCGATCTCGATCTTCTAGGGCCGTTTGGCAGGGTAGATATCGGAAAGAGTCCTCACGTGACGGTCTACTGTGGATATGCGGGTGGCTATAACGCACATAGCCCATGAAACCGTCGCCGGTCGCTATGGGTATTCGCAGGACCCGACCACCTGCGCTGTCCACGGTCGTTCCCGCGGCGCTCGACCGGCACATCGGAGTCTTTCGGCCCTACTTGTCATTCGGGCCGCGCGCCGATCATGTGCTGAACGCAATGACGCACTGAACGCACCGTTCACTTTGGAGCCGTCCATGACGCTGTACGAGTGCTCACCCGGGGCCGAGGTCCTACTGCTGGAACTGACCATGGACGGGCCCGACCATCAGCGACTTCTCGAATGGGGTTTCCTGCCCGGCGCCCGGCTGGGGCTGGTGGCCCGTAGCCTGGCGGGTGCGCTGGTGGTCGCGCTCGACGATGCCCGGGTCGCGCTGGACGCCGGGCTGGCGCGCTCGGTGATCGTGGTCGAGGCGCCATGACAACATCCGGGCAGCCCACGGCCACGCGCCTGCTGCCCAGGCGCCACGGTCGCCGGCCCGCACCGTGCTGTCCGCCGGACGCGACCGTCGACCGCGGAGACGGCGCTCTGCCGATGGTCGTCCTGGTCGGCAATCCGAACGTGGGCAAGTCGACGGTCTTCAACGCGCTGACCGGAGCGAGCCAGTACGTCGGCAACTGGCCCGGCAAGACCGTGCGGGTCGCGTCCGGCCACTGGACGACCGCCGCCGGGCCGGTGACCCTGACCGACCTGCCCGGTACGTACAGCCTGACGCCCCGCGCGCCCGACGAGGCCGTGGTCAGCGACCTGCTCGCCGGCCGGGACGCGATGGGTCGCCCGGATCTGGTGGTGGCCGTCGTGGACGCGGCGAACCTGGCCCGCAACCTGTACCTGCTCGCCCAGGTGCTGGCGTCCGGCACCCCGGTGGTGGTCGCGCTGACGATGCTCGACGTCGCGGCGGGGCGCGGGCTGCGGGTGGACGCGCGGGCCCTGGCAACCTGCCTCGGCGTCGCGGTGGTGGAGGTACGCCCGCGCGCCGGTGACCGCCTGGACCGGTTGGCCGCGGCGGTCGCGACGGCCCTCGCCGCTGGACCAAGCGCAGCCATCCACGCTGACGAGCCCGCGGATCAAGCCGTGGTCGAAGGGGCGGCTGACGGGTCCGCGGCGGCCGAGCGGCGCTATGAATGGGTCCGGCGCGTCACCGCGGCCAGCGTCCAGCGCACCGGCGGCAACCGGCCGACCGGTTCGGACCAGGTGGATCGGGTGCTCACCTCGCGCTGGTTGGGCCTGCCGCTGTTCTTCCTGGTGATGTGGGGCGTCTTCGTCGCCACCATCCGGCTCGCCGCGCCGGTGCAGGGCGGGCTGTCCCGGCTCGTCGACGGGCCGGTCCGCGACGGCGTGGGCGGGCTGCTGGGGCTGGTCGGCCTGGATGGCACCTGGGTCGCGGCGCTGGTGGACGGCGGACTGGTGTCCGGCGTCGGCCAACTGCTCACCTTCGTCCCGATGATGACCATCATGTTCCTGCTGTTGGCCCTGCTGGAGGACTCCGGGTACCTGGCCCGGGCGGCGCTGGTCACCGACCGCCTGCTCGGCCTAGTGGGCCTTCCGGGCCAGGCGTTCCTGCCCCTGATCATCGGGTTCGGCTGCAACGTGCCGGCGGTCGCCGGCACCCGGATCCTGCCCGATGCGCGGCACCGGCTGCTGACCAGCCTGCTCGTGCCCTTCGTCACCTGCAGCGCCCGGCTGGCGGTGTACGTCATGCTGGCCAACATCTTCTTCGGCCGCCGGGCCGGCACCGTGGTCTTCGGGATGTACGTACTGTCGGCCGCCCTCGTCGTGCTCGTCGGGCTGGCACTGCGCCACACCGTGTTCCGCGGCCGGCCCCGCACGTCGCTGTTGCTGGAACTGCCGCCGTACCGGCGGCCCACGCTGCGGGTCGTGGCCGTCCAGACCTGGCAGCGGCTCGCCGGCTTCCTGCGGGCGGCCGGGGGAATCGTCGTCGGTACCGTCGTCGTGGTCTGGTTGCTGGCCGCGATACCGCTCGGCGGGGGCCGGTTCGGTTCAGTCGACGCCGAGCAGAGCATCTACGGCGGGGTCTGCCGCGTCGTCGCCCCGGTGTTCGCGCCGGCCGGCTTCGGCGACTGGCACGCCGCCGGGGCCCTGCTGACCGGGTTTGTCGCGAAGGAGGCGGTGGTGTCGACGTTCGCCCAGACCTACCGGACGGCCGAGCCGTCGCCGCCGGACGAGCCGTCCCGGGCCTCACCGGCGGCCGGCTCCGGACGCACCACCGACCTCGGTGACCATCTCCGCGCCACGTTCGAGCGGACCTCGCACGGCCACCCCGGTCCGGCCGTGCTCGCATTCATGGTGTTCCTGCTGGCATACACGCCGTGCATGGCCACCGTCGCGGCCCAGCGCGCTGAGATCGGCCTCCGGTGGACGCTCATCGGTGTCGGTGTTCAACTCGGCGTCGCGTGGGTACTGTCCACCGTCGTCTTCCAGGTCGGTCGGGTGCTGGCGTGAACCCGCTGCACCGGGTGCTCGCCGAGATCCGGGAACGGCCCGCCGCCACCAGCCTCGACGAACTCGGCCGCCGCCTTGGCCTGTCCCGCGACGAACTCGACGCGGTCGTCGGGTATGGGCTGCACAGCGGTGACCTGGTCGTCGAGACGATCACCGGCTGCGCGGTCGGCAGCTGTACACAGTGTCCGGTCGCCCCGTCCGCGACCGCCGGTGGATCCGCCCCCGGCTGCGGGCGCGACGGCCGCCGACCCGCCCCGGTTCTGGTCGCGATCCGCCCGGCGGTGCCGTGAGTATCACCGGCCGGTCGGCTCGCGGCATCCGGGCCTGGGCCAGCACGGCCATTCCCGGACGCTGGTCTGGTCGGTGCCGGCCACGATGCGGTCGGCAGCTCATCGGCCGGTGTGTGCGTGGCTTCGCCGCCGTGGTCACCCAGCCGGCCGGCGGCGCCGCAATCACCCGAACACCCCGCACACGGAGCCACGGAACGGAGCACCCATGTACGGCTCCACGTTTGCGGGGCCGGCAATGAACCGCCGTCTCGTCGCCGGCCTACGACGCCGACCAGCGGCACCATTCCGTTCATTGCCGGGACGGCGTGCTTCCAGCCACCCCGTTCGGGGCATGGTCGGCGTGTACCACGCCCGACTCGTACGCGAGCATCACCAGCTGAGCCCGGTCGCGGGCGTCGAGCTTGGTCAGCACATGACTGACGTGGGTCTTGACGGTGCCGTAGCTCATGTGCAGCCGAGAAGAGATTTCCCGGTTGGACAGTCCGTGGGCCACGGCGACGAGGATCTCGCGCTCCCGTTCGGTCAGTTCGGCGAATCCGGCCGGCACCTGCGCCGTCGATGTCGGCTGTCGTACGAACTCGGCGACCAGTCGGCGGGTGACGCTCGGCGAGAGCAGGGCATCCCCGGCGGCGACCACGCGGATCGCGTTGAGCAGCGCGTCCGGCAGCGTGTCCTTGAGCAGGAACCCGCTGGCGCCGGCCCGCAACGCCTCGAACACGTACTGGTCGTGGTCGAACGTGGTGAGGATCAGCACCCGGGTGTCGGCTTCGGTGGCGGTGATCCGGCGGGTGGCTTCCAGACCGTCCATCAACGGCATCCGGATGTCCATCAGTACCACGTCCGGACGCTCACGGCCGACCATCTCGACGGCTTGCATGCCGTTGGCGGCCTCGGCCACGACCGTGATGTCGGCAGCGGTACTCAGCAGCACCACGAAGCCGCTGCGGACCAGCGCCTGATCGTCGGCGACCGCGACGCGAATCATGTCGGCCCGTACGGCACGCGGGCGGCGACCCGGTAACCACCGTCGGGGCGGGGCCCGGCCCGCAACGCCCCACCCCAGGCGGTGATGCGTTCGCGCATCCCGATCAGGCCGTGCCCGACGACCGATGCCCCGGGGGCCCCGGGGCGGTCGAAGGGGACCGTGGCGCCGGGTGGACCGTCGTTGGTGACCTCCACCGAGACGGCGGACGGCTCGTAGCGTACGACGACATCGGTGCGCACGGTGCCGGCGTGCTTGAGCACGTTCGTCAACGCCTCCTGCACGATGCGGTAGCCGGCCAGGTCGACCCCGAGCGGCAGGCCGTTGCGTCGGCCCTGTACGTGAACGTGGACCGGCACGCCCACTGTGGACATCTCGGAGACGAGCCGGTCGAGTTCGGCCAGCCCCGGCGTGGGGCCGTGTTGACCGGTACCGTCGGCGCGCAGCGCGCCGAGAATCTGGCGGATCTCGCGGAGCGTCCGCCGGCTGGTCTCGGAGATGGCGGCGAGCGCCTCTTTGGCGACGGCGGGGTTGCGGTCGATGACTGTCAGTCCGGCTCCGGACTGGACCGCGATCACGCCGATCGAATGGGCCACCACGTCGTGCAGCTCCTGCGCGATGCGTACCCGTTCCTCGGCGACGGCCTGCCGGGCGCTGCGCTCGCGGTCGCGGTCCAACCAGGCGGCGCGCTCGGCGAGCAACGCGGCCCGTTCCCGCATCCAGCCGAGGTGCGCGCGGCGGGCGTGTGCCC
>WUUC01078370.1_pt1 | contig 17580 bp, 21 predicted proteins | sample 6278441 | NCBI WGS metagenome assembly WUUC01 (sample SAMN13675441, study PRJNA597444) | soil metagenome | isolation source: soil | place: USA: Washington | collected 2017-10 | reverse complement strand
GGCGCTCGCTGGAATGGCGCCGCGGCCGGCACGCGTCAGCCCGAGGGCGGTCAGCGTGCGGAGGTACTGCGGACCGACGATCCGGACCACCTCAAGTTGATCTTCGAGTTGCATCGGCTTCTCGCCGGCCGCGATCTGGGCCAGCGTGCGGGGCGTGGTCCGGTCGAGCAGGGTCGCCAAGAGCTCCGCGAACTGAACCCCCGCGACGTCCGCGGGCGGAAGCTTCGCGCTGCGGACTGCTGCGCGCAGGCGCGACCGATTGCTCACCTTTGTCCCCCCGGAGAGATCCGATGTGGGGGAGAGAGAAAGGACGCGGCGGCGGGTGTCCAGGGCCTGGCCTGCGGGAAAAAACCGCGGCTCATTGACCGAACTCGATCTTGACTGTGCGATTTTCGTGGGCTTTTGGATCAAAGGACTCGCACGGCGTCCGGTTGGTGATGTGCTCGAGCAACGCGCCCCATGCACCCATGCCGTGGTGCACGTGTGCAGGGTCTACCTCCACCGTGCACCCGCACGGTGCCACCAGATATAGGTGTGCCTCTATCCGCTCTACCTTGATCACCTGCATCACGTTCCCCCTACCAGTGTGTGACTGCCTGTGTGGGCGGATCCCCATCCGCCCTATCCGGTTCCCCGATCTTGAGGTTGCAGGTCTCGCACGCCCCCACGATGTACCTCGGATCATCACCTGTGCGGGATCTCCCCAGCGTGTGGTGGGCGTGTTCCATGATCCCCTCGCACGAGTGGGGCCCCACCCCTGCACGTGTGCACCACCCCTCGTCGTGAGCCCTACAGCGCCACGGACGGCCCGTAGACGGGTCGTTCTGGGCATGGTCCCGGGCGAGCACGTTCAGGCGCATACGGCGCCACGCGCGTGTGCTCCCCCGGTCCCATGCCCCCATCGCGCGCTACTCGGTCGGCGGGCCCGCAACGGCGGCCGCGGCGCCGGCGACAGCCGCCTCATGCGCCTCGAGCGTCGCCCTGGGCGCGTGGGTGATCAGGTGGTTGATGTGGCGCCACATCCCGTCATTCGGGTTGAACCAGAGCCGCTCGTTGCACGGGTGGCCCGGAACGCTCTCGAATGTGCAGTGGGTGGTTACCGCGCGGTCCCTCGGGCACGGTTCGCCTTGTGGGTGCGTCCCGCAGGGGCAGTTGGGCACGAAAACGGCTGTGTCCACGACGTCCGGCTCTCGGTAGGAGTTGATCGCCTGCGAAGCGTCCGGGTTGCCGAAGAACGGGCTCGCCTGCGTCGCCTGCGTGTAGACGGGAGTCGATACAGGCGGAAGCGGCCGGCGGAGCTCCGCGAGGTGGGCCCGCAACGCCACCCGGGCCAGTTCGTAGCCGAGCTCAATTCGGCCCGTCGCGTTCGCCTCTGCGGCGGCCGCGGCCGCGATCGCGGAGTCCAGTACGGCCGGGTCGTTCGGGTCGGGGTGGTTGATCTGGGTCATCGTGGTTTCTCTCTCTAGAGCCTGGTCAGGATCGCTTCCGCGATCCACGGGGACGTGCAGATCAGCGCGATGGCGAGCAGTCCGAGCAGCGTGCGGGCCATCAGCGGGCGGTCGGGCGTGGGATGTTTCCGGTTCCGTCGCAGGCTTCGCAGTCGATCAACTTGCCATTGACCTCGATCTTTCCGAGGCCATGGCACTGGAGGCAGGTCAGTTCGGACATTTGCCACTTCCTTCACTTCTCGATGGGAGCGTTGGGGACGGTGCACCCCACCCCTCTCCGGGCGCAAAGGAAGGGCGTCCGGAGAGGGGTGGGGATGATCTCGACGGTCGGCAGTTCGACGTTCGCAGAGCTCACCGGGCGCCGCGTTACTGGCGCCCATGGGCGGGATGTGTCGGCAGCTCTCCCGCGCCCGGCCCGACCCTCCGAGGTTGTAGCGATCGCGCCCGCACAGTCGATAGACAGACGTGGATCCCTCGGAGGGTCGGGTGTCTTCCGGGCGCACCACCTCTGCGGTGGGCACTCTGGGCCATCCGTATGGCACCCTGCCTCGCGGCTGTGGGTGCAACGAGTGCGCGGCGACCGACTCCAAATAGCGCGAAACGGTGCATTTACGCGTTCGGCCAGACGCGGGACGTTGTGCCCGGCCAGCGGCCGGCCGCGGTTGCTACCTGACTCCGCGGTCTACAAATGGCGCGAAAGGATCACCCCGAGGGGCATGCCAACGCGAAATTTGTCGGGGGTTCCCGGTACCCTCACCCATGAAATTGTCCTAGACAGACAGCAGAGTACCCGCCGTTGATCAGGGGTCAAGGCCCCCTAGCCCCGGCGGGTTTTCTGTGTCTACGCCCAGGTCATTGCACGGCGTCCTTGCGCTCGAGCCAGGCCGACAGCGCCTCGTCGGCGCGCTTAGCGGCCAGCGTCGCGGCCTGGCGCTGGCTGACGCGCAGCACGCCCACGCCCATCTGGCGCTCAAAGATGATCTTGTCGCCCTTCTTGCGCCGGTCCTGCACGGTCTGCCGCGCGACGTCCAGCAGCCGGGCCAGCTCGTTGGCCGACGGGGCGCTGAAGGGATCGCTGCTGTAGCGCGCCGCGTTCATCGCGATCGCGACGTTCGGGGCATCCATGAGCGCCTGGCCGAGCTCGATCACCTCGGGCAGGCACGACGGGTCGTTGATCAGGCGCTGTTCCATGCGCCGGATCATCCGGCCGAGCATGGCGACGAACTCCCGGTCTTCGGTGACGCGGGCGCGGCGGGCGGCCGCGCGCTTCTGGGCTTCCTGCTCGAGCGCGGTGCGGGTCTCGAGTGAGTGTCTCCCCATGGCTGGTTTCCCCCTCGGGTTGGGGGCAGGACTGTCCTGCCCCTGAATCGGCTAGATGAAGAACGGGAGTAGGACGGGCAGCAACAGCAGGGCGACGAAGCCGTACGTGGCCACAGGGAGCACGAGGTCCCGGGGATCGCGGCTCACTTGCGCCACCCCGTCTTGGCGAACAGGGTGCCGGCACGCATGTAGGCGTCGCGGAGCGACTCGACCTCGGCCACCCACAGCATGTCGCGGTGCGTTCCGGGCTCATCGTGCGCGACACGCGGACGAGCGGTGCGCAACCGGTTTTCCGCGATCAACCGGCGTACCGTGCGCGTAGATCGGTTGAGCGTCTGAGCCGCCCATTCGACGGTGCAGAAGTCTCCCGGGTCCGAGAGCGGCAGTGCCGGTGCCTCTTTACTGGCGTTCATGCCGGATATCTTGACACGTGAGCCGCCTTTCAGGCAACGTGGCTCGCTATGGATACACAACCGCCCAACACCATCACCGAGAGCGACGGGGCTCGGGTGTGTGATCACTACCCGTCCGACCCCTGTACCCCTGAGTGCACGCCCGGCCTGTCGCAGGCATCACCCGCGGTAGCCGACCTGATCCGGGAGCGCTTCGCGCCCGACTCAGTGCCGGCGGCCGGGCAGGTGAGTCCCGGGCATCGCGCCGCGATGCGGGCGCTCTTCGAGCTGCAACAGTGGATCTTGAACCACCCGGAGATGCCAGCACCCACCTACGTGAGCATGATCATCCGCGTCCCGGCTGGAGATCTGGCCGGCATGGCGGCCGCGGTCGGCGCCGAGCCGTACGGCCCCGACAACGCCAAGCAGTACAACGTGCCGTTCCCGGCGGTCGTGGACGGGGTGGCCCGCTCCATCACGGTGGCTGCCAAGCGGAAGGATCATCCGCTGTGACGGCCGGGGCCCACCGGGCGCACCGGGCGTCGCCGGTGGAGATGATCTGCGGCGAGCCGATCGGCACGGACGGGTTCGTGTGCACGCGCATGCTCGGGCACGGCGGCCGCCACCTCGAGCCGCTCACCCGGGAGGTGCTCGCCCGGCCGGACGTCTGGCGCACGCACACCACGGACGATTGGGCGTGGCCGCGGTTCGCCAACGCGGTGTGCGTCGTCGTCATGCTGCTGATGGCGGCCGGCATCCTCGGGTGCCTCTGGAAGGCGGGGTTGCTGCCGTGGTGACCGACGACATCGACGACCGGGGGAGCGCCGGCCCCGACACGTTCCGGGTATGCCCGTGCGGTGACGCGGCCTGCATGTTGATCTACTGCCACGAACACAAGCGGCACTGCGGAGCCGACGTGAGCGAAACTGCAATCGCCGGCGTCGGTATCGCGCAGGAAACTGCACCGTCAACGGATTGGGCCCGGTACCGAAAGTGCAGCCAGGTGTGCGGCGCGGCCGCGGGGAAACCGTGCGTGGCCCGGTCCGGCCGTGTGGTGAACGGCCGGCCCGACGGCGCCGCGGTGGAGCTCGAGGTGCCGCACGGCTCCCGGCGTCTGCTGCGGGGCAGATAGCCTGAACCGGATGGGTTTTCCCCCTATCAACAGCGCCCCCCAAACCTCCACGGGTTGGGGGGCGCTGCTGTTGGGGCTACCGGTCGGCGCCGACGGGGGCGGCGGGCCGGGTGCCGAGTCGGCCTCCAGAGCGTACCTACTGGTCGGTGAACCGGGTGTGTATCGCGGTCATGATCTGGTCGCGGTACGCGCGGGCCCGCTTGTCGAGCCAGCGCATGTCACCACCGACGCGCCGCGGGGGCAACGGCTTGGCGACGGAGGTGTCCGGGTCGGGCTCGGTGTGGTTCCACACCGCGACGGGCAGGGCCTTGATCAGGTCGCGCACCTCGATGAGTAGCGCGCGATCGGCGGGGGTGAGCGACACGGGGATCTCCTCGAGATGCCAGGAGACGGGGGACGCCTCCAAGGTGGGGTCGTACGACGCGCTGAAGTGGGCGTGCTCGGTGTGCGGGTTCTTCCCGGTGTACGGCCGGCCGCGCCACCCGTTGGAGGCCGACCAGATCATCCGGTTGTGGATCACGTACCGCAGGCGCCGCTCTTTGTTGGCGCGGCAGCGTCCGACGATGAACGCGACCAGCATCGCCATGGTGAGGCCGTAGAGATTCAGGTCCTTGTCGACGTCGATCGCGTGGACCAGGCCGCGGCTGTCGGGGTTATGGTCCGACGGCTCTTGCTGGTGGGCCTCGTCGCCGATCCACCCGTCGGAGGTCTTCGACCGGTCCGGGCAGAGCCGGTTGATCTCGGACCGCAGCGAGGTCAGCGACAGGACGAGGGTGGCCACCTAGTGCCCCTGCTCCCGCTGGCGCGCTTCGTACTTGACGATCGCGCGGGCGGCCGCGGTCTCGGCGATGCCGGCGGCGTGGCTGGCCTGGAGCCCGTTGGTCTGCTTGACGATGGTGGCGAGCTTCTCCGACTGCTCATCGGTTTTGTCCGCGAGCTGGGAGGCTTTGCGGGCGGTGACGGCCTGGCCGGCGAACACGCCCACGGCGAGCGTGCCGAACGCCAGGATCGACTCGGCTTGCCACCCGGCGTTGGCCAGGAACACGACCACAGCGGCCGTGGAGAGCAGGCCGCACACGACAACGATCGCGGTCGGCCAGTTTTCGATTCTCATGGTTCCCCCTAACAGTTGATCTCTGATCGTACGTCTGTGCTACGGCGGTCCGGGGGGTAGTCGCGGCGCCAGAGGACAAAAATTCGCCTCTTGATGTCCTCCCCGGGTGCGCTGCGACGGTGGGCGCATGGGCGACGGATAGAAGCTATGACCAGGCAGGATCGTTCATCATGCACGCGATGTAGCGCCGGGAGGTGGGCCCACAGTTCGACAGCAGCAGCGATGCCGGGAGGCTGGTTTGGCTGCCGATGTACGCCGAGAGCGGCCCGTTGTCGGTGGGCTCGAAGTTTCTGGCGTACCAGCCACCAGCGTCCGGCAGCGCCGGCGGTGTGCCCCCGGTGAACAGGGTCGCGAAGTAGAGGTACTGCCCCTCGCTGGCCTGGTAGCGGGCGGTGAGCTTGGTGTTGTAGGTGGTGAACTCCGCGGACCACAGGGTTGCCGTGTCGGCACTGGTGGCCACCCGCGTGAACGTGGTGGTGCCGTTGAAGGTGTAGAGGCCGACGAACCCGTGCGTGCCGGTTGCGGCCTCGGTGCCCCCGGTCCACGTGCGGATGGTGTTGATCTCCCGGGCCCGGTCGACGAGGAAGCGGGTCAGGGTGAGCTCGCCGGACGTCGACGGCGACTCGGTGAACACGTTCTCAACGGTGAGCAGACCAGCCGTGACGTCGCGGTTGACCGCGTCCCGGAGCTTGCGAGCGAACTGACCCATCGATACTCCTCAATTATATATTTGCCCTAGCCAGGGACGCCTTCCACCATGATCTGGCGCTGGAACACCGTGCCCGTGGTGCCAGAGAACGCCTTGCACATCACCACCGCGTTCATCACCGTGCCGGGGGTGAGTCCGTCGACGGGGCGGGCGAACGACGCTTGCATGCGGGTCTCCGCGCGGGCGGTCGACGCGGTAGCGCTCTGCGGGTCCTCCAACGCGGCGTCGTCGCTGGGGCCGGCGATCACGGTGCCGCTGCCGATGCTCGAGCCGAGTGCCAGTTGGCTCGAGATCACGATGCGGGTGTTGTTCACCGGGGTGTCGAACCGGGCCGACACGGTGATCACGATCTTGCCGGACGGCGGAACGGTGAACGTCACCCCGCACACCGCGGACAGAGCGGAGTAGCTGGTGCCGATGTTCTCGTCGGTGCCCTCGTCGTCCCAGACCTTGAAGCCGAGGTCAGAGCCGCTGATCACGGAGCCTGCGGTTGCCATGCTGGATATCCCCCATCCGTATCGGACCTGTCGGAGCAAGTGCACCTCGGCGCCGTCCGGGAGCGCCTTCACCACGCCGTTGGTGGCGCGGGTGACGGTGAGCGTCTGCGTGTACGGGCCGGTGCCGGCCGGGGCGGTGGCCGAGGTGACCGACATCGTCTCGCCGGCGATGGTCACCGAGTACCCGCCCGCGGTGTTCCAGGTGTCGCCGGTGTAGACGGTGCTCACCGCGATGGTGGTGTCGCCGGATGTGTGGGCGCCGGCGACCGTGGTAGACCTCGAGTCGTACCGGGAGCCCGAGTCGCCGTAGACGCCTGCGCGCAGCACCCGGGCATCCGCCACCCCGAGCATGATCTTGGAGCGCTTGCGGCTGCGCGTCTCCCGGATCTGGCGTACCTCGAGCAGCAGCGGATCGGGGGTGCGGCCGGTCACCTCAACGCACATGCCGACGTCGAGGGCCTGGACGTCGGTCAGGTCGGGGGTGGTGATGGAGTCCAGGTCGATGACGATGTTGTCGTACCGGGCGCCGGCGACGGTGTAGCGCCGTAGCCACCACGCGGCGATCCCGGGTAGGAGCGCTTCGTTGTGCACGTTGACCTTGACCGTCTTGTCTTCGCGTCCGGCGCCGTCCGGCGGATCCTCCACCGACAGCGGCCCGGTTTCGAGCTGCGCGCGGGCGCTCGAGCCGTTGCGGTTCTCCACGGTGACGTCGTTGTAGAGGTCCCGGGCGGTGGTCGTCTCGGCCAGGCCACCCACCTCGGACGGGTACGCCAGGGTCATGGCCGGGGTGTACGCCTGCTCCTGCCGGTAGTTGAGCAGGCAGAAGATCACGCCGATGTTGCCGCCGCGGTCAAAGATCAGACCATCCTCGGTGCGGCGGATCTCCTCGAGCTGCTCGGAGAGGGTGGCCACCGGTTGCGGGCCCATCTGCACCGACCGGTCAGCGTCGCCGCGCAGCACGTACGGGAAGCCGCGCAGGTCCATCAGCCGGGTGAACCGGTCCGCCGCGGTCTCGCCGGCATGCCCGTTGATCGCGGCCACCATCGGCGCCGACAGAAGATCGTCGGTGGTGCCCGTAACAGCTCCGAAGTGACAAAGGTAGGCGTCCTGCAAAATTGCAGCGCCGGCGGGCACCTGCCCGTCGACGGGCCGGCCCACGCTGCCGGCAAATGAGGTGGTGGTACCCGTGATCACCGGGGCGTTCTCGTTGTACCAAGCGGGCTCGATGTTGAGGTTGCCGCCGGACTGCTCCACCAGGATCCGAAACGAGATCCACTGGCCGCTGTCGTACCCGGCGTAGGTGTCGGCCAGCAGCACCGTCCCGTCGGACGCGGTCACCACCAGGCCGTAATTCTGGTGCGCCATCTGCCACAGCCACGACCGGTTGAAGCTGTCGCGCCAGCGCATGACGGTGTTCTTCGTGGTCGACGTCGACGTGATGTAGAACGACCCGAAGATCTGGTACCCGGCGGTGGTGCTCATCGCGCCGTACCGCCACCGGATGGCCGACGTCGACGACAGCTTGAGCGCGCTGCGGGAGCCGGCGGGGTGCTCGGCTTCCCCCGGGGTGACGTTGGCGAACGACGCGGGCGCGCCCCCGCCCGCGTTGGCGAGCTGGGTCGCGTCGCGTTCGTCCTCACCGGGGAAGTAGCCGCGCAGGTTGGGCCCGTACGCGTCGGTAATGTGCTGGTACTGCGGCGACGCGAGCGGCTGGCGCATCAGGCCGATGCGGGCCAGCAGCCCACCGAGCTCCACATCGACCCACCGGTTGCCGCGCACGGTCAACCCTGCCGACTCCTGATGGTCCGCGGTCTGGCCGGGCCGGAAGTCGGACACCTCGCCGGTGAAGCGCACCGAGCTGGCGGACGCGAACGCGCCGCGCATGTAGGGCCGGGTGACTCCGTAGAGGTCGGACGCTGCGTTGCTCGGCCGGAACCGGTCCGCCGGGTCGTGGATGCGGAACGTGCAGGAACCCGGGTCGCACTCGCCGTCGAGCTTCACGCCGCGCTGCACTTCGACCGGGGTGGTCCCGTCGGTGTAGGCGGTGTTGGCCGACGGGGTGCCAGAGAAGATCTGATACGCGCCCGAGTAGAAGAGCTGGGCGAGCACGCTCCAGTCGGTCATGACGAGATGCCGAGCGCGGCCGGGGAACCGAACTGGCGGATCACGGCTTCACGGACGAGGTAGAGCACGGCGTCGCCTACTCTCGAGCCGTCGGAGCCGAACACCACGCTGCCCCCGCCCCCGCCGGACGCCAGGCTGTTCACGCGCTCGCCGGCGAGCGCCATGATCGGCACTGCCGTGCCCCGGATGCCGGGCACCACGCCACCGGAGTGGAACGTGGGGATGTTCGGCACCGAGAAGCCCTTGCCCCCGATCCCGGGCACCCACCCCGGGATGGTGAACGACAGGCCACCGATGGTGTTGTTCCAGGCGCGGGCCACGAAGTTGAACGCGGTCCGGAACGGGCGGGTGACGAAGTCGGCCACCTTGGCGAACGCCTGGCCGATCCACCCGGGCACCTTCTTCAGCCAGTCCCACGTGTTGCTGGCCGCGTTCTTGATCCACCCCCACGCGTTGCGCCACAGCGTCTGGAACCACGTCGTCTTGGTCGCGATGAGCACCACCACCGCGATCAGGGCACCGATCGCGAGCACGATCCACCCGATGGGGCTGGTCAGGAACGCGATCTTGAGGAAGTTCTGCGCGACGGTGAACGCCTTGGTCGCCGCGCTGGCGATGTTGGTCGCGGCCGCCTGCGCGAGCGTCGCTATCCGGCTGGCCTTCAGCGCCGGGAGCACGAGGTTGACCATGCCGGACGCGAGGTCTCCGATACCGAAGCCCAGCAGCAGCAACGTTTCAAAGCCCCAGTCGCCGGCGGCCGCCTGCTTCACGCCCTGGGCGCCGTCCTGGAGACCGGTCAGCGTGTCGCGGAAACCCATCGCCCGGGTGTCGAGCGTGTCTGCCTTCTCGATGTTCTTGTCCCACGCCTCCCCCACCGCGTTGCCGGCGGACTGGGCGGAGCGCGCCACCTCCTGGTTGCTCTTCGCGAGGCTGGTGGTGTCGCCGGCCCACGTGACGGTGATCTGGTTGGCCATCAGCCCTCCTCGAGACCAGCGGATTTGATCAGCTGGGACAGGTTGCGCTCGAGCGCCTCCTGGATCTGCTTGTTCTTCACCCGCACGCCCACGTAGATGTAGCGCCCCTCGGTGTAGAACGCTCGTTTAGGTCCGCTCTTGAGCCGGCCCCCGAAGTCCAACCACGGGTAGTACGGGGCGCGGCGGCCGCCCGCGGCGATGCGCGCTTCCCGCTGGCTCGAGCGCAGCTTGAGCGAGCTCGCCGCGGCACCGGAGCGGCGCGGCACCCGGGGCTGGGCGTAGTCGATGACGATCTGTCCAGCGTCGTTGAGCGCCACCCGGAGCTGCTTGGGCAGGTCGGCATCCATCCGCCGAAGCTGCGCCTGGAGCTGCTTGATCCCGTCGACGCGCACTGTCTGCGGCACGACGTCACCTCCCTACCCTCGCCGCGGCCGCCTTCTGCTCGAGCTCACGCGACTGCGCGCGTACCCGGAAATAGCGGAGCCACGTTTGGAATTCCCATTCCGGCATTTCTTCGCGCAATTGCCAAAGGTATTTCCCCAGCTTTTCCGCGACATAGCATTCATCAGCTATTCCGTCGACGTTGTCTAGAACCGCTTTTGGTCAACTCCTTACCGTCGCCGGGGGCGTTCTTGCTGAGGCGCTGCACCTCGAGCACCACCCGCTGGAAGTCGGAGTCCATGCCGCCCGCGTCGCTCTCCTGCCAGGCGCGCACGTCGTCTTCGGTCATCGGCGGGTCGATCAAGCAGGCGGCGAGCGCGAACACCTCAGCGGCCAAGGTGTCGTCGGCGAGCTGGTTGACGCGGTGCGACTCCTTGCGGGTCATCCCGCGCACCAGCACGGTGCCGTTGGACAGCTCCACCTCGGCCTGGTCGACGCGTTGCGCGCGGAGCTGCTCGGCGGTGAGTCGGGTCATCGGTTTTCCCCCTGATCGGTCAGGACTGCGTGCCCTCGGTGACCGCACCGGACACCGTGAAGTCGCACGTCCACTGGACGATGTCGTCGTTCTTGCTGCTCTCCACATACTTGCCGACCACCACGGAACCGGACTGCTTGCGCTTGCCGCTGCCGCTGCCGGCCGGCCGCCGCTCGAAGGTGACCGTGTCACCCTGGATCGCCTCGAGCGTGCGCGGGCCAACGTCCTCCTCGTCGTCCAGCCATCCGCCGAGAGTGAACGACCGGGAGGTCTGCCCACCGCGGTAGCTCTTGTCGTCGACGCCGGACCCGGTGATGTCGTGGGTGTCGGGGTTGACTTCCCAGTTGTCCGTCTTGATCCACAAGGTCAGGTCAACGGTGTCAACCAGCCAGTGGAGATCCTTGCCGTGTCCAGCGGCCATTACCGCGCTCCCGTGATGTCGAGGTGGAAGGTGTAGACCACCGCGGGGGCGCCCCGCACGGTGTCGATGAGCGGCTCTGCGCGCAGCACGTAGAGCGTGTCGCACGAGACCCACTGGTGGTTGGTGAGCGCTGCCCACACCGACTTGGCGCCCGTGGTGGAGGCTGCCTCGAGGGCCCGCTTAAACACGGTGTGGTTGTTCGCCGGCCCGAACACGATGGTGAGCCCGAAGTCCTCGATGCGGTCCAGGCCGTGCCCGCCCGCGCCATAGACGATCTCGGGCAGCTCCACGAACGGCGCCGGCGTCGCGGCGATGTTGCCGGGCCCGTCGCCGGCGATCGCGCCCGGCACGTTGAGCTCTAGGCCCGCGTCTTCGCGGAGCACGTCGAAGATCTCGTCCATCAGGTCGACGAGGATCATTGCGGCATCCTCGCCCGGCGCACCGGGCCGACGATCACCCGGACGTCCGGGTCAAGCTTCGCGGCCAGGCGCATCTCCGAGCCGTCGGTAACCGACCCAGCAACGCCGTACGGCGACTCTTGCCGGACGTTCCATCGGTTCACCTGGAGCCACACCGCGGCCGCCACACAGGCAGGCTGAGCGGTCCACCCGAACCGGGTCGACACCACCACGTCACCGCACGGGCGGTCCCGGAACGTCAGCGCGGTGTGCGGGTAGCCCTTCGCGATCGCGTTGTCCTCCCACGCCTGCCAACCCGAGCTGCCCTCGGTGACGGTGGTCCCGTCGACGGTCACCACCACCGCGGACAGATCTTGGATGTCGTCCACCTCGAGCAGCCAGCGCCCCTCCACCGGGAACGCCCGGGCGGCCCGGTAGGTGAACGCGGCCGCCTGGTCGAGCCGGCCGAACTGCCGGTTGCACCAGTCGTCGATGGCCCGGGATGCCGCCGTGCCGTAGGTGCCGACGTACGGGTTGTCCGCGTTCGTGCGCACGAACGCGGCAAGGTCGGCCACCTCCACGTAATCAGGCGCCCACGGCACAGCGTCCCCCTCCCCCGGGTCTACTCGTCGGTCGCCGGCGGCGGGCCGACGGGTTCCGCGACGGCCGGCCGGCGATCGCGCTCCACCCGCTTCTCGTGCGCCTCCTTGGCGCGGCGGCCGGCTTCCTTGGTCAGCGTTTCCACGCCCTCGTCGATGGCGTTGAGCGACTCGCCGGTGAACGGCGAGATGGTCACGCCGCGCTGCTCCAGGTCGTTCTTCTCGCCGGCGGACAGGATGACGTCGCCGTCATCGTTGGTCGGGCGCTGCGGGCGCCGCGGCTGGTCCCCTGCAGGGGACTCGGCAGCGGCGGCCGCGGCCGCTTGAGCCTCCTCGAGCTGGGCGCGTAGCTCCGCGTTCTCCTGCTCGAGTTCGTCTTTGGTGGGCATCTCCTACGCCTCTCTGTGCTGGTGGCTGGGGGGGCAGGACAGTCCTGCCCCCAAATCGACTAGGCGACCGGATCCCACGTGATGGTGCGGACGCCGGTCGTGTCGGACACAGCGGTCGCCTGGTAGCCCCACACGCCGAGGTCGACGTATGCCACCGCGATGGCGTCCAGCACCAGGCGCTGCGGGGCGCTGGCCCAGCCGTGCACGGAGCTCCGGTCGAGCAGGTACGACTTGGTAGCCGCGGTCTGCCCGGCCGCGGCGAGGGCCCACTCCGGGTGGAAGAGCTGCCCGCCGAGGTCGATGGATCCGAACCGGGAGGTCGTGGTGCCGTTGGCGTTCGACGGCCCGACCATCGGGAACAGGGGCCGGCCCGCGTCGTCCTGCGCCGCGGCGAGCGCCAAGTACAGGTCGGCCTGCGCGAACGCGTCGGTAAACGCGTACCCGCCCCGCACGAACTGGAGCGCGGCCAGACCCGCGAGGATCTGCGAGCTCAACGTCTGCGCGTTGTCCGCGTTGCCCGCCGTGAGGGTGGCCAGCGCGCTGAAGCTGCCCGCGTTGAGCTCCGTCACCGCGGCCGCCTCGAGCGCCTCGTTGACGCCCTTGACCATCTGATTCCAGATCAGCGTGGACGTCTGCGGGTTGCCGCCCTGGTCCCACACCTCCCGGTTGATCCGGGCCTTACCGGAGTAGGCGGTCGGGGTGACGGTCTGCCCGGTCGTGGTGAACGTGCCCGTCGTCGGTTCCGTGCCCTCGGTGTGCGCGGCAACCAGCGAGCTGGCGCTGTTGAACTTCGGGAACGTGAACGGGGTGATGTCCGAGAGCGTGCCCTTGTTGATCGCGGACCACAGCGGGTACCGGTAGGTGCGCTGGTCGACCCACATGTCCGGGCGCTGCTTGGTCGGGTTCGTCTCGTTGACGTCCGTCGACGCGACGTTGAACTGCGCGGCGAGGTGCTTCTGGGCGAACGACAGCGCCCGGTCCCGGGCCGCGATGTCGCCGTCCTTGAGCGCGGCGATCATGTCGCAGGAGAACTCGTGCGTGCCCCGGCTGATCACCTGGTCACCGTTCGACCGGTTGAACGACAGCCGGTAGGGCTCGGGCTCGGCCACCTGCGCCGGCGACGGGACGGGCAGCCCGGTCGGGTTGACGGTCTGGGCGAACTGGCCGGCGGGGTTCGCCGGCGGCGCGGCAGCCACCTGCCCGGCGTTGACCATGTCGGTGACGGCGGACTGGAGCGCGGCGGACAACTGGTCCGTCGTCACCGGGCCCGACGGCAGCGCGGCGGCCGCGGCCGGCCCCTGGTGGAACTGCTGCTGCACGGGCTGCTGCACGGGCGCCTGCAACTGCTGCTGCAACGGCTGCTGCGCGGCGCCGTAGATCGGCTGGTACCCGACGATCGTCTGTTGCGGGGCGGCCGCGGCAGAGAAGCCTGCGGGCGCGGCCGCGTGCTGCTGGGCGAGCTGGGCGTACGTCTGGCACGAGATGCCCGCGTCGTGCGGGTGCCCGCAATGCTGGCACTGCATGTTTCCTCCTGTTCGCGACGCAACCACCCTGGTCACGCGGGCGCCTGTAAAGGCAGGGTCGGGGGTCACGCTGGTTTCGTTCCAGGTGGCCCGGAGCACGTCGTACACCTGCTCCCGCTCGTTCCAGACGACGTCTCCGTCCGCCGGGTCAAGCGAGAAATCGACACCGACGGACAGCCCGTCAGCGAGGCCTGCGGCCGCGTCCATGAGGAGCTGGTCGCGGTGCATCTTGGTGGGCGATCCCTCGGGCCCGTCCAGGATCCGCAGCGTCACGAGGGGGCCGGCTTTCGTGTCGGTCACGTTGTCGTGCACGCCCACGTACGCCTGGTGGTCGTCCTTGACCCGGATGCGGGAGAGCCGCGCCGCGTCGTACTCGAGCGCGCCCGGACGGAACCGGAACCCGACCCCCATTTTGCGGGCGATCATGTTGTACGGGACCGCGAGACCGGTGATCGTCCGGCGCTGCACGTCGGTTGTCGGCGCCGGCGTGCCGGGCCCGAACTCGTGCATGCGGAACGTCATGCCGCGGCCGCTGCCCGCGTTGAACTGCCCGGACAACTGCCCGGACAACCGCAGCGCCGTGAGCGCCGGGCCGAGCTGGGCGGGCAGGATGACGGGCCCGCGGTTGTTCTCGCCGGCGGCCGCCGGGAGCGCAGGCGCCGGGGCGGGCGCCGGCATCGTCTTGGGCTTGGGCGGCGGACCGGCCAGTTGGGCGGCCGCGCGGATCTCGGCGATGCTCATCGCCCCCATCCCTTCCATGATCTGCCAGTACGCGGCCTGCGCGGTGGCGTCCGGCTTGAGCCACTCCGACGGGTCGAACCGGACCACCTGCCCGTACGGGGTGACGTCGCGCATCGACAGGCGGTCGGTGATCGCGGCCATGTACGGCGCCAACGTGCGGTTGATCTTGTCGGTGCGCCGGTCGGTCGCGTTGAAGTAGGTACGGCTGGTGGTGTTCACGCCCACGTCTTCGGCGTCCAGGCCGAGGTGGAGGGCGAGGTCTAGGGACGCCTGGCGCTTGAGCTCTACCAACTGGAGCTCGGCCGGGGACGGCGCGTTGACGTCCATCCGGGTCAGCGCCTTGGGGATGTAGGCCGCTCCGCCGCGCTTGCGTTCGTGGCGCCACTTCGCCAGGAAAGCGACTACCTCCGGGTCCTTGTACGGCACGACGGTGGGGTCGTCGGTGTCGGTGAAGTACTCGAGCGGCCGCGGGTTGTCGGCGTACCGCGACGCGAGCGCATCGATCAGGATGGCGCGGCGCACGTCGCGGGCGGCCGCGGTGAGCAGCGGCCGGCCGGGCGAGTCGAACCTGATGACGCGCGACGCGGAGATCTCCTTGCCGTCGACCCACACGGACGCCCCGCGGGGGTCGAGTCCGCCGGGTAGCGGCGCCGGCGAGCGCGTCTCGCCGGCGGGCGGGTTGAGCGACACCGTGCGGGGGTCGAGCCGGCGGCACGACAGCGGGAACCCGCGGTAGTCGAGCGAGGTCTTGAGCCACCAGGCCACCCCTTCGAAGGCGAGATCTTCGAGCGTCTGGGCGTAGGTGACCACCCGCGGAACGTCCGGGTCGGGTTGCTCGAGGAACAGCGACGGGACGCGGTCCAGGCCGCGCAGCACGATCAGCGGCAGCGTCGCCACCGAACAGATCTCGTCGCGGCCGCGTTCGACCGCGGCGACGGTGAGCGCGTCGTCGCGGGACACCGGGGCGGTGGAGTACCAGGCGTCACCCCACACGCCGTGGATCAGGGCATCGATCGGGCCGGACGCGGAGAACGCGGCGCGCACCAGCGGGACGGTTGCAAGCCATGCTCGAGCGCGGCGGACGGCGCCGGACCAGACACTCATGATCAGGAGTGTAAGGCTGGTGTTTCAAATTTCGAGCAGGTCAACGCCCTGCTACGTGGAGTCCAGCTCTTTGGACGGGCGGGGGGATCGTTCGGGCGAGGTGGACGGCCCCGGCGGTGGCGTAGACCCCGGTCACATGCCCGGCCCCCTCGCGGCGATCGAAGACCCACGTGGAGCCGTCACCCCGGGGCCGCTTCTCCGCATTACCCATGTGCGTCGTCAGCGACTCCTGCCCGGCGTGCACGACCTGCTCTTCGGCCACCAGGGCAGCGAACCCCATGCACACGCCGGGCGTCTCGGCCTTGATCTCCGCCACCCGGACGCCCCGCGGTGGCCACCCGACGCGGCCCACCTTGGTCTGGCCGAGGTCGGCCAGCAGCGCGGCCGCACCGGAGTTGGGGAACCATCCGAAGGTGTAGGGCCGCACGCGGGTGAGCCACCCGGGGAGCTCGGTACGCAGGGCGTGCAGCGAGTCCCACGACCGGACCGCCTCCACCTGAACCTTGCCGTCCGGGCGGACCGCGGCGACGACCAGATCGGCGCGCAGACCGTCCGGCGACACGTCGAGCACTGCGGCCAGGCGCTCCCGGTACGGCGCCATGAACCCCGGGCCGGCCGGCTCGACCTGGCGCCCCCACGCGCCGAGGTCGATCGCGAGGTTCATCGACCGCACCCGGATGCACATCGCCTCGGTCTGGAACTTCGCGAGCGCCTCCCCGCCCGCGGCGACCGCGAGACGCGCCGCACCTAGCAGGGTGTCCACCTCGATCCGGCGCCCCAGGTTCGGATTGGCGATCGCGAGGTGGTGCGGGTTGAGCGGATCCATCTCGGCGGTGCACGACCAGGAGAACATGCCGGCCCGGTAGTCTCCCGGCGCATCACGTAGGCGTTCGGGGACGGAGGAGGGGCCGACCTCGAGCGCCCACGTGATGAACAGCTCTGCCGCGTCGTGCAGGTCGTTGAGCACCACCGACCGGTCGGAGCCCGCGTTGGTGATGGCCCACACCTGGAACTTGCGGACCGCGTTGCCCGCGTTGACCGATGCGCCCCACGCCGAATAGTCGTGGTGCTGACGGAGCTCGTCGAGCACGAGACGGTGGACGGTGAGCGACCGGCCGCCTTCCTCGTTGCTGGGCGCGATCTTGTACCGGGCGCCCGTCGACGTCCACGACTCCTGTTCGCCGTTGGCGTCGCGGCGCCAGCGGCGGCCGCGCTGGTTGTTCAGTGCGGGCGCCGACTCGGCCACCCGGATCGACTTGTGCCATGACTCCTTGGCGTAGTCGAGCTTCGTCGACGTCCCCAGCACCAGCTCGACCTCGCAGACGAACTGCCACCACAGGGTGAGGACCACGAGCAGCGTCGTCTTCCCGTTCTGCCTGGCCACCTCGAGCAGCAGCGTGCGGAACCGGGGCCGGCCGTCGGGCAGCAGCTCCAGGCCGTGGACGACCGCCCATCGTTCCCACGGGTCGAGGGGGTGGTGGAGCACGTCGCGGGCCCACTCGTCGACGGCGAACCCCATCGACGTCTCATCGGTCAGCGCGCACCCGCACCCGCAGGGGCCGGCCGGCCCGGTCACCAGCGGCGGAGTCCAGAGCCGCGGCGTAGTCGAGCCTTTAGGCTCCGCGTCCGCGCTCGGAGAAGCGCTCACGGTGTCGGTCATGGGCGGCCTGATCTGCTGAGGCACCCCCGGGTGCGCCGACGGTGGGGATGGCGCTCGCTGGAATGGCGCCGCGGCCGGCACGCGTCAGCCCGAGGGCGGTCAGCGTGCGGAGGTACTGC
>WUUC01114953.1_pt1 | contig 17591 bp, 13 predicted proteins | sample 6278441 | NCBI WGS metagenome assembly WUUC01 (sample SAMN13675441, study PRJNA597444) | soil metagenome | isolation source: soil | place: USA: Washington | collected 2017-10 | reverse complement strand
ATTCCGTTTTAAAGAAAGTGGATGCGCTGTTCACGTTCGGGTTGATACTGTCTTTCTGAAGCTGATCGTCGCAGCCGAGCATCAGTGCCGGGAGTATCCAGATTAGTTTACTTTTCATGTATTTAGATATCATATAGCTTCTGGTTTGTCAAAACGATAATTGAACTCCCGCCATAAGCGTACGGGGTCTTGGATAAGTTCCGAAGTCAAAACCCGGTGCCAATGCACTGATGCCCTGAAAGTCGGGATTGAATCCTTTGTACTTGGTGATTGTTGCCAGGTTTTGGGCCGTTGCGTATATCCTGACCTTGCCCATTTTTATTTTCGATAGGAAAGTAGCAGGTAATGAATAACCGACCGATAGGGTGTTCAACCTGAAATATGCGGTGCTTTGCAGCCATCCGAAACGGTCGCTGGGCCTTCCATTCTGATTAGGATCGAGGTACATCTGGCGTGGAACTTCAGTTCCCGTATTTTCAGGTGTCCACCGCTCAAGTACATCTTCGTGAAAATTGGTATTGCCCGATGCTTGCGACGACATCAGCGCCCTGTACATGTTGTTTACCGCTACAGCACCAGAACTTCCTGAACCGAAGACTGTGAAGTCTATTCCCTTATATTCTGCAGTAAAATTCAAACCATAGTAGAATGTGGGAATCGCATCACCAATAAACGTGCGATCCAAGTCATTGATCACATTGTCGTTGTTCAGGTCCTTAAAGATCATGTCACCAGGTCCCGTACCCGCGCTTTGAAAGGCATGAGCACCCACTTCCGCTGTTGTCTGGAAGATACCCTCTGTTACCCACCCGTAATGCCGGCCAAGTGCGCCTCCAACTTCCGTTCTTGAATTCTGGTCAGTCAGGTTTTGTCCGTCCTGACCGATAGCAAGTACTTCGTTTTTGAGTGTATAGAAGTTGGGAGACATCTCAAAGTAAAAATCATTGACCTGCTTCACATAGTTAAGCGAAAACTCGATACCGGTGTTTTTCATTGAACCGCCATTGGTCAGCAATGATGCAGGGTTTGCACCTACAGACAATGGAAGTGGAACAGGCACAATGATGTCTTCCGCGAGGTTGGAGTAATACTCGACAGTGAATTCGAGGGCCTCGCCAAGCTTGATGTCTGCTCCAATATTGCGGGTCGTACGTACTTCCCATCGCAGGTTAGGGTCTACCGTTGCGACGGCAGCCGAGCCGAACACCCTGGCATCATTGAAAGCATAAGTGATGTTCGAATTCAATGGCGCCTGGAAGCCGTAAGGAGGAATAGATTGATTCCCCAAACGACCAATCCCGCCTCTCACCTTTAGCTCGGTAATAAACGCAGGCATGGTGATGTCGTTGTGCATCTTCCACGCCATCGCGACTGAGGGGAACACCACATATCGATTGCTCTCCGGAAATTTCGAACTTCCGTCACGACGCACATTGGCTGTTATGAAATAACGATCATCGTAATTATAATCGAGCCTCGCGAGCAAAGAGAATAATGAGGACCGTTCCTGGTACTCGCTGATCGTCTTTGTGCCAATACCATTCGACAACGTTTTTACATATGGCTTTTGCAAACCTGTGGTTCGCGCATTCATGATACCCGTTTCGAAATCCTGGTAGGTAACACCCGCCAGAACATTAAGGTTATTCCTGCCGTATGTCTTTACGTACTTTAATGTGTTCTCAACCAGTCCGGAAGTATAATTGTTGGATGATCTATTCAGGAACGCGATTCCATTCTCGAAAAAGAACCCGAGGTCATACATCGGTACAAAAAGATCTTCATGCGTCTGAGAGTAATCGTACTGCATGCTAAGCCGGTACGTAAGTCCGGGTACGAAATCATACTCACCGTAAACTCCCGCCAGTGTTCTGAATATACTTTTGTTCGTCTCCACCATCCTGTTCAAACCGATGATGTTGAGCGACAATGCGTTTTCGATCGCCGATGACCCTCCGAATCCGCCTTCACGGTTCGGGTCCAGTATAGGGATCGTAGGGTTCCCCCAGATCAGGTCATTGATAAATGGAGGGTTTGCGCCAGGAGTACCTGAAACACGCAGACCTGGATTTTCATCGCTTCGTGATACATACATATTTTGACCGAACCTGAAGTTTCCCTTCCGGGTATCTGAATTCAACCTCACTGAGTAACGCTGATAGTTGGGACCATTGCCCACCATGGTGCCCGTGTTCTTGAAGAAGTCGATACCCGCAAAGTAAGCAGTACTCGCGGTGCCTCCTGTGATGCCTACATTATAGTTCTGCAAGCCACCTTTCTTCAATCCTTCTTTTTGCCAGTCGGTGTCGATGTCATCGATGAAGTCGGGTGAACCCGGAAAGTTGCCTGGAGGAATTGGCGGCGATGCGTTCTGGCCACCATTAACGAATGTCTCACGATTGATCATCTGGAACTGTTCTCTGTTAAGAACTGGGATAGTTCTGGCAACCTCCTGGACTCCTGCATACGTGCCTACATCTATCTTAACGCCCTGGTTGAGCCTGCCTCTTTTAGTGGTAATAATTACTACACCGTTTGCGGCCCTAACACCATAAATAGCGCCGGCCGATGCGTCCTTTAACACTTGAATGCTTTCGATGTCATTGGGATTGATATCCCTGATCGGACTAACTGAGTTATTTGGCTGAAAGGCATCACCACCATTTACAGTTCCACCAAGTGGCATTCCATCCACTACATACAATGGCTGCGAATCCGTTCCGCCAACGCCGAATGTTGAGATACCCCTGATCTTCACCTGCGGCGACGCACCCGGTTGACCATCACTGTTGATAGCAACACCAGCGACACGGCCCTGCATCTGTTGCGTCACATCATTCGATACGATCTTTGCAAGCTCTTTCGAATCGACGAGACTGACCGACCCGGTCAAGTCACTCTTCTTCACCACGCCGTAACCGACAACCACTACCTCTTCAAGCGCGTTGACATCGGGAGCAAGCTGGATATCTAGATTTGTGTTCGCACCTACCGTTACTTCCGAAGAAGCATAGCCAACAAAGGAGAATACCAGCACGTCCTGATCGCTGGCATTTATCCTGTACGAACCGTCCGCACCCGTAACCGTGCCCGTACTTGTTCCTTTAATTACGACGTTAGCTCCTGGCAGTGCGTTGTTATCATCAGAAGACCTAACGATACCACTGATGGTTCGTGTTTGCGCTTGAACCTGAAAGATGGTACAAAGCAGGAGCAACAAAACGCCCATCGTCGCCTTGCGACAGGGCATGATCCGATCCCCAAATCGAGTCTCTTTAAGGCGTAAAAGTTTGATCATTTTGAGAGGGTTTATCAGGTGCGATTAAATAAATGTAATCTTTACATTTATCAAATGTTACAAATCGGCAGTTGATTAGCAACAAAAAATGTATTTTTTACATTTATCGGGAAACGGTGCTGGACGCTGATTCACGGGCACTATCTACAAAATGAACAAAAACCCGGTTTCCCTGTCACTTTACCAGCAGGCGCCGACAGTACGGGATGCGACTGGTTATTCCCGCTTGATTTTTGCATGCGCCCCCCTATATAATAGTCTCGATTGACTTCCCCCGACTGCTATTGGCCTGGCCAGCCGACTCACTTCACAGCTCAAAGAATTCAGCTAAATACCCGATATTCAACAGGGTCTTTTCCCAGCCACAAATGAAACACTTCAAGTCGCTACTCCTTATTCTCTTTATCGCGATCCAGGCCCCGGTCAGCGCGCAAACAACTGAGAAGAACATTGCGGGCATTTCTCTTGAGCGACTAAAACGGTATGAGAATTTCATAAACGCAGAAATCGATCAAGGAAATATTCCGGGAGCTGTGTCACTGATCGTAAAGGATGGTCAGGTCGTTAACAACGCCAGTTATGGCTTCAGCAACCTTGGGACTAAAACGCCGATGAAAGTCGATGACCTGTTTTTCATTCAATCGATGACCAAGCCAATTATCAGTGTCGCTTTCATGATGCTCTACGAGGAAGGCCACTTTATGCTGACCGATCCCGTTTCGAAATACATTCCTGCTTTCAAAGATCTAAAAGTATCAAAGCATGTAAAGGACGGAGCGACGGGTGAATCAGAGCCGTTGAAAAGTGAAATTACCATCGCTCAATTACTTAGTCACACTTCGGGTTTAACGCATGGACTGGGATCGAGTCAACTGGACAAAGATTTTTCCAAGGAATACTTTCAGAAAGAATACGCTGATATCAAAGCGCGTGTGGCAAGCATTCCGAAAATACCATTGGTAGGACAGCCCGGCAATCAATGGTACTACAGTGTTGCACCCGACGTGCTGTCTGTGTTGATCGAACAATTCTCCGGGAAGAGCACCAAAGATTTTCTATCTGAACGGATTTTCATTCCACTTGGAATGAAGGATACGGGATACAATCTGACCAGGGCGCAGCAGGCACGCGTTGTAAAAGTGACGAGCAAAACAGACGGAAGTCTGACCACGACCGAGTATCAACCGAAGATGGAGGGCAATAAAATATGGAGTGGTGTCAATGCGCTCTATTCCACTGCCGCCGACTACATGGCATTTTGCCAAATGCTATTGAATGGTGGGCAGGCGAACGGCAAACAATTTTTGAGTCCAAAAACGATCGAATTGATGACGTCGAATCACAGCGGCAAACTTTATAATCGCCCCGGTGAAGGATTCGGATTGGGCTTCGCCGTATTACTAGATGGAGCTGAAAGTAAACTACTCGGTTCGGAGGGTCTTTACTATTGGGCCGGGGCCTTCAACACGCATTTCTTTATTGACCCAAAAGAAAAAATGGTGAGCATATTCATGACGCACGAAGCACATTTTAACCAGGTGTACCACGACAAGATGAGACAATTGGTTTACCAGGCGTTTGTGGATTGATGTCGCACGTAGTGGCGCAGAGAAATGCAGAGCTGGACGCAAGACATGCACTTAAGATAATACGAATTGTCCCGTGAAGACAAAATTGTTGAGTCGTCAAGTCTCTCAAAAAGATCGCCATAACCTGACCCATTTCCTCCAACGATTATCGGAATCGACATCACTTTGACCATGTTGTAGCATTCCATATCCAACGTTCATTTGTCATACCGGTCTTGCCATCATTCATCTTAGTCCCGCCATACAGGATGATACCTGAGGAAGTATCTTCCATAGTCAATCCTGCCAGGGCTGGCGGCGAGTTGCTCGATTCGACACGCCTCCATTGTTTTCCATCCCAACTCCAGAAATCATCAAGAAATTTATTTCTGTCGGCGGCAACGCGGCCACCAAATAAATAAGTGATACCCAAGGAAGATGAGCAAGCGAGTCCGAAACGATTTCGCGCTGGTGGACATTCGGCAGCGCAGGGAACCTCCTTCCATTTGTTACCCGTCCATTCCCAGACTACAGATTTATCATTGGTCCACGTTGGAATAACCAGTGTTGACCTTTTTGAATCGTAGGACATTTCATAGGGGCCATCGGGGCGAGCTCCTGACTCAGAAAGCATTTTCCATTTATGGTCTTTGAATTGCCAAAGCTGAAATTTCTGATCATCACCATACATCTCGCGCGTCTTATCGCTTGCATCACCGTAGATGAGGATCGAGTTGTTTTTGGAGTCGTAGGCGCCTTCCGGATTTTTTACAGGACTCTGAATTTCAAGATGCTTCCACTTCATCCCATTCCATGACCAGGTATCAAACAATAAAGAATCTTTACCCGTTACACCACCAAAAAGATAAGTGAGTTTATCCCCATGATGATAGATCATCGCATGTCCTCTGCGGCCAACCGGGCCGTAACCATTGAATTGCTGCCAACCAGATTCACCTAGTTCAAATAAACCCGACGGATCGGTAAATCCATGCGGCATAATTTCCGAGCCTCCAAAAACAAGTAATCTGTTGCGTTCGAAATCATATGCAATCTCTTCAAGATGCCGGGGATTTGCCTGCGCCTCGCATTGTTGTACATTAATACTCAATGAAACGATCAAACTAAGGACAATAGAAGTGATGCGCATGTGGTCTTTTTTGTGATCAACTTCGACTATATGGATTAAACGGTCATGCCGCTTCCGTAGGTATTTTGACGAATGGTAGTAAATTCATGACCAATTGAACTTGTTTATTCCTTCATAACAAGGTCCGGCACGAACTACAACTCTTTGTACAAACTATTTCAGGATCTAAACACGCTCCCGCTATGAATAGAGAAGAATTTCTAAAAACAACATCACTGATGATGGCCGGCGGAGTATTGTCATCACTTCCTTCCTGCAATAAACCAGAAGCCGTAGTTCGAAAAAACTGGGCGGGCAATTACCAATACAAAGCATCAGAATTTCATGAACCCAAAACAGTTGACGAACTGCGTAGTTTAGTAAAACAATTAGAAAGCGTAAAAGCATTGGGAACACGACATTGCTTCAACGACATTGCTGATACTCCAACGAACCAGATATCCACCACCCATCTCAACGGTGTGTTTCGCATCGACGAAGCCGCATCAACAGTAACTGTTGGAGCCGGCACACGTTATGGTGATTTTGCCGCTGAACTTCACGCAAAAGGCTTCGCGGTTCATAACCTTGCTTCGCTTCCTCATATATCTGTTGCCGGTGCTTGCGCCACTGCCACGCACGGATCTGGAAAGAACAACGGCAACCTGGCTACGGCAGTACGTGCGTTCTCGTTTATAAATATGGAGGGAGATCTTGTCAGTGTTGAAAACGACGACCCCGATTTCCAGGGTATGATCGTCCATCTCGGTGCGCTCGGTATTTTGACTGAAGTCACCCTCAACATTCAGCCCACCTTTTTGGTCCGCCAGGACGTTTTCCAGGATCTACCGCTCGATTCAGTAAAAGATCATTTCGATGAGATCATGTCGGCGGGTTACAGCGTGAGCTTGTTCACCGACTGGCAAGACCGGAAAGTGAGCCAGGTGTGGATCAAGAGAAGGACGGACCAGGATGTTCGCGACCTTGGAAAAGATTTTTTCGGAGGACGGCCCGCTGAAAAAGACCTCCATCCTATCACAGCAATTTCGGCGGAGAATTGCACACCACAAATGGGTGTCGCTGGACCGTGGTATGAACGGCTACCTCATTTCAAGATGGGCTTCACACCGAGCAGCGGTGAGGAACTTCAGGCAGAATACTTTGTTCCATATGATCGCGCGGTTGATGCGATACTTGCTGTGGAACAATTAGGTGATAGAATATTTCCGTTGCTGTTCATATCAGAGATCAGGACCATTGCAGCAGACGACCTTTGGATGAGCCCATGCTATAAACAACCCTGTGTTGCTATACACTTTACGTGGAAGCCGTTATGGGAGAATGTTAAGAAAATTTTGCCTGTTATTGAATCAGCGCTCGCACCTTTTAGCGTAAAACCACATTGGGGTAAACTGTTTACGATAACACCATCCGTCTTACAATCCCGTTATCCGCAGCTGGAGTCGTTCCGGAAGGTTGTGAAGTCGCACGATCCGAAGGGTAAACTGAGCAATTATTATTTGCGGAACTTGCTGGGGTTTTAAGGCGGAAAAAAGCATTTCACGATAAGGCGCTAAGAAAGCCAATACATTTCGCGCCGAGGCGCATATAAAATAAAGAGGCGCAGAACTGCGTATGCAGGCGTCGACCTTGATCTGCGTGAAACGAATTTCTTACCCTTTCAATGTCATTACCGATTTAATATCCTTAGCAACAATCGCCAGATCATTGCTTAATTGATGTCCACCAACAGCAATTTCGCGAAAGGCGGCCAAAGGGAGCGCTTTCCGGTAACTCTCAAATTGTGCGAAGGGCACTTCTTCATCATCACGACAGTGGTAGAAGAATACCGGAACTCCCGCGGGTAATTTTTTTACAAAGTCCGGTTGCAGCATAAAGGCTTGAACCCAATCCTCGTCGCCAGTCCAAAACGGAGTGGAGATGAGAAAGATGCCAGCAATCTTTTTGGTAAGCTTGTTTTCTGAAAGATACACCAGCAACATTGAAGCACCGAAAGAATGGCCAACCAATAAAACGCCATCTTCGCTTTTAGCTATTTCGTCACCGATCTGTTTGCGTCTTCCCAGGTCCGGCGTTCCGTCGTTAGGCAGGAGCGGGTAGTGAACTACGTAAGCAGCACCCAGTTTCGACTTAAGCGAGGCGACAAGCTTTGCGTCAGCATCATAATCCTCCTGCGCACCGCCGCCCTGAAAAAATATCACGTTTTTACCCGCCATCGGTTTTTACATCAATTTATTTTGGACTGTGATTCACTAAACAACTCGGTTTGCTTCTTCAGCAAAAAGCTGTGAATGGCTTCGACATCTTCCTCACTCAAAGAATTACTAAAGCTCGCCATACCATTTTCTGAAAGAATACCTTTTAGTAAAATATCCTTAAACAACATGTGCTTGGCTTCCGGCAATTTAGATAAGTCGGGATGCTGCGATAAATGACGGTCCCCAAACTTGCCGTGGCAGATATCACAATAAAAATTATAAAGGAAAGCTCCGCGCGCAATAAGTTCTTCCCGGACTTTCATCGTTGATGGTGGCGCCGGTGTTTCAATAGGTCTTAATTTTGGTGGAAGCGGCGTTTCACCACCTCCAAGCTTGAATGCTATGATACGTCCTTTGTTCTCATATTGATAGACCACACCATCGGGCAAATAACCACTCGTCTCCGCTCCACCGTATGCAGCCATCACGGCAACATACTGTTCACCATCTATACTATAAGTAGTAGGCGCAGCCATTATCCCGGTACCGGTAAAAATTGATTTAACCTTCTCTCCTGTTCTCGCGTCGTGCGCATTAAAATATCCGGTACGCGTTCCCTGGAATACCAACTCCGGAGTTGACATCGTTCCTCCGTCCGGACCACCATCTGGAAATTTCCAGGCAACCTGCTGCGTGATTGGATTCCACGCCAACAAGCTTTCTGTACGAAGCGTGTCTTCGGATGTTTTCACCTGGTCGGGTACATGCTTGCTGAACTTGTACATCTCGGCATAATCAAGGTTGGTATTGTCTACATCAGGCAGCCATTCATAGCTGTCGAAAGTTTTAAACACCTGTGGTACGGACCTCTCCGGTATATAAACGAGTCCGGTGTTTGGATTGTATGACATCGGTTGCCACACATGACCCCCACCAAGGTAAGGCACTACGAGTTTTGGTTTGTCCTTGTACCACTGCCCTTGTTCTGTCAGCACAGGCCGTCCGGTCTTCAGATCAACATGACTCGCCCAATTCACTCTCGTATATTTCTCCGCTGAAATAAGTTCGCCTGTCGCTCTATCCAACACATAGAAAAAACCATTCTTTGGGGCCTGCATTAAAACTTTCCGCGACTTGCTATCAATGTCAACGTCAGCAAGTATGATGTTTTGAGTTGCGGTGTAGTCCCATATCTCTCCGGGAGTTGTTTGATAGTGCCAAACCAATTTTCCGTTGTCTGGATTGATGGCGAGTATCGAAGCAAGAAACAAGTTATCCCCACCGGAAGGACTTCGGAACCAGATCGGGTACGGAGCAGCGTTACCGGTTCCCACATAAAGCAAATTCAATTCAGCATCATAAGCCGACTCGCCCCACACTGTTCCACCGCCACCACTTTGCCAATGGGATTTCGGGTCCCACGTCTTCGCCGCCATTTCCACTTCAGCACTTTCATATCCGTTCACTGGATCCCCAGGCACAATAAAAAAGCGCCATTTTTGTTCCCCTGTTTTCAGATCATAGGCGGTAACGTAACCGCGCACACCAAACTCAGAACCTGAATTTCCGATCATCACAATGCTCCCCGCTACCTGTGGTGGACTGGTAATCGTGTATGCTTTAGTTCTGTCGGTGAACGTATCGATGTTCCAGAGTACTTTGCCATCATTCGCATCAAGACAAACGAGAAATCCGTCAAGCGTTCCTACATAAACTTTTCCTTCCCAAACTGCTACACCGCGGTTCACTACATCACAGCACGATCTGCGAACATAAGACGGATCTACTTTTGGTTTGTAGGTCCACAGTTCCTTACCGGTTTTTCCATCCAGCGCATACACTGCTCCCCATGCTCCCGAAGTATACATGATGCCATCCACAACAATAGGCGTTGCCTCCAGGCCTCGCGGCACATTTCCGATATATGAACTCGCATCATATTCCCATGCATAACCCAGGTCTTTCGCATTTTCACTGTTGATCTGATCAAGCGGAGAATAATGCTGCATATTCTGATTGCCGCCAGTTGTCAACCAGTCATTTGCCTCGCGGTTTTGTAAACGATCCTGGTCTATCCAGCCTTTTGGTTTTTCGTTTTCGCAGCCGATTGCGGCAACGAGCAGCAACATGATGTACCAATTGTTTTTCACGGACAAGGTGTTGGGTTGAGTGAAGGTAATACATTCACACAAAGGCGCGAAGACACAAAGCAATCCCCCTGCACACACAGGAGTTACAATGCATTCTTAGTACCCCCGCATGAATACCTTTGTGCGTCAGCCTTCATGCGCTTCGTGCCTTCGTGTGCATTCTTAAAAACCCAAAATTTCACCACTCTTCTAAATTCACTAACTTCAAAAAACAAAACCTCTAAACCATGGCAACCTACCAACTCATCGTTAACGGTGAAAACCGTGAGGTGGAAGCCGTCCCAAATACACCATTGCTTTGGGTGCTTCGTGACAACCTCAAACTAACAGGAACAAAATACGGTTGCGGGATCGCGCAATGCGGAGCGTGTACAGTACATGTTGATGGTAACCCCGTACGATCTTGTTCGACTGCGGTTTCAACACTTGAAAATAAAAAGGTAACGACTATCGAGGGCCTCTCGCCCGGAGAAGAAGTTCATCCTGTTCAGCAGGCATGGATGGATGAGAATGTTCCGCAGTGCGGATATTGCCAGGCTGGACAGATCATGTCGGCCGTTGCGTTGCTGGAAAAAAATCCGACTCCCAACGATAGTGATATTGAAACTGCTATGTCCGGCAACATCTGCCGGTGTGGCACCTATGAACGGATCAGAAAAGCCATCAAGAGGGTATCTAACACCACTGCAAAATGAAGACAGCCACAAACGAGTCCAGGATATTTAAAGTCAGCCGCCGTGACTTTCTGAAATCCACTTCAATGAGCATGTCGGGATTGGTGCTGGGAATCAGCTTCAGTTGTTCAGACAAATCAAAAGTTCTTACCGGCAATCCTGAGTATACATTTTCACCCAACCTGTTCATCAGCCTCAACGGTAATGGAGACGTTACGCTCGTTGCGCACCGCTCGGAGATGGGAACAGGTATTCGCACCAGTCTGCCCCTCATTATAGCCGATGAAATGGAAGCCGACTGGAACAGGGTCAAAGTTGTGCAAGCTACCGGCGATGAAAAATATGGTGACCAGAACACCGATGGCTCCTATAGTGTAAGAATGTTTTTCACTCCCATGAGAAAAGCCGGGGCCACCGTTCGCTTGTTGCTGGAGCAAGCTGCCGCAAAAGAATGGGGCGTAGATGTTTCGGACTGCAAAGCTAAAAATCACGAAGTGGTTCACACATCAGGAAAGACGCTTGGGTTCGGATATCTCGCTGACAAAGCTGCTGCACTGCCAATGCCTGACGAAGCGAGTCTTCTATTGAAGTCACCCAAGGACTTTAAATACATCACGAAACAAAGTTCCATTGTCGATCTGAAAGACATTGTTACTGGCAAAGCAAAATTCGGACTCGACAACAACCATCTGCCGAACACAAAGGTTGCCGTTATCCGGCGTAATCCTGAACCGGGTGCGGGACTAAAATCTTTTACGGCTACCAAAGCAATGCAGGTTCCTGGTGTAATAAAGGTTTTCACACTGGACGCTCCTGGCTTTCCTACTACGCTAAGTAAACCGCTGGGCGGGGTAGTGGTCGTTGCGGAAAATACGTGGGCGGCACTGGAAGGCCGGAAAGCACTGGACGTTGCCTGGAGTAAAGGTATCAATGCAGACTACAACTCGCTCAGCTACAACAACGAGATGCTGCAACGTGCAAAGACAAAAGGAAAAGTGAGAAGAGAAAGCGGGCAAGTTGACAATGGATTAAAAAACGCAAAGAAAATTATTGAAGCCGATTATATCGTTCCCCTGCTCTCGCATGCGCCCATGGAAACGCCTTGCGCCCTCGCACATGTACACGATAACGTGTGTGAAGTTTGGGCTCCGGTACAAGATCCACAAGGGGTAAGAAAAACTTTGGCCGCGGCATTGGGTATGGATATTAATGCTGTGACAGTCAATATCTCCCTTCTCGGTGGAGCGTTTGGCCGCAAGTCAAAACCTGATTTCGTTGTTGAAGCTGCGCAAATCTCGAAAACGATGGGTACGCCGATACAAATATTATGGACGCGTGAAGATGACATCCAGCATGACTTCTACCACTTCCCGGCCGCACAGCATTTGAAGGTGGGGATCGATGAAAACAATAAGGTCACTTCATGGCTGCACCGGTCGGTGTTCCCTCCCATCGATGGAACGTCAGACAGCAAAGCAAAAGAAGCGAGCGGTGCAGAGCTGAGCATGGGAATGATCGACTTACCCTATGCCATTGAAAATGTAAGTTGCGAAACACAGGAAGCCACCGTCAAGACCCGCATCGGGTGGTTGAGGTCCGTTGCCAACATCCATCATGCCTACGCCGTGGGATGCACGTTGGACGAAGTGGCACAGGCACGTGGTATGGATCCAATTCAAAACACGCTTGATCTGCTGGGAGCCGACCGGGCGATCGACTTCAATTCTTTGACTTCTGAGTTCTGGAATTACAGCGAAAAATTGGAAGAATTCCCGTGGAGTACTGCGCGTTTCAGGAACGTGATCGAAACCGTGAAAGTGAAATCAAGTTGGGGAAAGAATCTACCGAAAGGAAGCGGCCAGGGATTTGCAGCGCATAGAAGTTTTCTAACGTATGTTGCCTGCGTAGTTGAAGTCACAGTTGATGCCCGCAACAAGATCCGCATTCCTAAAGTCGACTATGTTGTAGACTGCGGGATTCCTGTAAATCCGGAACGCATCAAAGCACAGTTTGAAGGAGGGGCAGCTTTCGCGGCGAGCCTTGCATTAAAAAGTGAGATCACGGTGAGTAATGGAGCAGTACAACAAACTAACTTCCACAATTACCAGGTGGGGAGAATGAACGATTCACCTTACGAGACAGCGGTGCATATTATTGATAGCGAAGAAAAACCAACGGGTGTGGGCGAGCCGCCGGTGCCACCATTTATTCCTGCGTTGGTTAACGCGATCTATGCGGCGACGGGGAAACGGATCAGGCAGTTGCCGGTGAGATTGGCGTAAGGCCAAACAGTTCTGAATATTGCAAGGCCAGGTATTGGCACATTTAATTGCCACGCAAACCCACCGCGACACTAAAGCATCAAATTCCTTGAGAATGCTGAAAATCTGGGCTTCTGTGATCTTGTTTTCTTCATGAGTAACAGTTTAAAGTTAAGACTTCCGTCTAGTTCTAAACTGTCCTATTTTCGGGGGAGCTTACACTTCGAATTCCCGCCACTGCTTATGCACCAACGTTGGCTGCCATAAGTCAGGACGATTGCTTACCAAAAAACTCTACCAACACCGGCACAACAACTTCCGGTGACGCTACGTGCGCCTGACCTTTAATTGTTTTACGCTCTGCACCCCGGATACCTTTCTGTACCGTCTCTGCCGTGGTATGCATGAACTCAACACTCTTTTCACCAACCATCACAAGCGTTGGAATGGTGATATCCCTTGCAACGTCACCTGGAAATGTACCGTCCCCTAACACTTCGAAATCATACACGAGTGTATGCCCGATACTGACCATGCCGTTCCACCCGGGTGACTTCTTCATAGCTTCCATCTGATCTGGTGGCGTTCCTCGCTTTTCCATAAAGAAAGTAACAGCATCACCCGGTTTACCTTCCTTTACCATCTGATTGATTGTGTTTTTTTCAGCCGTATACTCCTCTTTGGTGCCAGAACCATATGGCGGCTCATAGAGCGCGATCTTTTCTACCTTCTTTGATCCAAGTGTTTCAGCTGCGAGAAGGGTGAGGGCGGCGCCACTGGAAGAGCCGAATAAATAAACAGGCCCTCCGGCTTCATTAATGAGCGCTTCGATGTCTTCGATTTCCCTTTCAACCGCATAAGGTTCGGTATCTGTGCTCCCGCCTCGCCCGCGACGATCATAAATGACTACGGTGAAACTTTCGGCGAGCATATCGGCCCATTTGGTCACAGCAATACGTTGAGATAAAGCGCCGTTAACCAGGATGACACTGGGACCACTGCCTGTCTTTTCATAGACGATCGATGTACCATCTCTTGACACTACCGCGGTAGTTTTTGTTTCCACTTCATTCACTTGTGTTTCCATACTGTTTTGATTTTAATTTTGTCGCAACTGACTGCACAACATCCGGCAACAATCGCGATTGATATGTGAGCGAAGATTTTCATATAACTCTGAAAGTGTTGAAACGTAAAAAATCATGCCATTCGAACAATATGACTTAGAACGGCGTGCCATCTATAAAATAGAATCAGGGCGGTAGTTTTGGAGTTGAAAAAATGCTGCACAAGGAACAAGATTCCTCATACCCATATTAATGAATTCGACACGGCAATATTCCATTAACACAGGCATTGCCTTAACACAGCTGAAATACAGGTTCGCAAAGTTCACGAAGCACACACTGAGTACGCCAAGAGTGCCTGCGCTTAATCATGCCACAGCTCCCGAATCCTAAGAGACAAAATGCGCCAGATAAACTTCATTGAAAATCTTCGCGATCTTTGTGCAACCTTTGCATAGGCCCGCCGGCTGGCGGGGCGACTTTGCGTAACTGCATTTTTTTTGATTGACCTATGACTGACGAATGACCCGACCAAAGAACCAATTAAATCCCAATACATGAAAACAATGACTTGCAAACAACTAGGTGGCTCATGCAGCCAGACCTTTAGCGCCAATACTTTCGACGAGATCGCCATGATGGTTAGCAAACACGCACGCGAAATGGTTCAACAAGGCGACGCAGCTCATATCGAGGCCATGAATGAGATGCGCAAGAGCATGGCATCGCCCGACGCGATGAATACCTGGATGGATGAAAAGAGGAAAACGTTTAATGCTTTACCAGACGACAAAAGCTGACTGGGTCCTTTTTATCAAACTTCGTGTGTTAACAAAGAAACATAGCACAAATTGGTCAGGCAATGCAACCAACCTGCACGTCTGCTCGTCTTCACGGAGTAACTTTACCGGGTCAAAAAAATCATGAAATCGATCCTGCTACAAACCTTTTTTTGACGCTTGTACCGTCCCTCGTTCAAGCTCAGGTAAAAAAAGTCCAAACACCTCTCCATCCTTCGGCTCACCTCATCAACACCGAACAACGACAACTGCATTCGAAAATAGTTAACCAGGAATTCGAGATCTATGTTTCACTGCCGGATAATTATATCACCAGTGATTCGACCTACCCGGTTCTCTACCTGACCGATGCCAACACCTATTTCGGTTTAATGGCTGACATTACCCGCAACCTCCAATGGGGAAGCGAAATGCCCGAAACAATAGTTGTAGGGATCGCCTATCCAATCAGTGCATTTAAAACCGATGATGAAAGATGGAGTAAATGGCTCGCGTGGCGAATGCGCGATTTCAGTCCAACAAATAATTTACAACTTGACAAGGATTTTGGAACAGATAACATTAAATCAGGTGGTGCTGCGAATTTTCTTGAATTCATACAAACCGAACTTTTTCCATTTATCGAAAAAGAATATCGGGCAAAAAGTAACGACCGCACTTTTGCCGGCATATCCCTCGGTGGGCTTTTCGGTCTGTATGCCCTGTTTGAAAAGCCAGGGTTGTTTCACAACTACATTATTGGAAGCGCATCAATCTGGTATGACAATAAAGTGATCTTACAGGCGGAAAAAGAATATGCAAACAGTCACAAAGATCTGCAAGGCAAATTGTTTATGTCAGCCGGGGAATTAGAAGAGGAGATCAATTCAGGAATGGTAAGGAATACGTTGGAATTCAATAGTATTTTGGAAAGCCGGAAATACAAAAGTCTCATCACTGATGTTGCTATCCTGGCAGGTGAAACGCATATGTCCACACCTGCAGTTTGTTTTCAAAGAGGTTTACGCTACCTGTTCAGAAAATAATCCCAGGTACATGTCAAATACCCAACGGTTAGAGGATTTGAAGATTAACGTAAAACTCAAGCTATCCGCTCTGTAGGTCGCCGTCATGCTCTGCTACATCTATGGCGACTACTTTTCTTTTTATGTTCCAAATAAAGTTCAGGACTTAATAAGCGGGGACACAATGCTGAACAGCCCCGGGAAATTATTTGCTGCATCGATCCTGATGGTCGTTCCATCTCTAATGGTTTTTCTTTCTTTGGCGGCAAAACCGATTGTGAGCAAGTGGTTGAATATTGCGTTCGGCATAATATATACTGCCATCATGCTGTTGATCGCCGCTACGTCCATTGCGCCCTGGTGGACATTCTATCTCGCCGTTGTTGAAAGTTGCATCACCGCGCTGATTGGGTGGTACGCTTGGAGATGGCCGAAGGAAAGTGGTGGAACCGACCGGCCCGAACTTGCTACTGTACGACCAGGTGTGCGGCAAGATCTTTGAAGTATGTTGCTGACCAAATGTTCAGTCGTGCATTATCGGGAATAAAGCGGGCAATGTCGGCTTTCACGGCACTCATGTCAACAGCTTCTATACGGTCTGCGAGGATTGCACGAAAGTCGCCTGCAGAAAGCTTGTCTTCGTTAAGGTCGCCGCTCGCCTTCCCCCGTTCATGAAAGTGGTCAAGATTCAGTGGTACGCCTTTTCTCACATACCACTCGAAGTCGTACCAGTCGCGACCTTTGACATTTTGTTTCCATTTCCGGTATATCAATGCGTGCATTTTACCTGCAAACAAGTATGGCAGTGTGAAACACTTTACATAAAATGAAAAAGGCTTAATCAAAAGCTTCTCCTCAGTTTCGAATCCAGGAGGCGGCACGGTGTCGACCTCGATCTTGATCTTCAAAGATGGTGTCGAATTCAGGCCAGCCTGTGGAATAACTCCTTCCAATACAAGTTCTCTCCAGATGGTCTCGGATTTAAGGAACGCAGAATCGACGTGAGTATCTTTGGTCTTCTTCTTCTCCTTAATAGAAACCTGCATTCCAAATGCCTCGAATTCATTCCGAACCACGTCAAGATATTTGTCGAGCAAAAAATCCTCGTCGGCTTTGAGTAAAGAAAAGCCGAGATCCTCAGAATACCTGTCCAGGCCATAAAATATTCGAAGCGCAGTACCTCCATAAAATGCAGCGCGTTCAAAAAACCCACCACGGTACAGACCGGCAAGTGCAACCTCTTGCATTACCTGCCGCAACGCGAACTGTGCCTGATCCTGGTTGGTTGGCTTGAACTCCTGAAGCCTTTCTCTGATCATAAGTCTGAAAGTGTGCTTAAGATCATAGAAAGACTTTCTTCTTTGAGAGTTCCGCTGATCCAGGTTGCCATTCTATCAGTGTTCAACATGCGAAGTGTATCT
>WUUC01047026.1_pt1 | contig 17591 bp, 18 predicted proteins | sample 6278441 | NCBI WGS metagenome assembly WUUC01 (sample SAMN13675441, study PRJNA597444) | soil metagenome | isolation source: soil | place: USA: Washington | collected 2017-10 | reverse complement strand
CGGAGGTGAACTACGAACCGGTGACGTTCGTATCGGTGAACCCGGCGTGGAGCAACAGGAACCTCAGGAACCTCGCGCCGAAGATCCGTACTGAATGTATGGTGGCTCACGTCCGTGCCGCGAGTGTTGGAGAAGTGTCGGAAGCAAACTGCCATCCGTTCCAGTACAAAAACCTGCTGATGGCTCACAACGGCGGCGTGGAGGAATTCGGGAAGATCAAACGCAAACTCCGTGAACCGCTGAGCGACGAACTGTATAACTGGATCAAGGGACAGACCGATTCGGAACATATTTTCGCTTACCTCCTGAACTACCTTTTCAATAATCACAAAACCATCAACCCGGACTCGGTGGCGGATGCTTTCGACCACACTTTTCAGTTCGTCAATAAACTGGTGAAAGAAGCGGGCATCAAAGAGCCAGCTTACCTCAACATGGTGGTCACCAACGGGTTGTTTATCGTTGCCACGCGATATGTTTCGGACCCGAATGAAGACGCCCTTACGTTGTATCATTCGGAAGGGGCGCGTTATGTTGTTGAGAACGGCGAGACCAGGCTCGAAGCACCGGAAGACGATGACCAGGCGGTCCTGGTGGTTTCAGAGAAACTTACGGATGGTGCCAACTGGACGCTTATCCCAAGAAATCACGTGGTGATGGTAGAACAGAATCTCAATGTAAGAGTGAGGCCTATCAGGGCATGACAGTCATTCCGTGAGATTAATTACATTCGCAAAATTTTCATCTTGTGCAGCACGATGTTGTAGTTATCGGTGGTGGGATCGTAGGTTTAGCCACCGCCCTCCAGCTTAAGACAGCCAATCCCAAACTCAGGCTTACTCTCATAGAGAAAGAAGACATCCTTGCCAAACATCAGACTGGCAACAACAGTGGGGTGATCCACTCTGGCCTTTACTATAAGCCGGGAAGTCTGAAAGCGACGAACTGTATCCGGGGGTACAACCTGCTGCTGGATTTCTGCAACAAGAATGAAGTTCCTTATGAACTTTGTGGGAAGATCGTGGTGGCCACGAGCGAGGAAGAAAAGCCGCTGCTCAACAACCTGTATGTCCGGGGTGGTCAGAATGGTCTTACAAACCTGAAGAAACTAACGCAGGAGGAGTTGAAAGAATATGAACCACATGTTGCCGGCATCGAAGGGATCTTTGTACCACAGACTGGTATTGTAAACTACACCGTTGTTGCCAACAAGTATGGGGACCTCATCAGGGCAGCAGGTGGCGACATTCGCCTGGGCGAAAGGGTGATAGACATCCAGAAGAAGCCGGGGGAAGCGATAGTGATCACACAAAAAGGATCTTACTCGACGAAGCTTGTGATTAACTGTGGCGGCCTCTATAGTGACAAGGTGGCGAGCATGACCATATCGAAGTTGAATGTGAAGATCATTCCGTTCCGTGGTGAATACTTCAAGCTCCGCAAAGAGAAAGAGTACCTGGTAAAGAACCTGATCTACCCCGTGCCCGATCCGAACTTCCCCTTCCTGGGTGTTCACTTTACCAGGATGGCCAAGGGCGGCGTGGAGGCTGGCCCCAATGCGGTACTTGCATTCAAAAGAGAAGGCTACAAGAAATCAGACATCAACTTCTCGGAGCTCGCGGAGACGCTGGCATGGCCGGGATTCAGGAAAGTAGCTTCCAAATACTGGAAGACTGGAATGGGTGAAATGTACCGGTCTTTTTCAAAGGCGGCATTCACAAAAGCGCTTCAAAAACTGATACCTGAAATACAGGAGAGTGACCTGGTAGAAGGTGGTGCCGGCGTACGAGCACAGGCGTGTGACAGAACCGGGGGACTGGTCGATGACTTCCTGATACTTGAAGATGAGTACGCGATCAACGTATGCAACGCTCCTTCTCCAGCAGCGACATCATCGCTTGCCATTGGTGAAACAGTAGCGGGCCTGGCAATGAAGAGATTCTGACCCGCCTCCTCACCTCTTCACCTCCTCACCTCTTCACCTCCTCCCTACGTCATCAGTAGAGCTTAAGCGCAAATCCTCCCTGCAATCCCCAAACATTGACCTTATTGTAATAACGTTGGAACACCAGGCCACCGGTTACGAACAGGTGCGTCGCATTGCGGTCGAATAATTTTTTCTGAACGCCGACGCTTCCTTCGAAACGTGGAATTGTAATGGTAGAATAGTCTTTCGCCAAGCGGAATTCAGTCATGCATCCAAGCGATTGGTCGTTGTTCATCACGCTGATGCCAAGCACCGATTCGTTAAACACGGCACCTTCACCGAATGCTTCATGCATGATACCGGTGCTCAGGCGTGCTGTGATATTCCTGGTGTTGATGAAATTCAATCCGAGTATCTGCCAGTCGTCTGTGCGAAGATCTTCCGGTGCGCCGATCTTTTCCTCTACCATGTAGTTCATCCTGAAATCGGTAAGGAATATTCCCCAGTTGCCACGAATGCGTGGAGTGAAAACATAATACGTTGAGGGTTGAATAGCGGCCTGGCCGAATATCTCCAGGGAAAGAACATTGGGAACTTCTCCCCTACGCTCAAGAACATTGGTTTGCCAAATGGCGAGCCCGCGAATGGTGACGTCGGCGAACATGTAGACCATTCCTGGTCCGAAAGAACCGCTGCGACCACCGCGATCGGATCCACCGCTTTTATTCGATGACGACGCACTCTTCACGCTGCCGACTTGTGCCGTTGCGTTAATGCTTGCAAACATCGAGACGATGAGCAGGCAGGTCAGGGCCGTTAATTTATTCATGAATTGAGATTCCACATCTGCATACGGGTACTTTCGATCGTTGGTTCAACCTTTGATGGCTGTCACCTCGATCTCGATCAGGTAACCCGGATCGATCAAACCTTTTACTTCGATCATCGAGGTAGCGGGTTTGATGTCTTTGAAGAATTCACCGTGAGCCTTTCCAACTTCCTCCCAACGCGAGATGTCCGTTACGAACATCCTGGTCCTCACGACATCTTTTAGCGAAAAACCGGCTTTCTCAAGAACTCCGGATATTTTATCAATGATAAAACGCGTTTGGCCATACACATCGCCCTGCGCGACCACTCCATTTTCATCGGAGGCGACGGTACCCGCGACTTCAATGTGATTTCCTACTTGTACGGCACGTGAATAACCCACAATGTCCTCCCATTTGGCACCAGAAGGGTAGATAATACGTTCCATAGGGAAAATTAGGAATTATGATTTAAGATTTAAGATTTGAGTCTACGGAACATTAGGGTAAATCATAAATCTTAATTCTTAAATCTTAAATTAAACCCGAATGGGGGACTTCACCGCTGATGAGATCATACGATACAGCCGGCATTTTGTTTTGCCTGGCTTCGGGAAAACCGGCCAGGAAAGCCTGAAGGCCGGACGTGTACTGGTAGTTGGCGCCGGCGGACTGGGTGCGCCCGTGTTATTCTACCTGGCAGCCGCGGGCGTAGGAAGGATAGGTATCGTAGACAATGATTCAATCACCCTGTCAAACCTCCAGCGCCAGATCCTTTACAACACCAGCGACATCGGCAAGAGAAAAGCAACAACAGCGGCTGGCAGACTTCGCAACCTGAACCCGGACATCTATACCGTTGCTATCGAAGGCAGGATCGATTCTGCGAACATCTTCGGGATCATTAAAGACTACGACATCATCGTCGACGCGACAGACAATTTTCCTACGAGATATCTCCTCAATGATGCGGCCGTGCTTACAGGGAAAACGCTGGTATATGGCTCTATCTTTCGGTACGAAGGACAGGTTGCAGTATTCAATCACAACGGGGGTCCGAATTACCGCGACCTCTACCCTCTTCCCCCGGCACCGGGATCGGTACCCGACTGTGAACAGGGCGGTGTGCTTGGCGTGCTGGCCGGAATGATCGGCTGTTACCAGGCAAATGAAGTGATCAAACTGCTATCCGGTAAACACGATACACTTGCTGGCAAACTGTTGATCGTGGACAGCCAGACTTCGGAGACGACGCTGATAACGATACCCGACCGAAAGGCAAAAGCGGCCATTAAAAATTTGGTAGATTATGACGAGTTTTGCGGACTTAAGAAGAATAACACAACTATGAAAGAAGTTACCGTTCAGGAGCTTAAGAAAATGATGGATGAGAAAGCTGATTTCCAGCTGATCGATGTCAGGGAACCACACGAAGCCGACATCGCCGAGATCGGGGGTGAACTCATCCCACAAGGCGACATACCTTCAAGTGTCGATAAAGTCTCGCGCGACAAAAAAGTAGTGATCCATTGCCGTAGTGGTGCACGGAGCGGTAACATGGTTCAATGGCTCGAGAAAAATCATGGTTTCACAAACCTGTACAATCTTAAAGGAGGCATTCTTGCCTGGGCAGATCAGATCGATTCTTCGGTGCCGAAGTATTAACGTTGTAAACCTGTATGAAATCCTCCCTCACCTTCTTATTGTTGCTGATTACAGAAGTTGCGTTGTCACAATCGTTTACACAAAACGGCGTCATCGTCAAGGAGCCCGGCGATACCCTTCGTGGCGAAATCAGCATTCCCAGAAGTGATAAAAATCCGCGGTACATTGATTTCACCCAAGGCGGAACAACAACGAGGTATCGCCCTGACCGGGTGAAATATTTCAGGATCGATGATCAACCCGCCTACATAGGCGTTATAACGGATATTGATAAATCACCAACGAAACTCAAGAGCGACCAGCAGGCTGTCACGCAAGCGCCTGTTCGTGATTCTGTATTCCTCATGACCGTTGTGGTTGGGAAGATGAATTTGTACAGGCTGATGGATGAACGCAGCAATCTTCGATTTTTTATTAGCCTCGATGGTAAACTAACCCAACTGATCCTGCAGGTGAAGACCGTATACTCAACTACGCCGGGCAATACGGGTATCTATGATGCCGCCGTCGAGATCTATAAGAATCAGCTCAAGACAATGATCACCAATTGTGTACAGGCCGAACCATGGATTGACAAGACCGATTACACACAGTCGTCACTGACGAAGTTGGTGCTCAACTACAACTCATGTCATAAAGAAATACCGAGTTATATCCAGAAAAGGCCTGCCCCCAGGCTTGTGGTCGGCGTGTTTGGAGGAATGGTCTTTTCGTCGCTCAATAACAAAGGTGGCCCTGCAACCGGGGCGCCGGCAGCCACGTATAGCGGATCAACCAAGGGAAGCGGCGGCTTGTGTTTGGAAATCCTTACGGCAAGGACTCAACAAAGACTCTCTGTCATAAACGAGTTCATGTCGTATGGCGTCGAATTCCGTTCTAAGGGGACGGCGGCGTTCGATTCCTATTACTACGATTTGAAATACGTCCGGTACAATCTTGCGGGCCGATACTATTTCAGCGGAAACAAACTGGTACCCTATGTACAGGCTGGGGTGGGCATTGGTCGTGCCTATCAGAGGTCATACTTCAGTGGGCTGCCTGCGAACCAGAGGTTTATTCCAGGCAAAAACGACAAAGGGGTTCATTTGGCCGCAGGACTCAAAGTCAAGCGTTTCGGTATACAGGCCCGCTACGAGAGATCGCCTGGTTTTTCGGAATCGCGTGGCTTTATTTCCAAAGTGAATAACATTTTCGCTTTCGTTACATTCGATCTCAACAAGCCGAAAGACTACTGATCTAATCCTTCACTCTTCACTCTTCACTCTTCACTCTTCACTCTTCACTCTTCACTCTTCACTCTTTCTTTTATCTTTTAACTTAATCCCGAGCTCTTGATGGCCTGTTCGATATCCGCAATGATATCATTCAATTCTTCCAGTCCAACAGAAACCCTGATCAGCCCCGGCTTGATGCCAACTGCCTCACGTTCCGCGTCTGTCAGCTTCGAGTGAGTAGTCGAAGCGGGATGCGTCGCGATCGTACGCGTATCGCCAAGATTAGCCGAATGCGAGATCATCTTCATTGAATTGAGGAACTTACGTCCGCGGTCGATACCGCCTTTGATCTCGAATGTGACGACACCTCCTCCATGACGCATTTGTTTCTTTGCGAGTGCGTGCTGAGGATGTGAGGGAAGGAACGGATATTTTACTTTGATGACTTCCGAATGACTCTCAAGATACGTTGCAAGTGCAAGGGCGCTTGCACAGTGCCTCTCCATCCGTACTGCCAGTGTCTCAAGGCTCCTGGATAATAACCACGCGTTGAACGGCGACATACAAGGACCGGTATGACGTGCGAAGAACCTGATCTCCTTGATAAGTTCTTTGGTGCCGAGTACTGCGCCACCGATCACTCTCCCTTGTCCGTCTATGAACTTTGTAGCAGAGTGAGTTACCAGGTGAGCTCCCCATTGAGCAGGCCGCTGGAGGTATGGTGTAGCGAAGCAGTTGTCGATATTAAGGATGAGCTTATGTTTCTGGGCCAACTTTCCCAGCCATTCCAGGTCGATCATATCCAGGGCGGGATTGGATGGCGTCTCCACGAAGATCATCTTCGTGTTGGGCTGGATCTTTGATTCCCAGGCATCAGGGTCGGTCAGGTCAACGTAAGTGTGACTGATATTGAATCGTGGGAAGATAGTGTTCAGTATCTGGTGCGTTGAACCGAATACAGACCGGGACGCAAGGATATGATCGCCTGCCTGTACGAGTGCGGCCATGCTGATATGCATAGCTGCCATACCCGACGCTGTGGCGATACCATCCTGGGTGCCTTCCATGAGACACAACTTTTGTATTAGCTCAGTGCTGTTCGGATTGGAGAACCTCGTATAAATATTACCCGGTATTTCATCGGCAAACAATGCACGTGCTTGTTCTGCATCTTCGAATACAAAACTGGACGTCAGGTACAAGGGCACAGCGTGCTCACGAAACGAAGTGCGTTCGTGTTGTGATCTGATCGGGTCGGTCTCTGAATAATGTGTCTTGGAATCCATAAAGGGTATTTATGAATTAAGAGTTGAGAATTTAGAATTACGTTGGGTGACGAGGATCATTTTCACCCCAACGTCATTCTCAATTCTTAACTCTCAATTCTCAATTTTCACTGTATAATCTCGAAACTATATGTCACCTTAGTCGTCTTCTCTATGGTCTTTGCGACCGAGCAATATTTTTCGACCGACAAACTTACTGCTTTCTGCACTTTATCCTGATCTAATTTTCCGAACAACCTGAAGTGAATATGGGCAGCGACGAATGGCGCGGGTACTGCATCCTTCTCACGCTCGCCTGTCACGGTGATCTTGATGTCCTGCAGTGGCTGGCGCTGCTTTTTGAGGATATTGATGATATCGACGGTACCACAGGCGCCTAACGCGGTGAGTAACAACTGCATAGGTCTCATGCCTTTGCCTGTACCACCAATATCGGGTGATGCATCCATCTGAACGGTGTTACCCGTGTCGTTAACAGCTTCTAAATGGAAACCATCATTCAATCGATTGATATCAATCTTCATATAGGAGAAACTTGCTTTTCAGGAAACAACAGGCTGCCGCCGATCATTCCAACCAGGCTAACAATTGTAGAAGGAACGAGGGCGGGAACCGAAAGTTCAATGTTAGCAAATATAAACCAGGCTCCCGCGCCGCTAACGATCGATAGGATGGCCCCGACGCTACTGGCACGTTTCCAGTAGAGCCCGAACACCAGCGGTATAAACAGCGACACCAGGCTCAGTACGCTCGACTCTCCTACCAATTCGTAAATGTTCCGTCGAAGGCATGCCATGACAGTGGCAATCACACTGAATATCAGCACGCAGATCCTTGTGAGCGTTAACATTTCCTTATCACTGTACTTGCGTGACGACAAGGGCCTGATCAGGTTTTCGGCAAGGATAGCAGCAGGTGCGAGCATGGCCGAACTGGTAGTGCTCATGATGGCAGACAACAGTGATCCGAAGAACAGTATCTGCACCATCAACCCTGTATGAGTCATGACCATATTGGGTAGCGCCAGTTGTGCATCACCCAACTGCTCCGGATACAGATATTTCGTACAAAGGCTGATGAACAACGGAAGCATGGCAACGCTCAAGTACAATATGGCTGCGATGTAACATGACCTCACCGCGGTATTCGCCGACCCCGACGACATTGACCGTTGAAAAACATCTTGTGAAGGCAGAGATCCCAGGCCCAGGACCGACCACGCCGCAAACCACGCGATGATCTCACGCCCATTGGTATCAGGAAAGAACTTGAAGGTATGGTCCGGCACCTGGCTGATCACGTTAGTAACTCCCCCAGCCTTTCCGGCGAGGACCACGGCAAGCACGACCAGGCCTACAATAATGATGATACTCTGAATGAAGTCCGTGATCGAGATCGCCCACATCCCTCCTATGTACGTATAGAATGTAACAACCACCGCGCTGATCACCACACCGAGCCACAAGTCAAGGCCTGCGACGACGTTTAATATCAATCCCATCGCCACCAGTTGGGCTGCGATATATCCCACATATGGTGGTGCAAGAAATGCGCTGGCCACCAACTCGGCCTTTCTTCCGAAGCGGACCTTGAAATAATCTCCGAGGGTAAGAAGGTTCATGTTGTACAGCTTTCTGGCAAAGAACAACCCGAACAACACCAGGCACAATGCAGCTCCGAACGGATCTTCTATTACGGCATACAATCCTCCTTGTATAAATTGTGAAGAAGCTCCGAAGACAGTCTCTGATCCGAACCAGGTAGCAAACAACGCCGATGAACTCAGCAGGATCGGAAGACTCCGTCCGGCCAGCATGAAATCGCCCGACGTCTTTACTCTCCTGGATGCCCAATACCCGATGAGGATTGTACCGATGAGGTAAATAATGATGGAGAAGAGTAACAAGGTCTTTTGTGCCTAGATCAAGCTGAAAAGATAAACACAATTTAAGATTTATGAATTAGGATTTAAGATTTAAGTCGTCGTAGCAACGTGTGATCAGTCGTCTTCGCAAAAATCTTAAATCTTAATTCAAAAATCTTAAATCATTTCCGTTTGGCCAGTTGAAACGTCCGGGTAACATTAAACCCCAGATGTATATCTCCGTCAAAAAAATCCCCGGTGGTTTCCGTGAGCCAGGCACGCTCCGTAAGGCCCCGTGTGTTGGTAAGCACTAGTTGGAACACGTGTCCGCCAGTCTCGATGTCGATGCCGAAGCCGAGGACGTCCTTGTTCGGGTTGGTGTTGAATGTTTCCAACCGATAATAGTATTCTGTTGTAAGGGCGATGCTACGGGAAACCTTTAGTCTTCCGCCCACGCCGATAGCGAACTGATCGTTTTCTTCAATGGTCTTGTCCACGCGGTTGCGATGCACCATGGTGGGCATCAGTTGGAGAGACAACTTCGAGTTGAACTTACGCGCAATGAGCAATTGCGCAGTGTACGACATCCGGTTTACTGTCGTCAGGGTGCCCGTCGGGTCATCCTCTTTCCTGGGCGACATTCTTATAGCTGCTTGTCCGAAAGCCGTGATGGTCACCGGCATCACCTTCGCTCCTTTGCTCTGGCGGAGTACTTTGAGGCGGCCATAAGCATCCATGGTCTTGTCTACCGAATTCCTGCCGAAGCCCACGCCAAGGCGGTCTGTTATCCCGTACTCAAGCCCGAGCCTCACATATGCCTGGTCGAGTCCGAAGAGTTCGTACAGGCCTCCGTTCATGGGACCGAACCGGTGAGCGAAGATAAATTCAAGTTCACCCTGTCCTTTGCTTTCTACCGACTGCCCGTTGACTATCCGCGTGCCCTTAAAGGTCTGCTCGATGTATTCAACTTCCGGCGCCTGGCTCTTTTCAAGTTCTTTCAACAAGTCATCCTGCGCGGCAACTGTTATCGAAAGGCAAACGACGAAAAAGACAGTAGTATATATCTTCATAAACAGGAAAGCTTAACAAACTGAATTAAACTCTAAACTCTAAACTCTAAACTCTTAACTCTTAACTTATTTACATCGGTTTATAAACGAAGTCGATAATGACCTCGACCTGTTCGGCAATGTTGTTGAACACAAGCTGCGGAATCTCGATATCATAATCAGCAACCTTCACCATAAATTTCGATTTCATAACAAGTTGTTTACCCTTTATTTCGATGGTGCCAGGCACGTCGATGTCTTTTGTAACACCGTGAATAGTTAGCTTACCCTGGGCCTTAACTTGTTGCACACCGGAAGTTCCCGGTTTAAAGTCGACGATCTTACCCTGGAAGGTAGCTTTGGGAAACTTCTCCGACTCCACGTATTTTTCGTTGAAGTGCTCCTGCATGAGCGACTTGGCAAATTTAAAATCCTTCATCGGCACCGAGAACGCAATGTCGCCTGTATCTGAATTGAAGATGGTCGTTGTCTTCGTGTTCTCTGCTGTAATATCTTCTAGCGGTGCATCCGAATAAAAGGAGATAAACGTTTTCTCAGCAGTGTATTTCTGCGCATAAGAAACGGAGCTCGCTGCCGTAAATACCACAAACACAAGCAGAACTGAATATTTCATAAATCCGACCTCTAATTCTTAATTCTTAAATCTCAATTCTTAATTTTCCAAGGCTCCATCATCCACCCAGCAGCTGATCAAATCGATATCAGATTGTTTAAGTGGCTGCCCGGGAGGCATGGTCCTGTTTACTACGCGTGTTTTTACATTAGCTGCATTGGCTTTCAATGTGCTGAAAACAGTCCAGTCCCTTGAACCTGCACCAGCACCGTGACAACCTGAGAGGGCACAATTGGTTGTAATAATGGACTTCACCTGTGATGCATAACTGATGCCGGTGTTCCCATGAGCGATCATGACGCTCACCGTCCTTTGACAGTCTTCATCGTCCTTCACCACAACCACGTGCTGTCCTTCTTTCAAATCGTTGAACACATTGGAAGTACCGAAACCTTTTGAATCGACCTGGTATCGATACGGGGCAACACCACCGGTGACATTGATCGTAGCCGTTCCGTTATCGGTAGTGCATTGATTGTCAACTGTTGTTTGAGCTGTCGCATTGAGTGTAGAGCCTGCTGCGGAGATCGTTACCTCGATTGCCGTCCAGCAGCTGTTCATGTCCTTCACACGAACAGTGTAAGTGCCAGGGCCCAGGTTAATGAATGTGTTGTTGGTCTGATACTCACTGCCGTTGATACTGAAATCATAAGGCTCAAGTCCGTCGGATGCTACTACCGTGATCGCTCCATCGATCGCGCGACAGTTCGATACATCTGTCTTCGACTCAAGCTCGATTACCAGTGTTGAGTTAGCGCAATCGAATTCAATATTGACATCATTGTATGTACAGTGTTGAAAAGCAAAAAGGAAGATAACAACATAGACGAAGGTGATCCGAAGAGGTGCGTTCATAACATCAATTGATTGTTATTACAAAACTCGACCGGAGAAGGGCATAAGAGATTCTTCGCCCGTAACCAATATAGCGACAATGTGTGTTATAACAAGCAAATACGGGCGCTGCAACCCAGGTTGGGGGATTCCCTCGCAACAACGTTAAGGTTTCAACCAAAAAAAATCCCCCAAAGTCCTGGACCTCGGGGGATTCTTCTGTCTATAGTTGGCTTTAATCTGATATGAAGATATATGACACTCTTAACAAGGAAAAGGCGCAACCGATTGCCCGCAGGTGGGCTGGTTAGGTTGCTGAATTGGGCGGCGAGACGCAGGCGGCAGGTCGCAGGCTGCAGGCTTCAGGTCGCAAGTGACAAGTCGCAGGGCCGCAAGTGGCAGGCAACAGGTCGCAAGTCGCAAGAAAGAAGTCGCAGGCTGCGGGCGGCAGGCTTCAGGTCGCAGGTCGCAAGCTTCAAGTAGTGGGCAATGAGAATCAAAAATAAACCTGACAACTTCAAATGGTCTTTATGGGAGGTTGCCGCAGGTTACCCGTCTTCCTTTTATCTTTTGATATGCCAGGATACCGGGACTTGGACATTTACAAAGAATCGAAGAGGCTGGCTATTCTTATCCATGCTATGTCATTGCAATTGCCCAAACTCGAGACTTACGAGGAAGGCAGTCAGATCAGGCGGTCATCAAAATCAGTGACATCTAACATTGTGGAAGGATACAATCGAAGAGCATATCCTCGGGATTACATCAAGCATTTAGTCTACTCACATGCAGAGTGCGATGAGACCTTGCTCCACCTGGATTTTCTATATGAAACCAAGTCCCTTCGGAATGAAGAAGTTTTCAAGTCGCTCAAGAACGAATATGAACTGCTTAGCAAAAGAATTCACGCTTTCATCGTCGCCATCTCTCGCCAAATCTGAACCCTGCGACCTGAAACTTGCAGCTTGCGACTTGCGACCTGTAGCCTGCGACTTGCCTACATAAAAAAAAGAATCCCCCAAAGTCCTTGACCCCGGGGGATTCTTCTGTCTATAGTTGGCTTTAATCTGTTATAATATACGGAGAGGCTGGAAAATGGATACAGCGCGAACGACTACTGCCGGATTGATTGGTCGAGTTGACAGATTTGGAGGTTGTTCGAACGGGAGTGCTCTAGGAAGGTGGTGCGAACTTGATCGGGGTCCCGGCGTAGCGGGCTGACCGGGTGGTGCTTCGTAGCCGGGGCCGGGATGACACGTCGTTGGAAGGCTCTTTGCGAACTTGAGCGGGTTCGGCGTAGGCGGCTGATCGGGCGGTGCTTCGTAGTACGGGCCGGGATGATACTCTGTTGGAAGGCCCTGCGAACTCATAGCCAGGGCCTGGATGACAACCGGCCTAAAAGGAAAATCCCCCGAAGTCCTTGACCCCGGGGGATTTTCTTGTCTATAGTTGGCTTTAATCTGATACCAAGGTATTACCAACCTGCGACCCTGCCAAAGCGCAAACGATTTTCCTGTGAAATTCGCCACGAATTAACAGAAATCACCGACGAACGGACGGAATGCTGTCGCCACGGACAGTGTCCAAAGGTACTTTCAGGGTATCTTTTTCGATTTTTTTTTCACTTGCCTTCTTGCCTGGAAAGGTCGTCCTGCGGCTAAAGTCGTAGACGATGAATCCTATGATCCCTAAAAACAGGAAGGCAAAAAAGAGGAATATCTTTTTCGAACGCTGCATAAAAAAGACCCCGCCAAACGCCGTCTGGATTCTTGTTCCACGTTTCGTTTGGCGGGGCTGGCCTTCTTTGAATTACTTCACTTTCTTCACGATCGCCTCGAAAGTTTCGGGGTGGTTCATGGCCAGATCGGCCAGCACCTTGCGGTTGAGATCCACTCCTGCTTTCTTCAGCTTACCCATAAACTCAGAATAAGAGAGTCCCTGCAGGCGGACGCCGGCGTTGATACGGGCGATCCACAGTGAGCGATAGTCGCGCTTTTTAGCTTTACGGTCACGGTAGGCGTAAACCAGACCTTTTTCGACAGCATTCTTAGCTACTGTCCACACATTTTTCTTACGGCCAAAGAAACCTTTGGCGAGCTCGAGTACGCGCTTGCGTCTTTTCCTCGAGGCTACATTGTTCACTGAACGTGGCATACTATTACTTCATTTTTTGGTTGTTGGCGTCCCCGACATGTCGGGGCTCTTGCAAGCCAAAAACCGGGTTAAACATGATCCGGGATTTAAACAATGGCCCCCGGAAAAAACCATTCCGCGGTCAAGCCGGGGAATGACAAAATGCCTCGTAGGTTATATACCGTAAGGGAACATCAGTTTAATGTTGCGTTCATCGGCTTTACTAACCACCGACTTGTGGCTGAGCCTTCTCTTCTGTTTTGTTTCTTTCTTTGTCAGGATGTGATTCTTGTACGCACTCTTGCGTTTGATCTTACCGGTTCCGGTCATCTTGAACCTCTTCTTGGCTCCTGACTTTGTTTTCGCCTTGGGCATTACTATTCGTTTTTAAAATTAAATCCAATCATTACTTGCCTTTGCCTCCCTTAGGGGCAATAAGCAAGAACATTCTCTTTCCTTCCAGGTGAGGCATCTGCTCTACCTTTCCCCACTCTTCCAGCGCCTGTGCAAAACGCAACAGGAGGATCTCACCACGTTCTTTATAAACAATCGATCGCCCGGCGAAGTGAACGTATGATTTCACCTTCGCTCCTTCTTTCAGGAAGTTTTCAGCGTGCTTCAACTTGAAGTTGAAGTCGTGATCGTCCGTATTGGGGCCGAATCGAATCTCCTTTACTACTGTCTTCTGCGCATTCGCCTTGATCTCCTTCTGTTTTTTCTTCTGTTCGTACTTGAACTTGGAGTAATCAATGACTTTGCAAACTGGAGGATCGGCGTTGGGAGATATCTCCACGAGGTCGAGCCCCTGTTCCTGCGCAAGTTTTATCGCTACAGAGGTGGGATAAACGTCCACCTTAATGTTCTCTCCTACCACGCGCACACGAGGAGCTGTGATCCTTTCGTTGACGCGGTACGGTTCTTCAACAACTCGCCTGAATCCCCTGTTGTAAGGGCGGCTACCACCGCCGGGAGGCCTACTTCCACTATTACCTTGAAAAATTGCCACTCAATGGGTTTATGTTAAACATTCAAAAATTGCTTTGCCTGCCAAGTCCCGCAAAGGCGGGCCATTTTGGCAAACAGGGTGCAAATATCGGGATATTTTACGAAAATCATACTCCAGGCAGTGCGAAATCCGCAGCATACTGGGCAGCAAAATCATCCAATTTCACTGATCCCTGGTCTACCGACCCGTGGCGACGCACGGCCACAAGCCTTCCGGCCACTTCTTTCTCGCCTACGATCAGCATAAAAGGCACTTTCTTCACCTCTGCGTCGCGGATCTTCCGGGTGATCTTTTCGTCCCGGTCGTCCAGGAAACCCCGCACATCCCTCCCTTTGAGGGTGTCGAGCACCTCCTGAGCATAGCCATTGAACCGTTCCGAGATCGGCAGTACGGCAACCTGCTCGGGCGACAGCCACAAGGGGAAATTACCTGCACAATGCTCGATCAGCACCGCGATAAACCGCTCCAGCGAACCGAAAGGAGCCCGATGGATCATTACCGGTCGGTGCCTCTGGTTGTCCGACCCGACGTACTCCAGTTGGAAACGGTCAGGAAGGTTGTAGTCTACCTGGATAGTACCTAGCTGCCACTGGCGGCCCAGGGCATCCTTTACCATGAAGTCTAGTTTCGGTCCGTAGAAAGCAGCTTCACCCTCCACTGCTACGGTATTCAGGTCGCGTTCGTCGGCGGCCTCCTGGATCTGTCTTTCCGCAAGGTCCCACTTGTCAGAATCGCCGATATACTTGGTGGCGTTAGCCTTATCTCTCAATGAAACCTGTGCGGTGAAATTTTCGAAGCCGAGTGATTTGAACACGTGAAGCACGAGGTCGATCACCTTGATGAACTCGTCCTTTACCTGGTCGGGGCGGCAGAAAATGTGCGCATCGTCCTGGGTGAAACCGCGCACCCTGGTCAATCCATGCAACTCACCGCTCTGTTCGTAACGGTAAACTGTACCGAATTCCGCAAGGCGTATAGGAAGGTCTTTGTACGACCTGGGTTTTACTTTATAGATCTCACAATGGTGAGGACAGTTCATGGGCTTCAGCAGGAACTCCTCTCCCACGTCGGGCGTATGAATAGGCTGGAACGAATCCTTGCCATATTTTTCATAATGTCCTGAAGTAACATACAGACTCTTGGCACCGATATGCGGTGTCACGACTGGATCATAACCGGCTTTCACCTGTGCCCTTCTCATGAACTGTTCAAGACGTTCACGAAGCACGGTACCTTTCGGGAGCCAGAGCGGCAATCCCATACCGACATTTTCGGAGAAAGCAAACAACTCGAGCTCGCGACCGAGTTTGCGATGGTCGCGCTTCTTGGCTTCTTCGAGAACGTGAATGTATTCTTCGAGCTCTTTTTGTTTGGGGAAAGTGATGCCGTAGATGCGGGTAAGCATCTTGTTCTTCTCGTTACCACGCCAGTACGCACCGGCAACATTGAGCAGCTTTACTGCTTTGATGACGCTGGTATTAGGAATATGTGGGCCACGGCAGAGGTCTGTGAAATTCCCCTGTGTATAAAAAGTGATTGTTCCGTCAGGTAAACCGTCGATGAGTTCGAGTTTATACGGATCATCCTTTTTTGTAAAATATTCAAGAGCTTCTTTTTTGGAAACCTCACGACGTGTAAAGGTGCTGCCGGTCCGCGCCAGTTCCACCATCTTTTTTTCGATAGCTGCAAGGTCGTCTTCACCGAAGGGCTTTCCATTGAGATCGATGTCGTAGTAATAGCCGTTCTCGATGGCCGGACCGATACCGAATTTAGTGCCGGGATACAATGCTTCCAGGGCCTCGGCCATAAGGTGAGCCGAAGAGTGCCAGAAGGCAAACTTACCGCCGGCATCGTTCCACGTGAGGATCTTTACGCCTGCGTCCGTTGTGATTGCCCTGTTCAGGTCGATGATCTCTTTATTGACTTCGATAGCAAGCGCGTTCCTGGCGAGACCTTCGCTGATGCTCCTGGCGATCTCCATACCGGTCACGCCGGACGAATATTCACGGGCGGAGCCATCGGGGAGGGAAATTCGGATTTGATCCATGGTTGGAAAAATTGAGGTGCAAATATAGTAAACGAGGTGAAGAGGGTGACCAGGTGAGGAAGGGAACTCAATTTTTTGCTACTTTATAACATCCAATCCCGCCGGCCTTTGAAAGATCAACGTAGTATCGTACTTCGTCGCCTGCTGAATGACTATTCTCCGATCGATGAGAGCTCGGCGGGCCTGATCCTGGAGGCTGGTACCGTTGAGTCTTACCGTAAGAACGAGGTGATCTTCCATGAGCGCCGCTTCAATGCCTTTGAATACTTCCAACTCGAAGGGGTGTCGCACCGGTACAACATGGACGAGGATAATCACATGCTAACGACCGGGATCTATAAGGACGAAGTCGTCATCACACCTCATTTTGCACGGACCACAAACGGACAGAGTATATTTTCGATGCAAGCCCTTGCCGATTGCACCTTCCTGAAAGTCCCCGCCGGCATCTTCAGCGAACTTCGCGAGCAGAATGTACAACTGAGGAATTTTGGACGTGCCGTCGTGGAAAGAGAATTCGTGCGTAACATGAATTTCGAGGTACTATTCAGATCTCAGACTGCTAAAGACAGGCTGCTGTATTTCCGCAAGACTTACACGTTGCTTGAAAACCTGATCCCCCATACAGTCATTGCCTCTTACCTGGGCATCACTCCCGTTTCATTCAGTCGTCTTCGTAACGAATTGGCAAAGAAAGGCGACTCCTAGTTGTTTCTTATCATTTGTCAGGTCGGGTTTTATCATTTGATAACTACCCTCCTTCATACATACCGTTTTTCAGACAAAACGAATTATGTATGAAACATCTTCTTTTCTTTTTTACCCTTTCGGGATTGATCTCAGCCTGTGATCCTCATGCTGATCATCTCGACACAACGCCTTTCAAACCTAAGATCTCATTCGAGCACGATCAGCTTCGCATCACCGAAGGTGATAGTGTTGGTATCGCTCGTCTGCACCTGGACAGGCCCGCCCTGCAAGAGGGTCACGTCACCGTGTCGATTGTGGGTAACGGACTTGACCGTGTTACTGCGCAACCGGCGATCACGGGCGGGCAGATCATGCTAATCATGGTGAACATCGCAAAGGGAGAGCAATCTGCTATCGTAAGACTGAAGGCGGT
>WUUC01010902.1_pt1 | contig 17593 bp, 16 predicted proteins | sample 6278441 | NCBI WGS metagenome assembly WUUC01 (sample SAMN13675441, study PRJNA597444) | soil metagenome | isolation source: soil | place: USA: Washington | collected 2017-10 | reverse complement strand
GGTCGCCGCTGTCGAGGTACTCCCCGGCCAGCAGCCAGACCGACATGATGTCGAAGCAGGCCACCGCGGCCAGCACCGCAGGGACGTAGCTGGTGGTTCCTCCGAGTTGAAGAGTGCCCAGCGGCAGCACGAGCAGGGTCACCAGCACCGCGATCGACGAGACGATCACCGTGCTGCGTTGCTGTTTGCCGAAGCCGCTCATATCGCCTACATCGGCAGCCCCGGCCTGCGCTTGATGAGGTTCAGGCGCAGGTCCAGGGTGACATCTGGAGGTTGTCGACATTAAGGTGCTAGATGTCGATACGGGGGTTGTGATGTTGCCGGAGAATGAGCAGCCGACCGAGGTGTCCAGCGGCCTTCAGCCCAGGCTCGACGGAGGCGCGCAGACGACTGGCCGCTGGGTCGTCACCTTCGCCGACGCTGGGGACGAGAGCGCCAACGCCGCCACCTTGCGCTCGGCCGGCCTGTCCAATGTGGTCAGTTCGCTGGACTTCCAGGACCAGGCGATGGAGCTGGCCCAAGCCGAGAGCGGCGACGCGATCGTGTTCGCCGAGCTCGGAGTAGCTGTGGTGTCGGCCGATCCGAGGCAGGCAAGCGGGATCCTGTCGGCAGGGCGGGGCGCGGTCGTCTCGGTGGAGCCCGAGCACGTGCAGCACGTGCTGCAGGGCGCGGGCGATGATCAGTACCTGCAGGGCTACCGCGACGGCGTCAGCGACGTCAGTGCCCGGCTGCTGGCCGGCGCCAGCGTGCGGCGCGCGCGTGCGGAGGCCGCGGCGGACTTCTCCGACAGCGCCCAGTTCACCTGGGGGCTGCAGGCCACCGGCGTCCCGGCGTCCTCGTTCACCGGCGCGGGGATCAAGATCGCGGTGCTGGACACCGGCTTCGCCCTCGGCCATCCGGACTTCGCCGGCCGCAACCTCATCTCGCAGTCCTTCGTCCAGGGCGTGGCCACCGCCGAGGACGGCCACGGGCACGGCACGCACTGCGTCGGCACCGCGTGCGGGCCGCGGAACCCCGCCTCCGGCGTTGCCCGCTACGGCTGCGCGCCCGAGGCCGACATCCTGATCGGCAAGGTCCTCAGCGACGAGGGCTCAGGTGATGACACCAGCATCCTGGCCGGCATCAACTGGGCGGTGGCCAACCGCGCCGAGGTGATCTCGATGTCCATCGGCGCCGACGTGCCGCAGGTCTCGCAGGTCTATGAGACCGTCGGGCGGCGGGCGCTGAACCGGGGCTGCCTGATCGTGGCCGCCGCCGGCAACAACGCCCAGCGTGACCAGCTGTCCCTGCCGCCTGAGCAGCAGTTCGGCTTCGTCGGCATCTCGGCGAACAGCCCGTCGGTGCTGGCGGTGGCGGCCCTGGACGAGGAGCTGGGGATCGCGGTCTTCTCCGCCCGCAGCCTGCTCGACGTGCCCGGTGGAAACATCGACATCGCGGCTCCCGGCGTCCGGGTCTTCTCCTCGTGGAACGCGCCTCGGCCTGAGCACGCCAACCAGCCGTACCGCAGCATCTCCGGAACCTCGATGGCCACTCCGCATGTCGCTGGCGTCGCCGCGCTGTGGTGCCAGGCCACAGGCGCCACCGGACGCCAGCTGTGGACGACGCTGACCCAGCAGGCACAGCGCATGCAGCTGCCCTCCGTCGACGTCGGCTGTGGGCTTCTTCAGGCTCCTCGGTAGCGGGCGCGGGCGTAGCATTTGCGCTATGGCTATGTCTGAGATAACGGTCACCGTCGACGACGCTCACCTGGACAAGATCGACGAGCTCGCCGCCCAGCTCCGCGACAGTGGCATGCAGATCGACCAGGTGCTCAACGAGGTCGGGGTCATCTCCGGATCGGCCCCCTATGACCGGCGACAGGACCTGTGGGCCGTTCCCGGCGTGGAGTCCATCGAGGGAGTGCGGACCTACCAGCTGCCACCGCCGGACTCCGCCATTCAGTGACCCGCGCACAGTGCCCGCGCACGCATGTAGCTCAGTGCCCGCGCACGCATGTAGCTCAGTGACCCGCGCACGCATGTAGCTCAGCCCGCCGGGTGCCCGCCCTGCGCCGGCGCGCTCCGGGCCAGGCCGGCCAGGGCTAGCAGGCCGAGAACGGCGAGCAGGCCGGCGAAGACCTGTCCGGTGCGCACCAGGCCGTAGACCTGGGTTCCCGCGCCGACGCCGACGACGGGCACCGAGATCGCGATGTAGGCCACGGCGAAGAAGCTCGACGCGACGCCGGCCCGCTGCGGCGCCGGGCTGATCTCGGTCACCAGCCCCAGCGCAGCCCGAAAACTGAGCCCCTGGCCGGCGCCGCCGATCATGCCGGCGACCAGCAGCAGCGCCAGTGAGCCGGCCGCCAGGCTGGCTGCCAGCAGCACCAGCCCCAGAACCAGGACGGCCGTTCCGGCTAGCAGGGCAGGCTTGGTCTCCAGCGCCGCCGAGGCCACCTGCCCGGCGGCCGAGGCGGCGAAGACGGCGAGCACCACCAGGCCGGTCAGCGCGGGTTCGGAGTGACCCAGCAGCGCCAGGACGTTCGGGCAGAGCGCGGTGAACAGGCCGAGCAGGGCGAAGCCGGCGAAGCCCGCGGTGGCTGCTTGGGCGAAGGCCGGTCGGATCGCGGCCGGCACTTCAAGGCGCTGCCACCGCAGCCGCCGGGCCCCGGTGGCCGGCGCTGGCTCAGGCACCGCCAGGATCGCGGCCACCGCGGCCGCGAGCAGTGCCAGATGCACCAGATAGCTGGTGTGCAACGGCCCGGCGGCGAAGCTGGCCAGTACTCCGCTGACCAGCGGGCCCAGTCCGAGGCCGCCGATGTTGGCCACCGCGGCGATCACGCTGGCCCGCCGCTGCCGGTGCCGGCCCGCGAGGTCTGCCAGGGTGGCCGTCGCCGTGCCGGTGAAGATCCCGGCTGACAGGCCAGACAGCACCCGGCCTGCGAACAAGGCCGTCAAGCCGCCGCTGTGCGCGCTGCCCGCCACCAGGAACACCGTCGAGGACATCGCCGAGAGGCCGAGGCCGGCGAGCAGCACCGGCCGCCGTCCCAGGTAGTCCGAGGCCCGGCCGAAGGCCAGCAGCGCGGCGAGCACCCCCAGGGCGTAGGCGGCGTACACCAGGGTCACCGTCAGGGCCCCGAAGCCGAAGCGCTGGCCGTACAGCGGGTAGAGCGGCGTCGGCAGCGTGGTGCCCAGCATCGTCGCCGTGAACGCGAAAGCGGTCAGCCAGACAGCGACCGGGGACGGGCCGGACGTCGCGGGGCTGGATCGCACCGCTGCATTCTGCCCGCCGGCCGTCCGGCCCACTGGGTCAGGCAGTGCTCAGTCCAGCGCCGTTCGCACCGAGTAGAGCTCGGGAAAGAACGTCCGGTCCAACGCCTTGCGCAAGAACGCGGCGCCGCTGGACCCGCCGGTGCCGGTCTTGTTGCCGATCATCCGGGTCACCGTCTTGAGGTGCCGGAAGCGCCAGAACTGAAAGGCGTCCTCGACGTCGACCAGCGCCTCGCAGGTCTCATAGACGCTCCAGTGCTGGGCAGGCGAGGCGTAGATGGCCTTGAAGGTCTCGATGAGCTCGGGGCTGAATTCGTGCGCCAGGGTGACGTCGCGTTCGAGCAGGCCGGCGGGGATCGGGTGACCGTGCCGGGACAGGTAGGCCAAGAACTCGTCGTAGAGCGTGGGCGCGTTCAGCAGCTCGGTCAGCCGCGCGTGAGCGGCCGGGTCCTGTTCGAACATCTGCAGCATGCTGGCGTTCTTGTTGCCGAGGGTGAACTCGACGGCGCGGTACTGGTAGGACTGAAAGCCCGATGAGCTGGCCAGCGAGTCGCGGAAGCTGAGGTACTCACTCGGTGTCAGCGTCGCCAGGATCGTCCACTGATCGGTCAGGGTGTGCAGGATGCCCTTGACCCGGGCCAGCCGCTTCAGGGCCAGCCCGACGTCGTCGGCGCGCAGCCCCTGGCGGGCCCCGACCAGCTCGTGCAGCAGCAGCTTCAGCCACAGCTCACTGGTCTGGTGCTGGATGATGAACAGCAGCTCGTCGTGAGCCACCGGCTGGGACCGGGGATGCTGGGCGCTCAGCAGCTCGTCGAGGTGCAGGTAGTCGCCGTAGGACATCTCTTCGCGAAAGTCCAGCCGGATGCCGGCCTCCAGGCCGTCGTCCACCATGTCGAGCCACCTCTGTCGCTTCGGCGAAGGTCTTCCCTGAAGCCTCACCATAACATCGCCCGGACCCGGCGGACGGGGCGTCGGCAGCCGGTCAGGGCGTCAGGGCAGGGTCAGGATTCGGCCGACCAGGACAGCTCGGCGCCCCGCTGGGCACGGCGAGCGAGGATGCCGATCGAGTCGTCGAGGATCGTCGCCAGGTCATAGACAACCGGGGTGTTCCGGGCGTCGAAGGTGATCCGCTCGGCGACCAGCACCGGCCGGCCGGCCGGTTTGTTGACCGCTGCGGCGATCCCGGCCGGCAGCGCCTTGGCGCGCAGGCTCTCGGTGGCCCGCACGATCGCCAGCTGGCAGCGCTGCTCGAGGGAGCGGTACAGCGAGTCAACCTCGAAGTCGACGCTCAGCAGGGCCTCGGACCAGGGCAGCGGAACCCAGGAGACCTGATGGACGGCCGGTCGGCGGCCGATCCGGCGCAGCCGCTCCAGCCGCAGGGCCGGCTCGCCGCGGTCCCGGCCCAGCGACCGGGCCGCGCCGGCCGGCAACGCGCGCTGCCGGCTGCCCAGAACCACGGTCACCAGGTCGACACCCTGCATCCGCAGGTCCTCGGCGAGGCTGTTCAGCGAGCGCAGGTCCAGCGTCGGGACCGGCGTGACGAACGTTCCGCGGCCGGGCAGCTGGGCGATCAGGCCGTCGGCCTCCAGCACGCTCAACGCCTGCCGGAAGGTCATCAGGGTGACGCCGTACTCCTTGCTCAACAGCGCCTGCGAGGGCAGCGGCTCACCCGGCTTGAACTCGCCCCGACCGATCCGGGCGGCCAGATCCTGGCCGATCTGCCGGTACTTCGCGATCCCTGCCCTGGACACCCGGTGTCCTTCCTGTTCTGCGCGCCTGCCGGCCGCGGCGGATCCGCGGCGAGGTCACCCTAATAGAAGGCCGACCCTGGCGCTGCGCACGGCGTGCTCACCTGCAAGGTGATCACTCTTCTAGAAGGCTGTGCGGCGACGTGCTGGTAAGGTTACGGGTGGACGCCAGCTTGCCACGACACGCAGTAGAGAATTCGGTGATAAACATGACCACATCGCCTGGTCCGAACCCTGAGGCTCCGGTGGTGCTGGAGCAGCGAGGCTCCTCGACGCTGCTGGCGGCTGACCGCTCTGCGATGGCTGATCCCGGCGCGCTCGGCCGGTTCGGGGACTTCGGCGGCCGTTACGTGCCCGAGGCGCTGATCCCGGCCTGTGAGGAGTTGGAGGCGGCCTACCGCGACGCGCGTGAGGACCCGAGTTTCGAGCGCACCCTCGCCCAGACCCTGGAGGTCTACGCCGGGCGGCCCACGCCGGTGACGCCGGCGACCAGGCTGTCGCAGGAACTGGGCATCAACCTGCTGCTCAAGCGGGAGGATCTGGCCCACACCGGCTCGCACAAGATCAACAATGTGATCGGCCAGGCCCTGCTGGCGCAGCGGATGGGCAAGCAGCGGTTGCTGGCCGAGACCGGCGCCGGCCAGCACGGCGTGGCCACTGCCACCGCCGGGGCCTTGCTCGGCCTGGACGTCACGGTCTACATGGGCGAGGTGGACACCGAGCGCCAGCAACTCAACGTCTTCCGGATGGAACTGCTGGGCGCGAAGGTCGTTCCGGTGACCAGCGGCAGCCGCACCTTGAAGGACGCCTGCAGCGAGGCATTGCGGCAGTGGGTGTCCCAGGTCGATGAGGCCTACTACTGCCTGGGTTCGGTGATGGGGCCCCATCCCTACCCCTGGATGGTCCGGGAGTTCCAGAGCGTCATCGGGACCGAGGCCCGCCGCCAGTGCGCCGGCCTGCTGCGTCGCGGCGTGCCCGACGTCGTGGTGGCGTGCGTGGGCGGCGGCTCCAACGCCGCCGGCACCTTCGCCGGCTTCGTCGACACCTCGGCCCGCATGGTGGGCGTCGAGGCCGCCGGCGGCGCGGCGATGACCGACGGCTCACCCGGGATCCTGCACGGCTTCTACTCCCAGGTGCTGCAGGACTCCGACGGCCAGGTCACCGAGGCGCACTCGATCTCGGCCGGCCTGGACTATCCCGGCGTCGGCCCCGAGCACGCCAGCCTCGGCATGTCCGGCCGGGTGGAGTACGCCACCGCCACCGACGAGCAGGTCCTCGAGGCGGTGGTCACGCTAGCCCGGATGGAGGGCATCCTGGCCGCGCTGGAGTCGGCTCACGCGCTGGCCTGGATCATCAAGGCGGCCCGGTCGGGTGATCTGGCAGCCGGCTCGACGGTGCTGATGACGCTGTCCGGCCGGGGCGACAAGGACGCCGGCCAGCTGATGACGTTGCTGGCATGAGCGGGCCTAGCGTGGTCAGAGGTTCGGTGGAGCAGGCGCTGCGGCGCCGGCGTGAGGCCGGCGGCAAGTCGCTGGTGCCCTTCGTGACCGCCGGGATCACCCCTGACTGGACGGCCTATCTGCGGGCCTGCGCGGACAACGGCGCCGACGCGATCGAGATCGGGTTGCCGTTCTCCGATCCGATGCTGGACGGCCCGGTCATCCAAGCCGCCTCCGGCCAGGCGCTGGCGCGTGGCGCGCGGACCGCTGAGCTGCTGGACGAGGTGGCGACCCTGGCCGCCAGCGTGCCGCTGATCGTGATGACCTACAGCAACATCGTGCGCCGGCACGGCGACGAGGCGTTCTGCCACCGGCTGTCGGCGGCGGGCATCTCCGGTCTGATAGTGCCTGACACCCCGGTCGATGAGGTCGAGCCGCTGCTGTCGGCCGCGCGGGCCGCCGGGGTGGAGCTGATCCTGCTGGTCGCGCCGTCCACCAGGGCGCATCGGGCCAGCCGGATCGCCGAACTGAGCAGCGGGTTCGTCTACGCCGTCAGCAACATGGGGGTGACCGGGCTCCGGGACGCGGTCTCGAACACCGTGCAGCCCACCGTGGACGCCATCCGCCGGCACACCAGCCTGCCGGTGCTGGTCGGGTTCGGCATCTCCTCTCCCGCCCAAGCGGTCGAGGTCAGCCAGCACGCCGATGGCGTGGTGGTGGCCTCGGCCCTGATGCGCAACGTGCTGGCCGGCGCCACGGCCGAGGAGTTGGGCGCCACGGTGGCCGGCTACCGCTCAGCGCTGGACAGCGTCGAATGGAGTGTTAGCAACACCCAGGCGGCCGCCGTCGAACCCGGGCGTTAGCCCCAGCGGCGCGCTAGTGCCCGGCTGATTGGAGGACCAGCAGCCGGCCGGCCACCAGGCCGTCGGAGATGAGCTTGCCGATGACCTGCTCCTGACGGTGCGCGCTCTGCCAGCGGTCATCACCGCCGTGCCGGCGCTCGATCACCGCCTCGACGCGATCAGCCGCCGCTTGCCAATCCGGTTCTGCGGCGGCGAAATCGGCCAGGTCGGCCTGTTCGAGAACCGCAAACCCGGCGCCGGCCAGCAAGGCGTCCAGCTCGGACTCGGTGCGAAAGTGGTTGCCCTCCGGTTGCTCGGGCAGCCGGGACGCGGTGCGCAGAAAGACCAGCAGGCCGACCAGCGCCGTTGGCCGGCTGACCCGCCGCAGTTCCGCCAGCAGGCCGGCCTGATTCTGCACGGTGCACAGCACGCCGAGGCTCCAGGCCGCGTCGAACACCCCGGATGCGAAAGGCAACCGATCACCGGCGGCGGCCACCACCGGGCGGCCGAACAACCGTGCCGAGGCCCGGCAGGCATGGATCATCGGCTCGGCGAGCACCGGAGCCACCAGGTGGCGCCGCGCGGCGAGTTCGGCCGGGCCGCCCACCCCGGCTCCGCAATCGAGCAGGCTCATCCCCGCCCGCAACCGCAACCTGTCGCACAGCCACTCCAGAGCCGCCGGGCTTCCGCTGCCCCGGCAGGCGGCTGGTATCGCGTGCTCCGGGCCCAGCTCGGCGACCGCGTCGGCGGTCCAGGCGGCCATGGTGTCGAACTCGTCGGCCATCGGGTCGGCGTCGGTCATGACGTCGACCGTATTCGACGCCCGATCTCGGCTTTCACCTCGGCGGCGTAGCGCTCGCCGCGGTCCGAGGCCAGGCCCGAGAGGTTGACCCCGCTGACGCCCTCGATCGCCAGCAACTGGCCGGCCTCCTCGACCGCGGCGTCGATGCCGGCCGCGACCGGGTCAGCGGCGGCGAGCACTCGTGCCACCGGCTCTGGATTCAGCTGCAGCCCGGGAAAGTTCTGCAGCACCTGGGCTGAGCGCTGGTCGGTGTAGACGGCGACTCCGGCGATCAGCGGGATGGAGACCCCGACCTCCCGGCAGGCCCGGACGAACCACGCCAGTTCGGCGGCGCTGCCGGCATGGTTGAGAAAGGCCACCTGTGCGCCGGCGCGCTGTTTCTGCAGCAGCCGGGCCGGGCGCAGCGTCCGGGGCGGGGCGTCGGGGGCCTCGGCCACCGCGGCCGCGACGCCCAACGAGGCGGCCAGCCCGGCCAGCCGGGTGCCGTCAAGGTCGAACACCTGGGTCACCCCGGGCCGGACGCCCTCGGCCCGGCCGTCGCCGGTCACGCACAGCACTCCGTCGGCGCCGGCGATCCGCACCCCGACCAGCTCCTGTTCCAGAACCAGGCGGTTACGGTCCCGGCAGGTCAGGGTCAGCCACCCGACGCCGCCGGCCTGCCGGATCAGCGCCGCCATCAGGGTCGGCGGAAAGTCCGGGCGGTTCTGGTGCTCTCCGACCAGCAGCGCGTCACATGAGCCGGCCAGCACGGCAGTCAGCTGGGTCACCGCCTCAGCGTCGTAGGCCGGCAGCGTCAGGTCCGTGACCACGACCGGGCCGGACCGGATGGCCTGCAGCAGCGCGCTGGCCGGCTGGTCCGGTGGCGCCGGGTCGGCCCACTCCGGCACGGCCGGCCTCTCGGTGAACGGGCACCGGCGCGCCGCCATCTCGCACGACAGATCCGCGCGCACTCCGCCGCACGGTCCGAACACCATGTGCTTGGGACAGGCCGGCTCCCTCGTCAGCGACCGGAGCGGCCACGATTCGGCGGGCACCGAAGGATCATGGCACGCCACGCAACCGCCGTCGGGCCCACCCGCTCAGGCAGCTGGCACACGGCAATCGTGAAGGTGCTCGGCAGCGGCGCTGTCACCAATCATGGAACACGAGCAGTTCCTAGCCGCCGCTGGCTCAGGTCCGCACTGCCGCGCAACGGCTACCGATCCGATCCCACAGTTGAGGAAGTGTCCGTGACGCAACGACACCTGGCAGATCGTGCGGTGGTACTCGGCGCGAGCATGGCAGGACTGCTCGCGGCGCGGGTGCTCGCTGACGCGTTCGCCGACGTGCTCGTCATCGATCGCGACCCGCTGACTGGGGCCGGCGGCGCGCGCCGCGGTCTGGCCCAGGCACGTCATGCGCACAGCCTGCTCGGTCGAGGCCAGCAGATCCTGGAGGAGTTGTTCCCGGGATTCAGCCAGGACGCGGCTGCGGCCGGCATCCCGACCGCGGATGTCGGCGCGCTGCGGTGGTACTTCAACGGCCAGCGGCTGGCGCCGGCCAGCACCGGCTTGCTGTGCCTGTCGGCCGGGCGGCCGGTGCTGGACAGCCAGGTCCTCGCCCGGGTCCGAGCCCTGCCCAACGTGCGGCTGGCCGAGCGCACCGAGGTCCTGGGCCTGATCGCCGACGAGGACAACAGCCGGGTGACCGGCGTCCGGGTGCGCTGTGATGAGGCGGGCGGCGAAGAGGTGATCGCGGCCGACCTGGTGATCGACGCGACCGGCCGGGATTCACGCACTCCGCACTGGTTGGCCGAGCTGGGCTATGACAGTCCTCAGCAGGACCTGATCCCCTTGGACCTGACCTACGTCACCCGGCACTTCCGTTTGCCGGACGAGGAAATCCTCGAGGGCGCCCAGTCGATTCACCTGGTGGCCGCACCCGAGCACACCCGCGGAGCCGTTCTCGCTCGGGTGGAGGACGGCCGGTGCGTGGTGACGCTGACCGGGCTCTACGGCGACCGTCCGCCGACCGACGTCGAGGGTTTTCTGGAGTGGACCAGGACGCTGCCAGCGCCCGACGTCTACCAGGTGATCAGAGACGCCCAGCCGCTGGACGAGGCCGTCTCGGACACCTTCGCCGCTGGTCAGCGGCGCCGTTACGAGCAAGTGGGACGGCTGCCCGAGCGGTTGCTGGTGATCGGCGACGCGGCGTGCAGCTTGAACCCGGTGCACAGCCAGGGCATGACGGTCGCCGCCCAGCAGGCGCTGGCGCTGCGCGAGCACCTTCAGCACGGGATCCCGCAGCCGCTGGTCTTTCAGAAGGAGGTCTCCGGTGTCCTTGACGTGCCCTGGAGCACGTCGGTCAATGGTGACCTGAGCTTCTCGGGAGCGCAGGGCGGGCGGGCCGAAGACCTCGACGTGAGCGCCGCCTTCACGGCGAGACTGCAGCACGCCGCAACCGGTGACCCGGTGCTGGCCCGAGCGCTCCTGCGGATCGCCCATCTGGTCGATTCACCTGAAACATTAATGACTACCGACATCGTGACCCGGGCGCTGGGCCCGGCACCGCAGCCGATGACCTGACAAACGCGAGCACTCCGCGATGCGGTACCGGGCTGGCTCACGGCCGGCTCGGTGCCGCATCGTCGTGAGTGATCATCTTTCGCATATCGGGCACGCCGGGTCAAAGGCTGGTTTGCCTATCGCAGCAGGGCGAAATCACATTGCCACCGCGTTCGGCAGAGGAGCGGAGGTGGCCGATCGGGAAGGGATGCGCTAGCGCGGTTTCGGCTCTGCCAAGGTTTATTCCCTGAAACTATCCGGTGTTGTGTAAGTACTGTCCGGTTGACGTCCCAGGTGTTAAGTGTTCTGATTTTCCCCGTAAGGGTGCCGTGAGGCGGACTGGAAGACGCTGCGCTGGTTTATAACCCGCAGGGTGTTCGACTCATCGTTCCCTATCCATCCAAAAGGAGATGAAATGCCGTTCAATACAGATTCACCCTTCTCGTCGGCTGGCAAGTCCACCCGGCGCTGGGGGCGCACCACCATCGGCGCCCTGGTCGCCGCCTCGGCGCTGCTGGTCGGCAGTGCCGCCGCCGGCGCTGACGGTGGGTCCAAGACGCCCGTCCAGAGCCAGGCCGCGATGGCCAAGGCCTCGCACGGCAAGGTCGTGAAGGGCCAGGTCAAGTTCGACCTGAGCGAGTACAACGACACCTTCAGCCAGGGCACCGTTCCGGTCGAGGGCGCAAACCTGCACTACGTCAAGGGTGGAACGGGTCCGGCGCTGCTGCTGCTGCACGGCTGGCCTGAGACGTCCTGGGCCTGGCACAAGGTCATGCCCGACCTGGCCAAGACCCACACCGTGATCGCGCTTGACCTGCCGGGCCTGGGTCAGTCCAGCATTCCGACGGACGGCTTCGACGCCGCGCACACCGCGCGCCGGGTCCGCCAGGCCGTGCACGCCCTCGGCTTCCAGCAGATCCAGATCCTGTCTCACGATGTCGGCGCCCTGGTGGCCTACCCGTACGCGCGGGACTTCCCGACCGAGGTGACCCGGATGGCGGTGCTCGAGACGCCGCTGAACGGATTCGGCCTGGAGAGCGCCTACGGTCTGAGCTTCCACTTCGGACTCAACTCCTCACCCAAGCCCATCCCGGAGAAGATCGTCGACGACTCTGACGTCTCGACCTACCTCGGCATGCTGTTCAACGGCGCCCAGCACCCGGAGGCCATTGACCAGGGTTACTTCTTCAAGGCCTACAGCACTCAGGCCCGCCGCAGCGCTGGCTATGAGTACTACCGGGCCTTCGGCCAGAACGCGGCCGACAACCAGGCCAACGCCTCCAACCGCATCAACATGCCGGTGATGGCGATGGGCGCCCAGTACGTCTTCGGACCGGGCGTGGCCGCTTCATTCCGGGCCGTGGCAAATGACGTCCGCGAGGTCGTCGCACCCGACAGCGGTCACTGGATCGCCTCGGAGAACCCGGCGTTCCTGATCGCGTGTGCCGGTTACTTCTTCGGTGAGCCCACCGCGACGCCGCCGGCGGAACTGGCTTCCTGCAAGGCCTGAGGCCACGCAGGAGCCGCAACTTCAATAGTTCTGGCTAAACACAACTGAGAGAGGGTGGCGAGGCGTAAGCCTCGCCACCCTCTCTCGGCGTCTGGCGCGTTTCATCCCGACGGGTCAGCTGTGGTCGACCCAGCAGCCCATCACGACGGTGGCCATCTCGTAGGCGAGGTCGGTACGCCGTTGTTCCTGCGGACCGAACACCGCGGGCAGCGCAGTGGTGTCCACCTGCAGCGTCATGTTGTCCTTGAGCACCACCGCGGTGCCGGTCTTGGTGGCGTAGGCCTGCTCGCCCACCGCCAGCAACGGCTCGGTGTCGCCCAGCTTGGCGCGCAACGCCTCGAAGTGGGCGCGGGCGGCCGGCTTGCTGGCCGATTCTTGGACCGACAACACCATCGCGCCCATCGGAAGCGTGTAGGTGCAGGTGTAGAGCTGGTTCTTCCAGGTGGTGGCGGTCGGCGCCGGCGAGCTCAGCTTGAGCACGGTCTGCACCGCGTCGCGGACATCGCCGGCGCACACCATCTTCGCGGCCTTCGAGGGTTCGCCTCCGGCCTGGCTCATGGGCATGCCGGCCATCGTCTGATCTGGCGACGTCGTCGGGGCCGGGTGGCTATGCCCGGCCATCGTCCCACCCGAGGCCATCGTGTGGCTGTGCCCCGATGACATCGACATTCCTGCCGCTGCCTGGCCCGCGGCCGATGAGGTGGCCGGGCCGGCCGGGGCCACCGCGTTGCTGCCGGTGCCTGCCGCGCAGCCGGTTACCGCGAGCGCAAGGGCGCTCAGGCCGAGGGCCAGTTGCCGTGTCTTCATGCGATGCTCGATTCTTGGCGAGAGGTGGTCTAGGCCGGACGGCTGGACACCAGGGTGGCGAACGCGACGACGTTGCTTTCATAGCCGTGGGATTCGGCGTTGAACTTGCCGCCGCAGGTGATCAGCCGCAGCTGGGCGCTGTCGGTGTTGCCGTACACCTCGAGGGTCGGGAACTGGTCCTTGCGATAGGACACCACCCGGTCAACCCGGAACACCGCCGCGGTGTTGTCTGAGCGGGTGACGGTCAGGGTGGCGCCGGGACGCAGCCCCCCCAGCTTGAAGAATATGCCGGGGCCGTACTCGACGGAGTCCACGTGGCCCAGCAGGACCGAGGGTCCCAGCTGGCCCGGGGTGGGGGAGTACTTGTACCAACCGGCGGGTGAGTTCTTGGCCAGCGGCGGAACTTGCGCCGTTCGATCTGGATTGAGCCCGAGCTGCACCAGCTCTGAGCTGACGTCGATCTCGGGGATCTCCAGCCGGACCGGCACCGACCTGGGTAGCAGTGGTCCTCGGGTGACTGGCTTTGCTTTGGCGCTCGGCTGCTTCGCCGAGCGTGACGGCGCCGGTGTCGGGCGTGATGATGCCGATGCCGATGCTGACGTCGACGATGTTGCCGGCGACGATGCGGATGCCGACGCCGGTGTCGGCGCCGATGAGGAGGGCGCGGACGCGGCCGCGGGCGGTTGGGGCGCCTCCCGCTGGGACCGCAGGCCGGTCAGCAGCAGAGCCACTCCGGCCACGACCAGCACGATCGCCGCGGCGGCAGCAAGCTGCCTGCCGCCGCGGCGACCGTAGTGCGCTGAATCAGACATCAGCTACGCACTTGTGCTCGATCAGCTCTCGGACGCGGTCCGGCGACGCATCGCCAGCGCACCGGCACCGAGGCCAGCTGCGAGTAGAGCCCCACCGAAACCGAGCACTGCCTGGTTCTCCACGCCGGAGGTGCTGCCGCCACCGGTCGAAACGCCCCCGCCGGGCATTGACCCCATCTGCGAGGCGGCCAAGGTCCCGCACAGCGCCGGCGAGGTGGCAGCCAGCGGCAGTGCCGGAACCAGGTCGCTCTTGGCGTCCTGGGCCTCTTGGCTCAGGGTCGCCGGGTCCAGGCCGTGCACCACGACTACCGCGGTGCCATCCTTCAAGGCCGCCACCGTCTTGGCGTCCAGCGGGATGGTGCGGGAGTAGTTGTAGGAGGCGCCGGTGGGAGCGACGGTCAAGGTGAGGCCGGCTGCCGGGCTGGCGTCGCCCGAGGTGGACAGGGTGGCGCCGATCGCGCCGTAGCTGGGAGCGCCCTCGGTGGTGCTGATGACGCCGTCGCCGTTTCCATCGGCGGCCTCAGTGGGGCACTCGCCCTTGGCGCCGATGTGGATGTGCTGCACGTGCGGGTAGGGGTTTCCGCCGAAGGTCTCGGCCAAGCCGGAGACGTTCTGCGTGATGGTCGCCTGTGAGCCGTTCAGCGAGAGCGTCAGGTTGCCCGAAGCCGAGGAGTTGTTGATCGAGTTCAGCTGGGCTTGGTAGGACGTGCCATCGGCGGCTGATGCCGCAGCCGGCATCGCCAGGGCTGCGGCGCCCAGGGCCACCGTGGGGGCCAACAGGAGCAGGGACTTCTTCATACGATTCCTCCGGAGCCAGCCAGGCGGAGTTGCCCGGCGATGGGTAAGACGTGCCAGTGGTTCGTCACCTCGACGTCAACGGATTGCCCCGGCGGAGAAATTGATGAAAGCAGTGACAGCGGCGACGGCTTCAGCGTCAACTCGGCCCGGTATCGGCGCGCCAGTCCCAATGGTTTGCCAGTGGGCTAATTTGCGCTAGTTTCTACCCACCGCTCAACCACGAGCGGACCTGCCCGCGATGTTTGCGGCGTTCAGGGGAGCCAGTCATGAGCATTGACCGTCGTTCATTTCTTTTCGGAGCCAGCGGTCTGGCGGCACTCACGATCGCTGGCTGTGGCGGGGTCAGACAGCAGACAAGCCCGAGCGCCAGCAGCGGCGGGGGCTCGGTCACCACCCAGGGCTTCGGCAAGCCTGATGACGTCGGCCAGGCTCGGATCAACGCGTTCAAGAAAGCGCATCCCCAGATCGCGGTCCGCATCAACGAGGGTGACTTCGATCCCCAGCAGTTCCTCTCCTCAGTGGCTAGCGGAAACCCGTCTGACCTGGTGTACCTGGATCGCGGCCTGATCGGCAGCTACGCCGCTAAGGGAGCGCTGCAGCCGCTGGACGACCTGATCTCAGAACTGGACATCGACACCGGTCAGTATCGGCAGCCGGCCATGAAGCAGGTCACCGTCGATGACAAGGTGTACGGCATCCCGGAGTTCTATAACACCCGCAACATCCTGATCAACGGCAAGGCGCTGCGTGAGGCGGGCCTGAGCCCGCAGGATCTGTCCACCACCGACTGGGACAAGCTGCACGACCACGCAGCCAAGCTCTACCAGGCCAAGGGGCCGAAGATCAGCCGGATCGGGTTCGACCCCAAGCTGCCTGAGTTCCTGCCGCTGTGGGCCAAGGCCAATGGCGCGGACCTGGTGAACGAGGACGGCTCGCCCAATCTCGATGACCCCAAGATCATCGAGGCATTGGCCTATGCCTACAGCTTGATCTCCGAGCAGGGCGGCTGGTCCAAGTTCAAGGCCTTCCGTGACACCTGGGACATCTTCGGAGCCGGCAACGCGTTCGTCAAGAACCAGGCAGTCGCCTTTCCGTGGGAAGGCTGGTACGTCAACGTGCTGGTGCAGTCGTCACCGAACCTGGATCTGCAGTCGGTGCACTTCACCGACCGGCAGGGCAAGCCGGTCAGCTTCTGCGACGGCAGCGCCTGGGTCCTTCCCAAGGGCGCGAAGAACGCCAAGGCCGCCGTGCAGTGGATGAAGACCATGACGGCGACCGACACCTGGCTGCAGGCCGGGGCCGCTCGCGCCCAGACCGTGGCGAAGAACAAGTCGATGTTCACTGGGCTGTGGACCGCCAACGTCGAGGCCGACCACCAGGTTCAGGACAAGTACGTCAAGCCCACCGGCCGGGCCGGCTTTGACCAGGCGGTCAGCAACTACTACGCCTCCACCGAGACCGCCTTCGCAATCAACTCCTCCAAGGCCGGCAGCGAGATCAAGACGGCCTGGACCGATGCCGTCAACCGGGTGCTGGCCGGCCAGCAGCCCCCCGCGCAGGCTATGAAGCAGGCTCAGTCCGAAGCGGCCAAGGCTCACGCAGCGGTCAAGTGACAGCGGCAAGCCGATGACCAAGACGTTCAGCACCCAGGCAATCGAACAGCTGTCCAGCGGCGCGGCCGATCGGCCGCGAGCCAGGCCCCGCCGAAATTGGGGCGAGATCCGGGCTGCCTACGGCTTTCTGTCTCCCTGGATCGTCGGGTTCCTGGTGTTCACCACCGCCCCGATGTTGATCAGCCTGTACCTGTCTTTCACCGACTACGACCAGATCAGCGCCCCGAACTACGTCGGCGCGCAGAACTACCGGCAGCTGATTGAGGACCCCAAGGTCGCGCTGGCGCTGAAGAACACCCTTGTCTATGCGGTGATGTACGTGCCGGCCGCGATGGCGGTGGCACTCGGCCTGGCGTTGGTGCTCAATCGGGTGGGCCGGGCGGCCGGCTTCTTTCGCACCGTGTTCTACCTGCCGGTGATGACGCCCACCGTCGCGGCGGCCGCGCTGTTCCTGCTGCTGCTCAACGGCCAGAAAGGGCTGGTCAACCGCAGCCTGATGCTGATCGGGGTGCAGGGGCCGAACTGGACCACCGACAGCGCCTGGATCAAACCAGGGCTTGCCTTGACGATGCTGTGGGGGCTGGGCGGCACCGTGGTGATCTACCTGGCCGCGTTGCAACAGGTTCCCAAAGACCTCTACGAGGCCGCTCAACTCGACGGCGCCGGCAGTTTCAACAGGTTCCGCCGGATCACGCTGCCGATGATCAGCGGAGCGCTGTTCTTCACCATGATCGTGCTGACGATCAACTCCCTGCAGATGTTCGACCAGGCGTACACGATGTTCTTCGGAGGCCAGCAGCAGAGCACCTACGCCAACGACGCGGCGCTGTTCTATGTGATCTACCTGTTCCAGCAGGCCTTTGGCGTGCTGCACATGGGGTACGCCTCGGCGCTGGCCTGGCTGCTGTTCGGCATCATCCTGCTGATCACCGCAGTGCAGGTCCGGTTGAGTAAACGCTACGTCTACTACGAGGGGGAGCGCTGAGATGACCGCGACCCAACCTCTGCGCGGCCCCGGCCTGGAGCCCGAGCCGACCGGCGACCTCCCGGGCTCCGCTGCGGCCAAGCGCCGCCGAACGGGCCGCGGCGCGCCGGGCTCGGGTGGTCTCCTTCGCCGGCTGCCCTACCTGGCCGTCCTGCTGTTCGCCAGCGTGCTGTTCGTCTACCCGTTCCTGTGGCTGATCAGCGCCTCGCTGAAACCGAGAACCGAGGTCTTCGACAACTCGCTGCTGCCCCGCGTGTGGCGGTGGGCCAACTACTCCGACGTCTGGAGCTACGCCCCGGTCCTGCAATGGGTGACCAACAGCGTGATCGTCGCCCTGGCCGCCGCCGTCACCGTGACGATCAGCAGCGCTCTGGTCGCCTTCGGCTTCGCCTACTTCCGCTTTCCGCTGCGCAACCTGCTGTTCGGCCTGGTGCTGGCGACGATGATGC
>WUUC01167946.1_pt1 | contig 17601 bp, 13 predicted proteins | sample 6278441 | NCBI WGS metagenome assembly WUUC01 (sample SAMN13675441, study PRJNA597444) | soil metagenome | isolation source: soil | place: USA: Washington | collected 2017-10 | reverse complement strand
TGGTGGCCGAGGACCACGGCACCGCGCTGGCCGCCGACGTCGCCCGCGGCCTGGTCGTCTACCTGCACCGGCCGGGCGGGCAGAGCCAGTTCAGCACGCCGATGCGGACCACCGCGCCGAGCAGCGAGCCGCTGCGCGAGCTGCAGGTCTACATCGACGCGAACCCGGCCGCCGACCTCACCGTGCCGGCCCTGGCCCGGCGCTCGGCGCTCGGCGCTCGGCGATGAGCGAACGGCACTTCTCCCGCGTCTTCACCCGCCAGGTCGGCATGTCGCCGGGCCGGTACGTCGAGCACAGCCGCGCCGACGCGGCCCGCCGGCTGCTCGAGTCCACCGACGCGCCGCTGGCCCGGGTGGCCCGCGACTGCGGCCTCGGCCTGCCGGAGACCCTGTACCGCATCTTCCGGCGGCGCTGGCGCATCTCGCCGGCCGACTACCGCCGCCGCTTCCAACACAGAGAGGCCTGAGGCCATGCATGTCGCCATCGTCCTGTATCCCCGGTTCACCGCCCTGGACGCGGTCGGCCCGTACACCGTGCTCGGCCTGGCGCCCGGGATCACCGTCACCTTCGTGGCGGCCGAGCCCGGGCCGGTGACCGACGACATCGGCAGCCTCACCCTGACCGCCACGGCTGATTACGCCGGGCTGCCCGCCCCGGACGTGATCGTGGTGCCCGGCGGTCCGGGCACCGCCGGAGCGATGGGCGACACCGGCCTGCGGGACTGGCTGGTGGCCGCGCGGGCCCGCTGGACCACCTCGGTCTGCAGCGGCTCGTTCGTGCTGGCCGCGGCCGGTCTGCTGGAAGGGCGCCGGGCCACCAGCCACTGGGGCTGGCGGGACGGGCTCGCCGCGTACGGGGCCCAGCCGGTCGAGGAACGGGTCGTGACCGACGGCCCGGTGATCACCGCGGCCGGGGTCTCCGCCGGCATCGACATGGCGCTGACGCTGCTCGCCCGGCTGCGCGACGAGGACACCGCCCAGGCGGTCCAGCTGGCCATCGAGTACGACCCGGACCCGCCGTTCGCCGCCGGGTCGCCGCGTCGCGTGCCGCCCGCCCTGGTCGAACGGGCGCTGGCCCTGGTGCGCTGACCGCTCAGCTTCGCCTCGGAACCACCGATGTTGACCACGTGCCCACCACCGTCAGCAGCCCCGGTCACCCCGCGACGGGACCGCTCGCCGAGCTGTCCGCCGACGCGGGAGCGGCCCTGTTGTGGGCGGTGCTGGAGAACATGCCCGAGGCGATCACCCTGAGCGTCGCGGTCCGGGACGCCGACGGGGCCGCCGTCGACATGCGGCTGGCGTACATGAACGCCATCGCCCGCGAAGGGCAGCCCGACCCGGCCGCGGCGATCGGGATGCTGTGCTCCGAGCTGTGGCCCCCGATGGTCGACAACGGCTCCTTCGGCCAGTGCATGCGGGTCCTCGACACCGGCGAGCCGGTCACCGGCGAGTTCAACTGGACCCAGGAGGGCTCGTACCTGCCCGCCGGCTACGACTACCGGGCCTGCCGGGTCGGCGCCGACACCCTGGTCTGGGTGCTGCGCGACAGCACCGAACGGCTGCACGCCGCCTGGGAGCTGGCCCGCTCCAACGCCGACCTGTCCGCGTTCGCGCACGTGGTGGCCCACGACCTGAAAGCCCCGCTGACGGCGATCCTCGGCAACGCCGAGATCCTCACCGAGACCGTTTCCGGCGAGGCCGAGCGCCGTCGGCTCGCCGCCATCCACCGCGGCGGCGCCCGGATGGCCAACCTGATCGACGGGGTCCTCACCTACAGCCGGGTCAGCGACCACACCGGCACCGCCCTGCCGGTGCATCCCCTGCCGGTCGTCCGCGACGTGGTGGCCGACCTCGACGCGGGCACCGCCGTGCAGCTCGTGGGGGAGTTCCCCGCGGTGTGCGTGGAGTCGGTGCAGCTGCGACAACTGCTGCAGAACCTGATCGTCAACGCCCTCAAGTTCGGCCGTTCCGACCGGCCGCCGCGGGTGCGGGTCAGCGCCGGCACCGACGGCACGACGGTCGAGATCGTGGTGGCCGACAACGGCGTCGGCATCCCGCCCGACGCCCGGCCCCAGGTGTTCGCCCTGTTCAACCGGCTCGCAGCGACCGCCGACCGGCCCGGCTCGGGGGTCGGCCTGGCCACCTGCGCCCGGATCGTCGAACGCTTCGGCGGGCGCATCTGGGTCGAGGACTCCCCGCTGGGCGGCGCCGCGATCCACTTCACCCTCCCCTCGCCGTGCCCGCGCCCGGTGGAGCAGGCCGTCGCCGGCTGACGCCCGGCCGGGATCATCGCTTGCCGAGGAGCTCCACGGCCGCTCGTACGCTCGCAGCGGCCGCCGGCAGCAGCGGCAGCCGCACCGCCGCGGTCGGGATGCGCCCCTGCGCGTGCAGCACCCCCTTGAGCACCGTGGGGTTGGGTTCGGCGAACAACGCCAGCGCCGGCCCGGTCAGCGAGTGGCCCAGCGTCCGGGCCCGGACCGCGTCGCCGGACCGCCACGCCCGCACCAGCTCGGCGAACCGGTCGGTGGCCAGGTGCGCCGAGGCCAGGATGCCGCCCTGCGCACCCAGCGCCAGCAGCGGCGAGACGAACGCGTCGTCGCCGCCCAGCACCGCGAATCCGGCCGGCGGATCGGCCATCAGCTCGACGGTCGCGGCGTCGATGCCTCCGGTGGCCAGCTTGATCCCGGCCACCCCGTCGAGCGCGGCCAGCCGCCGCACGGTGGCGGCCGACAGCGGCTGCGCCGTCCGGTACGGCACGTGGTAGACGATCACCGGCACCGGGCTGGCGGCGGCCAGGGCGGCGAAGTACGCGACCACGCCCTCCTCCCCGGGCCGCACGAACGGCGGCACCAGGCTCAGCACCGCGCCCACCCCGGCCCGTTCCGGAACCGACCGGACCGCCTCCACCGAGTTGGCCCCCAGCACCAGCGTGGCGTCCCGCTCCCGGCACACCCGCGCGAGCACGTCCACGACGGACCGCTGCTCGTCGGCGCTCAGCGCGGCCGGCTCGCCGGTGGTCCCCAGCGCCACCAGACCGGCGGCGCCGCCCGCCAGCACGTCGTGAGCCAGAGCTCGCAGAGCGTCCAGCGCGACCGCCCCGGCCGCGTCGAAAGGGGTGATCAGCGGTACGTAGACACCGGAGAAGGTCATGAGCCCACCATCCGGCAGCCCTGCCGTAAGGTCCAGTTCCCAAATGTGGACGGAACCGTAAGCTCAGCTGATGCTGGAAGTCCGGCGCCTGCGCCTGCTCTGCGACCTCGCCCGCCTCGGCACCATCGCCGCCGTCGCGCAGGCCCACACCTACACCCCGTCGGCGGTCTCCCAGCAGCTGTCGGCGCTGGAACGCGAGGCCGGCCTGCCGCTGCTGGAACGCACCGGCCGCGGCGTGACCCTCACCCCGGCCGGCCGGGTCCTGGTCCAGCACGGCGAAACCGTGCTGGCCGCCCTGGAACAGACCACGACCGCGCTCGCCGCCCTGGCCACCGGCCTGTCCGGGCCCCTGCGGATCGGCGCGTTCCCCACCGCGGTGCGGACCCTGCTGCCGGCCACCCTGGTCGCGCTGGCCGCCCGGCACCCCGGCCTGGACCTGATGGTCACCGAGCTGGACCCGGCGGCGGTCCCGGACGCGCTGCGCGAGCACCGGCTGGACGTGGGCCTGCTGCACGACTACGACATCGTGCCGGTCCGCCCGGACCCGATGATCGACACCGTGGCCCTGCTGGACGAGACGGTCTATCTCGCCCTGCCCGCCACGGGCAGCGGATCCCTGCGCGAACAACGCGACGCCGACTGGATCGTGGCCACCCCCGGCACCCTGTGCCACGAGGTGACCCTGAGCGTGTGCCGGGCCGCGGGCTACCCGCCGCGGATCCGTCATCAGGCCGACGACTTCACCACGGTGCTGGCACTGGTCGCCGCCGGTCAGGGAGTGTCACTGGTCCCGGAACTGGCCACCGTCAAACCTCCGGCGGGCGTGTGGCTGGTGCCGCTGCCGACCCGCCGGCGAACCCGGATCGCGTACCGACAGGGGGCAGCGGCCCACCCGGCGGTGGCCGCGTTCATCACCGAGATCCGTGCCGCGAGCAGCTCGTTCGGCCTGCCCCCGGCGCTGCCCGGCACGCGGCTCCCGCCGAACCGCTCGGTCCCGGCCGGCGAAACACCCTGACGGGGCCGGTCAGGTCAGTGGTTTGAGGAAACGGCCGCTGACCTCGCACTGGTCCGCGTACCCGAGGCGCCGGTAGAAGGCGTGCGCGTCCTGGCGGCGGCGGCTGCTGGTGACCTCCATCCGGCGGCAACCCCACCGCCGGGCAAGATCCTCGCCGGCCGACACGAGCAGCCGGCCGACGCCGGCGCCGCGGAATCCCGCGTCGACGACCAGGCTTTCGATGCGGGCCAGCCGCCCGCTCTGTTCCAGGTACGGGATGGCGTGCAGGGACAAGCTGCCGGCCAGGCCGTCGGTCGCGGCCGCGACCAGGACCCGGCTGTACGGATCCGCGAACCAGTACCCGAGGCGCTCCCGCACCTGCGCCGCCGTGCTGGGATAGCCGAGTTCGCCGAGCAGCCGGGCGATCTCCGGGGCGTCTGTCTCCCGGGCGTCGCGCACCTCGATCAGCGGCTCGCGGAAGTGCCACGTCGCGGTCGTGACCGTGCGGAAGCCGAGCGACTCGTACAGCGGCCGCCCGGCCTCGGTCGCCACCAGGGTGCACACCCGCGCGGGGTACGCCGCCACGGCCGCGGTCATGATCGCGCGGCCGACGCCCGACGAGCGGTGCTCCGGCAGGGTGGCCAGCCAGTAGATGCCTACGGCGGTGCCGTCGTCGTAGGTGTAGGCCGCCGCGGCCGGTCGCATGTGCCGGTGCGCGAGCCACACCCGCCACCCGGGCAGGCCGAGCAGGCGCGGCGGCAGGGCCTGGCCCCGCTCGTACGGCTGGTAGGCCCGCAGCGGGAAGCCGTCCACGATGGTCTTCTCCGCCGCGGCCAGCTCGTCGGCGTCGCGTACCTCCGTCACCCGCACGCCGGGCGGGAGCGTGGCACGCAGCGGCGCCGGCCGCCGGAGCATGACCGGCATGCGCAGGGCGCCGGGCGGCGGCTCGGCCGGCCCGCCGGTGAAGACGTCCTCCAGGACCACCGGCCGGGCCGGTGACTCGGTCCGCAGGACGGCGGGCACATCGGCCGGCCGCAGCGGGATCATCCGGACGCCCTGCGGGCGCTCGGCCCGCAGGAACCCGTCGGTCATCCGGGCGCCGGGCGCCAGGGCCGTCCACATCGCGGCCGCGTTGTCCAGGTACGCGGAGATCAACCGCTCACCCGCCCTGCACGCAGGTCGAGCTGCTCCGCAGGATGCCGTCGATCCGGCCGTTGTCGCGATAGGACAGCAGGTAGCCGAGGTGGAACGCGTCGTCGGGGTGCTCGACGACGAGCTCGGGGGCCCGGGTGTCCTGGCGGTCGTCGCGGACGATGGTGTAGTTGCTGTTGGTCCAGTAGTCGGCCAGCACGGCCAGGCTCTGCTCGATCGGCCAGCCCTGCGGGTAGTCGATCGTGTAGGAATTCTCCACGAAGGTGCGGCCGTCGGGGCCCTCGTCGCAGGGCAGGTCGGGCTTGCTGGACCGGGTCTTGAGGGTCGCGCCGGCGGGGAGCCGGCCGAAAGCCTCCTGGGCGCGGGCCTCGACGCGGGCCACGGCCTCCTGCTTGGTCACGGTCGGCTCCGACGGCACGGTGTCACATCCGGTGATGAGGGTGCCGGCGGTCAGCGCGGCGACGACGGTCAGGGCGAGGGGTCTCGGCATCAGTCAACCTTGGTCGTTTGGCCGGTGATGATGTAAGCGATGGCGCGGCGCGACGGGTTGTCCTGGTCCCAGTAGGCCGAGTGGGTGGCGACGCTGTCGACCGGCCCCCACCTGCCGTCCGCGGTGGTGAAGGTCCGGCCTCCGAAGCCGGCGCCGGAGGGATCCTCGCCGAAGCGTTTGACGTCGCTCATCCCCGGCGGTCCGGTCAGGTGGATGACGTCGTTCTTGGCGGTGCTGCCCCACACGTTGCTCGCGTCGCCCTGCAGGTGCAGTTCGGCGGCGGAGTTGACCCCGACGCCGGGGCTGCCGACGAAGATGAGGTCGTTGGCGGCCAGGCCGTCGCCGTCGCGGGCCGCGTAGCCGACGGTGGTGGAGCCGTAGCTGTGCCCGATCACGGTGTTGTGCGAGACGCCCTCGGTGTGGGTGGCGCGCAGGCCCGACTGGAAGTTCTGCAGGCCGTCGACGGCGTGGTCGGCGTAGGACGACGAGCCGGCGTTGCCGAACATGTCCGGGGCGTCGTAGCCGAGCCAGAGGATGGCCGCGGTGCTGCGGCCCGACGGGTCGTAATCGGCCGCGTCCTCGGCCATGGTGTCGGCACGCTGCAGGTCGCCCGCCACGCCGGGCAGGTCCGACATGGTCCCGGGTACGTAGGTGACCACGTTGTCGCTCGCGTCGGGGTTGCCGACCGAGACGATGGCCCGGCCGTCGCCGGCGGTGGAGAAGCCGAGCAGGAACGCCGGTGGCTGGCTCGGATCGGCCAGCCGGTCGCGGATGTCGGCGGCGCCGGCCAGCATCCCGTCGATGCCGGTCCGCTGATCCTTGAGGCCGTCGAGCTCGCTCATCGCCGCACCGACCGGGTTCATCGAGCCCGGATACACCTCCTGCAGCCGTCCCTGGTCGGCCATGTCCAGCAGGTAGCGCTGCCGGTCGTCGACGGCGGCGCGGCGCTCGGTCAGGGCGGTGACGTCCCGCTCCAGGACCGTCCGGTTGGCGGTGTCACGGTCGGTCGCCGGGACGCCGTCGAGGGCACCGACCAGCGCCGGATAGTCGGCCAGGGCCTGTTCCTGCTGCTCGGGATCGAGGCTCAGCCACCAGTCGTGGACCTGCTGCGGTGGCCGGCCCTGCTGCGCCCGGATCGTGGACTCGGCGAGGACCGGGGCGCTCAGCGAGCCGAAGCCGTGCTGAACGTCGGGCAGGTTGGCGGCGAGGACCGCACTCGTCCGCCGGTCCAGGTCGGCGGCCCGGTCGAGGACGCCCTGCAGCTGGTGCACGTAGGCGTTCACCTGCTGAGCGACGACGTGCGGGGCGGTGGTGCCGGCGTCCACGTGCTGCGGCGCGCGCACCGCCCCGGTGGCGATGTCGACGTCGAAGCCCCGCCCGGCCGCCTCGGCGGTGATCTCCCGGAGCAGTTGCTGCAGGCTGCGCAGGGTGTCGGCGTGTTCGCGCAGCGCCTCGCCGATGCGCCGGCAGGGCTGGTACGCGTGGCCGGCCTCGGCGCGGAGCTCGGCCACCCGGCGGTGGGCGGCCTGCGCGGCGGCACCGGCGGGCCACACGTCCTCCAGCTCCCGGCTGCCCCGGATCAGGTTCTCGGTGGTGTTGTCGAGATCCTCGGCCAGGCCGAGCCAGGCCTGGGCGCTCGCGGCGACCCGCTCGGCGCCGGCGTCGTACAGGTGCTGCAGGGTCAGGCCGGCCATCAGAAGAGCCGGACCGGGGAATGGCCGGCGACGGTGACGCGGTTGCCCGCGGCCGCGTCGGCGGCCCGGAACTCCTCGGCGGACCGGGTCAGGTCCGCACCGACGGCCTCGGCCTGGGTGGTGAGCTGCTGAAAGAAGGCGCCCCAGGTGGTGGCGGCGCCGTCGAGCGCACCGCCGGTGGCCCAGCCGCTCATCGTGCCGGCCGAGGTGAGCGCCGCGGCCCGGGACGTGTGGGCCGCCGCGAACCCGGCCGAGGTCCGCTGCACCGCCGAGCCGATCTTCGCCAGTCCGACGGTGTCCACCTGACTGACCGACTGACCCATCGTGTGCCCCCGTCGCCGCCCGCCCCGTGACCCGGAACGCTATAACACCGGTCCGAACCGGGCTGTCCCGTTGACGGCGGAGCCGTACGCCGAGGTGCGGGGAGCGCCACCGGCGGAGCGCCCCCGCACCGGGAGAAAAGATCAGGGGTTGTAGACCCGGACCCAGTCCACCTCGTACGACGCCGGCGTCATGTTCCGGCCGTCGAAGTTGTCCAGCTGGATGGTCAGGCGGCCGGAGTTCATGGTCTGGATCGCCCGCCGCTGGGAGTTCGCGCCGCCGGAGTGGCGGAACCACTCCTTGCCGTCGATCAGGCCGCGGATGTGACCCGAGGTCCACTCGAAGGCGATGTTGTGCCATTCGCTCAGCGGCGCACCGCAGTTCTGCTCGGTCGCCCCGACCTGCTGCACCGGCAGGTTCGGGTGGGGATAGTGCAGCCACGCCTCCGCGCAGGCCTCGCCGGGGGCACCGTTCTCCAGGAAGTCGTATTCGCCCTCGTCGGGCCAGCTGTTGTCGGACGGGAAGACGATCAGGAGCGGGTGGTACGTGTTGCCGTTGCTGCCGGCGGTGTTGCGGCTGCGGACCCGTGCCTCCCACCGGCCGTACTGAGCCTTGCGCTTGTTGCCCAGCCAGCCGGACCGGCCGTCGGCCGTGCCCTTCATCACCAGCTTCTCGCCGTCGACGGTGCTGGCGCTCGCGCAGCGCCGGGCGTCGGGGTGATGCGGCGTCGTCTCGCACTCCCCGGTGTGACTCCACTTGGTCAGCGACGGCGCGCCGACGTAGTCGAACTCGTCGCTGAACTCCGGCAGGGGAGTGCCCCAGCCGTTCAGGACGGCGGCCTCCGTACTGGTGCCGCCGCCCGGGTTGGCCGTGGGCTTGGCGCTGACGGTCACCGGCGTGAGCGGGCCGGCCGCGGTCTGCGGGATGACCGTGAACGAGTACGAGGTCTCGTTGGTCAGCAGGTTGAACTGATGCGTCCGCGCGTCGGCCGGGCGGTCGGTGGCCCACGGCCCGTTGCCCCGGGTGTCGGTGCCGTCGCGGCCCACGTTCCAGCCGGTGATGTCGGTCCGGGTGGTGGTCCAGGCGATCGACACCGTGCCGTTGCCCGGGGTGGCGGTCAGCTTCACGTCCGGCGTCAGGTTCGGTTCGTACGTGCACATGGTGCTGGTGAACCCGCCGCCGGCGGCCAGATCGGTGGCCCGGACCAGCAGGTTGGCCCGGCCGGCGGACGCGGGGGCGGTGAAGCGCCCGGCCACCCGGGTGAACGCCCGCTGCCCGGACACCGGCAGGTAACCGCCGTTGGTGTGCCCGAGATAGGTCCCGGTCGCCGAGTACCAGTCGACCTCCATCCGGATCCGCGCCGGATCGTTGAGCGTCCGCGCGTCCACCGACACGTCCCAGACCGCCCCCGGCAGCACCTTCTGCTGCGGCAGGAAGATCCCGGCCGTGGTGGCGGTGCCGTTGGCCAGGCTGAACTCCCACTTCGCCGTACCGTGGTCGGTGATCGCCTGGCGGGTGGTCACCAGCGCGGAGCCCAGCGGTCCCCAGCCGGCCTGATCGGTGGCCAGCACCGGGTTGGCGCACTCGTTGGCGGACACCTGGTACTGCCCGACCCGCAGGAAATAGTTGACGTCGGTGTCCGAGCCGGCCAGCGCCGCCCGGGCCGCCCGGGCCAGGCTGTTGCGCCCCTCCGACTCGGCCCTGGTCAGGATCGCGGTGACCAGGCGGCGGTCCGCCTCGCCCTTGCTGCGCAGCTCGGCCTCCCGGTCCAGCCGGTCGGCGGTGTGGATGCCGGTGTGGATGTACGCCCGCCAGTCCGCCGGGGTCGTGCTGCGCAGCGCGGCCATCGCGGCGGCGTACACCTCGGTGGTCTCCTCGGCGTTGTTCCACACCCACCGCACGAAGTTCTCGTCGCTGAGCACCAGCATGCCCTCGGTGGCGGCCACCATGAGCACGGCGGCGGCCCGCTTGCGGGCGTCGCGCTCGAACAGCGCCTGCCGCTCGGCCTCGGTGCGTTCCTGGTCGGCCTCGATCTCGGCCCGCCGGTCCTGCTCGCGGGCGGCGCCGATGCCGGTGCTGATGAACTCCCGCTGCTGCTGCGCGGTGCCACCGAAGGCCGCCAGCGCACCCGCCCGGACCAGCGTCCCCGTGGCCCGCTGGTAGACGGCGTAGACGAACTCCCGGTCGGCCAGCAACAGCAGCTCCGGGGTCACCGGGATCTCGACGGTGACCAGGGCCCGCTGCTTGACCTCCCGGGCCTCCCGGGCCGCGGTGGCGTCCCGCACCTCCTCGGCGACGTCGCGCGCCTTGGCGTCGTGGATGCCCGACTCGATGAACACCGTGCACTCGACGAACGAGGTGGTGCTGCTGCTGTTCATCAGCGCGAGCTCGGCGGAGGCGCGCACCTCGGGCAGTTCGGTGGCGCGCTGCCAGAGCGCGAAGACGAAGTCCCGTTCGTTGAGGACCAGCCAGCTGTCCGGCGCCACCACGCCGACCACGGCGGCGGCCCGGACCCGGTCCTCGACGGACGATTCCAGGCCGTCGGCCGGCTGCCGCGCGGCCGAACGGGGTGCGGCGGTCGCGGCGGTGCCCGGCTGGGCCACCACGACCCCCAAGGACAGTACGACCAGAGCGGCGGCTGCCGATCTCAGCGTTCTCGACGTTTTCATGATTCCCTCCCGCGGGTATCCCGGAATCATTTGTACCGGCGCCGATACGCAGCCGGTCCAGCACCGATACATTCTCTCGCGGCTACCCCATTTCCCCACGTCAAGCCAGGGTTCGTCCGGTTCCGGCCACGCTTTACAGCACCGGCGGAAACGCGTTTAGCGTGGGCCCACTGTCGATTGCTCCGGTGCACTCGACCGGCTCATTGGGGAATGCCATGAAGGCGAGAACGCCGATTCAGGCGATGGTGGCGGGGGCCGCATTGTCCGGGGTACTGATCGGGCCCACGCCGGCCTGGGCGGCCCCGTCGGCACCGGAGCCGCCGGCGGTGGTCGCGGAGGTGCGGCATCCGGACTGGTCCTACGTGCGGCGGCTGGCCGGTTCGGACCCGCGCTCGACCGTGAAGGCGTCCGCGTGGGCGGCGTTGACCAGCCGCTCGGTGGACGCGGCGATCAACCGCTTCCTGGCCAAGGACTTCGACTACGCCAAGAAGCGGGCGGCGGAAGCCAAGATCCGCAACGCCGACTTCGCCCGCCGGGTCCTGGACACCCACACCGCCGAGTTCTCCCCGGAGGTGCACGCCGCCGCCGGGTACGCGATGTACGGCACCGCCGCCGACCAGGACTACTTCGCCCGGACGGGCTATGCGGCGGCCAAGCAACGGGACCGGCAGGCCCGGGTGGACAGCGGGGCCCAGGCGGCCGCACTGGAGCAAGCCGACCGGGACTTCGTCGGGCTGCTCCGCGACCACGACCCCGGCGACCAGGTGCGGGCGTCCGCCGCGTACGCCCTGCGGCCCGCAGCCACCGACGCCGACCTGGTCAAGTTCTTCGCCCACGACTGGGTCGACGCCGCCGCCCTGGACCTGGAAGCGTTCCGGATCCGGTGCGCCGACGCGGACATCCGGGTACGGGCCGAGGCCGCGCGGCTGTTCACTGTGGCCCGGGCCGCCGAGCTGGCCGCCCGGAACACCGCCGGTGAGGCCGGACTGCAGCTCCGGGAGACGGCCAACCGGGCGTGGGCCGCCGCCGGTGCGGAGACCGGTCCGGCCCGGGTCGCCTGGGCCCAGGCACAGCAGGTGGCGCTTGCTCAGGCCGCCAACTGGCAGCAGATCGCTCAGGCCGCCGGCGGGGCGGCCGGCGTGAACTGGGCGGCGGTCGCGGGCAGCTCCGGGGTGACCGCGGAGAGCTGGGCCGCCGAACGGGAGAACGCCGCCGAGCAGGCCGCGTACTGGCAGGGCCTGTACGACGAAGCGCTGGCCGGCGAGCAGCAGACGTCCACTGCGGATGGTGCGGCATGAGGCGCGCGCCCGCGGCCGTGCTGGCTGCCCTGGCTCTGCTGGGTGGCCTGCTGGTCGCACCGGCTCCGGCCGCCGGGGCTGTGCCGTCGCCGGTGGCGGCCGCCCGGGACGGACAGCCGATCCCGGTGCCGCCGCTGGTCACGGAGCGGTGGGACGGCCGTACCGGGGTGGACTTCCCGGCCGACCCGCGCCTGCGGCAGCTGGTCGCCGACGTCGCCGAGCTGCACGAGGAACCGGCTGTCCGCGCCGCCGCGGCCGCCGCGCTGGCCTCCGGCGACGACGGCGCGATCCTGGAGTTCCTGGACGAGACCCAGCTGCGGCTCGAGGCGGAGGCCGACCAGCGCCGGGCGGACACCGCCCGGCAGCACACCGCGACGATCCGCGCGCTGGCCGGGACCGGGGTGCCCAACGGCTCCTTCAACGCCGAGGTCACCCGGGTCCTGCGGGGCAGCGACGCCGACCGGGCGATGTTCCTGGCGTACGGGGCCGACATCGCCCGGGCCCGGGATGCCGCCGTGGCGGCGAGCGAGGCCGACCGCAGGCGGGTGCTCCGGGAGCGGGCCGCCGCGCTGGCCGCCGCAGCCCCGGCCGAGTCGGCGATGAAGCGGGTGGCCGCGGCGGCGGTGGCCGGTGATGACGCTGCTGTCGCGGCGTTCTGGAACGGCGGGTACGTGACCGCGGCCACCGCGGACGCGGCCGCCCGGGAGCAGTACCTGGCCGATCTGGAGGCCCGGAACAAAGCCGCCGAGGAACTGTCCGACCTGGCCCAGCGGGCCGCCCGGGCGTCGGAGGCCCGCCGCAACCTGTTGATCGCCCACGGCGACGCGGTGCGGGAGTTGCAGCGGGCGGCCAGCGCGATGGCCGGCGCGGCGAACGCGGCCCGCGCGGCGGAACGGATCCTGGCCGGCACCTCGACGACCAGGACCGCCGAGCTGACCACGGCCAGGACCGAGACGGCGGCCCACCTGGCGGCCGCACAACAGGCCGCGAACCGGGCGCAAAGTGCGTCGGTCGCGGCGGTGGCGGCTGCCGAGGCCCTGATCGGTACGGGGCTGGCGTACGGCGCGGAATGGTCGTTGATCGTGCAGGGGATGCACCAGGCCGCGCTGGCGGCGGTGGGTGCGGCCACGACGGCGGCGCACGCGGTGGACGCCACGATCGCCACTGACAACGCCCAGGACGCTCAGGCCCGGGCCGAGGCGCACGAGCGGCAGGCGGTGCAGTGGCGGCTGCACGCCGAGCAGCACGCGGCTGCGGCTGAGAAGCTGGCGGCTGCGGCCCGGGCCCAGGCGGCTGCGGCGAAGACCGCCGCGGCCCGGGCCAAGACGGCCCGGCAGGCGGCGCAGGCAGCCGAGGCCCGGGCCTGGGCGGCGGCGGAACGGACCCGGCAGCACCGGCTCACCGCCGAGGCCGAGGCGGCGAACGCCCGGGCCGCGCGGGTGGTGGCCGAACGCGAACGCGAGGCTGCGGGAACCCACCGGGTCCGGGCGGAACAGCAGGTGGCCGTGGCGGCCGGGGCCCGGCGTACCGCGGACAGCCAGGCCGCCACCGCCCGGGCCGCCCGCGATCGCGCGTGGCAGGCGGACGCGGACGCGGCCGACGCCGACGACGCGGCCTGGGCCAAGGAGGGCGAGGGGCGGGCCGCCCGCGATGCGGCGCTGCAGGCGGAGCGGGCCGAGCAGACAGCCAAGGCGAAGGAATCGGCCCTGCGCGCACGGGCCGCCGCCACCGCCGGCGGCGCGGAGAAGGACGAGGCTCAGCGGCAGGCCGATCAGGCGGCCCGGGAAGCGGCCGTGGCCGGCACAGCCGCACGCGCCGCCCGGGCCGCGGCTCACACGGCGACCGGGGCAGCGGCCAACGCGCGGGCCGCGGCCACGGACTCCGATCGAGCGGCCCAGCGGGCCTGGGCGGCAGCCGAGGATGCCCGGGCTGCCGCAGCCCGCGCCGATGCCGCCGCGACCAAGGCGGAGGCCGAAGCCAAGGCCACCCACCAGGCTCGCCTGCAAGCCGACGCCCACGCCGCGGAAGCCACCGTGCAGCAGGCGCGCGCCGCCGAGGCCGCCGCGGCAGCCGTGCGCCTGGCCGAGCAGGCCGCCGCCGAGGCGGTCCAGGCTCTGTCGGCGGCCCGGCGTACGCAGGCCGAGGCCGACGCCGCGACCACCGAAGCGGTCGCGGCTTCCACCCAGGCCGACATCGCCGTCACCGCGGCGGTCGCGGCGCGGGCGTCCTCGGCCGGGATCGCGCAGCCGCACAACGCGGCGCTGGCCATGGTCAGCCCGTTCACCGGCACGGACATCGACGCCGACTTCGTGGCCCGCGTCGCCGAGCAGGCCCGCACCATCGGCGCGGAGCAGGCCGCCGCGGCCACCGCCCGCGCCCACGAGGCGCTCACCGCGGCCCAAGCCGCCGCCACCGCCGCACAGAACGCCAACGCCCAGGTCAAACCCGCCTTCGACGCGGCTGCCGCGGCTGCCCGCTCCGCCGCCGACGCCGCGGCCGCGGCCGCCGAGGCCAAACGGGACGCGGCCGCCGCAGCCGCCGACGGCGCCGCCGCGCGGGCCGCGGCAGCGAGCGCGGGCCGCGCCGACGACCAGGCCCGTGAGGATGCCCGCCGGGCCCGGTCCGCCGCCAACGAGGCGGCCAAGGACGCTTCGATCGCGGGTCGCAGCGCGAGCGACGCCCGCAAGGACGCCGATCGGGCGCTCGGGGCCGCCCGGACGGCGGAAGCCGACGCGGCGGCCGCCCGCACGGTGGCGAGCAAGGCCGAAGCCGACGCGGCATCGGCGCAGACCGCCGCCGCGAGCGCCCAGCGGCATGCGGAAAGCGCTGCCACCGCGGCGGTCAACGCCGTCCAGCACGCGATCGACGCGCAGGCCGCAGCCGAACGGGCCGAGGAGGCCGAACGCCGGCGGCTGAACGCCGCGCTGGCCGAGGCCGCGGCGGGGGAGGCGGACCTGCCGGATCCGGAAGAGGCCGAGGACATGCTCGGCTACCTCAACCCGGAGGAGCAGGCCCAGTTCCACGCAGCGGAGGCACTGGCCGGCAAGAGCGTCCTGGACTTCCTCCGGGAGAACGCCTACCAGCTCTTCCTGGACATCTCCGGGGTCGGCGACCTCCAGTCCTGCATCACCGAGGGCAACATCGAGGCCTGCCTGTGGACGCTGGTCGGCCTGCTCCCGATCGGCAGGATGCTCGGCGCGATCGGTGACCTGGTCCGGCTCGTGCCGAGGCTGTTCGGTTTCCTGGACGAGGTCAACGGGGCCCGGCGGACCCTGGACGACCTGATCGCCAAGGCCGACGACGTCAAGGTCTGCAATCTGCCCCCGCCGAACAGCTTCCTGTCCGGCACCCGGGTGCTGCTCGCCGACGGAAGCAGCCGGCCGATCGAGCACATCCGCGTCGGTGACCGGGTCCTGGCCACCGATCCGGTCACGGGCCGGACCGCCGGCAAGCCGGTCACCCGCACCATCCGCGGCCACGGCGACAAGAAGCTCGTCGACCTGACCGTCGACGTCGACGGACGCCGCGGCGACCGGACAGCCGTGGTGACCGCCACCGGCAACCACCCGTTCTGGATCCCGGCCCAGCGGCAATGGACGGACGCCGGCGAGCTCCGGCCCGGCCTCGGACTGGCCGGCGCCCGCGGACCGATGCTGATCAGTGCGGTCCGCGCCCACGCCGAGACGACGACCGTGCACAACCTCACCGTCGCGGACATCCACACCTACTACGTGCTGGCGGGCGACACGCCGATCCTGACGCACAATCTGGGCGACGGCGGGGCCGAACCCTGCTTCGTGGGCCAGGCCGGTGAGCTCGCCGCCGGTATCCGGAAGAACACCAGCACCGTCATCATCAACGGCAAACGCCGGATCCCGGACGAGCTGAGCGCCACCGCGATCGGAGAGGTGAAGAACGTCAAGTACCAGCACCTGTCCCGGCAGATCCTGGACGATCTCCAGTACGCCCAGGACCACAAGATCACCTTCAACCTCTACGTCCGCGCCAAGGGCGGCACCACGCTCTCCAAGCCCCTGCAGGAACTGGTCGATTCGGGGAAGATCACCTTGATTGCCAACATCGCATGACCGGCGGACCGGCCCGTGAGCGGCTCGTCCGCGACGTCCTCAACGACCCGGCCGCGCGGGCGGCCGCGGCCGGGAATCCCCTCGCGCAGCAACGGCGGCAGCTCTACGCCGAGAGTGCCCGGGGGGTGCTCACCGACTTGGCGGCCGCCGGCTGCCCAGTGGTCGACGAGGTCGGCGAACTACGCGGCCACGGGGACTACCGCCCGGCCGTACCGGTGCTGCTGCACTGGCTTCCCCGCGCCGGCTACCTGTTGCTGGCCACCGACATCGCCCGCACTCTCGCTGTGCCGTTCGCCCGGGCGCAGGCGTTCGCCCCGCTGGTGACCCTGTTCCGGGAACCGCCGCCGCTGCACGACCCGCTGCGCCCGTCCGGCGCGGGCTTCACCGACGACTTCCGGGTGGCGGTGGCGAACGCACTGAGCGTGTTCGCCGGCCCCGCCACGGCCGACGCGCTCATCGAACTGTCGGCCGACCGGACCCTCGGCGAGGGCCGCGCGCTGCTGGTCGCCGCCCTGCCCAGGACGAAGGACCCCCGGGTTCCCGAGGTTCTGCTGAGCCTGCTGGACGACGAGCCGGTGGTGGCCTCTGCAGTGGAGGCCCTGGGCAAACTGAAAGTGCGGTCCGCGCTCGGTCCGCTCGAAGCCCTGGCGGACAGCCCGGACCGCACCATCCGGGAACAGGTGAAAAAGGCTCTGACGAAGATCAGGAAAGCGTCGGACTGAGCGGAGAAAAGGAGTGGACGGCTGCGGGCCGGGCTTGTAATTTGACGCTGACCGTGACCCGCCCGAGGAGGTGAGACCCATGAACGCTGGATCGATGTGGGTGCTCCCCCTTGCCGTCACGGCCGGGCGATCGACGTAGGTGTCGCCGGGAGCGCCGTTGAGCCCTCCCGAAAGGCAACACCCATGGATTCCCTGCCCTCCCTGCCCTTCACCGCCGACGTGATCATCGCCGGATGCGGGCCGACCGGTGCGATGCTGGCCGCCGAACTGCGGCTGCACGGCGTACGGGTGCTCGTGCTGGAGAAGGAGACCGCGCCGGCGTCGTTCGTCCGCATAGTCGGCCTGCACATCCGCAGTCTCGAGCTGATGGCGATGCGCGGACTGCTGGACCGCCTGCTCCAGCACGGAAGGCGACGCCCGACCGGTGCCTACTTCGCCGCCATCGCCAAACCGGCGCCCGAGGGCCTGGACTCCGCGTACGCCTATCTGCTGGGCATCCCGCAGCCGGTCGTCGTCCGCCTGCTCGAGGACCACGCGACCGAACAGGGTGCGCAGGTCCGGCGCGGCAGCGCGGTCACCGGTCTCGAGCAGGACGACCGGGGCGTGACCGTCGAGCTGGCCGACGGCGGAAAACTGCGCGCGCGTTACCTGGTCGGTTGTGACGGCGGGCGCAGCACGGTCCGCAAACTGCTCGGCGTCGGCTTCCCGGGCGAGCCTTCCCGGACCGAAACCCTGATGGGCGAGATGGAGGTGGGTGTGCCTCCGGAGGAGATCGCCGCCGCGACGCGCGAGCCCCGGCACCACTTCTGGCTCCGGCCCTTCGCCGGGGGTGTCTACAGCGTGCTCGTCCCTGCCGCGGGAGTCAGCGACCGCGCTGAGCCGCCCACCATCGAGGACTTCAGGCAGCAGTTGCGCGCCGTCGCCGGAACCGACTTCGGCGTGCACTCCCCACGGTGGCTGTCCCGCTTCGGCGACGCCACCCGGCTGGCCGACCGTTACCGGGTCGGGCGGGTGCTGCTGGCCG
>WUUC01121247.1_pt1 | contig 17602 bp, 36 predicted proteins | sample 6278441 | NCBI WGS metagenome assembly WUUC01 (sample SAMN13675441, study PRJNA597444) | soil metagenome | isolation source: soil | place: USA: Washington | collected 2017-10 | reverse complement strand
GCGGTGTAGGCCGATGTGTTTCACGTGAAACGGCTTCTGGAAGCTGAGATCGGCCCCGCCTAGGGCGGCTTCGCCGCGGGGCTAGGCCAAGCTCGATGGCAGCTCGATGGTCCACCAGCAGCCCCCGCCGATGGTCGCGCTACGCGCCAGTGGCAGCTGGCCCGCTCATGGCAAGGAAGAGATCGGCCCCGCCGTACGCGGCTTCGCCGCATGGCAAGGCCAAGCTCGATGGGGCGCTCCTGGAGTTTGGTTTTGCATGCCAAGGCGTGCTACAGCGTTAGCGCGGCGGCCGTCACCGTCGCAGCCCGATAGCTCTCGACGGCCCCTTTACCGAGACGGCCGGAGAAGCAACACAGAACGCGAAGGTCCGCAGGGCTCTCGGTAGGCCATGCGGGCTAAAGACCGGACACGAGGCGCGATTGATCACGCGTAGTAGTGTCCGTTTGTTCCCCGTTTGCCTGCGTTGGTGGTGCCGACTTGAAGGGTTGACCCGCATGCGAGCACAGGTTGCACAGATGACCGCCGAGGAGTTCATCCGCTGGGAGCTACAGCAGCCTGGTAGGCATGAGTTCCACGCTGGCGAGGTATTCGCGATGGCCGGTGGGTCCCCGCGGCACAACAAGATTGCCTCGATGATCGTTGCGACCGCGCAGTCGGCGTTTCGGGGGCGCAAGCAGCCCTGTGATGCGCTGGGGTCCGATCAGATGGTTGGGGTCAACCGGCCAGCTGGGCAGTCGTTCGTCTATCCGGACGTGACCATTGTATGCGGCGAAGGCGAATACCTGCGTGTTGATCAGGGGCTGCTCTTGCTCAATCCCGCTGCGGTATTCGAGGTACTGAGTGAGTCTACTGAGGGCTATGACAGGGGCGACAAGTTCAAGCTTTACCGTACCAGGCCGTCTCTACGGGATTATGTCTTGGTGTCCCAGCGGGAGACCTGCTGCGAGCATTGGCAGCTGACTAACTCGGGTTGGACACTGGTGACTGACGACGCCAGGGTGGGCTGCGCGATCACATTGGATTGTGGTGCGCGGCTATTGGTCGACGACATCTACGAGGGCTGTTGGCGCTTCCCTGGAGACGACTATCCCGTCTAACCCCGGACCGTGTGTCATTGCTCAGCCGTCTGCTCGAGCCCGTGCGTGGGAAGCTTTGCTGTTGACGAGGTTGAGCGCCTGGTGCTTTGCGCACAGGGCCTGGTCTTTGAGGGCCTTAGCGGGGCACTGGACACAGACACCGAGTTTGCGTTTGCGCTCCATGCGGGCGCGGGTTGCGGCTGCCCTGGCGGCTCTGCAGTCGTCGCAGCGGTTCTTTTGGCGGCGGCAGTCGTCGCAGCGGTAGCCGTCGTATTGTTTGCCGGGGCCGCTCATCAACGCCGCTTGCCGCTGCTCGGCATCCTCGATCGCCTTTGCAGCCTCGTAGGCCCGAGCATGCTTCACGACCGCCAACTCATACAGTTCGTCTGCCCTGGACTTCGCGCTCATGACACCACCTCGCACTCGACGCCCTCGTCTGTCTCGGTGCAGCGCAATCCTAGGCGCTGCTCGATCCACGCTATGCCGTCGTCACCGAGCGAGTCGGCCTGCTCGTACGAGAGTTCCAGGCCCTCGCTTGCCATCTCGCGCGCCACATCGTTGTAGGCACGTGCTTCGATCGCCTCCATCTGCACTTTGGTCGCAATTGCCATCACATCATCCCCTTCAGCGGGGCCGTCTTGATCCCGTGCTCTTTTGCCCACGCCTGTGCGAGATCGAGCGCGGCGGCGTCGTTCCCGAAGCCGACCTCGCGCGTCGAGTGCAGCTTCTTACCGTTCTGCTCCACGGTCGCCCACACACAGTGGCCGAGTACGCGGTGCAGTTTGATCTTGGCGCTCATGACGCCACCTCGATCGCCGGCACGTCCAGCAAGATCACGTCGCGCTCGTCATCCTGCCATCGCGCGTCCAGGTCGTAGCCGGCTACCTCCGGGTGCTCGCTGGCGTAGTCCTCAGCGGCAGCCGTGAGGCAGTCGTCGTGGTCAACGTACTGCGCTGCGGTGACTTCGATCGTGGTGTGCTTAGCCATCTCGTCTCTCCCGGTTGGTTTTGGTTGCCCAAGAGATACTATGATGCAGCCGCATTGAAGCGTCAATAGGGCGGGGTATCGCACCTTTGAGCGTCGCGCGTCAGCGGCCTCCGGTGCTAGTCTCGGGGTGTTGCGGGCTATTCCATGAGTGACATTGCTTACCTGATATCTGCTGTGGCTGATCTGCCTGTCTTGGGTTTCGCGGCTGCAATCCTTGCGCGTCGAGCGATGTCGGGTGAACGGGAGGTCGGGTGAACGGGAGAAGTGCCGATGAACGTAGCATCAATCATAGCCGACCTTGACGCGCTCAGGCAGTACACACACGGGCGTCCGAGCCGCATTGAGTTTGCTCGCCGTGTGAGAGCTTTGCGTGAGAAGGTTGCTGCCTCCCAGGACTTGACCGAGGCGAAGAAGCTCGAGGTGGACACGATCCTTGGCAAGCTGGTGCAGAGGATATTCACGATCGAGATTGCGGGCTCGGCACTCAATCCGTTGTCTGATGCGTTCGTTCGCATGGAGAGGTTGGTTGGGGGCGCCAAGGTTGACCTTGATGAGCCGATTGACGGCGACGTGGACCTCTGAGCCGCCGATCTCTGCTACCCTGCCCGCTCGATGGTTGAGCGATGAGCGACGACAAATACACAGACCAGTTCGCAGAGCAGGCGCAAGAGCTTGCGGAGCACTTTGCGTCTCTTGCACGCATGAAAGAGGACCTGGTTCTATTCATGGGTAAGTCCGACGATCAGACTCGTTTGTTCAATGAGAAGGTCTCAAGCCGTCTTGACTCCATGCTCAAGGCGCTGGAGTCCGTCGTAGGCTCAGTCGAGGAGATCAAGTCACGAGTGGACACCATTGCTGAGCGTGTGTCGGCCATGGAGCGAGATGCGAGCGCATTCAAGGCCAGTGGGCCACGGGGCTCTGCATGACCACGGCCGATTTGCTTGCTCTGCAGGACCCCCCTTGCGAGGTGATTGACGGACGCGTCATTCCCATCACTGGCGGGTCGCTGCAGCACACTCGGGTCAAGGCAGAGCTGTTTAGGCTCATCTCGGATGCTTTCGACCGTGAGGGCCAGTGGTGGATCTTCTCATCCATCCCTGTGCGGATTGGCCTCAATGTGTACCGGCCGGACATTGTGGGATGGCGGCGTGAGAATCTGGCTGATCCGCTAGCCTCTACCATCATCGATATGGATCCGGATTGGGTGTGTGAGCTTCTTGATCCAAGCACAGCCGCGCACGATCGCGTCCACAAGCGACGTGCATACGGGCGCGCGGTTGGCCACTACTGGCTGTTGGATCCGGAGGCGCGCTGTCTTGAGACGCTCTATTTGGACCGTGAGCAATGCTGGGAAGACAATGGCGCGTACGATGAGACAGCGACCGCAGCGTGCATTGCTCCGTTCGAGGATCTCAAGCTCGATTTGAGCAAGCTCTTTTGCCCTGAGCCTATGGAGGCATTGTGACGACCAGGGGCGAGATGACTGTCTTGGATGTTCGCTGGTTCAACCCCGGCACTTGGTTCGCCACGGGCGATGACCACATCGTGGGGGTTGTGCGTGTAGAGATGGACAATGACGAGTCTGACGAGCCGCGCCGGGTGATTCGCTATTTCATTGGCACGGGGCGTGGGCGAAACCAGCAGGTAGACCAGCAAGGGATCGCGGATTGGGGGGCGGTGTTTCCTACGGCTGTGGGCGCCTTGCTGTTTAGGGCGCCAGAATGAAGCTCACGGTTGACCGCTGTTTTGAGATCGAGCTGCAGCAGGGCTGCAACGGAGAGCCGGTGCTCTCGGTTCATTACGTGGGGCCGTGGGCTGGAGGGGATCCGGTGGCTCTCACGTTGACCAAGCAGGACATTGTGGCGCTGCTCGATCGGAACAACCGAGACGAGTACACGAACCGTCGTGATTGGCGTGAGCGTCGGGCACGTGGGGAACCCGAGTGAGCGAAGCTTGAGGAGGACGCACAGTGCCCAGCCCTGATTGGTTTATCTCCGACACGCATTTCTGGCACGCAAACATCATCGAGTATTGCGGCCGGCCTTTTGGCAGCGTGGAAGAGATGAACTCAGCGTTGATCGCCAACTTCCGTTCGTTGGTCCAGCCGAGTGACGTGGTGCTGTGGGTGGGGGATGTTTTCCTTGGCCCGGTTGAGCGCTCGCAAGAGATCCTAGACCAGCTGCCTGGTCGTCACCTGCTTGTGCGCGGCAACCACGATCGCAGCGCCGCGGCTATGGCACGGCTGGGTTTTGTGGTGGCGGCCGACATGGCTCTGTGGATGGCCGACCGCGTTGTGCGTGTGTCGCACAAGCCTGAGCCCGTGGGAAGCGGGGAGTTTCGCTTGCATGGCCACACGCACAGCAAGACTCGGCGGACCGACAACCGTATCCACGTTGGGGTGGATGCGTGGGACTACCGGCCGGCGCACCGATCCGAGATTGAGGCGCTGATCGCTGAGCCTACTTGAGACCTGTGCTACCCTTGTGAACCATGCCGGCACCTTCTGACATCCAGCGTCACCAGTTCACATCCAAGGACGTCGCCGCGATGGTTGAAGCGGGCATCCTGCATGAGCGGGCGCCGGTCGAGTTGATCGCAGGGGAGTTGATTGTGCCACCATCCGAGGGGCCGATGCACGCCAGCCTGGTGTCGCTAATCCTTCGTTGTCTTACCCGAGCCTATCCTGAAGATCGGTTCGTGGTGCGAGTCGGCAACCCCTTGGTGCTGAACGACAAGAGTGAGCCCGAGCCTGATCTCGCAGTGGTGCCCGGTGACCCGCAACAATACCTGACTCGACACCCGCAAGGGTCTGAAGCTGTGCTGGTGATCGAGATAGCGCACAGCTCACTGAAGCTCGATCGGGCGCTCGCTGAAGACTATGCGCGGTCAGGGGTTCCCCACTATTGGATCGTGGACGTCGCGGGAAAGACCATCGAGTGGTTCGCGTTACCCGGTCCGGATGGTATCTATGCGGTGCGCGGGACAGCGCCGTCGCGGGTTCTGCCAGGCACGCAGACCGAGCTATCGCTGGCCGCGTTGCTACCGTAGGCTGAGCTTCACAGGCCGTTCTATTCGGGGCAAGCGTCTGTTTCGTTGTCCAGCATGGACGGGGCTCTCACTGACTGATCAGAGATCATGGAAGCCGCGACGAGGCCGATCAAGATATGCTTCGACAGGCGGTGTGTCTCATTCTGCTCTGCTGAGGTACTGATCCGGAGCACGCGCAGCTGTTCTCTGAGCTGCTCGAGATCCTCATCGGTCGTGAGTCTAGCGTCTTGAGAGACTGGTTCCATCTTCCCTATTACACCGGGGTCGCGGATCTCAGGATCGGGTGTAGAGGAGGCGCATGGGGCGCTTTCTCTTTCCTCTTGGGCTTGGGCTTTTCACAGTGGCGGTGCTTGCTGTACTTGCGATAGCTGGTGCGACTGTCCGATGCATGGTGATCGAATGCCGCCCTGTCACGTCGGCTCCGCCCGCGTGCGATTGAAGCTGATCTGATCGAGGATGGCTTGAATGCTTACCCGACTAACTGAGGATGCTGTCCGCTCGAGTCTTTCCAAACGGTTCGAAACTCTTTGTCGTAAGTCCAGATTTTGGCGTGCTTTTGAGACGACACCTGGAGCAGGACCGCGTCGCACAAATCCGGAGAGTGTGTGTCGTACTTGTCCATCCACGCGGCGATTGTAGGCCACCAGGCGGATTCCACATTGATGTGTTCCGCGCTCATACCCAGAAGCGTCTGCCACAGTCGCCGCCGTAAATAGGAGGCTGAAAGCACCCACAAGCTCTCCACTAGTACGGCATCAATCACGCCAAAGGGTGACTTCAGAGATCTAGAATCAGCGACGGCTCTTGCGTGTAGGGCGTCACGTTCATTGACCAGTGCGATCAGCACGTTCGTGTCGATCAGAATCACTGCTTTGAGGCTTTCTCGTGCCCCTCAACGGCTTTCCGCTGATAGTACGCTTGCATCGCACGACGGTCTGTTGTGTCCGGATAAGCTTCCTGTGGAGCATCGGGCGGGGTCGGGTGCAGCTGTTGAATTCTCTCGACCAGAGCCGGAACATCTACATGGCTTCGAATGCGCTCCAGCTCATTCCTGAGAGCTTTACGCACCACCTCTGAGAGCTGGACCCCATGGCGCTTTAGCTCCTGGACGATCTTCAGATCTTCTCCGGAGAGTCGTACGTTCATGGCCGAACTGTAGAGGCGCTTTGCCTCTACGTCAAGTAGGGCCACAAGGCGTTTGTAGGCCGCCTTTGGCATGCGTTACCTACTCCTGCTCTTGCTCGCTGGCTGCTGCGCTCACACGGGCGCACAGCCTGTGACACATCACGATATCCATGGTGGGCCGTTCCCTCACCAACCTACTCCGCCCGTCCAGCAGCGCGAGTGTTACGACCCTGACTACACGGGCGACCCTTATCCCAGATGTGTGCGTCGGGGCGATCAGGATCTGCTTGACCCGCCGTTTAGGCATGCCCCGCAGCGGTCATTCTGAGCTTGTGCTACGCTCGAAAGCGCTATGACTCACGTCAACAACATGCGCGATGTTTTGGCTCTTTTGCCTGAAGAGTATCGAGGCGAGCTGATTGAGAACCATCTCTACGTGCAGCCGGGTCCGAGCCCGGAGCATGAAGAGGCGATCGGAGAGCTGGTTGCTGTGTTGCGGCCTCGATATCATCGGCGCAGCGGCGCGGGATGGCACATCCAAACACGGCCTGGTCTGACCTTGCCGGAGCACGTGAAAGTGCCCCTCGGGATTGAGCGCGATTCCTATCAGCCGGACGTCGCTGGCTGGCGCGGGCACACGCGAGAGTCACTCCAGTTCGATTCTGGCAATGAGACTCGTGTCGTTCCGGATTGGATCTGTGAGGTTCAGAGCACGAATCGCGCGTACGACTGGGACATCAAAAAGCCGGCCTACGCACGGCTGGGTGTGCGGTACCTGTGGATGGTGGACCCGACCCGAGAGATCTTTGAGGCTTTCGCGCTCTCGGAGGGGGACGAGTATATCTCGATCGCCCTTGGCACCACCGGTGTTTTGCACGTGCAGCCCTTCCCTGAGCTGGCTCTTGATCTCGCCACGCTGTGGCCGCTGTGATCAGCGCTGGCGCTTCGAGCCTGTCCATGCTGAGGCACGTACCACGCGAGCCTATCTATGTGCTTAGTGTGCGCGCCGCCCGCGTGTCCTCGGTTGAACAATCGGGATCAGTTCTGCGGTGGGGTGTTGCTTCTGCGCGAATGGCCCAAGCACCCGTTTGCCAGGCGTCTTGGACCCCGTGATTTCCGGTAATGCCGTAGGGGGGGTAGGGCCGCCCCATTGACGCGCCGCATACGCCTCCCAAACGTCAAGCGCCACCCTGAGTGCGCGCCCCGTGGCGGGGCGGCCTGATGCTGCCCGCAGATGGTCGTACGCGCTCGATCGCGAACAACCAAGCGCTTCTTGTACATCGTGGGCTGAGACCCAAGTCGTCAGTCCGGGGACCGCCCGCTTTCCGCCACTCGCCTCGACCATAGGCGCGCAACAATACCAGGATTTCGAATGATCAGCTGTTGAAAACGATCAGATGCGGCTGGAATCCGGGCATGCGAGTGACACAAGCCCATCATCGGTTCTCTCATCCTCAGGCAAAGATCGAGCATCTCAGAGGTAGTTCCACAAGGCACGCTCGTAGGCTGAGTCTCGTTTGCGCTCGCTCTTGGGGTGGTTATCCGGGTCGATGCGAGCCCCGTTGTAGCGCTTGCGATGCTTGCGGCCTTCGAGTCGCCTATCCTTGCTCGGGATTGACCCGTAGGTCTTTGACTTGTTCCGTGATCGGCTCATGTGATTTGGCTCGCACAAATGGAAACACTTCACAACGCGAGCCCTACGCTCACCAAGACCTGTCGGATCAGGAAGTCGGTCTCTAAGAGAGGCGGATCGAGGCACTCGAACACGAATGCCTGATAGCGCATTTCCATGAACCAGTGATCAAAGCGGTACCCCACCATCCCGCCGTAAGTCAATCCTCCCCCGTCGACCTCACGGTGGTTTGAGAACGCGATCCCCAAGATCCCTCCGACCAGGATCGAGCTACGGCCATCCAAGAACACCGGGAGACGCAGTGCGAACAAGCCCGCTGCATCTCCTATGAGGAAGCGTTCGTAAGCGCTCACGGAGAGCAGGTCTCCTTGCAGTGCCAACATGAGCCCGACTCTATCGTGTTGAGCTGTCGCTATCCCGACGCGCGTAGTGGCTCCGAATGTGAAGCCCATCCCTTGCCACTTGGATTCGATCGAAAGCCCTTCTAGGTACGTGTACACGGCCCGGTCGTACCAGCCTCCACCCGCGAGCGCGTTCAGCTGAAACTCTGGGGTCAACCCACGGTCCCACTGAGCGGATGCTGTCGTGGTAACCAGTAAGACCAGGGCAAAAAGGCAGACTCTCATGTTGGCTATTACACCGGCCAACCAGGCATCACGCTCGGTGTAGCGTCGCGGATGGATGATGCTGATGATTCTTTCCCCTCTCTACCGTATGTGTTCGGGTCTGAGACCTCTCAGGCCGCAGCGCTATCGGCGGCCAAGAATGCCAAGAACGTAGCGCGGAGCATCTTCGATAAGATCGCTGCTGCGGGCGCTGATGGCATGACGACCGATGAGCTGAACGCGCTCTTCTATCCACTCGGATATGAGAACCAAAGCGTAGGACCACGAGTCAAGGATCTCGCTGAGAGGCGCATGATCACACGGGGTCCGGATAAGCGGCTAACCCAGCATGGTAAAGGAGCGTTCATTAGTCGCGCCGTAGCAGATGTTACGGACTTCGATGCTTGGTGGAATCGTCCAATCAAGAGGACTCCCACGGAGCGTGCAACTGCAGCGTTCAAGAAGCTCACTCGAGACATTGCGAAGCAAGCCATGACAGGTGGAGCGCATTTGCCAGCATGTGATGAGACACGGCGGCTTCTAGATGAGGCCCTCTTGAGGCTCTACGCGACGTTCGATCGATGATTGGCGCGGCCGGTGTACTAGGGCGGATGCAAAGTCGTATAAGCAGACTACTACCCTTCGTATTTATCGCCGCGTGTCAGTTTGACGGCGAGTTTGACTGGAATCAGAGAGCCGATGCAGGCCCCTGGACTCCACCCGATGCTGGTCATCGTCAGCCCGACACAGGCGCTCCAGTCTCTGGGCAAGGCGGAAGCCAAGCGGGATCTGAATCTGAAGGTGGGCAAGGCGGATCCTCCGGGGGTCAAGACTCGCAAGGCGGCGCGGGTGGCGACACATCGATCGGCGGCCAAAGCGGTGGCGGGCAAGGCGGATCGGGCTCTGATCCTGATCCTGATCCCAATGAGTGCGATCCCATGTGCGCTGATGGAGAACAGTGCTGTGGTGGCGCTTGTGTCGCGCTCGACAGCAACGAGCATTGCGGCGCGTGCGGCAAGGATTGTGGCTCACTGGGCTCGACTTGCAGCTGTATTGCAGACGGCAACGGGTGGCTCGATTGCCGTGCGCCCACGCTGGCCGTGTGTCCAATAGATGAGCTGCCAATCGCAGGTAGTGGAGATGAAGATCCTCCCGTAGCTGGAGGAGGCGGCGATGAAGACCCTCCCGTAGGCGGTAGCGGAGACGAAGATCCTCCGGAAGGTGGTTCAGGCGGCGTAGGAGGCGAGCCTGAAGCGGGTCAAGGCGGGTCGGATGAGCCCGAAGCCGGATCAGGAGGCGAGCCTCAAGCCGGATCGGGCGGTGAGCCTGGATCGGGCGGTGAGTCTCAGGCGGGCGCTGGCGGATCTGAGCCTCCCATCCCGCTGCATGATCTTGAGGTACTCACATTCACGATCGAGGGTCCGGGAGGCGGGCTTGTCGTTGCACTGGGTGAGGTTGCTGTGGGATCGGTGACTTATCGCAACCCCAATGATCAGCCTTTCCCGATCAATCAGATCGTCATTACAGGCCGCCCACCGGGGGGGACCAATGCAGACGGGCCATATCTCGACCTCACGCCAACGCTTGGGCCTATTACCATCCCACCGAAAGAGCAGCTCACGTATGTCGCACGCCGTACGATGCTCGATACCGATCCGCTAGGGATATGGAACTTCTACCCGACGTACCAAGACCGCGACGACGTGTGGCATGACGGCGCGAGCAAGACCATGGAAGTGGTGCTGGGCGAGGGCACTTCGTGCCTGGTCAGTTGCGGTACTGGCGAGACGTGCTGCGAGGGTGAGTGCGTCAACCTCATGACTGACGTGAACAACTGCGGTGCGTGCGGCAACGCGTGCCCATTCGAGAACTCGTTATGCTGCAACGGAACTTGCGCCAACGCTTTAGACGGCAAGACGTGCGGCGCGTGCGACGTCGACTGTAGCTTGATCTTGAACGACGACGGGCTCACCTGCATGTGTCTAGAAGACGGCTCAGGAGACATTGCATGTAGAGGCTCGATCTTGAATCTCGAGCTGTGTCTACTGTAAGCTTGATTGTGCGCACTCGATTTCCGACCGCCCTAACCTACGGCCGGAGTCGAGGGAGCGCATCGCCGTGGCGCTAAGATCTAAGAGACGTTCGTCGATACAGACGGTCTACGCTGATCGTCTGACCGAGCGTCTCTGACCGCACCGATTCTCCCGCGCCATACTCGCGCACGGTCCAGCCTGCAGCGTCACGCTGATGCACGGTGACCAAACGCTCTTCGTGGCTCACGATCCAGTACTCGCGCAGCGTTGGGATCTGGCGATACCAACCGGCCTTGGTTTCCCGGTCGTACTCGCCAGATCCAGACGTTACCTCGAGCAGCACCGCGGGATTGAGCGCGGTACCCACGGGGCTACCTGCATGCTGCTCGAATGGGCCGCATATGATGGACGCATCAGGGAATACCGCAGTGGTCTCTGCTTCGATGTATATACGAAGGTCGGAGCTGTGGACGACACAATCAAGCCGATCTTCAAGAGCGTTGCTGGCCATCTGCATCCAGGCGGTCTGGAGCTTGGAATGGTCCTCGGTGCCTCCCGCCATCGCGTAGATCACGCCGTCGTGATACTCGTGACGCACTGAGTAGGGCGATGTTGTCTCGATCGCGCAATACTCAGGGTAGCTCAGTCGCGGTAAGGCTGTTTGCGGCATGGGTCACGAGCGTAGCACGGACAGATCAGGGCTCTTTCCCGGTCGCGCATGACCAGTGAACCTCGAGCGCGACAGTGACGTAGGTCTCGCCTAGTGCCGCCGCTTCTCGAGCCTCTTTATCGATTCCAGGCCCCATCGCGACGGCCGTGGTGAAGTCCCCAGCTGTGAACGGGATATCGCACGCCGCGCACTTGGTGCCGATCGTTGGGTGCTCAGGAGCCTTTGGCCCCCACTTCTGCAAGGGCACATTGGGCGGGTGCGCGACCTCCCGTAGCGTCTCTAGCTCTTTCCTAGCCGCGGCGAGATCCGCCTTGAGCATTGCCCGCTCATCTTGGAATTGAGCGTCCTGCACAGCGAGCACATCTTGCAGCTGCTGTATCTCTCGCTGTTGTCTAAATACCTCTGTGGCGAGCGCCTTGATGTACCTCTGTTGGTACACCGGTCTATCTAGCCACTTCGGGTCCTTTGCCGCGTACTCCAGCGCTTGGGTTAGCTCATCTGCCATGCGTGCGAGAATAAGCGCACTGAGCGGAAACCTCAATATCGGGATACGCTGGAGAGTCTGGTCGTGCCACTTTGGCACGTTCACACTCGCCGAGTACATGTGCGCTGCTGTTCGCAGGCGCTGCCGGCTCGCAGCCTTTCTGCGTAGCGGTGAACGAGCCGTCCAACGTGGTCTCTATAGGGCATCTCGTTCACGTAGTAGAGAGTCGCGGCTTTGAAGACCGCAATATCCACTACACACACGGCTACGTCCCGTGCGCCCTTGAGCCATCTGAGCGCACTGGGCAACATCACTGCATTGGGATGAGCTTCACTGCGGCGGAGAGTTGCGTGTTCGCGGAGACGTATCCGATCGAACCGGGCGAGAGCTGCACAAACTGAAGCACCTCGGCATCATTTTCGAGTTCTGGCGGAGGCAGCTCGCGGCCGGAGAAGATGCGTTGCTGCCAATAGGTTCGGACCGAGGCCACAGAGCGCTTCAGAACCTGATCGGAAAAGGCGTAGCGCGCCGGTGAGTCAGGCCTAAGGTCAACGGGGCGGATAGGTTCCCCGGTCTTCCAACGCGTGGAGCGTTTGAAGAACGCTTGCATGAGTTGCTCTCGCGTGATGGATGTTTGCTGATTACTGGGATGCACAATGACCAGGAACCCTCTACTCGTTGGGTTGTTGTCGAGAGAGGCAGCAGAGACTTGCTCTGAGGACGCCAGCAACAATGACGCGTACAGAATGCGCAAGAACGAACGGGGTGTGAGAGATTTATGCATTTGAGTCATGGCGCCTAATTGTCATCAAAAGGTCACAGTGGTCCGGAGTAAGAACATGCCCCAATAGCGCTTCGGATCGGTGTTGACGGTTGTCTGAAGCTCGGAGGTGCCGTCGATAAAGTGCCCCTCTAACTTGCAGAGCCAGTACTCATTGATGTCCACTCGCAGTGTCGCTGAGAGGTCGCGCTGAAAGGCGTGAAATGGCTTCGCGAAGCGTTTGTCTTTGCCTAAACGGTCATCGACATTGGCATGAACGACTGAGTAGTAGGTGCCAAGCTCGAAGTGCGGAGACAGCCGGTAGTTGACCATGACGTAAGCTCGTTCCGAGTCCTCGTCCAGGGTCGGGGAGACCGTTGTGATCGAGGCTATCTGGTACTTCAGCCATCGGCTGTACTCGGCCGCGAATAGCCAGTCCCCTCTGATGTATTCGGCGGAAGCGACCCAGAAAGCTCCCGGATCTTGAGAGATTTTGAATTGCCCGTTGAAATCGGAGGGCGCGAGTTGCGCCATGATCGCTTGACGGGTGGTGTCCGCGTCAAGGCTTATGTAGAAATCAATCACGGCCCGCATGTACGTCACGCCTATGCGCAGGCCGTCGATGGGGGGGCGCCAGAATAGCCGTACGCCTGTCACATATCGCGTATCGATCGAGTCGATACGGGCAACACTGGGAACGGTCAGTGCGCTCCGGGTAACCGCGAGTGTGCCAAGCCACGCCTCGTATTCAAGCTCGCCCACTGGGCCAAGCGGGATATTGCCGTACACGCTGAAACCCATATGTGCGATGAGCGCATCTCGGTTTCGCACCGGGTAGAGACTCGCTGGCAATAGGATGGCATTACGAGCGGAGTCGATGTCGGCAAACTCGTTGTACAACCCGATTGGCATCTTGATCAAACCCGCTCGCACTCCAAGCCACTGTTGCAAGCGGTAGTCGCCCATCGCCCAGTCGACTCGTGGCACATCCTCACTCAGCGTGCCGACGCTGCGCCCAACCAGCTGCATGCCGACCCGCAGCCCATCAACAGGCTCAACCGCGATGCTGAGCCCGCTTTCCAGCATCTTGAAGCTGCCTCTTGAGGACTCTCCAATGTATTGGTTGGCGGTCGAGATAAAGGCGCCCTGGCTCACGAAACCGTGGATGCGAATCTTCGAGAGCAATCCGCCAGGCCGCCTACTAAGGAAGCTGCTTTGATCGGGTGCCGGCTCGGGCTCGGGTGCAGGTTGCGCCGTAACGATGTTGGCGAACAGGCACAATGCCACTACCCAGAGGCAACTAAGAGGGTTTGTCTTGAGCACGCCTCCCATTACACCGAGCGCGAGCTGCCGCAGTGGTTCCTTTTTTGCCGTCACACTTGTGTGAGTCTGATCAGCAGCAAAACCTTGGATAGCCCGGTCGCTAAGTGGGTGCTCAGAGGCGCGGCAGCGATTCTGACATGGGTGCTCACTGCGATACTCTGGCCGTCAACCAGTGGTTGGATCAACTCTAGAGCTGATCAGACCCAAGTGACCGCGCTCCAGAGTCGAATCGAAGTGTTGGAAAAGGCGCGTGAGATCAACTATGCCAGGCTGTACACTTCCGACAGTCTCAAGTTGACTGACAGCGAGCAGATTCAATGGCTCATCGTGAAGATGGATAGCATCCAGAATGATCTGAATCGTGAGGTCGGAGAACGGCTCTACCTAGAGGTGCTCTTACTCAACCCCAACCCTCGATCGGTACAAGCCCGCAAGCTCGCATCAACGGCTAAAGCGGATTTTGAGGCTCTGTTGGACAAGGGGCTAGATGCCAATTCAGCGTCTTTGAAAGCCTTGCACTACGCGCGTGAATGAGATCTCAGCGGTGTAAGAGGTGAGATGGCGCAATCACCTCACTGCCAGCACTGTGTTTTCCTCGGTAACGCGGCTGTCTTTATGGGCGCTGCGTGTTGGAAGTGCTCTGAGAGCAAGCTGTACGCGTACAAGCTTCACGCATATGAGGCGACGCTGCCGTTTCGCAAGGTCCATGACACGAATCCGCAGAATCTCTTGGCGACAGCGGCACGATCGTTGGATTCGGATCTGCCGCCGCTCAAGCCCGATACATCGGATCCCGAGCCGCAACCGGGGCTCATGTTCCGAGCGCTCCGGTGGAGCTGCTACCAAGTCGCTGATGCGTTGAGTGTGCTGTTCTGATCCCTACCAGCCTTTGTACTTACAGTAGAGCATGATGCCTCCGCCCCAACACATCATGACTCCTGAGAAGATCAGAAAGTAGGTGTCCCAGATCGTCCACATCACTCACCCCACCAGCAGATGTAGTTATGGCCGGTAGCGATGGCTCGAGATACGAGCCAAGGCGCTTCGAACTCACCATGTGGGATCTCTAACGCAGGCTTTGGTTCGTGGATGCGCGTATGGCCCACGTGGACGTACATTTCCACATGTTTGATTAGTCTGTCTTCCTCTACCCCGTACTGGTTACCTTTGCGCCACTCCTCGTGAGGTCGGAATTTGTGCGTTATCCATGTTCCGATCACGACCCTGGGTTTGAGCGCTTTGACGGCTTTCATAGCTTCCATCGGCTTCACGTTCTGGCCGTACCGTATTGGCGCCGCACCGATGCTACGATAGGCCCGAATCATCTCAGGCCACTCCTGCATTCGATTGTCTGTCGCGGGGATTCCGAGGGCTTTGGCGAGCACTCCTGAGCCCGCACCAATTTCGATAGCTCTGCGGCCGGCGATCTTCTCTGTGAGCCACGCGACCAGTTCGGCTGTGGGCAGGCAGTAGTAGCCGAAACGTGCACAGAAATGGGAGATCTCGGGTTGGTTGAACTGATGCCAAAACTCCGCGGGATGCACCACCAGCCCCCCTGCTTCGTCCAGAGCGCCTTCCAAGGCCGGATCGCGCCGTAGCTGCGAAGCGTCCGCGATCACGTGTCCCGGCCGATTTTGGGCCAGAGCCTCCAGGGTGTTCAGAAAAAGCGAGGCAGCGAGTGTTTGGGTATCTTGCTTGCTCGTCATGACGGATTTGCGTAGTTTTGACTAGGTTGTAGGATGACCGCAATCCCCTGCATTGTCTGTCGGACGGCTGAATTGGTCCAGCCTCATCCGTATCAGCAGCATGGAGACCAAGCCCGTGGCAAAGAATCTCACGCTCACAGAGGCTCAAGCTCTTGCTCATCGCCTGCGTTGCGAGATCTCGACCGGTGAGCTGTTGTTTGCGACTATCCAGGGCGACCGGATTGCCTTTGTCGGCGGCCGTCATGGCCAGCACAGTCTTGCGTTCGAAGTCAGCACAGCGGTCCGCGTCAAGGCTCACTGGGCGGGCTACTGTGAAAACAACGGTTACGTACGACCTAAAATTGGCCAGACCGTTCTGTTTCCAAGCTCCAGCTCACCATCAGGTCGCCGCTTTGGGCGCGTGATTTCGGCCGGTCCCGATAATCTGCGCATTCAGTTCCGCTACTACAACGGCGGCGTGTCAGTGAAGACTGTTCCGGTGCACCAGTGCCGTGTGCTGGGCTGAGGTTTCTTGCTGCTGATCCTGAATTCGAAATCGGCACACGCGTAGTGCTGTCAGACGGGCACGAAACGCGAGGGAATGAAGATGAGCAGCGACAAGGTAGTACCGGTGGTTGGCATGGGCGTCACGATGGGGATTGGTTCGGATGCGTACCCCTACACAGTGATCCAAGTGGTCAGCGAAAAACGCTGCATTGTTCAAGCGGACAAGAAAAAGCGCACCGATTCGAACGGCCAGTCAGAGGATCAGCGCTACCTGTTCGTGCCCGACTCAATGGGCGAGAAGATCGAGATCTACCTCAGCACGCGCGGTGATTGGCGCAAGCGCGGCAACGGGGGCAAGAGCAGCTACCGTTTCACCCTGGGTAAGCGTAGCGCGTACACGGACCCCAGCTTCTGATTCATCTCTTTGCGAGCCGGCTGAATTATCGCCGGCTCGCGCGTACTGCCGGCAAGGAGTGACGTCCAAATGAGTAACGAGCAGTTGACCGCGGGCATGGTGAGTTTCTTCAAGTATCGCACCGGCAAGGCTGGGCGCCTCGAGAGTCTCGCTTTCCACACAGGCCGCAACGGCAGCATGAGCCCCACGGTGGCAAAGGCGATGGAGCGTCGAGGTTACGCTGTCCTCGTGCGTAAGAGCACGTGGGAAACTTACTGGAAGGTCACCGAAGCGGGTGTGGCGGCGTGGGCGGCTTACCAAGCTCAGCAACCTCAGCAGGAAGGTCAGTGAGTCATGTCAGACGATCGCCGTATGTTTGAGCGTCCCGGCAGCAACAGCGCTCTGCGCGCTTCCAGCAAGCGCAATCCGCGCAACCTGCCTTGCCCCACCTGCAAGGAACCAAACCGCCTGACGCCTGCAGACAAGGCTCAGGGCTACCAGTGTGACCAGTGCGCGGACCGTGATGAAGGGGGCGGTTACTGATGTTTCGGAAGGTACGTGTTTTTCGCCCAACTTGTGCGGGCTTCTCGGAGTCATGAGCGTGCGTAAGATCATCCTGACGGCCATTGTTCTCGCCTCACAGCTCACGCTTGCCCTTCCCCGCGGGCACGTGGCCGCTGACACTCCCGCGCGTCGTGAGTGCTTTGTGAGCTGCGTAGACTGCTCCCAGCGCTGCAAGCGCAACAAGCAATGTATCCAGACGTGCTACCAGATGAAGCGCCAGTGCTGTCAGTCTGGCGGGCTTGGACCCGGACCCAACAAAACGTGTTCGTGCTCCTGAATTCGGACTGGCCCGTTCGTAGACACACCAAGGGAGACGCAGATGACCAAACAAACAGCAGCAGCCGCGTAAGTACAAATGAAAGCAGTAACAGCACTCATCATGATTGCCGCCCTAACAGGCTGCATCACATACCGCAAACGCCCACCGACAGTTCAACCCGAGTCCCCACACAAAACGCTAACCGACGACGTCCGAAAACGGATCGAACTCCATAACGAACGAACGGCCCCCAGCCGCGAAGAACGCGAGTGGGTGAACGCCGGCCTACCCGCGGAGGTATTCTGGTTATACGAGTCCGACGTTCAACCCATAGACTCAGACGTAGACTTAGACGAGGCAACTGAAGAGGCTTTAGACAAGCAACAGGCTGAGATCTACGAAGATATCATGGAGAAACACATCAGGTAGTCAGCTAACCACAAGAAGTG
>WUUC01042288.1_pt1 | contig 17611 bp, 8 predicted proteins | sample 6278441 | NCBI WGS metagenome assembly WUUC01 (sample SAMN13675441, study PRJNA597444) | soil metagenome | isolation source: soil | place: USA: Washington | collected 2017-10 | reverse complement strand
GGATCAGTCCATCCCGACTGTTCCGCGAGCGCACGGTTGATCACGACATTCATGACGTCATCGCCACCCGCAGTATCCTGATTCCACTCGTCTCGCCGATTAGGTTCGAACGTTCTGCCGGCCAATAGTCCAATTTGCAACGATTTGAAGTACTGGTGATCGATCGAATTCGTCGTGACGAGATTTCGCGCCGCGGACGCTTCCAGTGATCGCCCCACCATTCGATGGTTGCCAGTCGCAAGTCCGCCGGGAATCTCATCGGCGGAGGCGACCACTTCGATCTGTGCAGTGCGCTGAAGCTCACTGCGCAGTACCTGCATATCCACGCCAGCATCGATCACGCTCGTGTTGATGGCGACGACGGGTTCGCCGGAAATCGACTCGCGCTGTTGATTCAGTGCCTTGTTCTGCGACTGCATGACTAGTAAGGCGATGAGCAAGAAGCTCGCCGCGCCAAACTGCAGGCCCACCAGCAAAGTGGGGACGAAGCGGGGTCCGGAAGCGCCCAAGCCGGTTCGTAGCGCCAGCGATGGCGTCATTCGTGAAAGTACCAGCGAAGGATATGCGCCGGCCAGTAAGGTGACGATACACAGCGTGGTGAGCAGCGTCAGCCATAGTTCGGGCGACAACAGCGCAGCGCCCAATAGATTAATGCCCGCCTGGACGCTCAAGACAGCAAGCAGCGCGACGACGAATAGCAGGACGAGTATCAAGGCCGCGAAGGTGAGCAATGCCGTTTCGAATAGATATTGGCGAACGATTTCGCTGCGGCCGGCGCCGACCACTCGACGCATGGCAACTTCTTTGGTGCGCGTCGAGAGCTGCGCGGTCGCAAGGTTGGCGTAATTGATGCACGAAACCAGCAGTATGAGTCCGCCAAGGATGAGAAGTACGGACGCACTGGAGATGCCGACGCCCATCTGGCTGAAGATGCCGTCGCCCAGGTTGGAATAGAGTTCCTGAATGGGGTGCGCATCGACGAAGAACTGTCCTTGATCGGTCGGTGCGTGCCGCTTGGTAAACGCCGCCAGTTGCGTATTTAGCGTTGCAAGCGAGAAGGAGTCGCCCTTCGGGGCGAGCAGGTAAACGAAGGTCCCCATGTTGGCTGCCCAGGTATCGAGTGATTCGGCGATCTTTGTTGGACTGCCCGTTGCTCGCACCATGGATTCGTACGTATCCATCGATGCCAACAGGTCGAACTGAATGAGTCCAAGGCCGCCACTGAAATGAGAAGGCTGTTTGAGTTCGGAGATTACGCCGGTGACTGCAACCCGCTCGCGGTTGTTGAGCAGGAGTGTCTTGCCGATGACATCCGTCGTACCGAATAATCGCTCCGCGGTTGCTTGCGTCACGATGGCGCTTCGCGGCGTACCCAGCGCAGCTTGCGCGTCGCCGCGGATGAACGGCAGACCAAAAATCTTCAGAAATTCCGGGTCCGCATACGCGGAGTTGACGAAGGCGCTCTTGTCGTCATAGGCCACTGGCGCCTCGCGTCCCGGCGTCAAGCGCGCCACCGCTTCCAGCTGCGGAAAGTCTGCGCGGAGCAATTTTCCCAGCACCCAGCTTGTTCTCGGCTGTCCCATTGCAATGGCCTCGGCATTGCGCGGTGAGAATCCTTCCGAAGCAAAGTAGATCCGATCGGATTTTTCGTAGTGCAAGTCGGCCTTGGTGAACCAAGTGACCGTTCCGTACGCAACAGCGAAGCAGACCATCCCCAGCGTCAAGCACAGGACATTGATGCTTGTAGTGAATCGATTCCGGCCGAAATAGCGCCAAGCGGTGGTTAGATAGTGGTTGAACATTTGGGTGTCCTATTCGTAGCGTAGAACAGTGGCGGGGTTGAGGCGGGCAGCGCGAATCGCATTGCTGCAGACGACGAGCCATGCGATCAGTAACGTGATCAGCAGGCTGGCGATAAATGGCAGCGGCGTCAGTGAAATTCGGTGCGTGAACGAACCCAGGTACGCATTCGCGGCTAAATACGCGATTGGCCAAATAGCAACATTTGCGACCAGCACCGGCTTAGCGAAGTCGCGTAACAACATGAACAAAATGCGATGGACAGTTGCGCCTAGCGTTTTGCGAACACCGATCTCACGACGCCTTCGGCTGACAACGAATAGCGCCATGCCGAAGAGGCCCATCAATGAAATCGTAAAGGCTAGGCCAGTGATACCGGAGATGACGCGGCTAATACGATCGAACAGCTGGTAGTTGCGCTCGAATTGTTCATCGAGAAAACGTCGTTGCAGCGTCGTGTCCGGCGCGAGTGTTTTCCACACCGCGTCGACAGCCTGTAGGGTTGCGGGGATATCCGTGCTTCGGATCTTCACGATGGGGTAGCCGGTGATCTTCGGTGCGGACAGGAACATGTTTGTGGTGGTGCCTGCACCTATGAGGCGCATCGGTTTGTTCTCAGTAACGCCGATGATGCGGGCAGCCACGTCTTTGCCGCCCACCTGCCCGAATGGCAGATAAACGACTTGATCGACTGCTTGTGCCGCTGACGCGAATCCAAGTGCAGAACTGAGTGCTCGGTCGATCACGACGTTATAGGTTCGTGCGGAATCGAGCGTCCGGAGTCCGGCCGGCAACGCTTGCTCAAAGCTGTCATCGGAACGAGCCGCGTCGAAGGAGCGCCCAGCCGCTAGTGGAATGTCGAGTGCTTTCTCGAAGCCAGGAGACACGGTGTGCATGAAGGGCGAGACGAAGTGCTCGCGCCGTTCGAGCGTCCGCACAATCGCGCCAGTGTTGAAACTCGTGCCCCAAGGAAGACCATCGATCATGCCAACCGTTTCGACGCCGGGGATCTGCAGCAATTCGGCTCGCAATACTTCGTACTGATAGTCGATGCCGGTATTGCGGTTTCCTACCAACAGCGTCTGACCGGCCGTCGATCCCAGACCAGTCTCACGCAGCTCTCGGCTCTGCGCGGCAACGACAATCACTGCTATCAGCAGCAAGCTGGACATCGCAAACTGCGCGCCCACCAATATGCGGGCAGCCCATACGGATTGAGCTCGACTAGTTTCGCGTAATGCGCTCGCTGGCCGAATACCAGCCATCACCACGGCGGGGTACACGCTCGAAACGACCACTGCGACGCAAATCGCGCAGAGGGTGCCAAGCCAAAGCCATGGATCGTTTGCAAGAGACTGCGTCAAGCTGATGCCCGTCGATTGACTGACGAATGGTGAGAGGGCAAACAGCAGCAACAGAGAAATGGCCAGCGCAATGCACGCGAGCAACGATGATTCGACAACGCATTGGATGACGACTTGAGTCCGGGTAGATCCCAATACGCGGCGCAATCCCGCTTCTTTGAATCTGGCGATCGCTGCCGCTGTGGCGAGATTGGCGTAGTTGAGACAGGCCAGCGCCAGCACGATGAGTCCAAGCCCTTGCAAGAGTTTCGTAATCGAGAGATTGGCGCCGCGGAACAGCGCGGTATCCACGTTGGCCTTCCACACGTGCGAAGCAGGAATGGCTTTAAACTCGAAGTGAGCGGCGTCGCGGCGCGCCTTCGGAACGTATTTTTCCGGGAACGATGCGAGCGTAGCGTTCAGGCGATCGACAGTAATGGCCCCGGACTTGGGCAGCAAGACATACGTAGGACCCGAGAATCGTGCCCACTGAATCGCTGTCGAAAGTGTCGACGGTCTTTGCCCGCCATCCGCCGCCACCATTTCATCCAGCACATCGAACGTGGTCAGAATGTCGAAGCGAAGCGCGTTGAGCGACGAGTGATCGAATTGCGAGGGCGAGGGGACGCGCTCGATGACGCCGGTGACGTATATGTCGATTGTCCGTTTAAGCGTCATGCGTTTGCCGACTGCGTTGATCGTTCCAAACAACTTAAGTGCCGTATCGGCTGTCACCACGACGCTGCGTGGTTGACGTAACGGATCGCTCAACGAACCCTTCGACATCGCGAAGGGAAAGATCTTAAGAAGGTCCGCATCGGCGGCTACACCGAACACCGTCGTTTTCTTGTCCGCTACCAGCACGTCCAGCTCGCGCAGCGATTCGGCCCGCGCGACGGCCTCTAGTTCCGGAAGGTCCTCGGCGACATGTCGCGCGAGGGCGGGCGCCGTACCGGCGCGTGCGCCGGTGTCGAAGTTTCGGGCCGGCGAATATACGCGCTGGGTAATGGTGTAAGCGCGATCAGCAGTCTCGTATTGCTTGTCGCTACTGTCGATGTAGCGCACGGCCGCAAAGGTGCCGATGAAGCAGGCGAGGCCGAGTGACAGCCCCACCAAGTGGATGCCGGATATAAGCGGCACTCGGCGAAGATTTCGCCAGGCAGTCGATAGATAGTGTTGCAACATGCAGGGGTTCCTGGCGCCTGTGCGACGCCGTCGATTCGATTACTCGTAGCGCAAGACCGTCGCTGGATTGAGGCGCGAGACACGCAACATCCGGCTCAGTACCGCCATGCATGCCACCAAGACGACGACAAGCAAGCTGACGACGAAGGGAACGATGGACAGTGAGACCCGGTGTGCGAATACGCTGAGATAGGCTTGGACCGCCAGGAATGCGAACGGCCACGCGATCAGGTTCGCGATCATCACGGGTTTGCAAAAGTCGGTGAGTAGCATCGAGACGATTTGTCCCGACCGTGCGCCGAGCGTCTTACGAACACCAATCTCATGCACGCGGCGGCTGGCGACGTGAATCGCCATGCCGATCAATCCCATTGCGCCGATGACGAAGGCGAACGCGGCGAGGCCGCCGAAGGCATTCGTGAGCCATTGGAAGACTTGGTAATTGACTTCAAACTGTTCATCGAGGAATCGCCGTTTGAGCGCCACGTTGGGAGCTAGGCGATCCCATACTGCGTCGATCTCGGCGAGACCTGCTGCCACGTTTTGTCTATCGATGCGGATCAGCGGCGTGCGAGCAACCGTCGGTGCGAGCTGATAGATCGTCGCAGTCGAGCCGAGGCCCATCAGGGTAAGCGGCTTGTTCGCGACGACGCCAACTATCTCCGCAGGTTGCAGCGGCCCGTTGTTCATCGTGGGCAAATACACGATGCGCCCCACCGCAGCGGCCGGCGTTGCGAAGCCGACCTGTTCGACTAGCGCCGCATCGGCAATGATCGCCGTCGAACCGTCCGCTCTACGCTCGTCGGTGCCGCGAACGCGATCAAACGCTCTGCCGGCGATCAGCTGCATTTCGAGCGTCGACTCAAAATCGTGATCCACATACAGCTGAACCACCGGGCGCATGAGTGCGCCCGGTTCGTTGCTGGACGCCACCGATCCGTAGCTATTGCCATTGAGTGAGAAGGGCTGCGTCATCGTGGCGGTGACGCTTTCCACGTGCGGTTGCCTTTCGAGCTCCAAGCGCAGCAGGTTCATATCGAAGTCGACCGTTTTCATGTCATTGGCGATCATGACCACCGGATCGGTGAACGTACCGGTCTGCCGTAGCGCGTCATTCTGCTGTCCCATGACCAACACGGTGATCAAAAGGAAGCTTGCGGCGGAGAATTGACTGCCGACGAGTAGCGAAGCGACGACGTGCGAGCCGACCCGCGATCGCTTGCTTCGAAGGCCTTGGGATGGGCGGATACCGGCGAGCACGAGCGCGGGATAGGTGCTGGCCAGAAGCGCTACGAAAATCAAGAGTGCGAACATCGTCATCCAGAATGCCGGAGTGTCAAACAGCACTAGGCGCAAAGCCCCGCTCAGCCTGTCATCTTGAGTCGTGGTCATTGTCCCGGCGACTAGAAGCGCGATGACGATTGCTGCACCGGTGAGCACAAGCGCCTCGACATAGCATTGCAAGAAAACCTGGAAGCGATTCGCCCCAACGATTCGGCGTAGCGCTATCTCTTTTGCGCGAGTATCGGCCTGGGCGGCTTCCAGGTTGGTGTAATTGAGGCAGGACACCAAGAGGACAAGAACCCCAAGAATTAACAGCAGCGCGGTGCTCGAGATTCCGGTCTTTGCCGTGCCCGTCATTAGATTGAGGCCCAGCATTGGAATTTCCGAGACGGGCCGCAAGTCGAACTCCACGCGAACCTTGCTTTGACCGAGGTGGCGATTGGCGAAATCCGTCAAGCCGGCTTGCAGGCGTGCCGCCGCGCCTGCGCTGGGCGCGAGAACATACGTATAGAACTGCAACGCACCGGAAATTTGCCCGTACCGCACGTCGGCGACCTGAGGCGGCAGTCCTACTGTGCGCAGTGACTCGTGCACATCCATCGACACCAGCGCTTCGAAAAAAAGCGATGCGGACGATTGAGTCAGCGACATGTGCGACGGCGTCGGAATCGAAGCGATGACGCCGCTGACGTAGACCGTCTCTCGGTTGTTCAGCAGCAGAGGCTTGCCAATCGCGTCGAGAGTGCCAAAGAGCTTTTGCGCGAGCGCTTCGCTGATCACTGCGCTGTGCGGTTCTCGCAACGCAGTCTTGGCGTCGCCACGCGAGAATGTGAAGTCGAAGAGTTCCAAGAATTCGCCATCGACGAAGCTCGTTTGCATGAAGGTTTTACGGCCTTCAGTGGTTACGGCGATTTCCTCGTCCATCGTCGCCCGCGCGATTGTGAGTTCCGGATGCTCCGCGGCAAGAAGATCCGCAACGGGCCACGCGACTGACGGCGTGGCTGGATAGTCCATCGCTGTCCCGGGGACAAACACGCGTTCTGTCAGAACGTGCAGGCGTGGTGCATTCGAATGGCCGTGATCTGCTTGGGTGAGGTAGGAGTACATTCCCCAAGCGCAGATGAAGCAGGTCAAACCTAGCGCCAAACACAAGACGTTGATGGCGGTCGCGACGCGATGCTGCCGAAAGTGGCGAAGTGCTGTCGAAAGATAATGGTTGAACATGGCGTTACTCGTAGCGGAGTATGTTGGCAGGATTGAGACGTGCAGCCTTCGAGGCTTGCCAAGACACGGCTGCGCATGCGATACCCACCGTGAGCGCGAGCGTGATGAGGAACGGCGTCACGCCCAGGCCGGCTTGATGAGCGAATAGTTGGATAAAGGCGCTCATGCCTGCGTAGGCAAGTGGCCAAGCAATCAAGTTGGCGATCACCACCGGCTTTGAGAAGCTGCGCAGCAGCATCCATAGGATTTGCGTGACGCTGGCTCCGAGTGTCTTGCGAACGCCGATCTCGTGCATGCGTCGTTGCACCACGTGCAGCGCCATTCCAACTAGACCCATCGAAGCGATGACCAGTGCGAATGCGGCCAGCGCGGCAAAGGCGGCGCTGAGTCCGTTCATGAATTGGTACGAAAGTTCGTACTGCTCGTCCGCGAAGCGCCGCTTGAGCGGAACTTCGGGCGCGAGTGTTTTCCAAATTGCATCGATGCCGGACAAGGTTGCAGCGATGTCTTGCTTGCCGATGCGAATGACAGGGGCAACGGCCGCGTCGGCATTCATCAGGTAGAAGCTGCCGTAACCCAAACTGATAGGGCGTATCGCAGCGTCCTCCGCGACGCCGACGATGTGCAGTCGCTGCGGTGGCGTGCTGTCATCGACCGACGTTGGGTGATAGACGGTTTGTCCTACTGCGGCTTGCGGCGACACGAACCCCATTTGTTTGGCCAGCAGTCGATCGACGACGATGTTGAAGTCGCTCGAGGATGTGAAATCGTTGGCATTCCAGCCAACAATGTTCGCGGTATCTCGATCGCGGGCGAACGTTCTTCCCGCCAACAATTGCGTATTGATCGTCTTAAGCACGTCGGCTTCGACGATCGTGTAGCCGGCATTGATTCGGGTCGTGCCCGGACTAGCAGAACTGGTCAACGGCTCGCCGTTTCCTCCCAGTCCCCAAGGCATGCGGTGCATGCCTGTGACCGAAACCACGTTGGGCAGGCGTCGCAGCGCTTCTTGAAAGAGCTGAACATTCACTCCTGCCGCGCGCAGATCGTTCGCAATGACCACAACCGGATCGCTGGACGGATTCCAAACGGCAGCCTTCATTGCTTTGTTCTGCGTTGACATGACGAGGACTGCAATGATGAGAAAACTGGCCGACCCGAACTGCAATCCCACCAGTAGCGTGGTCATGAAGTTCGAACCCGATTTCACTTTGGCGCCGCGCAGTGCGAAAGCAGGTCGGACTCGGGCAAGCACCAAAGCCGGATACACCGCAGCGAGGCAACTGACGAACAGCAGCGAGCCGGCGAGGAGCATCCAAAACTCAGGCAACGCGGCGAAGAGATTCACGAGTTCGCCGAAGTCGGCCGCGATGAGGCCGGCGCCCCCAGTGAGTAAGAGCAGGGAAATGAAGAGGGCGGCTGCAGTGAGGACCATTCCCTCGACTAAGTGCTGAGTCGCGACTTGTGCGCGATTGGCCCCAACGACTCGCCGCATTGCGAACTCCTTTGTGCGGCTGACGGATTGCGCCGTCGCCAAGTTGGCGTAGTTCAATCCGGCGACCAGCAGCACCAGGGCGCCGAGCAGTTTGATCAGCCAAGTACTGGATACGCCTGTCTTGGCGGTGCCTGCCAAGCTATCGAGGTTGATGGTGATGAACTCGGAAATGGGACGTAGGCGAAACTCCGGGATGCCGCTTTCTGCTTTCGACGCATGACGTTGTACGAGCGCGTCCATCTGCGCATTCAGCGTGCTCGCAGATAGCGAACCGTCGGCAGGCAGAACGACATAGGTGAAATACCAGTTGTTATCCCAGCGATGCGCCGCACGCGCGGCGTCGTTCAAATCCATTGAGAGCATTGCGTCGAAGCCGAGCTTGATCGCAGACGATTCGCCGGGTCCGATGTGAGAAGACTGCGGGATCCGGTCGACGATGCCTGCGATGAGAATTTCGGTGTCTCGCCCGCTGAGCCGGAATGTGCGATTAACTGCGTCAGCGGTGCCGAACATACGATGCGCAAGTTCCTTGCTGATGATGGCGGTTCGAGGCTTATCGAGCGCGTGTCGCGGGTCGCCATGCACAAAGGGCAAGTCGAAGGTGCGTAGAAACTGCGGGTCGGCATAGGTTACGTTTGCGAACCAATTCTGGTCGGCGCTGGTGATGGCCGTTTCACTCGGATAGAACACGCGAGCGACACTCTCGAGCTGTGGGAAGTCCGTGCGCAAATGCTCCGTCAACAACCATGGACTGACGTTGAGAGACAAGTCGTTACCCGAATCCCGCGTTGCGATGACGAATGTTCGATCGGCGCGCTCGTGGTATTGGTCGCCTTGACCGTAATAGGTAGCGACGCTCCAGGCCGCCAGGAAGCAGGTCAGTCCAAGCGCCAGGCATGCGACATTGATGCCAGTCGTGAACTTGTGTTGCCGGAAGTGACGCAACGCAGTCGCTAGGTAGTGCTTCAGCATGACGAAATTCGTGCGTGGCAGCGATCCTGCTAACGCAACTGCTCCTTTGCCTTGGTAATGATGGTTTCTGCAGAGCCGCGGGACGCCTTGTCCGCCTTATCTCTGCCAGGGCGGGGTAAGCCAGCGATACCTGCGTTCGCGTGCTTGATCGCGCCTGCGAAGTCTTCTTGTTTCAGGAGAAGACTGGCGTAGTTGATGTTGCAGCCGACATGTTTCGCATCGAGAGTCAGGCATTGCTGAAAATGGACGCGCGCCTTCTTTTTGTCGCCAAAGGCCAATGGAAAGCCGGGCATGTTGGCGTACATAGCGCCGAGCGTTGAGTAAGCATCCGGGGCAGATGAATTCGGCAGGATGGCGAGCGAGGCTTCCAATGTCTTGCGAGCATTCTTTGCCTGGCCGAGGCTTCGCTCGCGCGCCGATAGATCTGCCTCAACGATGCCTTTCCAGGCTAGTGGCTCTCCGCGCGAAGGGTGCTGCTTAGCGAGCGACGCAGCTCGCTGAATGAGTGTTGTAAGTGCCTTGGACCGTGCTTCATCGTTCGAAGTGTCGAATCTCACTGTGTCGTAGTCGCCGACGAGCGCTTCCAACTCGTCGTCGAGCGAGTCCGCCGCCGCTGTTGCTGCGGCGGCGCAATGGCAGGCTGCTAAAAGGACGGCGGCAGTCTTGACGTACATGTTCGGCTGCACCCTTTATTCGTATCGCAGGACAGTGGCCGGATTGAGGCGCGCCGCTTGCGTGGCCTGAGCAGCCACGGCTGCCCAAGCAATGGCAACGATCATCGCGAGGCTGATCGCAAAGGGCATCAGCGACAGCGAGACCCGCTGCGAAAACACGCTTAGGTAGAACTGCATTGCGATGTACGCCAACGGCCACATGAGCAAATTGGCGATCACCACGGGCTTCGAGAAATCCGTCAGCAGCAAGCGAACGATGCTTTGCACGCTTGCACCGAGCGATTTGCGCACGCCGATCTCGTGACGACGACGTCCGATCACGTCGATCGACATGCCAATCAAGCCGAGCAGTGAAATAGTCAAGGCCAACGCTGCGACTCCGCCGAAAACCAGCGTGACGATGCCGAAGATCCGGTGATTCGACGCCAGAATCTGGTCGGCGAACTCCGCTTTCATCGCGATGGATGGTGCGAGTCGCGTCCAAACGGATTCAATTTCACGCAGTGCAGCGGAGATATTGGTCGCAGAGATTCTGATGATGGGCAGCCCAGCGTACCCGGGAACCAGTCTGTACACCGACGAGCGCGCACCGGTCGGGCTGACAATGCTGGTGGCGCGGCTCTCGACTACGCCGATAACCGTGCTAGCCGTGGATCGTGCACTGGATGACTCTTCATTGACGACATGAATCGTCTTGCCGATTGCTGCAGAGACCGGAATCCATCCTCGCTGTTCTGCGAACGCGCGGTCGACGATCACTGATGGCTGGCCAGTAGCGGTCTCATCGTTCTGGTTTTTGTTGAAGGTTCGGCCGGCAAGGAGTTCGATGCCCAGTGTTTCGAAGAAATCGTAGTGAACGCGATTCATCATGACCGGCGTCCGCGTCATGATGGCGCCCGGGCTGTCGGCTACCGATCCATGTCCACCGATGAGAACCCATGGCGAGACGATGGATGCGGACACCGCCTCGATATGCGGCTGACGCAGCAATTCGGTTTTGAGGAGATCGAAGTCGACGCCTGCAGCGTTCACATCGTTGGCCAAACTGATGAGCGTGGTCGAGTCGGCGACAGACGCGACACGTTGCAGTTCGCGATTCTGCGTATACATAACCAGCATCGCGATGATAAGAAAGCTGGCGCCGGCAAATTGTATGGCGACCATAAGTCGAGAGACCAGTTTGCCGCCGCTTCGTGATTTACCTGCGCGCACCGCGTGAATGGGGCGGACATTCGAGAGAACGAGCGCCGGGTAGATTCCGGCCGTCAAGGTCACGCCGATGAGGACCGCAGCTAACATGCCCCAGAATCGGACAGTACCAAGAGTTGCCAAGGTTACCGACGTAACGCTCGAAGACCCGATTGCTGCAAGAGTTGCCGACGTAACAACGATGGCGCAGAGCAAAGAGACTGTCGCGAGGACGGCGGCCTCACTCAAGAATTGCGAAATGATCTGCCAACGCCGTGCACCGACGATTCTGCGCATGCCTATTTCTTTTGCGCGAGTTGCACCTTGCGCGGTCGCAAGATTCGAATAATTGAGACAGGAGATCAACAAGACCATGCAGCCGAGTATGTAAAAGATCGTGGCGCCCGCTGCGCCGGAGTCTTCGTTGCCGATGAACACGCCGATGTTGCTCAGGCTGTATTCTTTTAGCGATGTGGCATCGAAGCGAAACTTGCTATTGGCGTCGTCCGCATAGCGCTGGCCGAAGGTGGCTAGGCGCGCGCGAAGAGCTGTTGCGTCGATGGATCCATTCTTTGGAAGTACGGCATACGTGAGGAAGAAAGGGGTCTTCCAAGTGTCGAGGGATATGTTCTTGGAAGGCGAGGTTTCCAAAACATCAATCGATGCCAATACGTCGAACCGTAGTTGCCCCATGGACCATCCATGGTCCGTCGTGATGTGCGAAGGCCGTTTTAGTTTGCCGACGACGCCACGGACAGTGATTTCCGTTCCATCCTGAAGGCGCATTCGCTTGCCAAGCGCGGCAGCCGGCGAGTCGAAGAACTGGACGGCTGCCCTTTCAGAGAGAATGGCGCTGCGTGGGGCTCGCAAAGCGTTGCGGGAATCTCCCGCCAGGAACGGCAAGTTGAAGACATCCAGAATTTCCGGATCCGCATAAGAGACATGCGCGAAGCTCTTGCGGTCGCCTGCCGCGATAGGCGCTTCGTTGCGGATGCCGATGTCGATGGTGGCCCGTGCAACGGTGGCTAGTTCTGGCATGTCTGTCCGCAGGTACTTGCCCGCCAGATACGGACTGGCGCTCGCGCTAAGCGAGCCGTTCATTGCCCAGCGAACGATGTAGGTGCGGTCGGTGTTCTCGTAGTGGCTGTCGCTGCTACTGAGAAACGTCACCATCGAGAAACTCGCCAGAAAACATACCAATCCAATTGTCAGGCACGTAACGTTGATCGCGGCGGTCAACTTGTGCCGAGACAAATGGCGGGCAGCAGTGTTTACGTAGTGCTTGAACATAGAAATCCTTTATTCGTATCGCAGCACAGTGGCGGGATTGAGGCGCGCGGCGCGGGTGGCCTGCAAGACGACGGCAATGCAGGCGACCAGCAGCGTCAGGCCAAGACTCAGCACGAAAGGGATGGGCGACAGCGATGATTGCGAGGTGAAGATGCTGACGTAGATCGTCATCGCGGCAAACGCAAAAGGCCAGGCGACGAGGTTTGCGATGAGCACCGGACGGGAAAAGTCCTTTAGCAACAGCGTTAGCACCTGGCGCACGCTCGCGCCGAGCGACTTCCGCACGCCGATTTCGTGCGTTCGACGCCCGATCACATGCAGTGACATGCCCACGAGTCCCAGCACGGCGATGATCAGCGCGAGGATCGCCACCGACTGGAAGATCGCTGTAACCATGGCGAAGATTGAGAGCGAGGCTTCGATCAGCTCATCTGCATACTGCCGCTTGAGGGCGACATTGGGTGCGAGCTGTTCCCACACGCTGTCCACTTCGTTCAAGGCTTCCTTCAAGTGAAGACCGTCAAGTCGAATGATCGGCCTTGAAGCGATCTCGGGTCGCAACATGTACATGCTCGCCGTTGCGCCCATGCCCAGGACGCGAGTTGGTTTCACCTCGACGACGCCAATGACGCGTAGCGACGGCGCGCGCGTATAGGTTGCGCTGGGCATCCAGGGAAATATTTCTTTACCCAGCGCCTGCTCCGCGGACCATCCGTACGATGCAGCGAGCGCTTGATCGATGATCACGGCGGTCCCGTCAGCGAACCTCAGGTTCTCTACTTTCGCGATGTCGGTTGCAAGTGCCGGATCGAAGTCCCGCCCCGCCACAATCTTAATATTCAGCGTACTCAGGAAATCGCGATGGACATGATTGTTAAGGATCGTCGCGCGAGTGGCGGTCGCTTCGGGAGAGGCGGAAATCGGCATCAAACCTCCCGCCATGGTCCAGGGAGGCTGATTGGCGGCAGTGACCGCCTTGATATGAGGTTGGCGCAGCAGTTCGGTTCGCAACGTTTCAAACTGCAGATTCGAACTGCGCAAATCGTTGGCGATGGCGATCACCGGGTCGCCAATGCCGCTCAGCATCTCGCGTTCCATATTGCGGTGCTGACCGCTCATTACCAAAATGGCGATGATCAGGAAACTGGTGGCGGCGAACTGCGCACCAACAAGAAGTGAAGGAACGAAACGTGGCCCGCTGCGCACCTTGCCGGAGCGCAGCGCTTCCGCCACAGAAATGCGGCTGAGGATGAACGACGGATACGCCCCGGCGGCGAGGCCGACTACCGCAATTGTTGCGAGCAGCAGCGGTGTTTGCGACAGAATCAGCTCGAGCGCAAACGACCATTGCGAGGCCGGCCCTTGGATCAGCATCGTGATTGCGCAGGTCGTAGCGAGTGCGAGCAACGCAGCGATGCCGGTCAATAGCGTCGCTTCGCCGATGTATTGCATCGCCAGTTCGCCTCGACGAGCGCCCACCACGCGGCGCAGTCCGATCTCCTTCGCTCTAGCAGAAGCTTGCGCAGTCGCGAGATTGGCGTAATTGAGCGCTGAAACAAATAGGACTGCGATGCCGAGTGCATACAGCAATTCGACGATGGACACTCCGGACTTGTCGGTGCCGATCATTGCGTCGAGGCTGGCAACCAGTACGCTGCGGAGCGGCACGGCGCTGAATTCAGACTGCCACTCGTATTTCGGCACATGGCGTTCATCGAATGATTGCAGGCGCTGTTGCAATTGCTCGGTGGTGTAGGAGCCGTCCTTAGGCAGGAGCATATAGGTGAGCGCTGCGGGAGAATTCCAATTGGTCATCGCTCGTTGACCGAAAGACGAATTGTCCATCACATCCATCGACGCCAGCATGTCGAAATTGACCACGCGCTGCGATTCACCAATATGCGAGAGTCCCGGCCGCGGACCGTAGACACCTGTGACAGTGAGTGGCGTCCTCCCATAAAGCAGGACCTCTTCGCCGAGCGCCGTCGACGGATCGCCAAACAAGCGGCGCGCTGCGCTCTCGCTGAGCACGATGCTGGCGGGCTGCTGGAGTGCGGAGTCGGCCGAGCCATGGATGAACGGCCAGGAGAAGATATCGAAGAAGGTGGGGTCGGCGTGGGACAGCTTGCCGAAGATCTTATTCGCGCCGGCGCTCACCGCCATATCGGTCGACAACGTGAGTCGCGCAACGGCTTCGAGCTCGGGAATATCAGTCACCAGATATTTGCCAGCGGGGAATACCGTCATCGGCGATGCCGGGATGGTCATGTTGGAACCCGGCGGGATGTACTTTTGCTTCAACACGAAAATGCGGTCGCCGTTCGCAAAGTAGCTATCGCTGTTGCTTAGGAACTGGGCCGCGCTGTGTGCGCCTAGAAAGCACACCATTCCCAGAAACAAGCCTACGACGTTGATGAGCGTCGTTGTCTTGTGGCGAGCAAAGTGTCGCAGTGCCGTTTCCGTGTAGTGCTTCAACATTGTCGGCCCCTTCACTTGTGAGTTCGTTATCGAGAAGACGATGCGCGTGCGTCGCATCGGCGAGCGGTTGGCCCTGATTGGCATGAGAGTGCGCTCTTCTTCGCAGCCTCGTGCACGTCATCGAAGCGTCTCGCAGCCTCCACCGACAGCGATCCGAGCGTCGCAAGGCCAAGCAAGAGCATCGGTAAGGCGATCAGGAAAGCAATCGGCAGAGCGTGTCGTCGCACAGCGGCCACCCTTACAGCGAATTGTCTAAATCCGGAACGACGCGTCCATCCAGGAAGTTGATGATTCGATGCGCACGTTGGGCGTGGGCGGGCGAGTGCGTCACCATTAAGATCGTTGCGCCTTGCTCGTTGAGCGTCGACAACATGTCCATGACGTCCTCGCCATTTTTAGTATCCAAGTTGCCGGTGGGTTCGTCCGCGACGATCAGTTTGGGATCGCCGACGACTGCGCGCGCCACGGCTACTCGTTGCTGTTGTCCGCCAGAGAGCTGTGAGGGCTTGTGTTTGGCCCGGCTTTGCAAATCGACGAGTTCCAGTACTTCCCGCACTCGCGAGCGTCGTTTGCTGCGGGAGACGTCTTGATAGAGCAAGGGCAGCTCGACATTTTCATACACCGACAAGTCATCGATCAGATTGAAACTTTGAAAGACGAATCCAATGTTGTGTTTTCGCAGCTCGACCAATTTGCTTTCGGGGTACTTGGAAACTTCGATGTCGTCGAGAAAATACTGTCCGCTACTCGGCGCATCGATCATGCCGATGACGTTTAGCAGCGTGGACTTGCCGCAACCGGACGGTCCCATGGCCGCGACGAACTCGCCTTTCTTGATATCGAGGCTGACGTCGTCCAGGGCGGTGGTTTCCAGATCGTTCGTTCTATAGAGCTTGCGAACGTTCTTCAAAGTGATCATTGAGCATTACTCCGGGTGCTGCACATGAAATTCTGTTGGCAAAAAAAGGTCCCTCTCCGCCTGCGGTGTGGGGTCGGGTCACCGGGGGACGGTGGCTCGAGACCGCAGGGGAGAGGGAGTTCGAAACAATGCGCGGCGTTCATCGCCGGCCTCTCAATTCAATACGCGTGAAATCCTTCAGCGATTCGTAACTGGACGTAATGACTTGATCGTCGGCTGTCAGGCCTTCGAGCACTTCAACGCTTTCAGGATTGCGGCGGCCGAGCTTCACGGGACGGCGCTCGGCGATCGAACCGTTGACGACGAACGCCCATTGACCGCCGGTGTCTTCGTAGAACGGTCCATTCGCAACGACCAGTCCCTGCGAGGAGGCGCCAATTGCCAGACGCAATTGCAGCGATTGTCCGCGTCGCACGGAGCGGGGCAGGTCGTCGATAAATTTCAGATCCACTTTGAACTGACGATCGCGCACTTCCGAATAGAGCTTCGTCAGCTGCAGGCGTCGTTCAACGCCTTCGATCTCTGCGGTGGCTTCCTGTCCAACAGCCGCCCGCGGCAAGTAGTGCTCGTCGACGAGCGCTTCTACTTTGTAGGTGTCGATCTGATCGATTTGCCCGATGCGCTCGCCGGGACGCTTCGATTCGCCGGTATGCGCTTCGAGCGAGGTGAGTTGGCCGGTGATCGGCGCTTTGATGGTCAAATTGTCGAGATTCTCGCGCGCCAAACTCAAGTTTCTATTGAGCTGCGTGATGGTCTTGTTTACCTGCGTGATCTGCTCGATTTGCAACACCTCATCCACGCGCTTGGCTTCGTTGGCGGCGGCGAGCAAGTCGCGCAAGCGGCGCAGGTCGAGTTCCGCGTCCTCGATGTCGGATCGTTTGATTGCACCCGTGCCAGCCAGCGACTGCATGCGACGTAATCTTTGATCGGATTGTTCTACTTGGAATTGCATATCGATCAAATCTCGCGCGTTGCGCAGCCGGCTTTGCTCGAAACTCAGTTTGGTACTAGTCAGTCGATTCAACTGCTCGGAAAGTTGCGCTTCGCTATTGATGACCTGCAGCTGCAGATTGGTGTTGTTCAGCCGGACTAGAGGCTGGCCGGCCGTGACCATCGCGCCTTCCTCGACCAACAGCTGCATCACCTGACCGCCATCGATCGCATCTAAATAGACGGTTTCGCGCGGCTGAACGTTGCCCGTAATCGGGATGTAGTCGTGAAAGGAGCCCGGCTGTACCGTGGAAATGACCAGCCGCTCCGTGTCCATGCTTAAGGTGCGTTGCAAGCCATAGCGGACGTAGCCGTAACCCACCGCGCTCACAAATAGGAGACCCGCTGCGATCGCGACCAGCCGGGGCTTGGTCAAAAACGGCTGCGACACCCGGCGATCCATGGCAGAAACCGACATCGCTTCGTCTGCATCGTCGGTTTGCCGCCATTGTTTCAGCCATTGTCCGTCCAGCAGGGCCATCATCCTTCTTGCCTTAGTGTGTTATGGTAGTAATACAGTACATCAATAATACATTGGCACGCAAGCCGCAAAAGGTTATTGTTGCGCCATGCCGAAAGCGGCCTGAGGTACGACGACCGCAGGCCGGGCAGGACAGCAGGTACTGATTGATTTTTAATGAAAAAAGCCACGCAACCGCAATGGCATGACGATTTGCCGATTTATCGGCAGCTCATGCAGGTGCTGGTCGGGCACATCCTGGACCGGACCTATGCGGAGGGGGAGATGCTGCCCTCAGTGCGGCAATTG
>WUUC01035486.1_pt1 | contig 17613 bp, 19 predicted proteins | sample 6278441 | NCBI WGS metagenome assembly WUUC01 (sample SAMN13675441, study PRJNA597444) | soil metagenome | isolation source: soil | place: USA: Washington | collected 2017-10 | reverse complement strand
CTGTTCCCTTGTTCACAAGGAGCATCCCTTTGGAAAAGGCTCTGCATCCCGATACGATCCTCGCGTACGGCATGAACGGGCATCCCTTGCCGCTTTTGCACGGCGCGCCGTTGCGGGTTATCACGCCGGGATGGATGGCCGAGTCCTGCACCAAATGGCTGACGGAGATTACGGTGCAGGCCGAGGAGTCGAAGGGGTACTACATGTAGACCGCTTACCGCGTCCCGACCAGTCCGGTTGAACTCGGCAGCCCCGTCATGGTGCCGGTCGAAGGGATGGTCGTCAAATCGCTCATCGCCGGTCCATCCGAAGGGGACACGGTGAAAGCCGGCCCTGTTTCGATTCACGGCGTGGCCTGGAGCAATGGGGCCAAGATTTCCACCGTTGAAGTGTCGACCGACGAGGGGAACAGTTGGGAGCCGGCTCGATTGGTGGGCGAGGACCATCCCTATGGCTGGAGGCAATGGCAGTACGGCTGGACGGCAAGAAACCCGGGTACGTTTGCGATTCTTTGCCGCGCGACAGACGCCCAAGGCATGACGCAAGCGGCGACCAGTCCTTGGAACCCCAGCGGTTTCTTGTGGAATGGATGGGATCGGGTCGTCGTCGCGGTGCGAAGCTAACGGGGCATTGAGGGAGAGGACTGTGCTGCGGACCGGACATGTCATCGGAGGCTGGATGATGCTGGCAATCCTTGGATTGGCGGTCATCGTCGCGGCTCAAGACGACGATGCGGCGAGGGTGGCTGCCCTCGCTCCTCGTGCGGAACGCGTGCTGGTCGCACGTTGTTCCGTGTGTCATAGCGAAAATTTGATCACTCAACAGCGGTTGCCGCGTCCACGATGGGAGGCCACGGTCGAGAAGATGAAACACTGGGGGGCGGAAATTTCTCAGGATGAAGCCGAACTGCTCGTGCGGTACTTATCAGCTCGGTATCACCCCGGCGCACCGGACCCATTGCCTCCGCTCGACCCTGAACTTCGGGTTGCCAACGAGGAGCCCATGCCCGACGGAAGAGTCGCCGGCGTCGGCACCCGTGGTGCCGGCGTATTTGCGCACAACTGTCAGGCCTGCCATGGAGCAGGGGCGGCGGGAGGCATGGGTCCAAAGCTCGCGAAGAATCCTATCCTCAAACAGGAAGATGCGTTTTGGGAAACCGTGTTGCATGGACGCGGTTCTATGCCGGCCTGGGGAACTGTGCTGAGCCATCAGGACATCGCCGACATTCATGCATGGCTGTTGACGAGGTAGAGCTACGGCGTGAGCCGCGTGATGAGTTTGGAAAGGAGTTCTCGATGAATCTCAGAAAAGCAGTCGTCATCGGAAGCGCACTGATCGCACTTGGAGGATTACTGTCGTTCCCCCGCCTCTTGCTCGGCAGCGATCATTCCCGAGCGAAGGAATTAATCCAGCAAGCCTGCGTCCAATGCCATCGTCTGGAGGGAAAGGCGGAATCGCGCTTTAACTTACGTGCGCCCGACCTCATTTGGGCCGGGAGCAAGTATCAGCGTTCGTGGCTGATCCGATGCCTCACGGGTCAAGAAGCCCCGCTCTATGCGAAAGGATATCGATGGGACCTGAACGAGGGTGCAGCGAAACATCCGTTCGTGACTGAAACGGAGGCGACGGCCATTGCCGACTACTTCGAAACACACAACAAGGATCCGCGGGTGACAGTCGGTGCGTTCGACCTATCGAAGGTGACCAAGTTTGAGGTGAACTTCGGCGGTATGGCTTATAAGGCGCATGCCTGCCTCGGCTGCCATACGATCGAGGAGAATGGCAAGACCATCGGCGGTCCGCAGAGCACCGCACTCCAGAATGCGGGGCAGCGTTATAACCCGGACTGGCTGTATCGCTTTGGACAGAATCCGCAGGACTTCATCATCCATACCGGCGAATTTCTCGCCGATGCGACCGACCCGCAATTGCGTGCAGTGATCGGGTTCCTTGCCGCGCAGGGCGTAAAAACCTTCAAGTACTACGAGCCCTGGACGAGTCAGGAGTTTGTCAACGCGAGCACCGATCGCGGGAAGGTCATCTACAAGGAATATTGCGCGCAGTGCCACGGATTCACCGGCAAGGGCGATGGACCCGCGGCCTCCGGGCTGGAGCCCAAGCCGGCTATTCATGCCAATATTCCCTTTGACAAATTGCCGATTGACTATCTCTACAATGTCGTCAATCACGGCGGCGCGGCCATGGGAAAGTCGCCTAGCATGCCCTATTGGAATTTGACGATCGGGCAGCAGGGCGTGGCCGATGTCATCGCGTACATGAAGGCGACTTTCAAGGGTGCGCCCGAGACGGCTGCTGCTCCGGGAGGCGGTCAAGGCGACGCCTGCGTGCAACCGCGCAAGACGGCAAAGGCGCCGGAAGGCTTCTTGGCGAAGACCAACCCGCTTCCTGTCTCCGCCGGCACGATTCAATCCGGGAAAACGCTGTTCCTCAAAACGGCGCAGCCGGTCGCATGTGCGATGTGTCATGGAGAGCGAGGCGACGGAAAAGGCTTCATGGGTGCCGGGCTGGTGCCGCCGCCGAGAAACTTCACGTGCGGCGCGATGATGAAGAACATTCCCGACGGGCAACTGTTTTGGATCATTAAGAATGGATCGCCCGGTACAGGCATGATGTCCTTCGCCGGCTTGGCGGACGAGCAAGTCTGGCAGTTAATCGCCTATATCCGGTCACTTGAAAAATAAGCATGAATGGGAAAGCGCTTGCGGTAATGATGGAGAGAACCATGCGCGATAAGCTTGTGTGTGTGCTGTTATGGTTCATCGGCGGAGGGGCGGTGTCGTTCTCCATGGCTGCGGAGCAAGACATGATGCAGTCGCGGGTCCCGCCCGACAAGCTGACGGAAGCCAAGGCTCTGGTGAGCCCGTTCCAGAATCCGCCTGAGATGTTCGCCAAAGGAAAATCGCTCTATGAGGGAAAGGGCACTTGCGTCAACTGTCACGGTCAGAGCGGAGCAGGTGACGGCCCCCTCTCGGCATCGTTGAACCCCGCCCCGAGAAATTTTCGGCACCATGGATTTTGGCGTCATCGCACGGAAGGGGAAATTTTCTGGGTGATCAAGTATGGATCGCCCGGTACGTCCATGATCGGCTTCGGCGGCGTGCTGACAGAGGAAGAGATCTGGGCGCTCATTCAGTACGAGCAAAGCTTTGCGGGCGAACATGGACCAAGGCGCGGAATGGGGCCTCACGGTGGGAGGGATCGGATGGGGCCCGGTGGCGCTGAATGTTGCGCCGATCAAGACTCGAAACCGTGAAACAGAGCCGTCACTGTTTCCTACGCGAGGGTAACAATGAAGGCGCTCCACTGCAACGAAGAAGCCATCATGCGAGAAGCCGGCCGACCTGATAAACCCGAAGAAACTTCGATTACAATCCGACAAGGAACGGGCGAGGATCATCCGCGAAGGTCATCTAGAGACCGGCATGTTTCCGGATACTAGAATGACGGATCAGGACCTGAAGGATACGTTGGCTTATCTTGCGGCTTGGAGGAAACAAGGTTATCAGAGCAAGAGGAGCCATCCATGAGGCACCTCGTTCTTACGTTGGCGTTCTCGGCGCTCTTAGCTAACTTCAACGATGTGACATGGTCAGCTGGTTCGGATTCCGAAAACCTTAAGACGACCGGCGCCTCCTCCACCGAATCCAAGCCGCAGACCGGGAACAGCATACAAGGTAAAGAATTGTACAATGCGAGTTGCGTCGTCTGTCACGGCGCTCTGGCGAAGGGTGGCGTCGGGCCTCGACTGGCGGGTAATCCTGTTCTGTCGAATGATCAGGCGTTCTGGAAGGTCGTCTACGAAGGGAGGCATGTCATGCCGCCCTTAAAGGATGCCATCACGGAGCAGCAAATGGCCGATATTCGGTCTTGGTTGAACACGTTACGGTGACTTGCGAGGCCGGACGCCGCTCGCTCCGGGATATTCAAAGTTTGAGCATGCTATTCCGTTGAGCCCTCATTAAGTCGCCTCCTGTCAAGCCGAATTCTCGCATCCGCAATCTTACAACCTCGCCCTGGCGGGAGAACGAGGATCGGATTCAGATCGAGTTCGCTGATCTCGGGAATTTCTTCGACGAGGCGGGAAAGACGCAACAACACCGCTTCGATCGCCTCCACGTCCGCTTCCGGATGGCCGCGGTAGCCTTGCAGCAATCGATAACCTCTGATCTCGCGCACCATCTCCGTTGCGTCACGGTCGGTCAACGGAGTAATTCGAAATCGCACATCCCCCAGAATTTCCACATGAATGCCTCCCAGCCCGAACGCGATGAGAGGGCCGAAGAGCGGGTCGTTGGTGACGCCGGCCATCACCTCGGCGGTTCCCGACAGCATTGGCTGAACGAGCACGCCGTCCATCGCCTCCAGCTTGTGTTGTTGCGCGAGCCTAGCCTGAATCAACTCGAATGAGCTTCTCACGGCTTGCTCATCGCCCACGTTCAGATGCACACCTCCGATCTCGGTCTTGTGCAGGATCTGGCGTGATGCGAGCTTGACGGCAACTGGAAAGCCCAGTTCAGAGGCTAATGCCGCTGCCTTGTCCGCGGTTTTCGCGACTCCTCCGCCGACAATTGGAATTTTCGCGGATGCGAGCAGAGCCCTGGCGTCCTCGACGGTCAGCCATCCCGGCCCTTGTCGAGACAGGGCGTTGGCGCAGATGGCTCGAGCGGTACTGAAATCCATGTCGTCGAAAGCCGGAATCACGCCGAGCGGTTCGGTGCGCCATTGTTCATAGCGGCAGGCTTTGCTGAGCACGACCGCCGGATGTTCGGGTAATGGAAATGTGGGAATCGTTTCCCATGCGGTCCGAAAGGTACGTTCAAGATCACCTTCCGCCATCCAACAGATGTAAATGGGAATGTTTCTGCTGCCGCCGGTTTCTCTGGCGCGGGATATCCCGCGTAAAATTCCATTCGCAATTCCCTCGGCATCGCCGACTGCGAGGGAAATGTAGAGGACGATCAGCGCATCGACTTCCTTCGAAGCACTCACGATAGATATCGCTTTTGCGTAGTGATCCGGAGTGGCGGATGCGATCAGATCAACCGGGTTCTTCACCGAGGCCGCTGGAGGCAAGATCGTTGAAAGGGCCTTGGCCGTCGCCTTGGACAGTTCAGGCACGGATAACGCGCCCGCTTCGCAGGCGTCGGTGCAGAGGATCGCAGGGCCGCCGGCATTCGTGATAATCCCGACACGGTTTCCTCCGGGCAAGGGTTGATCCACAAGCCCTCGGGCCAATCCGAAGAATTCCTCCAGACTGTCTGCGCGGATAACGCCTGATTGCTGGAAGAGTGTTTCCACCGCGACCTCACTCGACGCAAGCGCGGCGGTGTGCGAACTGGCTGCCCGCCGTCCCGCAAGGGTACGACCTGATTTGATCGCTACGATCGGTTTGCGGCGAGCAACGCGCCGCGCAATTCTCGCGAAGCGTCGCGGGTTGCCGAAAGATTCCAGGTACAGGAGAATGAGGCTGGTGGAAGGATCGTCTTCCCAATATTGCAGCAGATCGTTCGTGGAGACGTCGGCACTATTCCCCAGGCTCACGAAGGAGGAGACTCCCAGCTGAAGCCGCCGGGCAGCGGCGAGGATCGCGATGCCCAGGGCGCCGCTTTGCGAGGCCATGGACCTGTTGCCCGCGAGCGGACAGGCTGACATGAACGTGGCATTGAGGCGGATGGCCGGATCGGTATTCAGCAGCCCGAAGCAATTCGGGCCCATCATGCGCATACCCTGTTGCCGGACCGCGTCCACAAGTTGATTCTGGGCTTGCCTCCCTTCCGGCCCGCTTTCTGCGAAACCTGAGGAGATGACAATGACCGAGTTGATGCCCTTGCGAGCACAATCATTGACGACCGGCAGGACCGTCGCTTGCGGCACCACAATGACTGCCAGATCGACAATGTTCGGGATTGTCGCGACCGAGGGGAAGGCGGTCAGGCCGGCGATCGTGGCAGCTTTGGGGTTTACCGGATAGATGGCGCCGCGAAATTGGTTAGCTGCAAGCGCTTCGACAATCCGGTACCCGATAGTTGCCGGATCTCGGGAAGCGCCGATGACGGCGACGGAGCGGGGATGGAAGAAGCGGTGAAGCGAGGCGGTCGTGGCGATGCGCTCGCGGAGTTCCAAGCGGTTCGTTACACTCTCGGTTTGACATAAACAGAGCTCCACTTCCATCTCGCTGCCTTCATAGATTTCACGCACCGGATAACCTGATTCCCGGAAGACTTCCCGCATGGCGAGATTGTCGCCGTGTGTCACCGCCCACAATTTCGTGAACCCTTGATGGATGGCCAGCATGGCCAACCGCTCGAGCAGGATCGTTCCCAAGCCTTTCCCGTGAAACGCGTCATCAACGGCCATGGCCACTTCGGCATCGTCGAGAGTGCGCGCCCAGTAGGAACCGACGGCGAGGATACGCGGCTGCCCAGCGATTGACCTGGTGGCGATGATAGTGAATTGCTTCGACGGGTTTAAGGAATCACAGAGCGAAACGATGATGTCGAGAGCAGGCGCGGTTTCGGAAAAAAAACGGTGACGTCTGGATGCCGGCGACAATCGGCCGATAAACGCCTCCATTATAGCCCGGTCCTCCGCTCGCGTAGGGCGGAGCGATGCAGTCGTACCGTCGCGTAGGATGACCTGTCCCGATTCCTGGCTCTCGGCTGACAGAGGCGGCTGATAAACAGGATGGACTTGCATCATGAGCGGTCACGCATCCTAGGAGAACGTTATCGTTTGGCTTATTCGTCTGGTGCGTGTCGTCTTCCTCCTTGAGCCGCGTCTTCTTCGTGCGATCAAAGTGAATAGAGATAGGCCGAAACGACGAAGGATCCCTTATGCCGCGGTGAATTGACTGGCCACAATCCCTAACTCATCTCGTCAAACTTGGCCACGCTTCTAATGTACGAGAGCACGTCGAGCATCTGCTCATCCGAAAGCTTGCCCCGAAAGCTGTGCATTGGAGTAAACAACGCGCCATTGCTGATGGTCACGAGCAGCTCCCAGTCGGTCTTTGAGCGGGAGGTTTGCGATTGGAGGTTGGTAGGACGGACGATGAGGTCTTGGCTGTCCGGGCCCTTTCCGTCCAATTTGCTCCCATGACAACGGAGGCAATGTTGCTCGTAGACGGTTTGTCCGGCCTTGGGATTCCCGCGCATGGTCTGCGCTGACACCACCGATGTTGCCGCAAGCGTGAGTATGACCGTGCTGAGGACAAGAGGCTTCATGTTAGGTTCCTTTCTTCGTATATCTCAGGTCGGTGCAGGATATGTGCCTGTAGCTCCACGTTCAACCGGCGTCTACGGGTCCGTGAGAGTAGCGTTTTGCGGCAGTCTGGAAGTTAGTTGTGGGGAGGGAGGCGCCACATCCGTCAATCTGGTCCATTCAAAGGACTCAGTGGATTATGCCGAATGATACTAGTGGCATCGCCATTGCTTCTTTCGGTCGTCATGACGTGTACCAGTGTATGCGGAGTCGCCGTTATGCTCGTCGGAATGATGCTTGCCGGCCAGTGCCACGATCCTACTCCTTCGGCCGCTGCAGTCGAGTTTGCGCCGGGAGCGGCTGCAAAATCTGATCAGCAGGTGCTGAAGGAACTTGTGGCGGCATTCGATCGGGCTGAAGTCGCCGTGCAGCAGGCGGACCTCGAAGCGCTCATGTTGTTTTACGAGAACGATTACAATTACCACGGTCTCAAGCGACCTGACGTACGGCGGGTGTGGACCGAAGTCTTCAGCCATTATGGACACATCACGTCCAGACACCTGTTCAGCGAGCTCAGAATAGTCCAGGACGGAACAGGGAAGAAGGCCTATGTCACTTGCACGGGCGGACTGTACGGAAGAGACAAAACCTCGGGAAGATTCATCACGATTGATAGCTGGGTGAGTGAAGTGCATTCCCTCGTCAAGGAAAAGAACGGGTGGAGATTTCGAGGAAACGTCCCCGGCTCTCCTTCTCCCCCTCCAACCAGTGCGCCGCATCACCCGCTGTTTTAGAGCGGACTTTTCCCTACCATCTGCCAACCATCCGGAGGCGTGTACGCTCCTGATCTGTCTGAACAGGCAGTTGAAACTGCCCAACCCTTGCTGCTAGCGTTGCCGAAGGAGTTGGTGGCTTTAAAGCAAATAGTAGAGTGAGTGGATGACTGACTCTCCTGCGCAGGATCCTGATAATCGAGAGAGCGGCGGCCGGCATGAAGAAGGTCGCCGGAGCTTTTTCGTTTGGACGATGAGAGCGGCCATGGCTCTGATCAGCTTGGGGCTCGTGATTCCGCTCGCCGGTTATGTGATCTCCCCCGCTTTGAAGCGGAGAGAGCGGCCATGGATCGACGTTGGGGCGGTTGATGACTTGCCTGAAGGACGACCAAAACAGTTGGAGTACGTCACGACGGGGCGGGACGGGTATATGGAGACAAGGATCCTCAAAGCCGTTTGGGCTGTCAAAAGCGGGAACGGAGAAATTACCGTCTATTCGCCGCTGTGTACGCATCTTGGATGCGGCTACACCTGGAACGGCGCGGCAGGCCGCTTTGAGTGTCCATGCCATCTCAGTCGGTTCAACGTGGAGGGAGAGGTCATCGGCGGTCCAGCCCCGCGGCCATTGGATCGCCTTCCGCTGAAAACTGAGAACGGGCGGCTGTTGATCATGTACAAGGAGTTCAAGGCAGGACTACCGCGACCGGTCGAACTGTAGCCTCCAACGATCTGTTCGTATTCTTCTGTCAATATTTCAAGGATCAGAACATGGCCTCAAGGTTGTACAAGTGGCTCGACAGCCGTTTACGGCTTCAACCAATTGAGCGCACTCTCCTCGACGAACCCATTCCGGGTGGGGCGAGTTGGATCTATGTATTCGGTTCTGCCACCCTGTTCTTGTTTCTCCTTCAAGCCCTAACAGGCATGTTCCTAGCGATGTATTACGCGCCGACTCCCGATCATGCCTACGATAGCGTGCAGTTTATCGAACAGGAAGTGACGTTCGGGAGCTTCATTCGCGGCCTCCACCACTGGGGGGCCTCGGCCATGGTCATCGCGATCGGCCTACATATGCTCCAGACATTCTTGTATGGTGCCTACAAGCCGCCACGCGAGTTAATGTGGATGGTAGGGGTGCTGCTGTTTCTCCTTGTGATGACCTTCGCCTTCACCGGATATCTGCTGCCCTGGGATCAGACTGCCTATTGGGCGACGCAGATCGGAATCAATATGGTTGGGACGGTTCCGCTCGTGGGCGAGTTTCTCATGCGGGTGCTTCGTGGCGGCGATCAATTGGGTGCGCTGACCTTGTCCCGTTTTTTTGCAGGGCATATCCTGTTTCTTCCGGCGGTGGTGATCCTCCTTGTCGTGGCCCACTTGTTCATTCTGCGTCGGGTTGGTCCAGCCGGTCCGTGGACCGATCAGCGGGCGTCTCTGCGGCACGAACCGTTTTATCCACGCCAAGTGTACATGGATGCGGTGGTCATGCTGGCGGTGTTTCTCATCGTTGCCGCCATGGCGGTTTTTGTCCCGCTTCCTTTGACCGACAAGGCAGATCCCTCCGACACGAGCTTCGTCCCGGTGCCCGAATGGTATTTTCTCTTCTATTATGAATTGCTGAAGTACGTTCACGGGCCGCTCGAGCCATTGGCCACCTGGGTGTTGCCGGTCTCCGTCGTCCTGATCATGCTGCTGTGGCCTTTTATCGATCGCAATCCCTCCCGGCACCCGGTCAAGCGGCCAGTCGCGTTGAGCGCGGGCGCTCTGTTCCTCGCTGTTGTATTTGTGCTGCTCGGTCTGTCGGTCAAGAGCCTGTATGCCGTGTCGCGGCTCGATCCCGCCGTTGCGCGTGGCAAAGCGCTCTACGGCCAATTGGGATGCGCCGGCTGCCATCGTATTCACGGAGAAGGCGCCGCCGTAGGTCCGGATCTCTCCTTCGTCGGCAGCACGAGGCCGGAACGTGAATGGCACCTCAAGCACTTCCGCGACCCTGCAGCGGTGTCGCCCGGTTCTTTTATGCCGAAATTCCCTCTGAACGACGCCCAACTCAATGACCTGACCAGTTTCATGCTCAGTTTGAAGAAAAGCGGCTGATTCTTGGTTCCGATGCGCGCCATCGTTGGCATGCGGCGTAGGCGAAGCGTCGAACATCTTGCACTCCGAGACCGAATGCATAGCGGTTGTCTGCCATTTCGAGCGTAGTGATCCGTCTTGCGTAATCCTTTTGGCAGATGTGTTCGTCGTTGGCAAACATGGTCAATTCCCGATCGAAGAGCTGCTCCTCGCTCTAACCGTTGGTTTTCTGGCATAGCCTCGAGGGCTTGGGAATTCGAGCGCTAGGTGTGTTGAGATTTGGCACCGAGAGGGATGGTTAGCCGCGATGCCTAATCTTCTCTGCTGCGCAGGGTGGCGGCCGGCTAAGGCCAGGCGGTAACGTCGTCAGTTCGTCCAGACAGGCACCGTCAACTTGCTCCTGCATCAGCCCGAGGGCCCCGGCCAGCTTCGCGCCACGCAAGTCGGCCAGACGAAGATTCGCGCCATCCATGTGTGCACCAGTGAAATCCGCGCCTGGGCAGGAGGTTTCCTGAAGGTTTGCATCCTGCAGGTTGGCATGGGCGAGGCTCGTACTGCTCAAATTCGCTCGCCTTAAGTTTGCGGCAACAAAATTTCCTGACTCAAGCTTGGCTTCGTTGAACTGTGCCCTCTCCAAGGCCACTTTCGGAGCGTACGCCTCGCTCAGGTCCGCTTTGGTAAAGATGGCGCCGCTGCCTCTCGCGCCCACCAAGACCGCCTGGCGAAGACTGGCATTGCGAAAATCGGCCTGGTCGAGCACGACATGGGATAAAATCGCCATTCGCAGATTCGCCGACTGAAGATTGGCCTTCACCAGACGGGCGCCTTCGAAGTTCACTCCCTCAAGATCGGCACCCTGTAATCCCGTCGCGTGAAGAGACGCGAACCGAAGGTCAGCCCCTCGGAGCGTGGCGTCGCGCAGGCTGGCATCCGTCAAGTCGGCTTCATGGAGAAAAGCGCCTTCCAAATTCGCCTCGACCAGGCGAGCGCCGGACAGTTGCGCATGGTCGAGAAGGGCGCCCTGCAAATTCGTTTTATCGAGAATGGCCTTCGTCATGTTTGTGCGGCGGAGATCGCCTTCCAGCAGGTCAGCTTCGGACAAAATGGCGCGGTGGAGGTTAGCGCCATAAAAGAATGCTTCGATGAGGTTCGCGTTGCTGAAATCAGCCGATGTCAAATCTGCGCCTTCGAAATGGGCTCGTTCGAAGGTGGACTCATGCAATTGCGCCCCGACCAATACCGCGTTGAATAGCGCGGTCTCATCCCCTATGACTCGAAAGAGATTCGCGTGGGAGAGCTGAGCCTTTCGGGCGTCGGCCCCTGAAAGGTTGCTGTCCTTCAGACTGGCTCTCGTGAAATCTGCTCCTGCCAGGCTGGCCTGAATTAAGAGGCTCTGGTTGAGATTGGCGTGCCGTAAGACGGCGTCTTCCAGGTTGACGCGCTCCAAGTTTGCGCCGTTGAGCGCGGCGTGATGAAGGTCCGATTGGCAGAGATTTGCGCGCTGACCTCCCTCATACCATTGCATCAGCCATCGGGAGTGCGATTGCAGGATGGTGCGCAGGCCGTTCCCGGTAACCGCCTTCTTTTTATGGGCGCTGGTGCATCCGGATGCATCCGGCACCTTAGCGGCCCACGTGTCTGTTAAGGTTGCGCAGACGAGGATGCCGGCGAACCCTAGCCTGACTGCGGCGAGGCCGAGAACCCGGTATACACACGTCATATGACCTTTGACCTTTCCTTGTTGGAGCAGGCTCATCATGCGGAACAGCCTTTCATCGATAGACGCGCCGAGAGTCAACGAACCGGCTGCGACAGGAAACGGACATACGTCAAGAGGTCACACATTTCCTCGTCCCTGAGCTGGCCTCGCCAGGCATGCATCGAACTGAATACGACACCGTGTTCATGCTCCTTACCAGATCTTCCTCAGATTTCAGGAACGATCTGAATTGTTGGAAGTCCGCCGGTGCGACTCAATGATGCCGCCGCCCAGCCCGCTCGCCTCTTCCGCTCGGATGCAGTCCTCCCGCTCGAGATGTCAGGAGTGTACTCCTGGGCTGGGAGCATGGCTGGCACTGCGAGAAAGGCGATCATCAAATAGCCTAATCGAGCGAAATGGCCATGGTCGTGTCTCAGCTCTTCTTAGTGGTATGGGCGATGAAAGAGGTGTATAGCTGTTTCATCTTGGTGCTGCTGTTGCATGCCGGACAGCTGACGATGCCTGTTCCATGCTCCTTCAATGTGGTATCGCGAGCGACTCTTCGATGCATTTGTAGTCGTCATCCGCATGCTGGGACACAGCAAAGGACGTGCCAATCGATCGAGACAGTAAAGCAATAGGTCTTTATCGAGATCGCGTCCTTTACCAGCTCTTGTGATCTGGCGCATTTTTCCTCAGTTTCCCTCACGCCGTTGAAGCCCAACGGGGCACACCCGAGCGGCCAGGGAATGAACTGAGGCTGAAATATGACTTCCGTAATCGTCTCGTGATGCCGGCGCTACGAAAACAATCGCTTGAGCGGTACCTTCAAGACCGGTTCGGCTCGCGGACAACGCTTGTGTCCTACGGGCCGATTGGCAAAGAAAGTTCCAAGGGCGCTTACAAGCACTACGGTTACGGATCGCCGGTGAAAGTTACGTTTCGTGTCGGCCGGGCGCTCGAGTCCGCTGTCGTTGAAACTATGAGTCCCGGTCCATTTGGCCATGAGCACATGGCGGACCGGGCTCAGGCAATGCTGTGGGATTACCACTCCTATAACCGCTTGCCGCGTCATGTGCGAGCCCTCGATGTCGGCGCCTTCACGCGATCGGGCGCGTTATTCTCTGTGTCTCGTGCCCACGAGTTTTTCGTCCTCACGCGTTGGATGGACGGAATTGGATATCAGGCCGATCTTCAACGATTGGGGGCCGGCCACCGTCTGCGCCCGCTGGATCGCCGCCGAACGATCGCGCTCGGGCGGTATCTCGCTGCCATTCACCGGCGAAAACGCCGCGATCCTGATCTCTATCGCCGACGCCTCCGCGAATTGATCGGTCATGGCGAATGCATTATGGGCTTAACGGACAGCTACCCATCACGCTACAAGTTCATGACGGAAGATCGGCTCTGCCGCATCGAAGAATCGTGTAACCGATGGCGTTGGCGGTTACGTGAAGCGGCGCATAGACTATCGCGGGTCCATGGCGACTTCCATCCGTGGAACGTGCTATTCCGGAAGGGAACGGACTTCTCCGTGCTGGACCGGTCGAGAGGGGAGTGGGGAGACCCGGCTGACGACGTGACGTCCATGTCGATGAACTATTTATTCTTTTCACTGTGCCGATGGGGGCGTTTGCGCGGTCCCTTCGAAGAACTCTTCCGATTATTTTGGGATACATACGAGGAAGCAAGTGGAAACGATGAGGCCGCGGCCGCTGCGGCGCCGTTTTTCGCATTCCGGGGATTGGTGCTTGCCAGTCCGGTGTGGTACCCCACGCTGCCGATTCATGTGCGCCGCGCGCTTTTTCAGTTCATCGAGGAGGTCCTCGCGGAGCCGAGGTTTGATCCAGCGAAGGTGAATGAGTATTGCGGACTATGATTGCGATTCACAGCCGAGGCTCGGCTTCAGGCGGCTCTATGAATCCAACAGCAGGTTTTGCTATCTGGGTCACCGGCCTGCCCGCCTCGGGTAAAAGCACAATCTGCTCTGCCTTACGACCCAGCCTTGAAGCGCACGGATTGATGGTGGAGGTGTTGGAATCGGATGCGGTTCGACGTGTATTGACGCCTTCCGCTACCTACTCGCGCGACGAGCGTGATCTCTTCTATCGCGCGCTTGCGTTTATTGGACAACGGCTCGCCGCCTACGGCGTGGCAGTCGTGTTCGACGCAACGGCCAATCGCCGTCCGTATCGTGATTTTGCGCGCAGCTTGATTCCGCGTTTCGCCGAAATCTCGATCGACTGCCCATTGCAGATCTGTATGCAGAGGGATCGCAAAGGCACATATCGGAAAGGCCAACAAGGTGAGAGCAGCACCGTCCCTGGGCTCCACGAGCCCTATGAGCCGGCCTTGAACCCCGAGATGAGAATCGATTCCACCACGACGTCCACAGACGATGCGGTTCGACTCATTCTACGTCTGATCGAGATCCGCTTCCTTTCGCTTTCCTTGACTTGAACCCGCCGTGACAAAGAATCAGTGGAACACCAGCACCGGAACGGAGGTCTGATGTAGAACGGCATGGGAAACACTGCCGAGGAAAAACCGGGTTACCCCTTGCCTCCCCCGTGAACCCATGAGGATCAAATCGGCGTTTTGGGTCTTGACTTCGTTCAGAATGGATTCCGCCGGTGTTGTTCCACGCAGCGCTTGGCAGTGAGCAGAGTAACCAAGTGACTGAAGTCGAGCGGCTGTCTGTTCTAGGAAGAGGCCGGCGTCTTTCAATTCTCGCTCTTCGAGCCTTTGCGCGGCCGCCGCTGCCAAGGGCCACGGCGGGAGGCGTACTGGCACCACGGTAACCAGAATCAAGTTTACGGGTTCGCGGAACGGCTTTGACCGCAGGAATTCAATGGCGACCTCCGCGTCAAATGAACCTTGGAGCGGCAGCAGTATCAGTCGCGGTGCTTTGACCGGTCCAGGCACAATCAATTTCGCGCATGGAGCCAAGGTGAGCACCTGGTGTGAGACACTACCAAGAAGTCGTTCCCTGATCGGTCCGATTCCTCTGGCGCCCATCACGATCAGGTCGATCCTTTCCTCTTCAGACGTGGCAACGATGACTTCCGCCGGCGAACCGATCGTCAGACGTTTGAGGATCGGGCCATGTTCCGGAGCAAGAAGCGACACGGCTCTATCGAGCAGCCGTTCTCCATTCTCACGCATATTGCGTTCGACTTCCCGATACAACTCCTCGGTGACCTCCGGGACCATCATTGGATACGCCGGCCTTGGTACGTCGAGTGCGTGGAGCAAGATCAACTGATCCGCAGGAGAAAAATATTTCAAAGCCCGGAGCGCTTCATTGGCATTCTCCGATCCGTCAACTGCGAGTAACGTGTTCATCCCTGATCCTCTTACGCGTCCGGTCTCTCGAGGCTACCATCGCCATTTGCTCTCATGAAACATATTTGTGAGAGGAGATACACGGCCCACCTTTAGATGTCTTGCACCACGGTTTGGAACATGTTCGCTGGGGCCAGCAGGTCCGGAATCCGAGCGCGGGATAATGAATGGCGCCTACCCGCTTGGCGGGTTCGGTTTCTTCTCCAGGGTCACCGCAAAGTCAACGGCATTCCGCAGGGCAGAAGAACACGAGATAGGACTACGAAGATCCGGGCGCCAGAGCTCCCAACCAAGCGATCGTGCTTTGGCCGTCAAGCGTAAACATGCAGTTGAGCAATTCCAATACCTTCAGGATTCTAGCGCTGCCCAATTAGCTAAGGCCTCGAAACGGCGTCCAAATTTCAAAATCACTCGGTAGTGAATAGGTGTCCCGTTCTGCTACAGCCGTCAGACCGAAGGTGTAGCAGGGCTCCCCCGCTTCATTACACTAATAAATGAGAAATTCTCTCAAGCACGCCGTGGATAGGAGCGCAATAGTGCCTTATTGATGGCATTGTCCTTGCTGCATTTGTCGTTGCTGCAATAGATGTGAGTCTGTTTAGTTGAAAGAGGAGATGCCCTCCGCGTTGTTCAAGAAGATTCTCGTCCCCGTGGACTTCTCAGCTTGCTCTGAAGAGGCGTACCGCTTTTCTCTACAGCTGGCGCATGCGTTCGATTCGGAAGTCACGCTATTGCACGTTATCGATACTGGTACCATTGCCGCGTTCAATCGCCTTGGATTGTTGGCAGTTCCTTCCGATGCCCCCGCGCAACGAAAGCGATTACGGCATCAGGCCAGGTTAAAGAGCCGGCAGTTTTTAGAGTCGTCACCCTTAAACGGCGTGGCGGTCAAGCGGGTCGTTTTAGAAGGAACCCCATACGTGGAAATTGCCAAATTGGTGCGCCAAGAGGGAATTCACCTTATTGTCATCGGGAGTTACGGAGGACGTTCAGAAAGTACGGACAAGATTTTCTTTGGAACGACGGCTGAAAAGGTGGTTCGCACGGCTGGTTGCGCTGTCTTGACGGTCCCACTTCAGGCCAAAAGAATGCGCAAGGACATCGTGTTATGAGGAAGGACAGGACCTGTCGTCTGGCCCCTTCTGTTTGGATATGCAGGCTCGGTTCACTCTGCAACCAGAGCGGCGCATAAACATCTCAACGTCAAAGCGGTAACGTCGACCCTGCCGGGGTCGTTATCCCGAAACCCCCGATTGTTATGACACGCATCACACGAGTGCTGTTAGCGACTGATTTCTCAGACTGGGCGCGCCAAGCTGCGGAGTATGCCTGCGCCTTGGCTGCTGCCTGGGAGGTCCCCCTGACCATTATGACGGTGCTCGAGTTCCCCAGAGGCATGAATCCGGAATATGCGGTTAATAAACAGTACCTCACCGATCGCATGTACGATGCCTCGGCGCAACTGGCCGAACTTGACATGCGGGCTAGATCACGCGGGATTGTGACGAGCACCAGGATTGCCAGGGGCATTCCCTATGAGGAAGTGATTGCCGCAGCTCGGTCCGAGAAGGCTGACCTGCTCGTTGTCGGCACAAGAGGAAAATCAGGCTTAACCCATGTGTTGTTAGGCAGCACTGCGGAGCGGGTGATACGCACTGGGCCGTGCCCTGTGCTGGCAGTGCATACGCTCAATGACCATGTAGCAAAGGAAGGCGGAAGTAACCTCAATCGCATTCTCGTCCCTACTGACATGTCCGATTGCTCATTGGATGCGTTGGAATATGCTGCCGTCGTTGCAAAGCAGTCGAAAGCGTCCATAGAACTGCTCCATGTGTTAGAGCCGGTCTACTACGGGATTGATTTCACGTTCGTGCATGACGATGAACGTGAGCGTAAAAGAAAGTGGATGGCCGAGCGCATAGAACATGTGTCGGCCGACCTATCACGAGCCGGAGTTTTGGCGAAGGCGCGTGTCCGTGGAGGAGTGCCGCCCGATGCAATCCTCGAATACGCGCAGACGTCTGGAAGCGATTTAATTATTATGGGCACTCATGGCCGGCGAGGGCTTTCACATCTTTTGGCAGGAAGCGTGACGGAAGCGGTTTTGAGACAAGGAACGTGTCCTGTGTTGGCCGTACGCGAACTGCCGTTTGGCACTGCCTATCAGCGTGCGATTACGGCTGTCAGATAACACTGTGTTGGAGGTGATGTTATGAATATTGCCATTAAGCGACCGCGAAAGCCGAAAAAGGCGTCTTCGCCATCCCGCCCTGAATCAAACCTGGTGAGCGGTGTTCAACAGGGCCAGTCCAATGAGATCGCACGCAAAGCCTACCAACTGTGGGAACAACGAGGTAGGCAGGATGGTTCTGCGCTTCGCGACTGGCTCGATGCAGAAGCCATCGTGATGGAACAGGGCCATGAAGATCGAAAGTAAAAAGACGAGTGGGTTCTCCGTCCCTAGACCACCGGCGCTTGAAGCGGTGCTGGCTCGGCTCACTC
>WUUC01090654.1_pt1 | contig 17617 bp, 7 predicted proteins | sample 6278441 | NCBI WGS metagenome assembly WUUC01 (sample SAMN13675441, study PRJNA597444) | soil metagenome | isolation source: soil | place: USA: Washington | collected 2017-10 | reverse complement strand
AGCCTGCCCGCAGCAGCTGCGCCAGCTTGCGGGCATCAGCCTTATCCGACTTGCTACCCTCCAGTAGCAGGGTAGTGTTGCGGGAAGTAGTTTGAGCCGAGAAGGGGCTGTTGGTAGGTTCGATCAGGCGGCGACACCGAACAGTCCATCGACGAACTTTGCCTGCCCTATAGCATCTCTACCGTCTAATCTCTTAACCTGTCCCTTCTTCAGCATGTGTAACGCTTCAACCCCTTCGAGCGTCCGCTCGGCGGTGTGGAAGGAGCGGAAGCACTGCATCACCCTCCACCTCCTCCTGACCGCGCGGTGGTCTTGCTCGATGACGTTGTTGAGGTACTTCACCCGCCGCAGCTTACAATCCGCGGGTAAGATCTTCTCTTTCACAGAAGTGGCGTATGCCTCCGGATAGGAGGCGTGCTTATCCGTGCCGATGGTAAACGGCAACCTCCGGTGGTCGGCCCTCATCAGCTTCTTGAAGAAGCGTTTCGCCGCGGAAACGTCGCGTTTCGCCGAAAGCATGAACTCAATTGTCTGGCCGGCCGAATCCACCGCACGATACAGGTATTTCCACTCCGTGCCGACCTTCACGTAGGTCTCATCGAGGCGGTAAGAGGCGCCGCTCATCTTCAGGTAGGGACGCATTCGCCGGTTAATCTCCGGCGCGTAACGCTGGACCCACCTGAAGATGGTGACGTGGTCGACAGTGAGCCCGCGCTCGCGCATCATCTCCTCGACATCCCTGTAGCTAAGAGCGTAGCGGCAGTACCAGCGGACGCAGAGGAGGATGACGTCGGGCGCATAATGGCGCCACTTGAAGGGGGAGGAGTTACGTCTCATGAATCAACAGTCATCAGGCGTAGGATGGTCGAGAAGAACGGATTATATCCCAGTAGCGGTTTTTGAAACACAACCAAGCACAGGGACCCGAAGACCGTCATGCGCTAGGACCACGGGCGGGAGAACCTCGACCAGAATGCCGTCAACTTCCTGGGGTACAATGAATAAGACTGGTCCGCGAGTAGGCTTTATTGGCATGAACGGTCTTATAAGGGACAAAACCAAATCGGGCATAGTATAGGGCTAAAGGCGGACTGGTTGGTGGGCGGCGGCGAGGCGAAAGCGGCCGCACCTCCGACTGGTCGCGTCGGTATTTCGCGCAAGTTTTTGAAACAATCGTGTGAACATCTTGACAAGAATCAAAACTTCGGTTAGTCTGCGCGGGCGTCGAGCATATCCATCGCAAGAATCCTCTCTTGCGGCCTCCATAGTCGTTTAGCCTAACGGGAATTTCGCTGACCTCGCTCCCTCGCGCTGCCTCGGCTCATCTCCTCAAAGCACCCCAACTGCTTTCCAGGCTCGCGGCCCGCTGAAGCGTCGGTAATAATTTCCTCTCCGCACCCCGACAACTCACACGGAAGTCACCGCCCCTCTCCCTGAGGGCGAAAACATCCGACGGCGCTTAACCCAGCCCTTAGGCGCGACGGGGCATCACGTCCCCGGAGCCCGCGCCTTCTCGCGTGAAGCGCAGGGTAGACCCCTACCCGGTAAGGAGCCGTTCCTCCATGAAGCGTCCCGCCATGCCCAGATCAAGTCTCCCGTTCCTCGTGAAGGTCGTTTGCGCCAGTCTCTCCCTCGCGTCCGCGCTGGTCCTGGCCGCGCCGCCACAGGCGCAGCCGCCGCAGAGGCGCACCCTCGAAAGCGACCGGAGGAATCCGCGCCGGGCGCCGGAAAAGACGACGACGGCGAAGTCGCCGCAGACGCGTGCCGGCGGCGAGCAGACTTCGGATTTCGCGAGCGCCCCGCAGGAACCGGCCGATGGGCCGACGGCCGACGCCGGCCCGCGGCCGCAGGGCTGCGATCCCGAAACGGTTCTGCTCCGAGACCACATCCAGATCATCTTCGTCCACGTCTTCAACTACCCCGAGAACAGCGCCATCCCCGTCACCGTGACGCAGACCAACGCGGGCATCATGGGCTTCGCCATGACCGACGCCGGCCCCTTCACGCCGACTCTGAACATCATCATCAACACGGACGGCAACGGGAACGGCGTCAGCGCCCCGGTCTTCACGCAGGGTCAGAATGTCGGGTTCACGGTGGTCTACGGCGACACGCCGTTTGGATCGACCACCACGCTTGACTACAACGTCCTGCCGCAGTGCAACTGCCCGCCGATCCCGGTCGTGCCGTAGCGTGAGTCTTACGGGGCGTCGGCCGGGCGTGAGAAGCCGCCGGCCGTCCCCGCCAGCGCGCACGTCCGAACAGGCGACCGCCCATTCAGAACACCTCATACCCCTCCGGAGAAATCGAAATGTCCTGCCACGGCGCGAAGAGAGAGAACGTCAAGCGGTCGGTGAGTCTCGTGCTGCTGCTCGCGATGTGGGCGAATTGCTTGTGCCTCGTCGGCCGCGCCCGTGAGCTGCCCGTCCCGCCCGCGGGCGCGGCTCCGAGGGTCGCCGCGGGTTCGACGGCCGCGCCTCCGGCAGCTGAAGGCGACACCGTGCCGCCCGCTGGCCCGGCCGACGCGCCGCCGGGCGAGAATCCGCACGCCGGTCGAGTCCGCGTGCAGGAAGGGTACGGCAAGCTGCCCCTCCGCTTCGAGGTCAATCAGGGGCAGACCGACCCGCAGGTGCGGTTCCTCGCGCGCGGCGGCGGCTATAACCTTTTCCTCACGCCGACCGAATCGGTGCTGGTGCTGACCAAGACGTCGGGCGCAGCAGGTAATCGGGACAAGAGGGCTGGCGCCGTCGTCAGGACGAGGCTCGTCGGCGCGAACGAGCGGCCGGACATCAATGGCCTCGACGAGCTGTCGGGGAAAAGCAACTACTTCGTCGGTGACGACCCCGGGAAGTGGCGCGCCGGGGTGGCGAACTACGGGAGGGTGAGGTACGAAAAGGTCTACCCCGGAATTGACCTCGTCTACTACGGCAACCAGGGCCGGCTGGAGCACGACTTCGTCGTCGCCCCCGGCGCGGACCCGCGCGCCATCACGCAAAGCTTTGAGGGCGTGCGGCGGCTCAGGGTTGATCGGAACGGCGACCTCGTGCTCTCGGTCGCGGGCGGCGAGTTGCGGCAGTCGAAGCCGGTCGCGTACCAGGAGGTCGAAGGGCAGCGGCGGGAGGTCACCAGCCGCTACCGCGTCTCGGGCCGCGGCCGCGTGAGTTTCGAGGTCGGCGACTACGATAGGAGCCTGCCGCTCGTCATCGACCCCGTCCTGCTTTACTCGACCTACCTCGGCGGCGGCCTCGAAGACGCCGGCTGGGGCATCACGGTCGACGCGGCCGGCAACGCCTACGTCGTGGGCGCGACCACCTCGACCGACTTCCCCGTGGCCGCCGCCTTCGACTCGACCAACGGCGGTGCCGGCGACGTTTTCATCACCAAGCTGAACCCCTCAGGGTCGGCCTTCGTCTTCTCCACCTACCTCGGCGGTAGCGGCGCCGACCGCGCCAACGACGTCGTGCTCGACTCGTCCGGCAACGTCTACCTGACCGGCTCGACCGCCTCCTCGAATTTCCCCGTCCTCGGCGCCTTCCAGTCAACCTACGCGGGCGCGCGCAGCAGCGGGACGCTCGACGCCTTCGTCACGAAGCTCAACGCGGCCGGCTCGGCGCTGATCTTCTCGACCTACCTCGGCGGCGCGAGCGACGACTCGGGCAACGGCCTCGCCCTCGGTCCCGGCGGCACCGTCTACGTCGCCGGCAAGACCAGCTCGACCAACTTCCCCCTGCTCGGAGCCTTCCAGTCGGTGAAGGGCGGGGCCGGCGACGCCTTCGTCACTAAGCTCAGCGCCGCGGGCAACGCCCTCGTCTACTCGACCTACCTCGGCGGTACGGGCGTCGGCACCAACGACTTCGGCGACACCGGCAACGCCATCGCCGTCGACTCGGCCGGCAGCGCCTACGTAGTCGGCGAGACCTACTCGACCAACTTCCCCGTCGCGGGCGCGATCCAAAGCTCGAAGCGCGGGTCGAGCGACGCCTTCGTGACGAAGCTCTCCCCGGCCGGCAACGCGCTCGTCTACTCGACCTACCTTGGCGGCAGCTACCAGGACGGCTTCATCCCCATCTTCGGCGACAACGCGCAGGGCGTCGCCGTCGACGCCGGCGGCAACGCCTACGTGACCGGCAGCACCTACTCGCACGACTTCCCGACGAGGAACGCCTACCAGGGTTTCAACGCCGGCAACTTCGGCACCGACGACGCCTTCGTCAGCGTCCTCAACGCGGCCGGCAACGGCTTCATTTTCTCGACCTACCTCGGCGGCCAAACCTACGACGGGGCCAACGACATCGCTCTCGGCTCGGGCGGCGAAATCTACATCACCGGCAACACGCAGTCGCCCGACTTCCCGACCGTTGACGCCGTGCAGACGACTAACAACGGCAGCAACGATGCCTTCGTGGCGAAGTTCAATAGTACCGGCTCGACGCTCGTCTACTCGACCTACCTCGGCGGCGTCGGGGCCGACATCGGCAACTCCATCGCCCTCGACCCGGCCAACAACGCCTACGTGGCCGGCTACACCAGCTCCGCCAACTTCCCGACGGCGAACGCCATCCGCCCGGCGAGCGGCGGCGGCCAGGACGCCTTTGTCACCAAGCTCTCGAACCTCAACGGCTACGGCATCAGCGGCCGCGTCGCCGACGACACCGGCGCGGGTGCCGACGGCGTGACCGTGACCGTCACGGGCTCCGTCACGACCTCCGCGCTCACCGACGCGCAGGGCAACTACTCGTTCACGAACCTCCCGGCCGGCGGCAACTACACGGTCACGCCCTCGAAGGCGGCCTTCACCTTCACCCCCGCGAGCCAGACCTTCAACGCCCTGAGCAGTCACCAGACGGCCGACTTCACCATCCGCATCTACAGGATCACGGGCCGCATCACGGACGCGACGGGCGCGGCCACCGCCGGCGTCACCGTCTCTTTGACCGGCACGCAGACGGCGACCACGCTGACCGACTCGCTCGGCAACTACTCTTTCGCCAACCTCGCGGTCGGCAACTACACCGTCACGCCGTCGAAGACCCACGACATCCTGACCTACGGCTTCACGCCGCCCGCGCGCACCTTCACCAACCTGAGCAGCAGCCAGGTGGCGGACTTCACCTCGGCCACCTTCCTCCAGAGCACGCTCTACCCCATTGCCGACGCCACCGTCCAGGACGGCGCTTCGGCGAACTCGAACTTCGGCACCGCGGCGACCCTCGGCGTGAGGACGGACGCGACGGCCAACTCCGGCAACAACCGCGACGCTTACCTCAGGTTCGACCTGAGCGGCGTCGCCGGCAACGTAACCTCCGCCAAGCTCCGCGTCTACGCCGCGCTCTCGGCCGCCGGCAGCGACGCTACATCCGCCTACCCCGTCTCCTCGACGAACTGGGTCGAGAGCGGCACCGGCTCGATCATCTGGAACAATAAACCGGCCCGCGGCGCGACGGCCATCGCCGGCGCGACGGCCACCGTCAACACCACGACCTTCGCCGCCTACGACATCGACGTGACGGCCTACATCAAGGGCGAGAAGTCGGCCGGGCGCGACCTCGTCAGCCTCGCCCTCCACAACCCGACCGCGACGACCATCAACACGACGCTCAATTCCCGAGAGGCGCAGACGGACAAGCCGCAGTTGCTAGTCTCGACGGCCGCCTCCAACGCCGCACCCGCCGTCAGCCTGACGGCCCCGGCCAATGGCGCGGCCTTCAACGCCCCGGCCAACATCACCCTCAGCGCCAGCGCCACGGACAGCGACGGCACCGTCAGCCGGGTCGAGTTCTACGCCGGCACGTCGCTCGTCGGCACCGCGACCGCCAGCCCCTACCAGATCAACTGGCCCAATATCGCCGCCGGCACCTACAGCCTGAGTGCCGTCGCCATAGACAACCTCGGGGCCGCGACGCGCTCGGGCACGGCGAGCATTACGGTCAGCCCGTCCAACGGCCTCCCGTCCGTCTCGCTCGTCTCACCCGCCGAGGGCGCGTCTCTCGCCGCGGGTTCGAGCGTCACCGTCAGCGCCAACGCCTCAGACGGCGACGGCACCGTCAGCAAGGTCGAGTTCTTCGCCGGGGCGACTCTGATCGGGACGGCCACCACCCCCTCGTCCGGCAACCTCTACAGCGTCACGTGGTCTAACGTCGCCCCCGGCGCGCACGCCCTCACGGCCAAAGCGACCGACAACGCCGGCGGCTCGACGACCTCCGCCGCGGTTAATGTCAGCGCCGTTAGCCAGACGGGCCTGTCGCCCACCGCCGACGCCTACGTCAGAGACGGCACTTCGGCCGCGGCCAATTTCGGCACCGCCGCCGATCTCCAGGCGCAAGTCTCCGCCACTGCCGGCAACAACCGTGAGACTCATCTCAAATACGACCTGACCACGGTGGCCGGCGTCACCCAGACCAAACTTCGCCTCTACGGACGCCTCAACGACGCGACGGCCTCCAACGTCCCCTTCGCCGTCCACTCCGTCGCCGTCACGAGCTGGACGGAGACGGGCGTCACCTGGAACACCCGTCCGGTCGCGGGCGCGAGCCCGCTGGCGACCGCGACCGTCGCCGACAACGTCGCCCGGTGGTACGAGTGGGACGTGACCGCCTACGTCAAGGCGGAGAAGGCGGCGGGCCGCAACGTCGTCAGCTTCGTCGTGAAGGGCACCGGGCCGGCGGCCACCTTCGCCACCTTCAACTCCAGGGAGGCAGCGGCCAACCGGCCGCAGCTCGCCCTGCGCACCACGCAGGCGCGCGCGGCGGTGATGTACACCAACTCGGCCACGCTCGGCGCGGGCGACGCCGCCGTCCGGACGCGCCTGCAAAACCTCGGCTACACGGTCACGGTCATCGCCGCCTCGAAGGCCACCGCGGTCACGACGGCGCAGGCCGACGGCAAGTCGCTCGTCGTCATCTCTTCGACCGTCACCCCGGCCAATGTCGCCAACAAGTTCCGGCACGTCGCCGTCCCGGTCGTGACGTGGGAGTTCGACCTCCTCGACGACCAGGGCATGACCGGCACCGTCTCGGGAACAGACTTCGGCACGGCCGCCACGCAGACGCAGTTGACCATCACCGCTGGCGCGCACCCGATGGCCGCCGGCCTCTCCGGCAACGTCAGCGTCGTCTCCGCGGCCAGCACCTTCACCTGGGGCAAGCCGAACGCCAACGCCGTCAAGGTCGCGGCCCTCATCAGCGACGCGACGAGGGCCTCAATCTTCGGCTACGACGGCGGGGCGGCGATGCCCGGCCTCGAAGCACCGGCCCGCCGCGTCGCGCTCTTCATGTCCGACACGACGGCCGGCAGCTTCACCGCGCAGGGCGGGTCGCTCTTCGACGCCGCCATCCGCTGGGCGACCGAAACCAACACCGCGCCGACCATCACCTCGCTGACGCCCACGTCAGGGCTAGCGAGCACGTCGGTTACCGTCCGCGGCTTCAACTTCGGCCCCGCTCAGGGCACGAGCATGCTCAAGTTCAACGGCGTCGCCGCGACCCCGACGAGTTGGGGCGACGGGGCCGTCGTGGCCGCCGTCCCGCAATACGCGACGACCGGGCCGGTCGTCATCACCGTCGGCGGCGTGGCGAGCAACGGCGTGGTCTTCGCCGTCGGCGCGACCGACACGGACGGGGATGGGCTGGCTGACGACTGGGAGCTGCAACACTTCGGCAACCTGAGCCAGGGCGCCGGCGGCGACCCGGATGGCGACGGGCTGACGAACCTCCAGGAGTACCAGCAGGGGCGCAACCCAACCAAGAGCGCGCTCGCCGACAGCGGCGACTTCGTGAACCTCAAGGTGCACACCCCTCTGAAGCCGTAGCGGCACCGTCATGCGCATGTAAATCCGCTTTCAGTTGACACTCACAACCGGCAGGGCTGGACGCCACCGTCGCGGCAGAAGGACAGTGATATGAACCTCCAGGCAACCTCGTGGACTCACACGTCGGAACGGGTTTCGGTTTTGGTCAGCCAGACCGGGGCGCGGCGGCGCGCCCGGCGCGGCGCGGGGCTCGTGCTCTGGGCCGTGGCCGTCTTCGCCCTGCTCGCTGCGCTCCCGGCGACTTCGCTGGCGCAGGGCTGTTCCTCCTGCGCCGCCAGCGGCAGCTCGTGCGAGAAGGTAAAGGTCGGCTTCGCCGCCAGCGTCTGCTCGTCCAGCGGCTACACCGTGACTCTCGACGGGCGGACGGCGACGGGGGCGGGGAGTTGCACGGCCAACAGCTGGGTGACGACCCCGCTGACCGAGGTCGAGCTGACGATCGATAAACCCGTCAAGCTGGTCGCCGGCACGGACAGCTGCTCGACGCACGTCGTCTTCAACGTGCCGAAGGGCTACAAGCTGTTCGTGGACGGCGTGGAAACCAAGACTGTAGACAAGGGCGGCACGGCCAAGGGCAGCGGCGACGGCACTTGGGACGTGGTCGTCCGCAAGTGCGACGAGTGCGAGGAGAACGAGGGCATCGAGACGTGCGACACGAGCGTCGGCAGCGTCAACTGGAGCGTGAGCCTCGGCAAGCTCTCCGACGGCAGGTCGGCCCAGACCCTCAGCATCCGCGAGGACTTCCTCAGCTCGGCCATCTACACCCCGGCGGCGCTCACCTACACGCCCCCGCTCTCCGGCGAAATCGACGTGGTGCGCGGCCCGGACGGGAGCATCCGGCAGATTAAAGTCCCGCGGGCGCTCGGCGACGTGATCGTTATCTCGGCCCACGAGTACGAGGTGCGTTTCTACGACCCGGCGAACGTGGGCGCGAAATCGGGCGGCCTCTACCCCGTCTCGGGCCAGCCCTTCCTGACCTGGAGGTTCAAGAACCCCGACCCGTCCTCCCTGAGCAGGCTCCAACTCTCCGAGATCGAGGGCGGCGTCACCACGACCGTCGATTACGCTTGGGACGCGATCACCAACACGTGGTCGCTCGACGAGGGGGCCGGTGCCCGCGTCGAGAGCAAGACGATCACTTATTTGACGGACACTTCGCGGGTCGAGACCACCACCGTCAAAGACGGCAGCGGCCGGGTCGTCAGCAAGACCGCCCGCACGCTCCACACCTTCCCGTGGGGCGAGGAGGTCCTTGAGGTGGTTGTTGACCCGGAGGGCGCGGCGCTCAAGACCGTTTACTCCTACTACGAAGATCCGGCGTCGGGCGGGCGCTACCGGAAGCTCAAATCCGTCACGATGCCGAGCGGAGCGTGGGAGAAGTACGACTACGACGCGAACGGGAATCTGACCCTCGTCATGCGCCCGTGGAAAGACCTCTCGGCGGCCACCGCGACGACCAGCAACAGCCGCACGACGACCTACACCTACTCGAACAGCGACGGCGTCAGAGTCTCGCCTTACCCTTACCTGGTGTCCAGCGTCACGGAGAAGATTGAGAACATCGTCGTCCGCAAGACGACCTACTCCCGCACGGGCGCGCAGATCGGCGGCGAGCCCGCGACCGTCGAGATCGAGACGGTCTACTCTGCGGCGGCGGTGACGCAGACCAGTTCCGTCACGAGGTACCATCCCACCGCCTCCCCCCACCTCGCCAACAAGACCGCCGCCGTCGTCCGGGCCGACGGGACGATGGACACCTACACCTACGAGAAGGGCAACTACGCCCCGGACGCCGACCCCGCCCTCAGCCAGTTCACGCCCAACCCGAACGGCACTGACTGGCGGGAGTCGGTCGTCCACGGCACGACCGACTCCCCCGACGGCGTGGCCCTCAAGACAATGAAGGAGACCACGATCCGGAACCGGCACGGGCACGCCGTGCTGAGCGAGATGTACGTCTATACAGGGGCGGGTTACGAGCGCGTCGGGTGGTCGGCGATGGACTACGACAGCCGCGGGAACCTTACGCAGACCCGCCGCCACAACGGCGAAATCATCTCCTCGACGTGGAGCGGCCACCGCAAGACTTCCGCCACGGACTCCTCCGGCGCGGAGACCGTTTACACGTACGACGAGATGGGGAGGGTGAAGACGGAGACGAAGAAGGGCGTCGCGGCGGGCGGCCCGTTCCCCGCGCAGCCCGACATGACCGTCACCTACACCTACGACGCCGAAGACCGCGTGATCGCGGAGACCCTGACGGGCGGCGGCTCCAGCCTCAGCAAGTCCATGACCTACGACGGGGCCGGGCGCGTCAAGAGCGAGACCAACAGCTCCGGGCTGACGACCACCCACACCTACGCCGACGGCGGGCGCACGCACACCATCAACTACCCCGGCGGCGCGACGCAGACGGCCGAGACGTACCTCGACGGGCAGACGAAGATCGTCACGGGCACGGCCGGGGTCGCGAGTCACTACGAGTACGGCGTCAACGCCGACGGCACGCGCTTCACGCGCGAGTTCAAGGGCGTCGCCGGCACCGGCTCGCCCCGCTGGGTGAAGACGACCCTCGACTGGCTGGGGCGCGTGCTCAAGGTCGAGACCCCGAGCTTCACGGGCGCGACGCTCGCCCGGACGAGCACTTACAACGCGAAGGGGCAACTCGTCGCGAAGGGCACGCTGAGCGGGACGACCAGGCTCATCGCCGACTCGGTCTCGGAGTTCGACGCCCTCGGTAGGGAGATCCGCAGCGGCCTCGACGTTGATTCAAACGGCGTGCTCGCACCGCTCTCCGCCGACCGCTTCGCCGAGAGCGACTACTCCTTCCGGCAGGACGGCGGGGACTGGTTCAACTGCGTCACGACGGCGACCTACCTGGCCGATAACAGCGACGCGAAGACGGACTTGGGTGGGAGGTGCCTGCGCCTCAACAACTTCCCGGCCGCCGGCGCGGAGAGGACTGTTTACGAAGTCCGGACGACGAACGAGGCCGACCAGACCACGATCACTTACACGTCCATCGACCGCGCCGCGAAGAAGGTGACGACCACCGCGGACGGGCCCGAGTCGAACGTCAACGCCGTCCGCATCACCGTCAACGGCCTGTTGCAGTCTTCGTCACCTTCGACGCCCCAGGCGGCCACGACCTACGTCTACGACGGCCTCGGCCGCCTCGCCGGCTCCACCGACCCGCGCGCCGGCACGACCAGCAAGACGTACCACGCCACGACGGGGCAACTCGTCTCGGAGTCCGACGCCGCCCAGACCACGACTTACGAATACTACCCTTCCGCCCACGTCAATGCCGGCCGCATGAAGTCGAAGACGAACGCGAAGGGCAAAAAGACCTTCTACGCCTACGACGCAGACGGCGCGCAGATTAGGACGTGGGGCGACGCAGCCTACCCCGTCGAGTACGTCTACGACGATTACGGTCAGCGCACGGAGATGCGCACTTACCGCGGCGGCGTGAACTGGGGGGCTGCCGTCTGGCCGTCGGCGACGGCGGGCACCGCCGACGTGACGCGCTGGATTTATCACGAGCCGACCGGGCTTTTGGAGCGGAAGCGGGACGCCGCAAACAAGGATATGTCCTACGCCTACGACGCGCTGGGTCGCAGTACCCTGCGCACGTGGGCGCGCGTGGACGCCTTCGGCACCCCCCTCTCCGCCGCCTACTCCTACGACCCGCTGACGGGCGACCTGACCGCGGTCAACTACTCCGACTCGACCCCGGACGTGACCTTCGCCTACGACCGCGGCGCGCGCGCGCAGACCATCACGGACGCCGCGGGCACGCGCTCGCGCACCTTCAACCAGCGCGGCGAGCTGAAGGCCGAACTCATCGCCGGCGGCATCCTCGACCTCGTTCAGATCAACACGCCGTATGACGCCTTCCTGCGCCGCCAGTCGGCGGAAGCGGCGCGCGGGGCCAACCTCCTCGTCAGCCAGACCTACGGCTACGACGCGGCCTCGCGTCTGGAGACGATCACCGCCGGCGGCCAGACCGTGACCTACTCTTACCACCCGGACTCGGGGCTGCTCGCCAACACTTCGTTCACCGGCGGCACTACGGTCGGCAGAACCTACGACGCCCTCGGGCGCACGCAGGCCGTCACCACGACGCCCGCCGCCGACGCGGCCCAGAGCTACGCCTACACTTATAACAACCTGCATCAGCGCACCCGCGTGACGCGCGAGGACGGCGGCTACTGGGCCTACGACTACAACGACCGCGGCGAACTCGCCTCGGGCAAGAAGTTCTGGGCCGACAACACGCCCGTCTTCGGCCAGCAGACCGAGTACGCCTTCGACAACATCGGCAACCGCACCGCGTCGCGCGCGGGCGGCAACGCTCTGGGGGCCTTGCGGCAATCCGATTACGCCACGAACCCGCTCAACCAGTACACGCAGCGCACCGTGCCGGGCGCGGCCGACGTGACGGGCACGGCCCACGGCGCGGCGACCGTCTCGGTCAACAACGAGCCGGCCGCGCGCCGGGGCGAATACTTCTACAAGGAGCTGGCCGTCAACAACAGCGCCGCGCCGGCTTACGCGCAGATCAACGTGGTCGGCGCGCGGAATAACTTCGGGCCGGGCGGCGAGGACGCCGTCACCGAGAAGGGCGGGCGCGTCTTCATGCCGCAGGCCGTCGAGGCTTACAGCTACGACGCCGACGGCAACCTCACGTCCGACGGGCGCTGGAATTACGCCTGGGACGCGGAGGGCCGCCTCACGTTTATGGAGGCGCGGCCGAACGTGCCTGCCGAGGCGCGACTCCGGCTGGAGTTCGCCTACGACTGGGCGGGCCGCCGCATCGAGAAGAAAGTTTACGCGTGGAACACCGGGGCGGGCGGCTACCAACTCCAGTCGGTCGCGCGGTTCGTCTACGACGGCTGGAACCTTTTGGCGGAGCTGGACGGGGCGGGCGCGCCCGTCAGGAGCTACGTCTGGGGGCAGGACTTGAGCGGCTCGCTCGCGGACGCAGGCGGCGTGGGCGGGCTGCTGCTCGTCAGGCAGGGCGCCGACGCCTACCACGTCGGCTACGACGGCAGCGGCAACGCGACGACCTTAGTGAACGCGGCCACGGGCGCAATCTCCGCCTCTTACGAGTACGACCCCTTCGGGAACACCCTGAAGGCGGTCGGCGACTTCGCGGCGGCCAACCCGTTCCGCTTCAGCACGAAGTACGCGGACGCCGAGACCGGCCTCGTCTACTACGGCTTCAGGTACTACCAGCCGCAGACGGGCCGCTGGCTCAGCCGCGACCCGCTCGGCGAGGAGGGCGGGGTCAACCTCTACGGCTTCGTGAGCAACAACCCCGTCAGCCTGGTTGACCCGCTCGGCCAGTACGAGCAGGACGTACACTATTACCTGACCTACTACCTCGCGCGCGCGAGCCGGTGCTTCGACAAGTTGGAGGCCAGGTTCGTGGCCGAGGGCAACCAGCAGGCGGATGAAGACGACCGCTTCAGGCCGGCGCAGTGGCACGGGTGGCTGCCCGACAGCCTCGAACCGTTCACGGCAGCGGGCGAGCGGCAGCGCGACATCCACGAGCGCTACCACGCGCTGACGGACCCGAGCAAGCACCAGTATCACCTCGACCTGCTCATGAACGAGGCCACCATCCAGTACAAGTGCGGAGACCGGCGGCGCCGGGGCGTCCTGAAGCAGAAGCTGATGGCCTTCGGCAGGTACCTGCATTACCGCCAGGACATGTTCAGCCACGCGGGTCACACCAGCCCGATCATAGGGCACGCGGCCAACCCCTACGACACCGACCACACTGACGAGCGCCCCGAGCTGGCGATGCAGATGGCGAGGCAGACGTGGGAGGAGTTGCGGACGTACGCCAAGAAGAACAAGTGCGACTGCGACATTAACGACGGCAACCCCAGGTGGGACTTGATCGAACAGTTCTTGAGAGCGCCGGCGGGTGACTTCTGGCACCCGATCAGCGACGCGGAGCTGGACGCGAAGAGGAGAATCCTGAACCTCCCGAAACGCAAGAAGATTAATCCCTGATCCCCCGCCGGCGGCGGCGCGTCATTGATCGGCTCGGGGGCGGGCAGGTTGTCCAAAGGAGCCCGCCCGCCCCCTCACTTACGGGCCGGCGGCTGCTGATTTACACGGGTATGCCCGTGCGCTAAACTATAATTGAATGCCACGCGCTCTCCGAAAGAAAGCAGTGATCTTGGTAGTAGCCACCCTGGCGGTGTCCTCCCTCACCGCCCTGGCCTTCTTCGGCCGGTCGTCGGGGCGCGGCGGGGGTGAGCGCGAGGCCGGAGGGCTCGGCGGAGGCGGTGTGAAGTTGTACCCGGTCTGCCGGAAGGGTAAGGTCGGATACATAGACAACGCGGGCCGGGTCGTCATCGAGCCGCGCTTCGACCTCAGCGCCCTCCCCTCCGCCTGTTACACAGACTTCTCGGAAGGGATGGCGCAGCTCAGGGCCCGCGCCGGCGAGGGCCTCCCGGCCTCCGGCGTCAAGACCGGCTTCATCGACACGACGGGCAGGGTCACCATCGAGCCGCAATTCGAGTACGCCTTCGACTTCTCTGAGGGCCTGGCGATGGTGAAGATAAACCACCGCTCAGGCTTCATCGACAAGACGGGCCGGGTAGTCATTCAGCCCCTCTGGTTGAGCGCCGAGAGCTTCTCGGAGGGGCTGGCGCTCGTCAGCGAGAACGGCAAGTTCGGCTTCATCGACCGGACGGGCGCGACGGTCATCCCGATGCGCGACGGTTCCGCTGGCTCGTTCTCCGAAGGGCTCGCGCCCGCGCACCTCGGCGACAAGCACGGTTACATAGATAAGACCGGACGGATGGTGATCGAAGGCCCGTTCGATTACGAGAACTTCTCCGAGGGGCTGGCGGTCATCTCCCACGACCGCAAAAAGGGCTTCATCGACAAGACGGGCCGGGTGGTCATCGAACCGACATACGATTCCGCGGGCGACTTCTCTGACGGCCTGGCGCGCATCGTCGTCGGCGGCGACCACGGCTTCATCAATAAATCCGGGGAAGTGGTTATTCGACCGCAGTATGACCTGGCGGGGGACTTCTCCGAAGGGCTGGCGGCGGTGAAAATCAATGGCGCCTGGGGCTACATTGATAAAACGGGCCGGGTGGCCGTCGAGCCGCAGTTCGAGGGGGCCGGTAATTTTTCCGAGGGGATCGCGCGGGTGAGTAATAAAAACGGAGAGATAGGCTATATCGCCCCGACTGGTAAATACGTCTGGCGGCCGACGAAGTGATTCTACCTCACCCACCGCTCAGACCGCACAAAATACTTACAAGCTAATAGCCCTGATGAGCCGCGAGCAGGAGGGGCGACACGTCGGGCGGTGGCGGCAAATTACTGACGCTTCCCGCCTTCAGATGATATCGTCCGAGACAGGTTCGAGTGCCTCCTCCGGGGTTCTGCCTCAATGGGCAAAGCAATAATAATCCTGGCCCTTTTTCTGGCGACAGGCGTCGCCGGAGTCTCCGCCCCGGCGTACCAGTCTCACGCCGGCTGTCACAACACGGAGATCAAGCGGGTCGCCTCGCCGGACGGCTCGCTGGTCGTGCACCTCTACCACCGCGACTGCACGTCCATCAGCTACACGGCGGCGATGATGCGCACGCGGCCCACCTTGTTCCGGCCCGACGGCGACCACGTGTGCTACATGGTCTCGCTCAGGGGCCGCCTCAGGATCGAGACCGCCTGGCAGGACGCCAAACACGTCTTGATCAGCAGCCCCGACCGCCTCTCCTGGGACCTCGGCATCAGCTCCCAGCAGGACACCTGCAACGACATCAAGATTTCCTACGACCTGAACGTCGAGGAGGCCCCGCCCGAGGAGTTGTCCGACCCCAGACTGGTGGCGGCGCTGCGCGAGGCGGTTGACCTCGCGGCCCCATGCCTCGCCGACCGCCACCACTCGCAGCACCCGGAATACTTCTACCGCGAGCTCGAAGCCGGCGGCCACCGGGAGGCCCTGAGCCTTCTCCTCTCGAACCTCTACGACTACAGGTGCCCGGTCTCGCGGCGGGCTTACTCGCTGATGAGGAGGGTTGTCGCCCCGCTGAAGATCGAGAGGGGGGAGCTGGAGCAGCTGCGGCCCCGGGTCACGACGTCGAGGCTGGCCGAGAAGATCATCTCCGACATCCGGCGCGAGGCCGCGGCCGCACGCGCGCGCGTCCGACGCCGACCGCCCGACCCCGCGGGCGCTCCTCCCCCGCGGCTCTTCGGCGCCTGGCTCGACAACAGGAGAGTCTTCATAGACTCGGCGGCGCGCCTCGTCATCGAGCCGCGGGTCGAAGGCGAGATCGAGGAGTTCTCCGACGGGATGGCGAAAATCTCCGCCCCCCTGGAGAACCTCGCGGCGAACACCAAGCGCGGGTACATTGACGCTGCGGGGAAGGTAGCCATCCCGCCGCAGTTCGAGCGCGTGTCGGATTTTCACGAGGGGCTGGCGTACGTCGAGACTAAGATGTGGCTCGACGGCGACTATGGCTTCATAGACAAGACGGGGAAGATCGTCATCCCTCTGCCGAGGCAGTTGGACGAGCCGCGCTTCTCCGAAGGGCTCGCGGCCGTCCTGCTGGAGACGGGCTACGGCTTCATCGACAAGACGGGGAGGACAGTCATCGAGGGGCCGTTCAGCTACGCGGGCGACTTCTCCGAGGGGCTGGCCTGGGTCCACACTCGCGACGACAAAGCCGGCTTCATCGACAAGACGGGGAGGTTCGTCATCGGGCCGGCCGACTTCGAGCTGACGGACGACTCAAACTTCTCCGAGGGGCTGGCGATGGTGCGTGTGAAGGGCGGGGCCGTCTACGTGGACAAATCCGGGCGCGTCCGTCTCGGCCCCAAGCCCTACCACGCCCGCCGGTTCTCCGGGGGGCTGGCCCGCGTCGAGGTGAAGGGGAACGACGGGTACATGGATAGGTCGGGGCGTCTGGTCATCAGGCCGCGGTACGAGCTGGCCCGTGACTTCTCCGAGGGGCTGGCCGTCGTCGGGGTGAGGGGCAAGGGCTACGGCTACATCGACGCCAAGGGGCGCATGGTCATCGGGCCGGGGTTCGACGGCGCCTGGAGTTTTGTCGACGGCATCGCCCGCGTGAGCACGAAGGAAAGAGGCGTCGGCTACATCAACAAACAGGGCAGATACGTCTGGGGGCCTTTTCAATGATGTATATCTTCGGCGACGCAACTCCCGCCAGACGATGAAGCGGGCTACGCACAAAGACGAGAACAGATGGAGGTAGCCGACCATCACCTCGATGCTGTGAGGAAGTCTCTTCGTGCGCCCCTCACCCGCCGACGTGAACCGCCGGCCTGCGCGCCGGGTCGGGCTCGACCTGCCGCAGGATTTCGTGCGTGATGGGTGCCGTGTCGCCCTCGCCGAAGGCGACGTAGCGGAGCAGGTACATCAGGGGGTTGCCCTCGCTCCACCCGAAGTAGGCGTGCGGGATTTTCCCCGTCGTGTCGCGCAGGTGAAGCAGGAAGGCGGCGATGGCGTTGGGTACGGCCGGGCTCTCGGTCCGCATCACGTGATAACCCTCGACGTCGACGCCCCTGATCTGGATGAAGCGGCTGGTCACGACGTCGGTGGTGGCGCTGGCGCGCAAGCTCGCGGGCATCATGTTCGCGGTCTGGCGAGACGGCACAGAGTTCGACCCATAGCTATTGCGGCCGCGGGGCGCGCCGCCGGTATCGGCGACAGCGTAGCCGTCGGCTGCTAACCTGAGTCATTAATTGTCCCAGACACGCTAGTCCTAAACTATGCACCTTCGGTGCAAGACTTTCAGTTGCTACACACTCCGG
>WUUC01034778.1_pt1 | contig 17621 bp, 3 predicted proteins | sample 6278441 | NCBI WGS metagenome assembly WUUC01 (sample SAMN13675441, study PRJNA597444) | soil metagenome | isolation source: soil | place: USA: Washington | collected 2017-10 | reverse complement strand
GTGCCGCCGCCGGCACCGCGGCGCAGCGACGCGAGCAGGCGGGCGCGGGCAACCTCCGGGTCCTGCGTCGCGTCGACCTGCTGGACGGGAACGCAACAACGGATGGACCACGCCGGGCTCGGCCCGCACGGGCAGCACCCGGCTGCCCCGAGAGCACGCGATCCCCACCTCGGCGGCGCACCACGCCGACGCGACGTAGGCCGACGTGATCACGCACACCATCGCGTCCGCTCAGCACAGCCGCTCGTGCAACCGCCGCTCCCAGTCCTCGCCGACAGCGATGCCGTCGTGCATGTGCTGGTCCAGGAACACCTCGTGGCCGTCGTCGGTGAGCCAGCGGTGAGCCTCGGCCGCCGTCGGGCCGTCGCCGCCGGCATGGCTGACGAAGACCCTAGCCACAGCGGTCTCCGGCGGCCGGCCCAAGGACAACCTGTGCCATCTGCGGCCCCGACGGACGAGGAATCGGTAGATGACTATGGTCCGCCTCGTGACGGTACGTGTCCACGGCGGCGGCAGGTAGATCTCGGACACCATTGTGACCCGCCGGGAGTCGGCCGATCATCCGCCAGACTTGCTTCTAGTCGGGATCTGGCGGTGGACGCCGCCACGAGGCCGCCGCATTGGTTGCGCTGGGCGAGCTGGCTATGTCATCGAGACTGACTGGCACCCGGTCCGAGTCGAGGTCGTCGCCGCCGTGCGCGGCCGAGTGGACCTACATCCGGTGACCTTCGACGAGGCGGGCGACGGCCATCAGACCGGCCTCGACAGTGGCTCCTTCCTCCACCCGAAGGGATGCTTCACCAGCGGCACTATCGGGGCCGGCGAGTGAACTGCCTGACGATCGAGCAGCAGCTGCGATTCCACAGCGGCTATGACCTCGCGACATCGACCACGCCGATGTAGTTGTGTTGCGTGGCCTGGCCGCAGCCGCACACCCTTCCAATGCCACTGCCGACGGATCCATGGTGAATGCCGCCGAGGTCGTTGAACACAGCGACCCGGACGCTGACACGGGTCGAGCCGATCTCTGCCCAAGGCAATTTCGTGCCGCGGAGACTGTTTGACGGTGTGATCGGCGGTCCCAACGGTGCTCGCGTCGAGATGACCGACGCCGTGGGGGCTTCCTACGGCGCGTTCGTGGTTACCCCCGGGCGCCCCACCTCAGCGCGAGCCAGATGTCGGTCATCGAGTTGTCGTCGACGTACAGGCGGAGGTCGCCGGAGGGTGCGGGCAGTGGGTCGGCCAGCGCACCCACGCGGAGGCCGCCGCGCGTGGGATCGGTCGCCAGCTGGCGCTCCGCGCGGGCGGGGTCGCCGGCCGGGGCGGTGGCGACGGTCACCGTCGCCTTCGTGACGGGGGTAGGCTCGGCGAGCAGCGCCACCTCGCGCAGCACGATCGGGTCGAACGTGCCTGCCCAGAACGGGTAGTGCTCCTCGCGCAGCGCGATCGTGATCGGCGCCTCCGGGGTCGCGGCGTCGAGCGTGGCCGCCGTGAAGCGGGCCCACGCGGTCGGGAATTCCTGGCGCAGGGAGAGCAGCCGCGTCGAGCCCACCGTTTGGGCCGCCGCGATCCGCACGCGCAGGTCGGCTAGGGCTTCGGTACGCAGCGGCGCTCCTCCCTCGCGGGCGGTGTAGCGCAGGTGCAGCACGACGTCGGTGATCGTACCGAGGTCGAACTGGGGCACCTGCGCCGGCAGTTCCAGGCGCCACCGGCTATCCACTGCGCCGGAGCCCTCGAACGGCAGGTACCGCTCGTCGCGCAGGCTCGTATCGAACATGCCGCTGTCTTGGTTACCGCCGCTGGTCACGATCGACTCGACGCGGCCAAAGTGGTCGTTGAAGCGTTCGGTATCGTCGCCGTCGCGGGCGTATCCGCCGGGCGGCGTGGCGGGGCTGGTCCGCACGGTGCCGCGCAGCAGGGTCAGTTTGGCGTTGACGCCGGTATACGGGCCGGTGATGCACGGAACGCTCAGGGCTACCGACCGGATCCGTCGGAAGTAATGCCCCGCGCAGTCCAGGTCAAACAGCGCCTCCGGCAGGACGAATTCGCAGCTTCCGGTCGTCCGCAGGGTCAGCAGCGCCAGCGGGTCGAGCTGGCGCAGGCTGACATGCTTGGTCAGCTCGTACTCGCGCTGGTTGAGCTCGTGGTAGGCCATCTCCATGCGCTTGACGTCCAGGTAGAGCTTCTCCCCGGCGAGCAGCGCCTGCTTGCCGGAGTCGTAGCCGAACCGCAGGAACGACTGTCGCGGGTCGCCGAGCTCGTGCTGTAACGCCCGCTCGGCCTTCTTGGCCATGTCGAAGGCAAACTGGAAGTACTGCCCGTACAGGCCGCGGACCTCTCGGCGCAGGAAGGCGTACAAGTCCTTGTTGCTGGTCTTGCCGGTGCGGTCGTCGGTGAGGAACCGCTCGATCTCCGCGGCCTGCCGGATCTGCTGCTGGTGGGTGCGCCACTCCCGTTCGGCGATCGCCTCGCGGATCTGCGCCGCCCGCCAGTGCTTGTAGATCTGGCCGATCTCGTCGGCGGCGAGGTTGCTCTGGTACGCCCACTCCTGCTCCCGCCGGGCGTACGACCCGATCCGGGCGCTCTGGCCCGCCTCGTAGGCGAGCCGGCCCGCCACGCCTCGCGCCGCCGCGGCACCCGCCGCCGCGGCCTGCGACAGGTGTATGCCACCGAACTGGACGCCGGCCCCCGCGCCCATCGGCTTCGCCGCCGCCTCGACGGTGGGGATCATCGCCAGCGTTGCGCCCGCGGTCTCCAGGAGCGCGCCGGTGTCCTGGGCGAGCTGTGCGGCGTTGAGCAGGTCCAGTTCGGCCGCCTCGTGCCGGGAAACCTTCCGGCCGTCGGCCCCGCTGAGATCGCCGGCGATGTCGACCTCGATCGGACGTGCGGCGACGTGCGGCTCGGTGGACCGGAAGCGCATCCGGTCCAGCGCCGTGGTGTCCAGCGCGTCGAGCTCGGGTACGGCGATGTCGCTCTCCTGCCGGCCGAGCAGGCGCTCGTAGTACGTGTACCGGGCCGCCGCACCGGCGAACGTGCGCTCCAGGGCCTCCCGCGCCTTGACCGCCTCCTGCAGTTGCTCGTAGCGGACGACCTCGGCGAGCCCGAGGACCACCCTGTCCTGCCGGGTACGCAGGAGGGTCAGCGCCTCGCCGTCCTCCTTCTCGATCGCCGACAGCAGCTGGGCGCCGAGCGACTTGACCTCCTGGCAGATCTCGGTGGCCTTGGCGATGAGCAGTCCGAAGCGGACCAGTGGCAGTGGCTGGTGCAGCCCGGCCACCACGGCGCCCACGTCCAGCCCCGCCGCCGCGGCCTTGGCGAGCAGGGCGGGGTCGATGGGTGCCTCGAAGAGCGGCAGCTGCCGGAACACGCCCTGGATGGTGAGGCTGTTGCGAATCTTGAAGAGGCGGTCGGCGACGGTGTCCCAGTAGCCGAGCAGCCGGTCGTTGCGCGGTACGCAGAAGTACAGCGACTCGGCCACGCTGCCCAGCGCGCCCAGCGGCGCCCCGTCCGCCGCCGCGGTGGGGTGCGGCGCCACGTCGAACGGGATATCCACTTCCACCTCGGTCAGCGCGTTGCCGAACGCGTCGAGTTCCGCGCGCAGGCCGGCGTACGTCTGCGGGCGCTGGAACCCCTTGCGCGGCACCTCCTGCGGGCGCGGGCCCAGGATGTTCGCGGCGAGCACGTACAGCTGGGTGGCCTCGTTGACGCTCTCCCCGGTGTCCTGCCGGAAGAGCGCGTCGGCCCAGGCGAAGAGGTTGTCCAGGTACGCCATCACCGCCTTCGTCATGTACGCCGACTGCCGGTACCGGGCCACGAGGTGCGGCCGGAACGGTGCGTCCTTCCACGCCTCGATGCTGTCGACCGTGCGCGCCAGCAGGTCGGGGTCGGCGCCGGTGGACAGGTTGGTGAGCACCGCCTCGATCAGCTGCACGTCGGCGCGGTGGAACGGGCGCACCTTCCAGAAGCGGTCCGGTGCCGGGTCGGTGCCGTCGTCGGTCGGGTCGAAGACGTAGTGGAACCAGCGCTGCGCCTCCTCGAACCGCTGGTTGCGGCTCAGGTGGATGGCCACGGCGAGCGGCACGTGGTAGAAGAGCTCCCAGTTGTAGACCGCGTACGCGCCCTCGGTGGCGAAGTCGAGTTCCTTGACCGGCCGGAAGGCGGCCTCCACCAGATCGGTCGCGTCATACTCGCCGCCGGGGGCGAACAGTTCCTCGTACAGCCGCGGTCGGAGCCGGCCGTCCGGCAGGGGCGGCGCGGTGCGGTCGTATTCGGTGTCGGCCGCCTGCAGACCCCGCACCGACCGCGCGACCAGGTCGTGCAGCAGGTCCGCCACGTACGGGTGGAAGTGCGCATGGAAGCGGTAGGTCAGCTCGCGGCTCACCACCGTGGCCTGTCGCGCCTCGTGGCCGCGCCAACCGCCGGTGCGGGGCGGGCCGGCCGGCACGAGCGGGTCGTTGTGGAACGACGTGCGGATGGTGGCCATCAGGATGCTCCTCCCTCTTCGCGGATCGGCCGCCCGCCGTACGGCACGACCGCGCCCGGCGAGGTGACCGAGTCCCGGCGCGGCCGCACCGCGAACTTCGTTCGGGTGAGCGGCGGCGGGTCTGGCACCGGGCCGGGAAACCGCGGTGCCACCGAGACGGCGGCCCAGTGCTCGGCCCGGTTGAAGCGTGCGTCGACCGGCGAGCGGTCCAGCACGCGCTGGTCGCCGTCCTGGACCGGCGTCTCGGTGAGCACGGGCTGGACGAAGAACGTGTGCCGCGCGTCGGCCAGGAAGAACGGGCTCAGCAGGTTTCTGATCTCGGTGAACCGGTCGGGGTGGATGACCATCGTGAAGCCGCCGCCGCCGCGGAGGATCGGCTTCACCACCAGGCAGTCACGGTCTCGCGTCCCGTCCGGGTTGGTGCGCACGTACTGGTAGTAGGAGGCCGAGAAGTCCCCGTCCTGGTACTCGAACCGGCCCATGCCCGAGCGTGCCAGCGTCTCGTATGGCGGGTCCACGAAGGTCACGGTGAGGTTGTGCTCGGTCGCTCCGCCGCACGGGCTCTCGATCTTGAACGCCATGGTGCCGGCCGGCTCGCCGGTCAGATGGATCACGGCCGGCCCGGTCTCCCTCGCCTCGGCACGGATCGTCACGGCGGTCGGGTTGAAGTCGGCGGCCGGCGCGCTCGGCCTCGCCGCGATGAACCTGCTGGACGCGACCGCGCCCCAGCTGCCGTTGACGTAGTCGGTCCAGCTCAGCCGGGCCTGGACGATCCGAGCGGGCTTGAGCTGCATCAAGTCGCCGACTCGCATGTCGACCGCCTTGGACCCGCCGTGCGACCCGGCGCTCGGCACGGCCTTCTCCAGGAAGGTCACCCAGAACAGGTGCACCCGACCTCGCCAGACCGTCACCACGACGTGGTCGCTCTCGATGTCGGCGGTCACCGGCACCCACGGTGTCCACATGCGATGAACCTGTCGGCGGTAGAAGTACTTGTGTGGCGTGCCGAACGTGCGCGCCACCACGTGTACCACGTTGTCGTTGGGGTCCGCTCCGGACTCCACATACACGGATCGCACGTCGAGCCGGGCGATCTCCTCCAGGCCGCGCAGGTACGCGACGAAGGCGGCACCGGCCCGCTCGTCGTCCAGGTCGCCCTCCAGCAGGCCGCTCTCCAGCTCCGCGAAGAGGTGGGTCTTGTCGTCCCGGAACTCCGGCTCCAGCCAGTTCTCCGGCCAGAGGAAGATCTTGCGGTTGGCCTCCCAGACGCGGTACCGCTTCATCCACTCCCACTGCCCGGCGTCGAGCGCGGACGGGTGTACCCCGGGCTCCAGGTTGAGCAGGCAGCGCTGGACGAAGGTCTGCACCGACGAGACGGCCAGCCGCAGCCGCGACGTCTGCGCCACCGGCTCGGTGCCCGGGTCGACGAGGAAGTCCTCGAAGAGCTGCTCCGGCCGTTCCCGGCCGGTGGTGTGCAGGATGTGCGCGACCAGCGCGTCGCGCCGGCGCTCTCGAAGCTGGTCGTAGATGGGCTGGGCCACCCGCCGCCACTGCTCGGGCTCGTACCGCGCCTTCACCGCGTTCCGCACGTCGGCGGCGACGGCGTGGTCCGGGCGCGGGTCGGCCCACCGGCGCAGGGTCGCCGGGTCGACGCCGAGCCGGGTGGCGAGGGCCAGCACGTCCCACAGCCGGGTCAGCCCTCGCTCCTGCGTGAAGTCCGGCGCCTCGACCTCTCCCCCGGTGACCACCGTGGACATGCCGAGCAGGCCGGCCGCGGCCCGTACCACCGCGGGGTCTCGCCGGGTGATGGCCGCGACCCGGCCGCAGACGTCCGCGAGCACCTGCTCCGCGGCCTGGACCGGGTCGGCGCCGGCGAGCAGTCGGCGGCGGGCATGCGCGAGCACGTCCACCAGGTCGGCCGGCTCCGCGGCCAGGTCCCGCCGCAGCCGCATGTAGCCGGCCAGCCGCAGGAACTGGTCGAACAGCGCCCGCGCCCGGGTCGGGCTGTCGTCGGCCGGACGGGTCGGCAGCTCACCCAGGTCGAGCCCGTCGAAATCGGACCGGTGGGTCAGCAGGTGGACGATCTCCACACCGGTGAGGCCGAGCGCGTCGGCCAGCCGCAGCGCCTTGGCCAGGAGCAGGTGGACACGGTGCAGGTGGTCGACCCCATCGCGGGGGTACGTGACCAGCCGCTCCACCCCGGCCTTGGGCAGCTGACGCCCCTGCACCAGCAGGTCGGCCGCGCGGGTCCGGGTGAAGCTGAAGCCGTACGGCACCCCGGCGCGCAGCTCGACGTGTGCGCCGGGTTCCCGGTCGGCGGCCGTGGACACCGCGGACAGCACCGGGTCGGCGAGGTGGTCGAAGCGCAGCTCCACCCGGGTGCCGGTCTGCGCGCACCGGGCGGAGAACCGGTACGCGCCGGATACCGGCACCTCCAGGTATCCGGTCACCCCGTTTGCCGTGCTCGTCAGCCCGCGGTCGCCCGCCCGCACGTACGCCGGCAGCAGCGCGTCGCCGGGCCGGTTCGGGTCGTCGAGCAGGGCCGGGTTGGTCAGCAGTCCCTCGGCCACCTCGGGTTCGGCGTTCAGGGCGGTGGCGACCGAGGCGGTGACGAACTGGCGGACCAGACGGTCGCGTACGTGGGGGAGGAGGGCGGCCGCGAGCCGCCCGCGCCGGGTGGCCTCCGCCGCCTGGTCGTCGGGGCGGGGCTGGAACAGAACAGGCGCGTCGGCCGGCTCGAGGAAGCCGATCTCGCCGACGCCGGGGATGGTGCGCCGGCGCAGGTGCTCGTCGAAGAAGCCGGCGGGCAGCGGCACCTCCCCGGTCCACGCCGCGCGGAACGTCTCCACCGCCACCGGTTCGAGGACCAACGCGAGCGTCCGCACGACCACCTCGTCCGTGAACGTCAGCGGGTCGGCCGGCTCGGCGTGCTCGGCCCGGATCCGGGTGATCTCGGCGACGAGTCCGCGGACCAGATCCAGCGGTGGCTGGCTGGCCGCCCGGTGCGGGCCGACCGGGTCGAATCGGTGACGGAGCAGATAGTCGAGCTCGTCGACGCGCAGCCCGCTGTCCCGGACGATGGCCGCCACCGTGACGAAGCGGATCGTCTGCTGGTATGGGTGGTCCTGCTCCGGGGTGGTGACCGGGCCAGAGTGCGGGGGCGTGAACGGATCGAGGCCGGACAGCTCGGTCAGCGTCAGCAGGTCGGCCATGCTGAGGCCCAGCCATCCGGCCAGCAGCGTACGCCGGTGCAGCAGCGAAAGCGTGATCATGTTGAGCGGCGCGCTGTCCAGCCTCGCGCCCGCGCGGGTGAGGATCCGGCCGATCTCCGCCAGGCTGAGTCCGAGGGCCGCCTGCACCGGGCCGAGATGGTTGCGCAGGCCGACGTTGCCGGTCGCGGCGCTCTCCGGGCGGGCCGGGTCGAACTGGAACGGCCGGTACTCCCCGCCCTGCAGGAACGTCAGGTAGCGCCCGAGCGGATGGTCGAATACCGCGTCGCGGGTCTGCGCGCTGCCGGTGAGAAACAGCTCCGCGTACCGCCGGTCGTCCATCGTCGCCCACAGCGACGGCAGATCGCGCCGCTGCTCGGGGCCCGAGTCGAGCAGGTCGGCCAAGTGGTCGAGGCGGGAGAGGCCGAGCAGTGCGGTGGCCATCGCCGGGCCGATCGCCGGGTTCGTCCGGGGGTCGGGCGTGCCGGGCAGGAACACCGTGAGCGCCCGGTCGGTCGCCTCCATCGACCAGCCCAGCCGCCGCCATACCCGGACGAGGTAGTTGAGCAGCAGGAACGCCATGCCGTCCGCGGCGGCCCCGCTGGCGTACCGGAGGGTGGTGTTTTCGAATCCGCCGGACACGTCCGGCGAGGCCAGCACCAGGATCCGCCGGAACTCGCCGGCGTCGAACGCTTCCCGCACCCAGGCCAGGCCGGCCGGCCCCAGCCGCGCCTCGAACGCGGCCCGTTCCGCCGGCGTGAACGGTGGCTGGCCGGGCTGGTTGTGGTAGCGCAGCACGTCCTCGGTGTCCACGCCGAGCTTGCGCAGCGTCGCCAGAGTGTCCAGGCGCGGGTTGACGAACGCGGTGCGGACCAGCGCGACCAACTCGCGGTAGCTGACGCCGAGCCGCCGCGCGAGCTCCTTGGCGTTCGCGAGCGCGGCCAGGGCCGGCCCGGTGTCGGCGGGCGGGAAGCCGTACAGAGCCGGCCAGGTCCGCAGTGGACGGTCGCCGGTCAGGACGGCCACCTCCTCCGGACCGAAGCCGAGCCGCTCGTACGCCACCGCGGCCAGTCCGTACCCGGTGGCCGGCGCGAGCTCCTCCGACGTCCGCATCGCCTCTAGGACCCGCCACAGCGCGGTGTCGAAGTGCGCCGCGAACCGGCGTGCCGTCTCCAGCCACAGGTCGAACGGGAGCGTGAGCGGATACCGGGCCTGCTTGAGCGTGTCGTACGCGGCTGGCAGCAGATTCTGCGGCTCGGCGATCAGGTCCGCGGAGCCGGCGTCCCCGGTGTCGTACATCGCGTCGGGCGCCAGCCGCCCGTGCACCAGGTGATACTCGAGGATCTCGTTCACCACGTCGATGTAGGGCAGTGCCGTGTTGGTGTTCTCGCAGGTGAGTGGCAGCACCGGCAGGTCGGGCCGGCGCGCAGTGAGCACGTCGTACGGCGTCTTCGGCTCGGGCCGGCCGGCCGCATCCCAGTCGGCGACGGTCGCGAACGGATACGTCGCACCGCCGTGCGCGGTCCGCCACGCCTCCACGTCGCCGGCCCACCGGGCCGGGTCCGGGTCGAGGAACCTGAGGACGTCGACCAGGTACGCGGCCGGGCTGAGCACCGAACGGCAGTGCTCGCACTCGCAGAAGTCCAGCGAGCCGAACAGCGACTCCAGCGTCGGGAACTGCCGGACCAGCGCGTCCCGGGCCGCCAGCACCGCGGCGGCGGGTGCCGACGCCGCCGGCACGGGTGGGGCGACGGCGGCCTGCTTCACGGCGCCGACCAGCGCGTGCGTGACCGCGCCGACCTGCTGCGCCTTGCGCCAGGTCAACGCCGCCTCGTCGCGGCTGGGGAACCGGTCGCCGTACCGGTCGAGGAAGGCCTGGTAGGGGACGGCCGTGACCTCGTGCGCGGAACCCAGCCCCGCGTCCAGCAGGGTCTTGAGCGCCTCGTCGCTGCGGGTGATCTGGTACAGCCGATGCAGTCGCTTGACCTGGGCGGTCGCCGGCTCGATCCGGTCGGCGGGCAGACCGCGGAACAGGTCGGCCGCGTGGTCGCGCAGGAACCGGTTGAGCGGGTTACGCCCCAGCGACAGCCCCGCCGTGGCGGCCCGCTCCAGCACCGTGGCCGCGTCCGCGGCGGCGGCGCCGACCGGCAGGTCGCCGGTGCGGACCATCCGGCTGACGACCTGGGTGGGATAGCTGAGCCGCACCTTGTACGCCAGGTCGGCCGTGTACGCCGCCAGCCGCTCCGCCACGGTGGCGCCCTCGTATGCGGGTGGGATCAGGGCGGCGAGGCCACCAGCGCCGCCGGCGAGCGACTCTAGCCGCGCCTGCCAGCCCTGCGGCCGGTAGAGGCCCTGCTGTACCAGCGTCTGGCCGAGCCGGTCGGGCGTCTGGATCTGTCCGATAAGGCTGGTCACCAGCGGCGCGTTGTCGAACGTCAGGGTGCCCAGGCGGGCGGCGAGCTGGATCCGGTCGGCGGGCAGCCCGGCCGTCCGTACCTTCTGCCAGAGCTGGTCGACGTGGCCGGTGTGTGCGGAGAGGACCTGGTCGAATTGGTTCTTCTGGGCGTCGTTGAGCCCGGCGGCGGTGAGCATCGCGCCGAAGTTCGACACCGTGCCCGGCCCGACCATCACCCGGCGGACCGCGCGGGCGTGCGCGTCGAAGACGTCCTGCGCGGCCTTGACCTGCGCCGGCGTCAGCGCCACCACGCCCGCCTCGACGGCCTTGCCCAGCGCCCACCCGACGCCCTCGCGGCCGACGCGGGCCAGCCGTGCCGGATCGGTGGGCAGGCCGGCCCGCAGCATGCCGTATACCGCCTGCGGGTCGACGCCCGTCCGCGCGGACAGCTCGTCGGCCGTGGCCGCCAGCGCGATCAGGCGGGCATCCCACTGGGTCGCCTCGTGCAGCAGGCTGATGTCGCGCTGGTCGCTGTCCTCGCGCGCCGCGGACGGCCTGGCGCCGTCGAGGTGCGGCTTCAGCGCGGCGAGCAGCCGGACGTACTCCGCGTCGGGCGCGGGCACCCGATCCGCGGGTACGACGAGGTCGACCGGCCCGTCGGCGATGCACGCCGGCTCGACCAACGGTATCTCCCGGCCGTCGGCGCCGACCGCCCGCACGTCGAGGTGCGCGACCTCGCCGGACAGGCTCGTCACCGCCGTGTACTGGCCATCGGGGCCGGTCAGTGCCTCCCCGACGCGGACTTCCTTGCCACCGAAGCCCCGCTCGTAGAAGCGCACCGTGACGCCCTGCGCGGGCTGCCCGTCGTCGACGTAGAGGTGCCCCTCGAGCCGGGTAGCCTTGGCACGCGGTGCCGGCACCGCCGGCGTCGCCGTGGTGGAGGAATCCACCACCCCGGCCACCGCCCGGTCGAGCGACGACGCGGTCGCCTCCGTCACGACCGCGTCGTCCGGCAGGCCGTGCGCCCGCTGGAAGTCCGCCACCGCCCGCGCGGTGCCCGCGCCGAATAGGCCGTCGGAGCGCTCGTCCTCCGGGATCTCGAACCCGAGCCGTACCAGGTCCCGGTGCAACGCCGCCACGTCGGCGCCGGTCAGCCCCGCCCGCAGATCCCTGCCGTCCAGTCGCATCAGTAACCCCGTCCTGCCGCGCGTTTGTCAGAAGCTGAAGACTTTGAACATTCCGCTCTCGGGATCCACCCGGAACAACGGACTCCGGAGCAGCTCGTCGATCTGATCCTTCGGGACCGGCGAGGCGCTCTCCGCACTGCCGCCGCCGGCTGAGCCGGCGGCCGCACCCAGCCCGCCGCCAGCCGGCACTGGCACCGGCGGTCGCTGACCACCGTGCAGGATCAACCGGAGGCCGGGATTCTTGGCCTGGAACTCGAACATGACGGTGAGACAACTCGGGCAGGCGTCACGGCTCGCGCCGATGTCCACCGTCCCGGTGGCGTTGGGCGGCAGTCCTGATTGGATCTCTTCCAGGAGCTTGCGCTCGGCGTCGAACGCCCTCGGCCCCGCGTGTCCGCTGCCCGGCCGCTCGACGATTCCCGGCTTGCCGTTCACGGTTCCCATCTCACCGACCTGGAAAGGGGTCAGGGTGCCCTCCTCCGGCGCGGGGGAATGGCCCGGGAGCGACTTCTCGCGACTCATCGCGCGGGGAGTGCGGGTGGCGCCGGTATAGCCGGGCACATCCACCACACCGGCCGCGACCGTCTGCGTCCCCTTGGGAGCGGGATTGGCGGCCAGGCTGGCGCCGATCTCCTGTCCGGCCCGCCGCCGACCCTCATACCACGCCCCCGTGCCGGCAAGATGGTGACCGAGCCGTTCACCCGCTTCGTGGATCGGGCGCAGCGCTTGCTCGAGCCGCTGGGCGGCGGCGCCGACCGGCCGGCCGATCGAGGATTGCGCCACCCGGCTGGTGATCGCGCGCACCGCCTGTCCGGCCGCCGAGCCGGCCGCGGCCTGGCCGACGGAGGAACGGGCGAATGCGCCGGCCGCGACGCCGAGCCCGGCGAAGGCGCCACCGGTGACGCCACCGATGAGCGCTGCGCGGAAGACGTTTCCCGCGGTGATCGGGCGGCCCTCGAGTGTCGCCTCGACGATCTCACCAGCCGCGCCGCCGGCCGCGCCGCCGACGGCGCCGCCGATGATCGCCGCGCCGGCCGCACCGACCAGCGGCGTGGCGAGGCCGGCGGTTGCGACCGTCACGACCGTACCGACTACGACGGCCACCCCGATCGCGACCCACTTCTTCCAGCTCCACATGCCCGTGGGGTCGGCATAGCTGACCGGATTGCCGCGCACGTACGCGTACAGGTTGAGGCCGTCGGCCAGGCCCGCCGGGTCGCAGTTCGTCCAGCGGGCCAGCCAGGGCGCGTAGTAGCGGGCGCCGTGGTAGCAGAGCCCGCTTTCCTCGTCGCGCTCCTTGCCGGTGTAGCGGTAGCGCTTCGGCGTCTCGGTGCGGCTGCGGACCGCCTGATAGGACGTGGAGCCGTAAGGGTAGAACTCCTCGTACGAGACGATCCGGGCGTCCGCGTCGAGTTCGAGTGTGGCCGAGCCGAGATGGTTGGTGACCTGGTAGCGGTGCAGCTGCGCAGGGCCGTCGTCCTGGCCGGTGGTGCGGGTTTCGACGAGCGCGACCCGCTCGTCACCGTCCACCATGTGCAAGGTCTGCCGTTCGAGGACGCGGTTGCCCGCGGCGTCGTACTCCCGGTGGATCTCGAAGCCGCCCAGGTAGAAGCGCTCGGACCGGCGCACCGGCGCCTGGCCGGGCGGCGCCGCCCGATTGGTCACCTTGCGGACCCGCTGGCCGCTGGCGTCGTACACGTAGTGCGTGGTTTCCGGGACGCCGCCGCCGGTGACCACCTGGCGTGCCGACGCGCGCAGCTGGTCCTGGTGGTTCCAGGCCATGAGCGGCAGCTCGGGCATGCCGGTGAGGTTGCCGTGCGCGTCGTACGTGCAGCCGGGCGCGGTGAGCCGATTGCTCGGCCGATCCGGTTCCAGCGGGCTCGGCTCGTCGTACGCGAAGGCGCGGGTCCAGCCGGGTGCGGCCGGGTCGGTGCCGGCGTGGGTGATCTGCCGGACGTTCCCGGCGTCGTCGTACGCGTACCGCTGCCGGTAACGGCCCATCGCGTTGCCGTCGCCGGGGTGTGGCAGGTCGACCCGCGGCGCGTCCGTCTGGCTCGGCGGCTGCGGCGCGGCTTGGCCGAGGTGCTCGCGCCCGGTCGCCTGGACCAGCCGATAGACCGCGTCGTAGGTGTACTCGTTGGTCGGCTCGACCAGCCGGTTGCGGAAGAACACCGCCTGCTGCGCGGTATCCGTGACCGCCGTGACGTTGCCGGCCGGGTCGTAGGTGTACGCCAGGTCCCGCACCGCCTCGGCGCCGCGCCGCGTCCGCAGGCGAGCGACGCGGAAGGTCAGCGGGTCGTGGTCGTACTCCGTCACCGTGCCGTTGCCGTAGGAGCACCGGACCCGCTGGGCGCGCGCGTTGTACTCGACGCCGGTGACGAACGCGGTGACCTCGGCCGCGCCGTGCAGGTTGGCGTCCAGCCGCTCCAGCAGGTTGGCCTCGTTGTAGCGGGGCCGGACGAGGGTGCCGTCCGGTGTGGACAGCTCGACCGGCCGGTCCAGTGCGTCGTACGCGGTGCGACTGGTGAAGACCTCCGGTTCGAGCGGAACCGGTCCGGCCCAGTCCGGCGGCCGGGTGACGTCCGCGGCGAGCCGGCGGGTGGCGCGCAACAAATTGCCCTTGAAGTCGTACTCCTCGTTGGTGGCCACTCCGGCCGCGTCGAACTGGCGGGTCACCCGGCCGCGCAGCCGACGCCGCTCGGCATCCGGTTCGCCCTCGCCGTACTCGACCCGCTCTTCCAAGATCTCGCCGGCCAGGTCGCCGCCGGCGACGAACGAGCGGAGCGGGCGGCGCAGCGCGTCGTACTCGACGCGGGTCCGGAAGCCGCGGCCGTTCCAGGTGCGGATCGCCCGGCCCGCGATGTCGTACAGCAGCAGGCGTTCACCGGCGTCCATGCTGGACTGCCGCAGCCGGCGGCCGAGCATGTCATGGTCCTGACGGATGACGAGGCGGCCCATCGCGTCCATCGCCTCGCGTTCGTTGCCCTCGACGTCTAGCCGGGCCCGGGCGGCGAGGTGCCCGCCGCCCCCGAGCGCCGCCACCGTGAGGAGCGGGCGGCCGAGCGCGTCCAGCCAGACCCGGCCGGGCGTATCCGCGTGAGCCGCCGCCTTCTCGGCGGCGGCCCGCTCCGCCGGGCCGAGGCCACCGCCGGCCCGGCGCGCGTGCCAGCCCTGCCATCCGTCGACGCCGGCCAGGTACGCGCGGACGTACCCACCCACATCCGGATCGGTGCGCGGGTCCAGCAGCACGGTGTCATTGACGTCCCAGGAAGCCCGGTGCCACGCGTCGATGACGGACTTCTCCCAGGTGTCGTTGGGGTGCAGGGTGGCGACGACCCGCGCCATCGGGTCGTAGAAGAGAACCGAGCCGACGCCGGACCGCCGGTCGAACTCGAATCGGTGGGTGTCCGTGAAGAAGGGCTCGTACCGGCGTACCGGGTTGCCCTTGTTGTCGAAGACGGTCCAGCCGGTGCCGGCCCACCGCCGGCCGCCGCCGGGCCCGGGTTCCGCCTGCGCCTTGCGCTGGATCTCGCGGCCGAATCCGTCCGAATAGGTGAATCCATGGTGAACGGCGGGCGACCGGCCCGCGGGCAGGTCCGCCGAGTGCTGCTCGCGCGCCACGGTGGCCACGACCACCGGCCGCGGCTGCGGGTCGTCCCGGGTCCGCAGGTATCCGTGTAGATCGTAGACGAGCCTGGTGGTGGCGTCCCGCAACAGGTCGGTCGCGCCGGCCAGCCCGTCCAGGTAGGCGGCGACCGCGGCCTCGTCCGGGTCCGGGTCGAAGCCGTCGAGCGAGTCGCCGAGCCGTTCGTCCGACCGCCCCATCACGGCGGCGCCGGCCACCATGCCGAGCGCGTCGAACGCCGCCGCGGTCCGGTCCCCGTTGGCGTCCGCGATCAGTCGGGGTTGCAGCACCCGGTAGTCGTTGTCCACGGCGACCCGGTTGCCGAGCGGATCGCGGACCTCGGTGACGAGCAGGTCGTGCCGGTCGTGGTCGACCTCGGTGGTGGCCCCGAACGGGTCGTGCAAGCGGCACTCCATGAAGAAGTGCCGGCCGGCGTGATCGCGCTCGTCCACGTCGTTCGGCGCGTAGCTCACCCGCCCGGACGGCAGCCACCATCCGCCGTCCTCGTGCACGTAGCCGCCCGCGCCGGCCAGCGTCGCGTCGTCCACCCGGTCGCCGTACAGGCCGGCCTGCAGATCGTCTGGGAGTGCCAGCCGGTACGTCTCGAACGGCAGCGCCATCGACTCCAGCGCGCCGGGCGGCAGCGGGCCGGTCAGATCGTCGCGCCGGTAGCGGGTGCGCACGTGTTCGACCAGGCGGCGGGCGGGCGTGGCCGGGGCGGCGTCCCACTGCGCGTACGGCAGCTCGACGCCGATCTGCCCGGCCAACTCGTCCCCCCGGTAGTGCTCCGCCTCGGGCCGCGCCAGGCCGAGCAGCTCGTACATGCGGCTTGCCGCCGGCTGCGGCGTCCGGTACGCGGTGGCCTGCTCGACGGCGTTCGTGAACCGGCTTTCGGCCAGCACGACGTGGGTACGGCGCTGCCGCTCCTGGTCGGCGGGGGTGAGCACCAGGTCCGGGTCGTCGGTGCGGCGCCCGTACGCTACGGTCGCCGAGCGGAGCACGTTGCCGTAGCCGTCGACATCCAGGGTCAGTTCCTGCGCCACCCGCGGATCGGTAGGTACGCGTTCGTAGTGGTATGTAACGGTCTCCCTGGGGTATGCGAAGAACACCGCGTGCCGGTCCCCGGGCCGGCGCGGCTGGAGCTGCTCGACGGTGTGGCTGCTCTCCGCGACCGTGTACGGGTGGGGCTCGGCGGCGGAGCCGTCCAGCGCGTACACCTCCTGCCGGAGCACGGATCCCTTCAGCGCGCGGTACGCCTCGCGGAACTCCTCCGCCCCCGGCTGATGCGGCACGGTGCTTCCGTCGGCGAGGCGCAGCGCGTCCGGCCGCACCGAGCCGTCGGCCACTCCCGTGTGGAACCAGGTCTTCGTCTGCACCGGGGGAACGTGTGAGGCCGGATCCTCGTTGGACGCGGGCGGTCCGCCGAGCACCGAGAGTTCCTCGGTGTCCAGTTGCTCCACCATCCCGAAGCCGCGGAACTCCCGCTCGTCACCGTCGAAGAAGCCGTCGTGGTACGCGTACCGGGTGACGAACCGGTTGTGGCTGATCCGGTCGTACGTCTCGACCCGCTCCACCACCTGCACCGGGAACGGAAGCCGTGTCTTCCACGGCCGGCCGGCCGCCCGGTCGTCGAGGTAGAAGCGGGTCGACGGGGTGTAGCGCACGTGGGTCTCGGCGCCGAGGTTGTTGGCCACCCGGACCAACAGGTGCGGATGCGTGGAGTCGAGCAGGTCGACGTAGCGCAGGCTGCGGCGCTCGTCGCCGGGCCGGTCCGAGGACCAGACCAGGCAGGCGGTGCCCGTGCCGAAGAGGTCGACGGCCGCGACGTGCGCCCGGCCGTCGGTGGCCGGCGTCGCAGCGATCCGGCGCGGCGCGGACCAGCCGTTGCCGCTGCGGTTGAGCCAGATCCGGGCCTCGGCGGCGCCGAGGTAGACAAGGTCGGTCACGCCCGACCCGTCCACGTCGACGAGCCGCAGGAAGCGCTGGTCGAACGCCTCCGCCCGGTCGAACCACGGCGCGTCGTCCATCGCCACCCGGGCGCCGAACCGGCCGTGGCCGAGGTTCGGCCAGTAGCTGACCTCACCGTTGCGGACGCGGACGAGGTCGGTGAGCCCGTCACCGGACATGTCGGCGAGGTGGATCGACTGCTCCGGGTCGGCGAAGACCACTCGCGGGCCGCTGACCCGTTGCCCGGCGCCGAAACCATCCTCGCCCCGCGACGGATACCAGGTGATCGCGTCCTGCTCGGTCACCAGGACGTCGGCGTGCCCGTCGCCGTCGAGGTCGACCAGGCGCAGGTTCGGGTCGTTCCAGTCCACAGCGGGCAGCGCGGCGAACGCGGCGAACGGATCCCAGCCGTCGCCCCCGGCGCGCCGCTCGTACCGGCCCGGCACCGGCCCGTCCAGCGCGACCACGTCCAGCCGGCCGTCGCCGGCCAGGTCGAGCAGGCGGGGGCGGACGGCGCCTGCACTCACCAACATGGGCACGGGATCCACCGGGCGCGGCGGCCCGAACCGGCCCGCCCCCAGGTTCGGCTTGAAGAACCAGGCCGACGCCTGCTCGGACAGGATCCCGGCCACGCCTTCGCCATCCAGGTCCACCCACTGGCACCCCGGGCCGGCCAGTCCCGCCGGCGCGCCCGCCAGGCTGGCCGGGTCGATCTCGCGGACCTCGTCGTGCAGCGTGGCCGGGCTGTACTCCAGCTCGATCGGCGGCAGCGACC
>WUUC01136128.1_pt1 | contig 17632 bp, 4 predicted proteins | sample 6278441 | NCBI WGS metagenome assembly WUUC01 (sample SAMN13675441, study PRJNA597444) | soil metagenome | isolation source: soil | place: USA: Washington | collected 2017-10 | reverse complement strand
TGTTGTATGCGGCGTATCGAGCGGGAGAGGAGACGCCGCTGGCGGAGTTGGCGGTGCAGTATGCGGACTATGCGCGTTGGCAGCGGGAATGGCTTGCGGGCGACGTGCTCGCAGCGCAACTTCGTTACTGGAAAAATCAACTGGCTGGTGCGCCGCCCGTCCTCGAATTACCGGCTGACCGCTCGCGCCCGGGCGTGCAAACATTTGTCGGCGCACAGCAAACCTTCAACATTGGGTCGGACCTGACGTGCGCGCTCAAAAAGCTGAGCCGCCGCGCGGGCGCGACGTTGTTCATGACGCTGCTCGCCGCCTTCAAAGTTCTGCTTCGACGTTACACGGGGCAGGGCGACATCGTCGTCGGCACGCCGATAGCCGGACGCAATCGCGCAGAGATCGAACCGCTCATCGGCTTCTTCGTCAACACGCTCGTCATGCGCACAGACCTTGGCGATAACCCGACCTTTCAAGAGTTGCTCGGACGCGTGCGCGAGACGACGCTCGGCGCGTACGCACATCAAGACGTGCCGTTTGAAAAACTGGTCGAAGAGTTGCAGCCCGCGCGCGATCTCGCGCATGCGCCGCTCTTTCAAGTGTTGTTCGTTCTTCAGAATGCGCCGCAGCAGGCGTTGAGTCTGGAGGGCTTGGAGTTGAGCGTTCTTGATGTCGAAAGCACGACGACAAGATTCGATCTCGTGCTCAACATGACGGAGACACAGGAGGGGTTGAGCGGCGAGGTTTCTTACAACACAGGCTTGTTCGATGCAGCGACCATCGAACGCATGATCGAACATTTTCAAAACTTGCTTCAATTCGTGGCATCGCAGCCGCAGACTCCTATCGCCGCTTTGCCGCTTTCGTCGCCAGCCGAAGTCAGGCAGTTGTTATTTGATTGGAACAACACGGATGCGGCTTATCCGCAGCAACGCTGCATTCATGAATTGTTCGAGGCACAGGCGGAGCTTACGCCCGACGCGACAGCCGTGCGTTTTGAAGATGAGCAACTTTCGTATAGAGAGTTGAACGCGCGTGCAAATCAACTGGCGAGCTATTTACGAAAGCTCGGAGCGAGGGCGGAAACGCGCGTCGGTATTTGCGTGGAGCGTTCGGCGGAGATGTTGGTCGGCCTGCTCGGCATACTCAAAGCGGGCGCGGCTTATGTGCCGCTCTCGCCCGCTTACCCGCATGAACGTCTCTCCTTTATCGTGGCCGATGCGGAGGTCGAACTGTTTTTGACGCAGCAGCGTCTATTGAAAAATTTACCTGAAGTTTCGGCGCGCATAATTTCACTCGACGGCGAACATGAAAGCATCTCACGCGAACCCGTCGAAAACCTCAAGAGCGCGGCGAGCGCGGACAACCCTGCCTACGTGATCTACACGTCCGGCTCGACGGGCGTGCCTAAAGGCGTGGAAATAACACACCGCAGTCTCGTGCATTCGACGACGGCGCGGCTCTCTTATTATCGTGAAAGAGTCGAATGCTTTTTATTGGTCTCGCCGTTCGTCTTCGACAGTTCCGTCGCAGGTATTTTCTGGACGTTGTGCCAGGGCGGAACGTTGGCGATGCTGCCGGAAGATTCTCTACAAGACCCCGCGCGCCTCGTCGCCACGATTGCGCGGCAACGCGTCTCGCACGTGCTCTGTCTGCCGTCGCTTTACAGTCTCATGCTTGAGCGTGCGACGAATGCCCAACTCAAAAACTTACGAAGCGTCATCGTTGCGGGCGAAGCGTGTCCGGTCGAACTCGTCAGACGCCACTATGAACTGCTGCCGCACGCCGCTTTGTTCAACGAATACGGGCCGACGGAAGCGACCGTCTGGAGCGCTGTCTACGAGTGTGACCTGCACACGATAAAAACGCACATTCCCATCGGTCGCCCGATCCAGAACATGCAGGCTTACGTGCTCGATGAACATCAACAGCCCGTGCCCATCGGCGTCGCGGGCGAACTCTACATCGGCGGCGAAGGGTTGGCGCGCGGCTACCTGCGGCGACCGGAATTGACGGCGGAGAAGTTCATCCCGCACCCGTTTGGTGAACGGAGCGGCGCGCGGCTTTATCGTACGGGCGACCGCGTGCGCTTTCGACGCGACGGTCATATGGAGTTTCTCGGGCGCGCCGACGAGCAGTTGAAGATTCGCGGTTATCGTATAGAGCCGGGCGAGATCGAGTTTGCGTTGAAGGCTTGCCCGGCGGTGAGTGAAGCGGTTGTTATCGCGGGAGACGATGTGGTTGAAGGGAAGCGTCTGATAGGCTACGTGGTCCCCGGCAAGCACACGTCTCCGACGACAAACGAACTGCGTGATTTCCTGAAAGAGCGTCTGCCGGAGCACATGATCCCAGGCGTCTTCGTGTTCCTCGAACAGATGCCGCGCACGGCGAGCGGCAAACCGGATAGACGCGCTCTGCCCGCGCCCGGTGCAGCGCGCCCGGCTCTCGCCGCCCCGTACGTCGCGCCGCGCAACGAGTTGGAGCGCGAGATCGCTGCGATTTGGCGAGAGGCGCTGCAACTTAAAAGAGTCGGCGTGCACGACAACTTTTTCGACCTCGGCGGCCATTCGCTGCTCATCATACGCGTGCATGGCAAACTACTTGATAAGATCGAAAAAGAGTTTTCAGTAGTGGAGCTGTTCAGGTATCCGACCGTGGAATCGCTGGCGCGGCATCTCGGGCGCGAACAAGATAAACAGAGCGACGAGCAAAACACGCGCCTGCGCGCCGACGCACGACGGGAATCGTTGAGAGAGCGAGCGCAAAGCAGGACTTCAAGGCCTGTTCGTAAACGTCCTTAAGCGTGTGGAAAAGTCGCGGGCGCTGTAGATTGTCATGGGGTAGTAGATTTAGTAAAATTCGCGTTTGAATTTATCCGCAGTTCGCGTGAACACTCAAAGAACATTTCAAAGACGAAGTTGGAGCACACGCGTGCGGCGGCAGTTCGCAGTTCATGTCGCGCGTTCGCGAAGCATCGCACATACATTTTCTTAGATGCGCTTCAACTTCCGAAGCGTCCGTTAACACTCACGACTCACAGAGAAGGAAGCCACCCATGTCAACCGCAACTGTCACCTCAAATACGACCGGCATCTTGTCCGTCAACCCGGTGAAGAATGAATTGGTCAGCTACCTCAAGGAACTTAAAAAAAGTTGCGGCACGCTTTCGCGCGCGCAAATCGCTCTAATCCTGGGCCAGTGGTTTCACCCGCTGCACTATTTCCCGACCTTTCTCTCGCGCCTGATCTCCGTCGCGCCCGACATCGAAACTCAAACCTTCATCTCGCGCATTCTCTGGGAAGAACTCGGCGAAGGCGACCCGCAGCGCGCACATGAAAAGATTTACAAACAGACGATGAGCGACGGCGGTTTTACTTTGCAGGAGATCGCCGGAGCGCCGCCCTTACCGGCGACGCAAGAACTCGTGGCCGGTTATGAAACTTCCTCTACCGCTCATGTGTCCGGTCTGGGATTTCTTTACGGCACGGAGGTCGTTGACCTGCCGATGGTTTCGACCATCGGCGAATTGATGAGACGTTCGACGGGCATGCGCAATCTTCCCTGGGTCGCGATCCACGTTGCACAGGAGCCGGGGCATGTGGAGAGTTCGAACGAGACGTTGAAGCCGTCGTTCACCGCCGCAGAGCAGGGGCAAATCGTAGAGAGTGCGGAACGCATGTGGACGCTCTGGATTAACTTCTTCAAGTCAATCGAGAGAGAGATTCAGAATTAAACTTGCCTTGGAATTAATTCCTCCAGTAAGTCAGAGCCGGAAAGCCTGTGTGCGTTGAGCTAACCGGCCTCCATCCGCCTCAGGGAAAGATGCCCTCACGGGAAAAAGTAAGTTCTTGTTTCGCGTCCGTCTCTCATCTCATCGCGCTCGAATGATACAGGCTGACGTTCGTTGCGACGGACGGCGGCGTTGGGCTGCGACTGTAGCGGAGCGATGATCTATAAGTTGAGCGGAGCGATAGTCTGTAAGTTGAGCGGAGCGATGGTCTGTGAGTTGGGAGAGGTCGGGCGTGTTGTTCGGAAGAGGCGGGTTGTTGAATTTCAGGAGTTGAAGGATGACTGAAGCAGGGCAGTTTGAATATGCGATAGCCGTCGTCGGGATGGCCGGACGTTTTCCCGGAGCGAAAAACGTCGAAGAGTTTTGGGAGAACCTGCGCGCGGGCCGCGAACCGATCACCTTCTTCTCCGATGAAGAACTCCTCGCGCGGGGCGTGGACGCGCGCATGCTGGATGCCGCCGGATACGTCAAAGCGGAGGCCGTGCTCGACGATGTGGAGATGTTCGACGCTTCTTTCTTCGGTCTCACCCCGCGTGAAGCGGAGACGACCGACCCGCAGCATCGCCTCTTCCTCGAACACGCCTGGGAAGCGTTGGAAAGCGCGGGTTATGAGATCAGGAACTACGCGGGAAGAATCGGAGTTTATGCGGGCGAGAGCGTCAATTCTTATCTGCTGCACAATCTTTATCGTCAACGTCAGTTGATTGATGCGATGGGCGCTTCGCAAATCCTCATCGGCAACGACCGCGACTATCTGGCGACGTTCGTTTCCTACAAACTGAATTTGAAGGGCGCGGCCATCACCGTGCAGACGGCCTGTTCGACTTCTCTGGTCGCCATTCATCTCGCCTGCCAGAGTTTGCTGAATCAGGAATGCGATATGGCGTTGGCCGGAGGCGCATCCGTGAGCGTCCCGCACGGCCACGGCGCGATATACAGCGAAGGCGGCATCATCTCGCCGGACGGCCATTGTCGCGCGTTCGATGCGGACGCGCGGGGGACGGTTAAAGGTAGCGGCGTCGGCGTCGTCCTGTTGAAGCGACTGTCGGATGCGTTGGCCGATGGCGACACGATTCATGCGTTGATTAAAGGGACGGCGATCAACAACGACGGCGCGATGAAAGTCGGCTACACCGCGCCGAGCATCGAAGGGCAGGCGGGCGTGATCGAAGAGGCTTTGTTGGTGGCGCAAGTCGAGCCGGAGACCATCGGCTACATCGAGGCGCACGGCACGGGCACGCTTCTCGGCGACCCTGTGGAGATCGCCGCGCTCACGCAGGCTTTTCGCCGCGAGACGGAGCGAAAAGGTTTCTGCGCTATCGGCTCGGTCAAGACGAACATAGGGCATCTGGATGCGGCGGCCGGGGTGGCGGGCTTTATCAAAACCGTGCAGATGCTCACGCACAAGCAGCTTCCGCCGAGCCTCCACTTCAAGAAGGAAAACCCGAATATTGACTTTGCCAACAGCCCTTTCTTCGTCAACGCGAAGCTCGGCGAGTGGGAGGACGGCGAGGGGCCGCGACGCGCGGGCGTAAGTTCGTTCGGCATCGGCGGCACGAACGCGCACGTCGTACTCGAAGAACCTCCCGCTACTCAGGAACCCGGCGCGTCGCGCCCGCATCAACTATTGATGCTCTCGGCTCGAACACCGGCCGCGCTCGAAATTGCCACGGCCAATCTGGCCGCACACTTCAAGCGAAATCCGTCTCTCAACCTCGCCGACGCGGCTTATACGCTGAGCGTCGGGCGGACGGAATTTGAGCACCGGCGCGTCCTTGTGTGCCGCGACCTTGCGGAAGCGTCCGAGGCTTTGGAGACACCTCTCGCGCCGCGAGTGTTGACGAGTTTTCAGGAGTGTTCGACGCCTCCGGTAGTCTTTATGTTTTCGGGGCAGGGCGCACAGTATGCAGGGATGGCGCGCGAGATTTACGAAACAGAGCCTTTCTTCCGCGAGCAGTTTGATGCCTGCGCAGAGATGCTTCGCACGCATCTCGAACTGGATTTGCGCGAGCTGATTTACCCGAACGAGCAAGAAGATGGAAACGTCGCGTCGCTTGACGAGACGCGGCTCGCGCAGCCTGCCTTGTTCGTCATCGAATATGCGCTGGCGCGAGTCTGGATGAAGTGGGGCGTGCGCCCGCAGGCGATGATCGGGCACAGCATAGGCGAATACGTGGCGGCCTGTCTGGCCGGAGTGTTGTCGCTTGAAGATGCTTTGCGTTTGGTGGCGGCGCGTGGGCGTTTGATGCAGCAGATGCCGCGCGGAGCGATGCTCGCCGTGAAGCTGTCGCCCGAAGAGCTTGAGCCTTTGATGGACGAACGCCTGTCGCTGGCAGCCGTGAATGCGCCTTCGATGTGTGTGGTTTCGGGCGAGGCGGAAGCCGTCGCCGCGTTGGAACAAAAATTCAACGCAGGCGGCGTCTCGTGCCGGCGTTTGCACACGTCGCACGCGTTCCACTCCGCTTCGATGCAGCCGTTGCTCGAACCCTTCGCGGATGAAGTGCGAAGCGTGACGTTGCGCGCGCCGGAGATTCCTTACATTTCAAGTTTGACGGGGACGTGGATCAAGGAGACGGAGGCGACCGACGCCAATTACTGGGCGCGGCATCTGCGCGACACAGTGCAATTCTCCGTAGGCATCGGAGAATTGATGCGGGAGACGGAAAGCATTCTGCTCGAAGTCGGGCCGGGCCAGACGTTGTCCACGCTGGCGAAGCAACAACTTGAAAGCGCGTCGAAACAGCTCGTGCTCGCATCGCTGCGCCATCCGCAGGCAAGGCAATCGGATACGTCGTTCATTTTGGAAACTCTCGGCAAGTTGTGGCTCGCGGGCGTCAAAGTTGACTATCAAGCCTTCTACGCAGACGAACGGCGACGGCGCATCCCGCTCCCGACCTACCCGTTCGAGCGTCAACGCTACTGGATTGACCCGCCCGAACTCTCTCTCACGGATGAATCCGCATCAACAGCTTTGAGTAGAAAAAACGGGATTGACGATTGGTTCTACGTGCCTTCCTGGAAACGCTCGGTCGTGCCCGAAGTGCAGGGCGCGATCTCTACGGCGGGCGAGCATTCGTGTTGGGTGGTCTTCGACGGTGAAGCCGGGCTCGGTTCCGGCATCGCAGAACGGCTCGCGGAGAGCGGCCTCGATGTCGTCATCGTGAGAGAGGGCGCGCATTTCAAACGACTCGAAAGCCGGATTTATGAAATCAACGCTCGACGCCGCGCGGATTACGAATCGCTCCTGAAAGAACTACGCGCCGAAGGCAAGTCGCCCGAAAAGTTTTTGCACCTGTGGAGCCTGACGCCGGACGAAGCATCCGCGCCGATGTTGGATGCGCTCGACAAATCTCTGGCGCGCGGTTTCGACAGCTTGATGCTTCTCTCGCAATCGCTCGGCGAATACGGCACGGACGCGCCGCACGAAATCGTAGTCGTGACCAACAACATGCAATCGCTCACGGGCGAAGAGATGTTGGAGCCTGAGAAGGCGACGGCGCTCGGCCTGTGCAAAGTGATCCCGTTGGAATATAGGAACATCAACTGTCGTAGTGTGGACGTTGTGCTGCACGCGAACGGCAGCGAGCAGGAAGCGCGGCTGGCGGAAAAATTGTCGGCCGAGTTGGTTGCGGGTTCCGGCGACGCGGTCGTCGCGTATCGCGGGGCGCATCGCTGGGTGCAAATCTTCGAGCCGCTTCCGCACGCCACGTCGAAGAACCGGAATGCGCAGCCGTCGCCTCTGCGTGAAAATGGTGTCTACCTGCTGACAGGCGGCCTCGCGGATATTGACCTCGCCCTCGCGGAGCATCTATCCGCGATGCATGCCAGAGTTGTTTTAACAGGCGACACGAAAGTTCCCGCGCGCGAGCGGTGGGAGGAATGGCTGGCGGCAAACGTCGAAGCCGACGAGACGAGCCGCGCGATCAACAGATTGCTTGCGCTCGAAGAGAGCGGCGCGGAGTTGTTGGTGTTGAAGGCCGACGTGGCGAACGAGGAGCAGATGCGAAGCGTCGTCGCGGAGGCGCGTCGCCGCTTCGGTCGAATCAACGGCGTGATTCACACGGCCTCAAATATGAGCGGCGGCATCATCCAACTCAAGACGTTGGAAGCATCGCATGCGACGCTCGCGCCAAAGCTGCGCGGGGCGTTGGCGCTCCGCTCCGTCTTGCAGGATGAGCCGCCCGATTTCGTCGCGCTCTTCTCGAACGCGCTCTCCATCACGGGCGCGCTCGGCCAGTCAGACTATTGCGCCGCGAACGCGTTTCTAGACGCGTTCGCACACGCCACGGATGCGAAAGGAAAAACTCGCGTCGTCGCGATCAACTGGCGATTGCCTCAATGGGAAGACTGGGGCGAACTTCCGTCGGCGGGCAATTCCGCAATGCGTGCGGAGTTCGCGGAGGTGCGCGCCGATTTTGGCCTCAGCCTCGCGGAGGGCCTGGAGGCGTTCGAGCGCATCATGGCGAGTTCTCAATCTCAAATCGTCGTCTCGACGCAGGATTTTCCGGCGTTGATAGAGCGGCAAAAGAGTCTCTACAAAAAGGCTTTACTCGATCAAGCGGAAACGAGGCGCGACACGCCGCACGCCGCGTTCGCCAACGACGACGACGGAAATCCGCTGGCCGGAGATGAATTGGAACAGCTCGTGACAACTATCTGGCGGGAGCTTTTGGGCGTCGAGCGCATTAACGCTGCGGATAATTTCTTCGACCTCGGCGGCAATTCGCTGCTCGCCATTCAACTCATAGCGCAGCTGCGCAAAACCTTCGGGTTGGATTTGCCCATGAGCAGCCTTTTTGAAGCGCCGACCGTGGCCGGGCTTGCGACGCAGATCGCGGAGAGTCGTCTCAAGGAGCAAGAGGCCGCGGAGATCGAGCGTCTGTTGCGCGAGATCGAATCGCTTGCCCCGCAGGAATTGCAGGCCAGTCTCGCGCAGGAAGTGAAAACCGAAGGGGGCACGAATCGTTAACTGTAAACGGACGGGCGACGCACGCAGCCTCGCGCGTGTATTAACGAGAAGAAAGTAGATGGACGAACTCTCAAAACGCTTCGCCGCGCTTTCACCCGAACAGCGTCAACTCCTTGAGTTGCGCTTGAAGAACAGGGGCTTGTCGCCGCCGCTCGAAACGACGCGGGAGGTGGAACAAGCGACGCACAAGACAGGTGAAAACTCGCTCGGCGCGCACACGCCAAGAGGCACGGGCGAACTCGATTGGAAGCAGCGCAAGGTCGAACGCGAGTTGCGTTTCAGTCTCTACTTTTTCTCCGGCGATGGTTCGAAGGAGACGGAGGATAAATACCGGCTCGTCATCGAGAGCGCAAAGTTTGCGGACCGCCACGGCTTCGAAGCGGTGTGGACCCCGGAGCGTCACTTTCAGGATTTCGGCGGACTCTATCCGAACCCGTCCGTGCTGAGCGCCGCGCTGGCCGTGCTCACCGAGCGCATACAGATTCGCGCGGGGAGCGTTGCGCTGCCGCTGCATCATCCCGTGCGCGTGGCGGAGGAATGGTCCGTCATAGACAATTTATCGCGCGGGCGTGTGGCCGTCTCCTTCGCGTCGGGCTGGCACCCGGACGACTTCATCTTCGCGCCCGGCGCTTACGATGAACGCCGAGAGACGATGTTTCGCCACATAGAGTTGATACGGAAATTGTGGGCGGGCGAAACAGTCCGGCTTCGAGGCGTGAGAGAGCATGAGGTTGAAGTAAAAATCATGCCCCGGCCTTTGCAGCCGCGTCTGCCCGTCTGGATCACGAGTTCGGGCAGCGCGGAAACTTGGTCGCGCGCGGGCGCGATTGGAGCGAATGTCTTAGCCGCATACGTCGGTTATTCGGATGAAGAACTGTGTGAGCGCATCAATCTCTATCGTGAGTCGCGCGCCGAGCACGGCCACGACCCGCAGCAAGGCCGGGTGACTCTGATGCTCCACACTTTCGTAGGCGAGAGCGAAGATGCTGTGAAACAAAAAGTGCGCGTCCCTTTCACGGATTACCTGCGCACGTATTTCAAGCAGTACGAAAATGTTCACGTCGCTCCCGATGCGATCAGCGATGCGGACAAAGACGCATTGATGTCGGCGGCCTTTGAGAAATATTTTGAGTCGCACACCTTGTTGGGCACGCCCGCCAAGTGCGCGCGTTTACTTGGACGGCTCACGCAACTCGGAGTTGACGAAGTTGCCTGTCTGGTTGATTTCGGTGTCGAGGCCGACGCAGTGCTTGAGAGCCTTCAACACCTCAACGAATTACGCGAGCACTTCGCGCGGCCACGTGAGCATGAAGCGTGCGCTCACATAACTGCGGAAGGTTGAGCGAGTGCTCCGACGTATGAAAAGGCGCAAAGGGAATCGAGATGCAAGACCTGTCGAGTAGAATTTCCGCGCTCACGCCTGAACAGCGCGCCCTGTTCGAGTCACGCCTCAAACAGAAGGGACTCCACGCGCCCGACGCGCCGGTCATACCACAGAGGCCGCAGAGCGATTCGCCTTATTGCCTGCCCTCTATTGATCAGGAGCGTTTGTGGTTCATAGATCAACTACAACCCGGCAACAGCGCCTACAATATTTTCAGCGCGAGCCGCCTGCGCGGGCCGCTCGACGTGGACATTATGCGGCGCGTGGTCAACGAACTGGTTGTCCGGCACGAATCGCTGCGCACGACTTTTGCAGTGGTTGACGGGCAGCCCATGCAGGTCATCGCGCCCGAGTTGAAGATTCCGCTCATACCCGTTGACCTCGCATCTCTGCCCGAAGATGAACGCGAAGCGGAAGCCCTGCGACTGACGACCGAAGACTTCGCCGCGCCCTTTGATCTGGAAAAAGGTCCGCTCGTTCGCATCGGACTCATACGGCTGGCGGACGACGATTATGTGATGCACGTCAACATGCATCACACGGTCACGGATCGTTGGTCGGGCGCGATATTCGAGCGGGAGACGGGCCTGCTGTACCAGGCGTTGGCGAGCGGGCAGGCGTCGCCGCTGCCGCCTTTGCCGATACAGTATGCAGATTATGCCGCGTGGCAGCGCGAGCGTATGGGGGGCGAGATTTATCAAAAGCAAGTCGCCTACTGGAAGCGACAACTGGCCGGAGCGCCTTACGTGCTCGAAGTGCCGCCCGACTACACGCGCCCGCCCTTTCAAACTTTCAAAGGCGCGCGGGTTTTCGCCACGTATCCGAAAAGTTTGCTCGATGCGCTCAAGGAGACTTGCAAGCGAGAAGGCGTCACGATGTTTATGCTCGCGCTGGCCGCCTTCAAGACGCTGCTCTATCGCTACACAGGCCAGGAAGACGTGCTCGTCGGCGCAACCTTCGCCAATCGCAACCGCCCCGAACTCGATAATCTCGTAGGCTATCTGCTCAACCTTCTCGTCTTTCGCACGAACCTGTCGGGCAACCCGACCTTTCGCGAACTGTTGATGCGCGAGCGCGAGTCGGCGGTCGGCGCGTTCGCGCATCAGGAACTGCCTTTCGGAAAACTCGTGCAGGAATTGCGTCCTCCGCAGGATGCGAGCCGCAATCCCATCGTGCAGGCTTCGCTCATCTATCTCGATTTTCCCGAACTGACCGCCATCGAAGTGCTCGGCATGACCGCCAAACATCTGACGATTGACAATCGCGCTTCTCGCTTCGACATCACGCTCGCCATGACCGAAACGCCCTCGGGCTTCGAGATAGACATCGAATATCCGACCGATCTCTACCGGCGTCCTCGCATGGAGCGCATGACGAAACATCTGGAAATCCTGCTCGAAGCCATCGTCGCCGATGCCGGGCAGCGTCTTTCGGATTTACCGATCCTATCCACGCGCGAAAGCGAGCAACTCCTCTTCGAATGGAACGACACGGCCACGGAATACCCGCGCGAACTTTGCATACACGAACTATTCGAAGCGCAGGTCGAGCGCACTCCCGATGCGTTTGCGCTGGTCTTCGATAAATCGGAGGTGACTTATCGAGAGTTGAACCGGCGTTCCAATCAACTCGCGCATTACCTGAGAGCCACGGGTGTGAATAATGAAACGCGTGTCGGCATCTGTCTCGAACGTTCAATCGAGATGGTCGTCGGCCTGCTCGCCGTCTTGAAGACCGGAGCCGCTTACGTTCCGCTTGATATGCATGTGCCACCGCGACGCCTCGCCTTCATCGTCGAAGATGCTTCGGTGGCGGCGCTTTTAACACAGGAACGTCTGCGCGATAAGTTGCCTGAAAACGGCGCGCGCGTGATCTGTCTCGACGCGGAGCGTGAAGTGATTGAACAGCAGAGCGGCGAGAATCTTTCCGGCAAGTTGACGAGTGAAAGCCCCGCCTACGTGATCTACACGTCCGGCTCTACGGGACAGCCTAAAGGCGTGCAGGTACCGCATCGCGCCGTAGTGAATTTTCTTCACGCCATGAGGGCGAAGACGAATCTGACGAAGGCCGACACCCTGCTCGCCGTCACGACGCTTTCGTTCGACATCGCCGGACTGGAAATCTATCTGCCGTTGACGGTCGGCGCGCGCGTCGTCGTCGCCGGTGGCGAGACGGCTTCTGATGGCACGCAGTTGTCGAAGATGCTCGAAGACACGCGCGCCACGGCCATGCAGGCCACGCCCGCCACGTGGCGCATGCTCTTGGAAGCGGGTTGGCGCGGCGATAGCAAACGTCTCAAAGCGCTGTCCGGCGGGGAAGCTATGTCGAAGGAGTTGGCGGCCCAACTTTTAGAGAAAGGCCGCGAGGTCTGGAACCTATACGGGCCGACCGAGACGACCATCTATTCGGGGGCGCACAGGTTGCAGCACGGAGAAGAGCACGTGCCTCTCGGCCAGCCCTTAGCCAACACACGTTTCTACGTGCTCGATGTTGACATGAACCCCGTGCCGGTAGGCATCTACGGCGAACTCTACATCGGCGGCGAAGGGCTGGCTCACGGCTACGTCAATCGCCCCGAACTCACCGCCGCGCAGTTCATCCCGGACCCTTTCGGCGACTCGCCCGGAGCGCGACTTTATCGCACAGGCGACCTCGTGCGTTATCACGACGACGGCAGCATAGAGTTTGCGGGGCGTCTCGATCATCAGGTTAAAGTGCGCGGCTTCCGCATCGAACTCGCAGACATCGAAACCGCTTTGAATCAACACGAGGCCGTGCGTGAAACGGTCGTCACAGTGCACAGGGGCGCGACGGAGGATAAGCGGCTCGTGGCCTACATCGTCGCAGACGACGAGGCGCACGCGCCTAATGTGACTCAATTGCGCGCTTATCTCAAGGAACGTCTGCCCGAATACATGATCCCGTCCGCGTTTCTCTTTCTACGCGGATTGCCGCTCACGCCGAACGGCAAGATTGATCGCCGCGCCCTGCCCGCGCCCGATGCCTTCAGGCCCGATCTCGAAGCCGCATACGTTGCGCCCGAAACCTTCATCGAGCAGCGTCTCGCGGCAATCTTCATGCAAGTGCTCGGCCTCAATCGAGCAGGCGTGCACGACAACTTTTTTGAACTTGGCGGAGATTCTTTGCTCGCCGCGCAGCTTGTCTCGCGCGTGCGTCAAGCCTTTGACATCGAGTTGTTGCTGCGCGACCTCTTCTGGCGACCGACCATTGCCGAGTTGTCTTTACTGGTCGAAGAAGCCTTCATCGCTCATTTGGAGGAAGTGAGCGACGAAGAAGCGGAGCGTATGCTCGAAGGCTAGACACGAAGTGCTCGAAGGTTAGACACGAAGTGCTTGAAGGTTAGACACGAAGGGCTTGAAGGCCAGACACGAAGCCGTAGGCGAGAGCGAAGCATGTCCACCGATAACACGACGAAAAGCGATATACAGAACCGGCGCGCCCAGCTTTCGGCGGCGAAACGCGCCCTGCTCGAACGACGCATCAAGGGCGATTGGGAAACTTCCTCCGCCGAACGGACGATCCCGTGTCGAAACCCTGACGCGTCTTCTCCTGTCCTCTCTTTTGCGCAGGAACGCCTGTGGTTTTTCGATCAACTCGAACCGGGCAGCGCGGCTTATAACATCCCCGCGGCCCTGCGTCTCACAGGTCAACTCAACGTAGAAATCCTGCGAAGGAGTTTTAATGAAGTCGTCCGTCGTCATGAAAGTTTAAGAACGAGTTTCGCTCTGGAGAACGAACGCGCGGCGCAAATCATCACGCCGGAATTGGAATTGATCATTCCCGTCGTGGACCTGCGCGCTTTGCCGGAAGCGTCGCGCGAAGCGGAAGCCGTGCGGCTTGCGACCGGAGAAGCGCGCCGTCCGTTCGAGCTCGCACACGCTCCTTTATTACGCGTCCGGCTCCTGCAACTCGATGCGGACGAACACGTGCTTCTCCTGACCATGCATCACATCGTCGGCGATGCGTGGTCGTTGGATGTGCTCGTGCGCGAAGTGGCGTCGGTGTACGAGGCTTTCCTGCGCGGGCAGCCGTCGCCGCTCGCCAATTTGCCGATCCAATATGCGGATTATGCCGTGTGGCAACGCGGTCGGCTGACGGAAGACGCGCTCGAAACAGAGTTGCGCTACTGGAAAGCGCAACTCGACGGCATAGCTACCGTGCTCGACTTGCCTACGGACCACACGCGCACGCCGTCGCAGGATTTCAAAGGTGCGAGAGAGTCGTTCGCGCTTCCCGAAAAGTTGTCGGAATCGCTCAAGGAGTTGAGCCGCCGCGAGGGCGCGACGTTGTTCATGACGCTGCTCGCCGCCTTCCAGACGTTGCTCGGCCGGCTCACGAATCAGGACGCGTTCTTGGTCGGGACGCCGATTGCGAACCGCGATCGCCCGGAGTTTGAGCAACTCATAGGCTTCTTCGTCAACACGCTCGTCCTGCCCGCGAACCTCTACGGCGAACAGACGTTTCGAGAATTGCTGCGCAACGTTAAAGAAACGACGCTCGGCGCTTACTCTCATCAAGAACTGCCCTTCGAGCGTCTCGTGCGTGAACTGCAACCCGAGCGCGACCGCAGCCGCAATCCGCTCGTCCAGATTATCTTCGACCTGCAAAACCTCCCGGCCTCTTCGAACGCTTTGACCGAATTGACGCTGCGGCCACAAGAGTTTGACACCACGACGACGAGATTCGATCTGGAGCTTCACCTGTGGGATTGGCCGGAGGGCATTCGCGGCGACATCGTCTATAGCACGTCGCTCTTTGAAGCCCGGACCGTCAAGCGGCTCTCCGTTTATTTCCAAAAACTTCTCGAAGGCATCGTCGCCAAACCGGATGAGCGTCTCTCCGCTTTCGAGTTTTTGAGCGCGGACGAACGCCGCGCAGTGTTGCGCGCGGGAAGCGAGACGACGCGCCATTACCCGCGCGACAGTTCCATTCAAAAACTTTTTGAGGAACAGGCGGAGAGAACGCCCGAAGGCATCGCCGTCGTTTTGGGCGAGCAGCGACTAACTTATCGTGAACTGAACCGGCGCGCCAACCAACTCGCACATTACCTGCGCGCGTGGGGCGTCGAGACGGAAACGCGCGTCGGCCTGTGTCTGGAACGTTCGCCGGAGATGATCGTCGGCCTGCTCGGTATACTGAAGGCGGGCGCGGCCTACGTGGCTTTAGACGCGGCCTACCCGCCCGAGCGTCTGCTGTTCATGCTCGACGACACGCAGGCGCAATTAGTATTGACTGTCGAAGCGCTGGCAGATGTCCTGCCCGCGCATCATGCGCCGCTGGTTCTTCTCGACGCGGAATGGCCTCGCATCGCTGGCGAAAGCGCGGAGAATTTGCGGGTAGAAGTGGCCGCCGAAAACCTCGCCTACGTCAGCTACACCTCGGGTTCGACGGGCGTGCCGAAAGGCGTCGCCGTCAAGCATCGCGGCGTGGTGCGTCTGTTGAAGGAGAATAATTACGCCAGCTTCGATGAGAGCGAAGTCTTTCTTCAATTTGCCCCGCTCGTGTTCGATGCTTCGACGTTTGAAATCTGGGGCAGCCTGCTGAGCGGCGCGCAACTCGTGTTGATGCCAGAGGGCAAAGCCACTCTCGCGGACCTCGCGCAAGTTATACGCGAGCAAGCGATCACGACTCTCTGGCTCACCGCCGGACTATTTCATGTGATGGTTGACGAACATCTTGAGGAGTTGAAATCGCTGCGACAACTTCTCGCGGGCGGCGATGTTCTTTCCGTCGCGCACGTGCGTCGCTTTCTCGATGAAGCCGGTCGGAACTGTGCTTTGATAAACGGATACGGCCCGACTGAAAGCACTACCTTCGCCTGTTGCCAACGTCTCGAACGAAGCGATGCCGGGAAGTCGCCCGTGCCCATCGGTCGTCCTATCGCCAACACGCAAGTCTATATTCTCGACGCCGCTCTCCGGCCTGTACCGCACGGCTTCATCGGCGAACTCTTTATCGGCGGCGATGGTCTGGCGCGCGGCTATCTCAATCAACCGGAACTAACTGCCGAAAAATTTCTCCCGCATCCATATAGCGTCGAAGCGGGCGCGCAACTTTACCGCACGGGCGACCTCGCGCGTTTTTTGCCTGATGGAACGATCGAGTTTATCGGTCGGCGCGACCGCCAGGTGAAAATACGCGGCTTCCGCATTGAACTGGGCGAGATCGAAGCGGCATTAGGACAACACAGGGCGGTTCGTCAGGCGGTCTTGATGGCGAGCGGAACGGATGCTGCGGACAAGCGGCTCGTCGCTTACGTCGTCCCCGAAGACGGCGAAACTTTAACGTTGGCCGACGTTAACAGTTTCCTGAAACAGAGGCTGCCGGAACACATGCTGCCGTCCGCCGTGGCGTTGCTTGCGGAGATGCCTTTGTCTGCGAACGGCAAGATCAATCGCCAGGCGTTGTCGTCATATGAACACGCGCCGCTCGCGCGCGAGGAGAGCTTTATCGCGCCGCGCACGCCCGTCGAAGAGATACTCACGCGCCTCTGGGCGGAACTGCTGAAAGTGGAGCGCGTCAGCCTCTACGAAGACTTTTTCGAACTCGGCGGGCATTCGCTCCTGGCGACTCAACTTATCTCTCGCGTGCGCGCCCACTTCGGGGTCGAACTTGCGCTCAACACTCTTTTTGAAGCGCCGACGGTGGCCGAACAGGCCGCGCAAGTGGAAGCGGCGTTGCGCATGGATGCGGGCACGCAAGCGCCGCCGGTTGTCGCCGTCCCGCGCGACGAAAATCTGCCGCTCTCCTTCGCGCAGCAGCGTCTCTGGTTCTTACATGAACTTGAACCGAGCACTTCCGCTTACAACATTCCGACCGCCGTTCGCCTCAAAGGCCGCCTCAACGCGGCGGCTTTGGAACAGACGCTCGGCAAACTCGTAGAGCGACACGAAAGTTTAAGAACGAGTTTCGGCACGAGCGACGGCAAGCCCGTGCAGGTCATAGATTCCGCAGGCAAATTCGGTTGGAGCGTTATCAATCTCGAAGCGTTGCCGGAAAGCGAACGCATGGGCGAGGCCCGGCGGCGCGCGGCGGAAGATGCGCGAAAGCCGTTCGACCTGACGCGCGGTCCGCTCCTGCGCGCCACTTTGATGCGGCTCGATAAAGAGGAACACGTACTCGTCGTGACCATGCATCACATCGTCTCGGACGGGTGGTCTATGGGCGTGCTCGTGCGCGAAGTGGCCGCGCTATATAAATCTTTTGACGAAGGCACGGCCCCGCAGCTTGCGCCGCTGCCGATTCAATACGCGGACTTCGCGCACTGGCAGAGGCGTTGGCTGACGGGCGACGTTTTAGAAAAGCATCTCGCCTACTGGAAACGACAACTCGGCGGCGACATCCCGACGCTCGATCTGCCAACTGACCGGCCGCGCCCCGCCATGCAGAGCTTTCGCGGCGCGAGCCACACGGCGGTCTATCCCGCGAGTTTGAGCAAAGCATTGAATGCCCTGTGCCAGCGCGAGGGCGTGACGTT
>WUUC01114395.1_pt1 | contig 17632 bp, 17 predicted proteins | sample 6278441 | NCBI WGS metagenome assembly WUUC01 (sample SAMN13675441, study PRJNA597444) | soil metagenome | isolation source: soil | place: USA: Washington | collected 2017-10 | reverse complement strand
ACGCAGCGTACCGTTTACCGTGACCCAACCACGAGAGTACAGCTCCGGAGAGAAGCAGCAGCGCGGTCCCATCACCAAGGCAGGTAGCAGCAGACAACACGGTCGTAGCCGCTTAGCGCCCGCTCCATCCCACTACCGGAGAACAACCTGCCCCGCGAACAGAACAACCCACCTGCAGAAGTTGCATGGCTCATTTGCCACGCCGATGCCGCAGAGTTGGTGCTGGCGCTGAGCGAGCTGCACGACGCCTACGTGTGGCGCTCAGCGCAGACAACGGTAAGCCCGCCGCCTCCCGCCACGCAGGCGGCTCCGACGTGCACGAGTCCACCGGGCGACGGGCGACGCTGACGTGGGGTCGTCTTACGCTGGGCATGCCGTCTGGGCTGCTTCCTTCAGCACGCGGACGGCATGTTGTGCGGCGTAGTCAGGGGAGTCCCTGAGGGTTACATGCCAGTGTTTCGCTGCACGGACCGTCGCCACGCGGCAGGCGTGACGCCGTGCTCGCGCCGAAAGAGGCGGATGAAGTGCGTCACATCGGCGTAGCCCACGCGCTCCGTGATGATGGCCACCTGTTCGTCGGTTCCTCGCAGCCTGCGCCGCGCTTCGGCCATGCGGTACGCGAGAATCCACTGGCCGACGGTGCGGCCCGTCTCCTCGCGCACCACGCTCGCCACGTGCGTCGTGGAGCGCCCTACAGCCTGTGCCACCTGCGCGAGTGACAGCGAGGCGAGCGCGTGCACTTCGATGTGTGTGAGCGCCCGGCGCGCGAGTCCCTGTCCTGCGGTGCCGGGCGTAGCCGCGGGAGCACTGACACGCTCCAGCTCGATCAGCACGAGGCGCAGCAGGGCGCTCACCGCCTCGTCACGGAACCGTGCGTTACCCGCGAGCTCGTATTCGATCAATCGCATCCAACCTTCGAGCCGCTTGCGTTGGGCGCTGCTCGGGCGGAGCACGGGATAACAGCCACTCCGCACGCGCAGCAGAGGCCCTAGCTGCAGGCCCACGGAGCTTCCCCAGCTCACGTCTCCGTGCTGCAGCGCCTCCGGGTGGAAGGCGAGCGCCCAGCCTGCGACGCCCGACAGCCGGGCCGAGCCGTGCGCATCCCCAGGAGGAATGAGGTGGACGTCTCCCGCGCGCAGCTGAAGCTCGCCTGTATGCCGGATCCGTCCCTGGCCTTGTGTCACGAGCACGATGACCGCGTAGGAATGCACGAAGGTCCCTGGTCGTGCGGGGCGCTGCTCATGGCCGCTGTAGCGCTGCACCCAAACCGGGAACTGGTGCCGCTCGAACGCCTCGCGCGCCAGCGCCCGGCTATTGGCTATATAAAGCTGGTCGGGCCTTGTCATCGCGTCTTCGCATCAGTCTGTCGCTCAGGGCTCGAAACGCGCAAGGAAGACCTTGTACTGCAGCGAGACGAACAGCGTGCGCGGCGCCACCAGCTGGGCCCGGGCGAGCAGCTCGAACAGCGCCGCGTCGGATTCCATGGGGCGCATCGCCGCAAAGCTCTGGCGGCGCTTCTCGAGCTCCTCGCGGGGGATGCCATAGGTCCGCCAACGCCGCAGCTCCACGTTCGTCAGCTCGGGGTCCTTGCCAACGCGGCAGCCGACCACCAGCGGCGCTCCGGGCTTCATGCGCCGGGCCACCTCACGCAGCAGCAAAAGGCGAGCCTCCTCGCCCTCCACGTGGTGCAGCACGCCCATCATCTGCGCACCGTCGAACAGGGGTCCAGCGGGCAGCGTGTGCAGCTCACCCACGTGCAAATGCGTGCGCTCGAGCAGGCCCTCGGCCTCGAGGCGCGTGCGAGCCACCGCCAGCATTGCCTCCGACGGATCCACGCCCGTGAAGGAAAAGCCCGGTACGTCGAAGCGACGGTAGGGCAACAGCTCCGCGCCCGTGCCGAGGCCCACGTAGAGCAGCGACGCCGACTCTCCGCCATCCAGCTGCGCGGTGAGCGCGCTGACGCCCAGCTCGTACGCCGTCTGGACACCAGCAAGGCTAACCAGCGCCTGGGCGTCATAGTGGGCCGCGCGGTCGGCACCAAAGCCCGGCACGCTGTGGTGGTGGCCGGCGTGCGCAGCGTGATCTTCCGTCATGACGTCTCCTCGTGAGGCTGTGCGGTTGGGACAGCAGGCTGCGCCGAGCTGCCTGTTCAGGATAGAGCGCGGATTCGGGCGCGATCGGCGGAAACTGTGGCTCCTCGCTACGCTCTGCACCTCGTCGCCACGGCTGCCCTCGACTGCGAACGGTCTCTGCCAGCTCGCGCCTGAGCCGACGTCTTCCCGCTTGGTCGCGTACATTCTAGGCTAGGGTTCGACGCGCCGGCTTCGTACAAACCATGGAGAACCGAAGATCGCATGCAGCAGCGCGAGCGAGCGAGACAGCGCCGAAGCACGCGCAGGCAGAGCGGGGGCTCAGCTTGTGGAGGACGCTGGCGATCCGCGACGATCTCGGCCCTGCACTCGCGCAAAATCGACGAATCCGCAAGAAATCGCACACCGTTGCACTACCAGTATCGCTATCTGCACCCGAGCACTGGGATCCGTCTCACTCGCGGCCTCTCCGAGTGAGGCTTGGACGAACGCTGGGCCCTCGTCCCGGCCGTCGGCCGCATGCGTATTCGACTCGTAGGGCGAGATGTGGCACGAGGCGCGCACCCAGACGCAGTCAACGTCTGCCCCTGAGCGCCTCGAGGCTGCGATTGCCTGAAGGTCCGCGGTCCGTCACGCATGCGCTGTCACGGGTGTGCGCCGCGCTTGCCGAACAGCCGCTTCAGCAGGCTGACCGCGCCCAGCGCCACGGCGCCGGCCAGCACACCCAGCACGCCGTTCGCCAGCGTAGGTAGCACCGCGCCGAGCAGCGCGCTGTCCTGCGTGAGGCGCTGCACAAATGCTTCGAAGCCCGGGATGCCGTGGCCGAGGATGCCGCCGCCCACCAGGAACATGGCGATGGTGCCCACGATGCCCAGCGCTTTCATCAGGTAAGGTGCGGCCTTCAGGATGCCCACACCGAGCTTGTGTTTCAGGCCCCCCTCGCCAGCCTCGTTGGGAGCGCGGCGGGTCAGCATGAGCCCGAGGTCGTCCAGCTTGACGATGCCCGCGACGAGCCCGTAGACGCCCACGGTCATCAGGATCGACATCATCGTCAGCACACCGACCTGCGTGGTGAGGGGCTCATTGGCCACGATGCCCAGCACGATGGCCACGATCTCCGCTGACAGCACGAAGTCGGTGCGGATGGCCCCTTTGATCTTCTCGCGCTCGAACGCGACCACGTCGACCGCGGGGGCAGCCAGCGCGGCGACCAGCCGCTTGTGCTCTTCCACGTCCTCGTGGGAGCCGCCGAATAGCTTGTGCGCGAGCTTCTCGAAGCCCTCGTAGCAAAGAAAGGTACCGCCCAGCATCAGCAGGGGAGTAATGGCCCAGGGGATGAAGGCACTGATGGCGAGCGCGGCCGGCACCAGCATGGCCTTGTTGAGCGCCGAGCCCTTGGCGACCGCCCACACCACGGGCAGCTCGCGCTCGGCGAGCACCCCGCTGACCTGCTCGGCGTTGAGCGCGAGGTCGTCGCCGAGCACGCCGGACGCCTTCTTGGCGCCGACCTTCGTGAGGACGGCGACATCGTCGAGGATGGTGGCGATGTCGTCGAGGAGTGCGAGCAGACTGCTTCCAGCCATCGCGCGGTCTGTAGCGTGTGTATCGGCCCGGCGCGAGGTCTCGTGCCCAGGCCCCTCGCTCAGAACAGCGGCACTGCGGGCTCGCACTGCGCGCTGACGCTAATGATGTGGCCCTCCTCCTTGGCGCCTTGGCAGGCGTTGCCCTGGAGCGTGACCTTCTTGTTGTCGACGCTCAGCGCTCGTTGTGCTTGCCTGTTCCCTACCAAAGCGAGGGAAGCTCGTGTTCTCAGCACGCGTTCTTCAACCGGAAGTATTCGCTGGTCGCCTTCCGCGGCAGCGCACTACGCATGCACGAGTTGCCGAACTACGACGTGAGCAGCGCGCAACACATCGGGTTTCACGAGCAGATGCTGCACAAAGCGCGCGAGGGCGACAAGACATGTCAGCAGGAGGAGCGGCGCGGCGCACAGCCGCCATTGCTTCCCCAGCCGTCAGCAAAACGCGAAAGAGACATACGCAAGCGACCCAAGAGAAATGCACAGCGTGGCGATCACATGCAACGCGTACCCGGAACGGCGTTTCATGGATACCTCCTTCGTCTTGAAAGTGCGGGTCTGCTGCCCTCTGGCAAGGACGACCGCCGAGCACCATCTATGCCAGCCGAGCAGCCGCTCGGGCACGAGGCCGCGCGACACGTCGACTGGCTTCCTGTCGGTACGGTGCGGCCGGTCGCCGGGACTGACGTGTTACCCATCCTCATAGCGGGTCTCGCCTAGGTCCAAGTCCTTGGCTACCTGCCCGATGCTCCGACCGCCGGCCTGGCACAGTCGCACCGCGTCCGGCTTGAACTCGGTGGTAAAAACTCTTCGCTTCGGCTTCGCCATGGATCACTGCTCGCGCAGTGCCGCGCGTTTCGGGGTGTCCACCAAACCGGTCAACTCCACAGTGACGCAACAAGGCCGGTGTCCGCATTGCGGCAAGCGAGCCGAGCTCCCGCGTGTGTGTGGGCCGCACGAAGGGTCCGGGGGGCAGCGCGACAGCTAGGCCATGCGCGCAGAGTGCGCGATACGCCCTCGGGGAGCTTTTTCGGTCTCACACATCTCCCCGTCCCGCTCTGTCTAGGTGTGCGAGGCGACGAGATCCTGCACGGACTCATCGGGATGGCCCCGCGTGAGGAAGTGAGTGCTTGGCAGAAGCCAAGACTCAAGGGCACTCGCGTCGACCGTCGCCACATCACAGGGAGAGACTCATGAATTACAAGAACAGCAGCAAGAGTGCAGTGATTCGCTTCGTTGCCGGCTGCCTCGGCCTCGGCCTTGGCGTCTCATCGCCGGTACAAGCCGACTCCGCATCCGCGTCACTCGGCACCGTCGTATCAGGCGCACAGCGCAGCTGCATCACCATGCACTTCGGCGCCATGACGAACTCGACGTGCCCCGAAGCCGTAGGATGGGAGATCCCGCTCGCAATCCGCACCAGTGGAACCAAGGCAGTCGAGATCGCCATTCCGGACTCGGGCAGCCGACCGCTCTGCTACGTGTATCGAATGGCCCGCAATGGCACAAGTCTCTTCGTCTCGCGAACACCCGTCGAGCGTATCGAGTCACCCGTGAGGATCCTTCGCTTCGCCGGGCTGGGGGTCAATACGAACTTCGTCCTAAATGCCGGGTGCACGCTCGAAAGGGGACAGACCATTTCCACTGTGTCTTGGGACGCCTGATGAACCAGCACCTCACCTGACTTCGGAAAGGTGAGGTCGTTTTCGATCGCGAAGGAGGAGTGTCTATGAATCGTCGAACAAGGGTGGGAATGGGCGCGCTCCTCGTTGGCGGCACGCTCGTCGTGCTGACGCAGATGGGAGCGGATAAGCCAGCCGCTGTCGCTGAGCCCGCGACGGTCCAAGCCGACGAGCTTGCGCTGGACGAAGTCGCGCGCCTGAGGCGTTCTCTCAGCCATCAGCAACCGACCTCCACCAGCGGCTCGAGGAACTCGAGCTCCGTGAGGCGTCGCAGGTTGCACTTGCTTCGGTTCCGCACGAGACCGACGAAGGCAGCGAGCATGAACCATCAGACTCGGAACGCCTAGGTGCGGCTCCGGCTGACACTGAGCTTCAACAGCGCCTCGAAGGGTACTTCTACGGAGAGCAGCCAGATCCGCATTGGAAGGCAGAGACCACCCCCATCGTCGACGAGGCCGTGCGCCAGAAGCTGCCGAGTGGCTCCGAGTTGGTCGACGTCGAGTGTCGCTCGTCCATGTGCCGCGTTTCTACGCAGCACCAAAACGTAGCGACCTTCCAGACGTGGATGGGCGATACCTTCGTGAGCGGCAACGCGTGGGGCGGCGATGTGGCCGCGCACGTCTTGAGCGGTCCCGATGAAGACGTCGTATCCACGGTTGCGTATCTGGCAAAGCCAGGACGCTCACTAGGAGACCTGTTGGCTGCAGCCCCCGAGTAGTCGGTAGCTCGCCGGGACAACGGTCGGGGACTTGAGGCTCAGCATGTTGGCCTCGGCCCAGCTTGGCGAGCGTAAGTGCTGTCTGTTTCCAGACCGAACTCCGCGAAGACGCGGGGCACCCGGCGATACAGCAACCGGAGGTTCTTGTGCTAGGCGGCTGGCCCAGTGCACTGGCCAAGCGGTGCGGCGCGAAGTACTTGGAGTCGACCATCGGTGCGAGTCGCTCATCGAACGCCGCGGCATAGCCGCTCGGTACGCGAAACCGGGGCACGCCCAGAGGGTATTGGCGTTCCTGGCGCAGGAGCTGTCTTGAGTCGAGGTCCTTGCTGGCAAGGATGCGCAGCTCGTTGACGACGGTGGTGCGCGCCTCCGGGGCTTCGTCGATGACCAGCACCGGGGGCCGCGCGAAACGCGCGTGCTTCACCCTGACAGCTGTGGTAGCGAACCACCGAAAGCGGGTGCTTTCGTCATTCGCAGGTCAATAACGATTACATAGTGAAGATGGCGTTTGTAGCGGCTAAGAGCGCACGGACAACGATGAATGTCTGCAGGGACCTTGCGATCCGCCGGCGACCTGACCAACACGCAAGGCTTACCATCAGCCTCGGCTAGCCTGTCGAAGCAACCTTGTACGCAGCGCGCGCCTGACATCTGCCACCACGAGAGCAGTTTTTAGTCGCGCTGCCGTCGAGCCGACTCAGAGGAGGAAGACCGTCCGATCGCGATGTGAGGATGGATTTGGGGCCGTGCGCAAAGGCGGAGGTGTTGAACAGATTTCAGGGGTACGCGCTCATCCGCACGAGCTGCAAATTCCCTTCGAAGAATCCGCCTGCACCTTGCGGCTCGGCGCCCAGGGTGATTTTTGCATCGTTTTCGATCTGTCGATTCGGGGCGTAGGAATCGGCGACGAACATGGCTGACCTCTCCCCGTCGCGCCCGGTGGTCCCCCGCACTACGACGCCGTTCGAGAGAACGTGCGCAAAGAGCAGAAACGAACCATCTGGCGGCAGAGCCGAGCGTAGAAAGCCAGCGCTGGCGTTGCTCACGACCCCTTGCGGGTCCACCACAAAGGTGCGGAGGCGCAGCATCGCTTCACCCGACTCGTCGGCGTACTCGATCGCCCAGCCCGATTCGCCCTGCAGCTTGGACGCGAGCACCTGGCGCTCTCCCGTCCGAAGCGCGCGCGATCCAAGCTGACCTGCGATGGTCACCGAAAACGGCGTGGCAGCAGGGGCACCTTGCGGCAGGAGCGCGGGGTGCTCCGTGTCGCTGAGCTCAAGCCATCGCCCGGCTTCACTTTCAAAACGCAGGTGCACCCCGGAACTCGAGCCGCGATCGGCGGCGAGCTGAGGAGACCAAGACTGATTGAGTGGGGCGATCGCCACCTTGGTAGCGTCTTCCAACTGATAGGGAACTTGCAGAGCGCCGGCCGCCTGTCGGCGCACGTCGAACGAGAAGAAGAGGCGACTTGCCGCGACCATGCCGTGCAGCTCATCCAATACGTGGGCGCCCGGGGGGCGCCCGAGCTGTAGGCTCCATTCGAGCCCATCCGCTATCCCGCAAAGGCCAATCGCCTCCCATGGCGATACGTAGAAGACGTGGGTCGCGAGCCCTAGCTGCTGAGCCTCGGTCAGCGACGCAAGCAAGCGGGGATCGCGAGCGTCGAACTCGGCGCGATCGAAGCCGTGCGCAACCAACTCGTGAAGTCCCGAGCTGAGCTCGTGGTCGTACAGGCCGAGGCGGCTACCAAAGTGGATCAACGGCCTGAGGTCCTCGAACGTTGCCTCCTCGAACAGGCGCGCGCGAACGCGCTGCAGCGTCAGGCGGCCAGTGCTGGTCGAAGCGATGAGGTAGAGCGGACGGCACGTTCGGATCACGCGATTGCCGGCGAGCAGGTCCAGTAGGGCGTCTGCTGCGGCGTTCGCGTCTTCGATGAATGCGCTGAGCACGATCTGAATCGGTTGGTCTGCTTGTGCAAGCTCCGGAAGCTCGAACAAAGAGGCGAGTTCAGGCCAGTCTGCTGCATCAGGCAGGGCTCCTGCATCGAAGTGAGTGATGAGGGAACCGCTCACGTACGACACCAAGATCCCGATCACATCGGCATCGAGCACGATGCTGCGCCTTATCGCTCGCTGCGCGCCGTCCAAGTTGTTGGAACGGACGTCCCGAAGGTCCTGCGCAAGGTTCTCCAAGCCCACTCCCCAATCGTCGCCCATCGTCACGACCGGACAGAGCGTGCCGGTCGTGTTGCGTGTCATCGTACGGGCGACGTCACTCCAGTGTGGCTGCTGATTCTCGACACAAATCGGGCGCTCCACCGAGCGCGGCCCCACGCCCTGCCCAGAGTCACCCTCAGCAAAGGGCCCGCCCTCCTCCGGTACGGTGGCATCCAGCCCGTTGGGAGCGCTTGAGCTCCCATCGTCAGTTGCTGCGTCCGTAAGGGAGGAGCCGCCGGCATCATCGTCGGCATGAGCAGCGCAAGGCTGTTCACAGGTCGGAACCAGGGGTGAGATTCCTTCGAGCACGTTCCCACTCGCCAGCGGGAGCGCGGCGACGTCTACATCGACCGTGGAGCAGCTGGCCTCCGCGCAGACCGAGACGCCACATCGAATGGAGCAGGGGCGATTCAGGTCGATGCGTAAGGTGCGCGTCTCGTGTGCGATGAAGCCGACGCGAACGGTCGCACGTGCGAGTAGCACCCCTTTCCCGTCGAGCGCGTCCACCTCGATCCGGGTTGTGGCGTCGGGCATCGCTGCGGACGGCGATACACGAAAGGAAAATGGGAAGGAAGAGATGTCTTGGGCCCCAGCATCCACTGTGTCTGACCGGCTGGCCGCGAAGCTGAGGATGCGCGCCGGTCGATCGTCAATTCGGAGCGCGACCTCCTTCACTTCGCTGAGCGGCGCCATGTCCGAGTTGACCACCACCAGCAGACCAGACCAGTCAGTGGGGGTGCTGCCTCCCGAACAACCGGCGCAGAATGCGAGCATCAGGACGAGGATGGGCAGCGGCGCCTCGCAGTTCCTGTCCGTCTTCATGCTACATCTCCTTGGCGCAATCAGAAGCAAATGTTGGTGCTTCCACAGTAGCCCTCGGGCGCGCTCGTACGTCGGTGGTCGGTGGGACGGGTGGCGATGACGACCGCGGTGACGAGGGCGCCTGCCGCCGCGGCAGCCAGCCCTCCCCACAACCAGCGGCGCCGCACCGCGCGAAGATCCGCGGCCCTTGCGGGCTGCGCGGTAGGTAAGCTGAGCGCCGCCTGCGCGGTACTCTTGACGGACAACCTATCGACGACTGGCTCGGGCGAGGGCGCGAGCACGAGAGTCAGCCGCTGGGTCTCGCCCGCTGCGAGCTCGATTCCCACGCTCAACGCCTCGTAACCGGGTGCTTCGATTTGCACCTTATGGGCTCCTGGATCCACGTCGAAGGTGCGCAAGGCCCCTGCCCTCGAGGGGAGCTCACGCTCGTCTAGGCGGACGCGCGCGTCCTGCGGTTTGAGCATCACCTGAAGCTTCGCAACTGAAGAGAGCGCCTCCGAGCGCAGTGTGAGAGCTCTCGTCAAGAATTCGGAGTGTTCTTGCGGATCGGCGCGCCGCATGAATTCGTCCAGCGCCTCGAGTGCCGACTGTCCCATGCCAAGCTTGATCGAAACGACTGCGAGGTTGAAGTACGTGCTGACGCGTGGCTCCCGCTTGACTGACTCGAGGAATGCCGAGCGTGCGTCCTCCCACTCTCCCGCTCGCGATTGTTCAAGCCCTCGCCTGAACCAATCGTGCGCGTCGGGCGAGCTCGCCTCGGCCACCGGCTCCGCGCGGACGCCCCCGCTAAAGGCGGGCAGGGAAATGACGACGCAAAGAAACGTCGCCATCCAGAGCAATGCGTTGCCGTTCACCACCGTGACACCAAGCGAGGCACAGCCGGGTGGGTTTGCCGCTTCATGGGACCGCTAGACCAGCCTCTTGTGCGAGCTCGCGCAAGCGCTGCTTGACGACCTGATAACGGGTGCGAACGCGAGCCGAGGCTCGCGCGAGCCCGGCCTCGTCGGTCTCGTCGGTGATCTCTCCCATCACGACGGCGAGTTCCTTCCACGAGAGCTTCCGGTCGACACGCAGGATGAGCAGCGTCTGCTCGTCGTCCGCGAGCTGACCGCGTAGCTCGCGCAGCCGATGCTTGGTCGAAGTAGAGAGAAACCGCGCGGTTGCCGTGCGCACGTGCTGAGCGAGGTGGGCGAACGCTTCATCTCTGTCGACCAGCAGTTCGCGTTTGCGAAATCCTGCCGTGACGACCCGAGTGGCGGCGTTCCTGGCGAGCACCCACAGCCATACGCGTGCGGGCGCCGTCCAACGAAACGCGGGGAGCCCTCGCCACATGTCCTCGCAGAATTGCGAGAATGCTTCGTCTGCGAGCGTCTGAGAGCGAAGACGCACGGCTAGGAACCGAGCAATCTGCATGCCGTACTCGTCGAGCATGAGGGTTGCCGCTCGTTTCATGTCGCCGCTGGCGAACGCGGCGCACATCGCCCGTTCGCGAGCCACATCTTCGGTACTGGGTGGTAAGCTTGCCGCCACCTCAGAGCGATCGCGGCCGTTTGTTGCTTGAGTCATCTCTCCCGCCTACTTGTCTGGTTGCAATGACTGCGAATGCCCGGAGCGGATCCGTCGAATGAGCAATAAGCAACCGGAGCCAGAGGAGGGAACGGAGAGCATCGACGCCTTCCTGGTCGAGGCGGTGTGCAGCTCACGCTCTCCACGACAGGATGACCTCGACCGAGCGCTTCCTACTCCTGGTACGCTGATCGGCGAGAAGTATCGGCTGGAGCGCCTGCTCGGTCAGGGCGCGATGGGTGCCGTCTTTTCTGCCGTTCATTTGGTAACGGGGAAGCGAGTCGCCGTTAAGTGGCTGCACGGCACCGCCAAGTCCGACCCCAAGGTCGCGGCGCTTCTGACCCGCGAGGCGAGAGCCATCGGCCGCATCAACCATCCCAATGTGGTGACTATTTACGATGCAGGTTTTGCCGACGGGCGGCCATACATCGCGATGGAGTTGCTGGATGGCGAATCGCTCGAGGAGCGAATTCGGCGCGCTCCGCTGCCGGTGGGAGAAGGCGTTCAGCTGATGCTCGGGGCGCTTCGCGGGGTTGCTGCTGCACATGCTGCCGGTGTCATTCATCGTGACCTCAAGCCCGCGAACATCTTCGTGTGCCGCAGTGTCCAGGGCGAGGTGCCCCGGACCAAGGTGCTCGACTTCGGGATCTCCAAGATGAGCGCCGGCGAAGGTGAAGACCTGGTAGTGACGACTGGCGCTACGCCAGTCGGCACGCCGATGTACATGGCGCCGGAGCAGATATGTGTCAAGAGTGTCGATGAGCGCACCGATGTCTACGCAGCGTCCGTGACTCTATACTACGCTTTCACGGGCCGCTTCCCCTTCGAAGCGCGGACACGACACGAACTTTTTCCGCGCGTCCTACAGGGGCGCCCCCTGGCGCTCAGCGAGCATCGAGCAGACCTTCCCGCGGCGCTCTGTGCCGTCATCATGAAGGGCTTGCAGCGCGAGCCTGCTCGTCGCTACCAATCAGTAGAGGCGATGCTGCGTGCACTCGAGCCGTTCGAGCGCGCGCCGCTGCCCAGTACGCGCCGGTGGACGAGGCGCGCGCTCGCGATCGCCGCGGCCCTCGTCTTGGCAAGCGCCGCACTCGCCGCGTTCTTGCGACCCGACCTCGCGCGCCGGGCAGACGTGCAGGTGCCAGCGCGCGTGACAGGCGGCAGGGGACAAGGCGGCGAGGATACGGCGAAGAGGAACCAGTACCACTCCCAGGCAGCGCGCGCCCTCCCTGTCACGGACGACGTGATCAACGATGCGAGAGTTGACCGTGAACCGGCAACCGTACACGCTGAGCAGGCGCCTCAGAGCTCGAAGCAGGAAGGGCGCAGTGAACGTACTGTCCGGCCCACCACGGCAAGATCGCCAGCTCCGTATGCGCAGCCTGCCCACAGTCGGGTAAGCCCAAGTAAAACGGATGCTGGGACGATGGTCGCGCCGGGTTCCGATTCATTCATGGAATGGTAGTCGCCGCAAGCACCTGCACGCGTTGCAAACGAGAGACGCCGCCCAATGCCCTGATCACGATTCCGTGAACGCCAGGGCCAACTGTGATCGGCAAGCGTATGCTGCCGGCCCCAACCACGGGAATCGAGGCAATCCGTGCTCCATCCCAGCGCACCTCCAGTGAGGCGTCGGTCGTACCTCCCTCATGCACGAGCTCAAGCGTGCCCGTAGTCACTGTGGCGCGCCCGCTGGCGCGGACGACATAGAGCAGCCAGTCGGGCGTGCGCTCGCCCTCTCGAGCATGGCGAAGCTCGATCGCCTCGCCGCCCCCGAAAGCGGACTTTAGCCAGCTTGGACTCGACATCTCAAAGTCTCCGCCGCGCAGGTCTACCGGCAGCTGTCGCCCGAGCGTGGCTTCCGCACGCACGCGCGAAGGTTCCATCAGCGCGTCGATCGCGGCCATCTTTGCAGAATTCTGATAAGGCGGAAGCACGTCTTGCACGAAGGCCCACTCGTACGAGCGGTCTGCGTCTGCGTGATAGTTGATCAAGTCGCCGTTCATCTCGGACCACAGATCGTGATGGCGACGAATCAGATCCGTCATGCGTGGATCGCCCCAGGCCGCGCGCTTCGCTTCGGCGGACTCGATGCCATCCATGCTAGGGCCACCTTCATACGCGACGCGTTTGAGGCCGTAAGCTATCGTCAAGTAGGCATCCCGCCAGAGCCGCGATCGCCACCGTTCGAGATCGAACGTTTCGCTGCCCCAGATGCTGGCAAGCGTCAGATCGGGGTTACCGTTCTCAGGATTGTAGTAGGCAGACCCGCCGCCACCATAAAAGAACCAGTTGACCGGGTGTGGGATCGGAGCGTCGGGTCGAGCTGCTCCGAAATAGCGATCGACGAAGTCGAGGGCAAGACTTCCGGTCGCCTGCCCGTCGTCCTGCTGCCATGCGAGCACTGGCCTGATGCGGCTCATCATCTGCGCGTCTCCGAAAACGTCGCGAAAAATCGTGCTAATTTGAGCCGCGCGTAGGCCCACGCGCCGCCATGCCAAGTAGTACCTGTTCGATTCACCGTCGAAGTCGAGTGGCGAGCGGCCACTGGCAACTTCGGTCTCGGCAGCTTCCAGGTTGGTATACGACTGCTCGAAGTCGCCGCCCGAGTTCCACAGCTCATTGCTGTACTCAACATACAGCTTGAGTGCAGAGCGGAGGCCTGCATAGGTCACACCGCCCACGGTCGATCCATCTCGGAGCAACAACGCCAGATTACGTACGTAGTCGTCGCTAGCGGAGACCGGGACGTTGACCCAAAGGTCGGTCCTCGTGGTGTTGGCCAGATGTACAACGTACTCCCATGGCATGCCGCGTCCCTGCCACCCGTAACCGGGTAACGTTCGATTGAACGACACGTTCGTAGGAAGCACGCGCTCCGACCACTCCGTCTGCGCGTTGTGATTGGTCGCAACCAAGTCCATGGCGCGGACGGTCTTGAAGCGCTTCACGAGTGCCAAGAAGTCGTCCGTCCAGAGCCGGTTGGCGGGATACGATGTGGTTGCGCCCTGGGCACTTGGGCGCATTAGCCGGATGTCGCGAACGCCGCCACGCGTATTGTGGAAAAACAGGATGAGATGCGAAACCTGGGGATCGCCGATGCGCAGCGAAGCCGTGGTGCGATTGCGCGCGACGTCGTAGTGGAGATTCGCGACCGTGCCCCCGTCGGCTTCGAGGTCGGTGCGTCCCGTGCAGGAGAATGCATAGGTGCCGTTGCTGCGCGGCAAATCGGCGAAGATCATCGTCTGGGCGTCGCTGGTCGGCCAGCCTCGTGCGTCCAACGCCGCCGGGGTTTCGAAGTCGCCGATCTGCGTAAACGGTCGCGCAGTCTTCATCACGTCCGCGAACGCGCGGTTTCGCGCGTAATCGACGGGTGCGTAGCAGTTGATTCCCACGTCACTTTGCTGGGCTGACACGTGAGTCGCTGCTAGTGCGGCGAGCATGATGACCGCGAGGGCCCGCATGGAGCGACTCGCAATGGCTTTCATAAAGGACATGAGCTCTCTCTCCCGCGGGCGGGCCGCATTCGCGGCTGCGGATAATTCGCCACCAGCGATGCCGACGATCTGCTCGCCTGCACTACGTAAGAAGGAGAGAGCCGCCTGACCGCTTGTGAGGGAGAAAGCGCGTGCCAATGGTGTTTTCAACACGGCCCCGGGGCGGCCAGCATCATCGCGACCCTTCCCTTCTAAGAACTGGCTTTGCCGCCGCGGGGGGCTCTCGCGGGCGCGTGGAGTGGGATGAAGTTGAAGGTTCAGCTGGCATGCCCGACGGCGAAGTAGTTGACCCACCCCCGCAGGATCGGGTTGACGCACTGCACCATCCGGCCTACCGGTTGGAGCGCGGGCGTGTGTGTCCGGATGCTGCGCATCGAGCGTGAACGTGAACGTGGAACCACCGATGCGATCGACAACGTTTCCTCCCGACATGCCTGCGCGCAACTTGGTACCGATCGCCACGGCGCGAAAGCGGATAGGCAGGATTAACGCTCACCCTCGCCCGCTCAATCGAAGCATGCAACGCTTACAGAATAGGGCTTCTGCGCAGCGTGCGCCGCGCGGCGCCGCGAGAGCCGAAGGCGGAGATTCTCTGCTTCGCAAACAGCTGGTATGAGGCGGCTGTGCAGCACACGCAGCGCGTGGAGGTCACTCAGGAACGCGGATAGCGCAGGGGATGGCGTGGTGCGCCCTTCGCAAATTGCGCCGCGAATCCGGTGATCCGGAAGACTTCCCGAAACTCTCGCAAGAAGAGTGTCGCCCGCGCTGGAGGATGGCTGCGGGATGGCAGGCAAGCGTGAAGCACGACCTTTCGGCGTCTCCAGTCCGTTAGCACCTGCACCATGCGTCCGCTGTGCAAATCGTCTGCAACCATCTGGTACGGGACCACCGCAAAGCCAGCTCCTCCCACGACCAGGGAACGGATGGCATCGCCGGTGTTGGCGACGACGCGCGGCTCGACGGGCGCGAGTCGCTGGAGCGCTCCCCGGGAATTACGGAACTGGTGGCGCGCGCTCAGGGGAATCGCGGGATGCGCGACCCAGGGGGCGCTCGCGAGATGCTTCGGTTCCGTGGCGCCGCGCCAGCTTTGTGCGAGCTCCGGAGATGCGACCACGATCTCCACGTCCTCACCGAGCCGAGTGGATACCAGCGTGGAGTCCTTCGGCACGTTGATCATCACGATGACGTCGAGCCGATGCGCGATGTGATCGCTCTTCTCGTCCGTCAGTAGGAGCTCGGCGCGAAGCTCCGGGTAACGAGTGCACAGGCGGGCGACGGCAGGCGCGACCAAAAGCGCTCCCACATCGACGGAGGCTCCAACCCTGAGCACGCCATGGGGCGCTCCCTGCTTCGATTCGGCGATACGGGCCACCTCGTCCGCCGCCGACAGCATGCGATCGGCTGCAGCCAGCACGTCTTGTCCGGTCTGGGTGAGGGCTAGGCGACGGGTCGTTCGCTCGAGCAGGCGGGCTCCGAGGGCCTGTTCCAAGGAGCGCAGGTGGGTGCTGACCAGGCTCTTCGAGATGGCGAGGTTGCTAGCTGCTTTCGTGAACGAGCCATCTCGACAGACTTGCACGAACGTGGCGAGCAAAGGTAGGTGCCGGGGTGCGAGCATCGGATGGATGCGACGAGTGTACTACTCCGTCGGCCAAAAGGGCCTGGTAAGATGAAACACTGACCTTGGACGAGCCAAAGAGGCTCCGTGTGGCGGACATGCGACCGGTGGCGCCGCCACGCGTGATCCGAGCGATCAGGCCGTCATTGTGCTCGCGCCCAGTCCGCGAAGGACGTGAGCGGAACGCAAGCGCCCGCGCGGGAAGGTCTGCGTACACCGCTACTGGGCGATGCAATCCTGCGTCATGCGGTCCCAAATCTGCTTTGCGATGAGGTCGGATGCCGCCTTATTCGGGTGGATTCCCTCGAGCGTATACGTACTCGCATCCTGGCCGGCAAAAATAGGCTGATTGTCCACGAAGTGGCAGGGGACCGGACTCTGCTGGCACTCGGCGGCCATCTTCGGTCGCATCCAGTCGAGACCTTCCTTCATCAAAGGCATGTCGTAGTAAAAGACGAAGACGACATCTTGGACGCCGTCCATCGCCATCTGCTTGAAGAGGTTCCTCGCGTCGGTGACGGCTTTCACATGTTGTGCGCAGCCCGTCGCACAAAACGGGTTCTGCAAGATGTCATTGCCACCCCCGTCCATAATCACAACCTTGGGCTGGGGTGTGCGGTTGTTGGTGTACGACCTCGCAATGGCGTCCATCTTTGTGCCGGAGACGGAGACATCCCTGTAATTCGCGCCTGAAAGGCGTCGGAGCTCTTGGGTGATATCGCCGCTAAGGGCGAAGTACGAGTCGCCGACAATGAGCACCTCGTTGCCGGCAACCTGACCACGCTTGCAAGTACCTGTACCGGCGTCCGCGCTGCCGGCAGTGCCTGCCTCACCGCCACCGCTCCCGCCATCTCCGCCCGTGCCGGCGGCACCGCTCCCGCCGTCTGAACTCACGGCGCCCCCGGCAGCGCCGCCAGTTCCCGCCGCTGCCCCACTGGTCCCTGCGCCACCACCGGTTCCCGCCGCTGCCCCACCGGTCCCTGCGCCACCACCGGTTCCTGCGGCACCACCACTCGTGCCAGCGCCGTTACCACCCGTGGTGGCACCGCCAGAACCAACGCCCCCGCCAGCGCCCGCCGTGCCGCCCCCGGAAGCGCCGGATACCGAGCTGCCGCCCGAGCTCTCGTGGCCAGCATCCACGCCGCCTGGCCCTTGGCCGTCCTCTCCTTCCCACGATTCGCAGGCCACCAGTAAGAGCGGAAGAACGCCCACGACCAAACCCCGCGCTGCGGAGAACCATCGCCTTCGATTTGTCATAATCACTTACTCCAAAACATGGGGCTACGGAGACGCCTAGGAGCGCCCACCGAAAGTCATGAGGTATTAGCCGGCGTACGAAAGCAGCGACTGCCATATCATGGCCGGCACGGCGCGATAATCAGTTGAATCGCAAACACACTGTCGCGTCGGGTTGCACAATCGATCGCAGCACCAGTCGGGGACCTTGGCCCGCAGTGGCGGGGCGATCATCGCTCGACCACGAAGCGCTCCGCGAGGATCCGCAACGACCTGCCGCTGGGGTCGGTCGGGTACTTCTAGCCGGTCTGGTCGGCTTTGCTGGCCACAGCAATCTTCGGGGCAGACAGCATCGTGGTCCCTGCGAATCGCTCGTCATCGGGACACTCCTCGTCTGCAAACGGGCTCCCGGATGATTAGCCTGTGCCGCTTGTACCACGAGAGTACAGCTCCGGAGAGAAGCAGCAGCGGGGCACATCGCCAAGGCAGACAGCAGCAGACTCCGCTCGCTCCTGGTCGAGTGCGCCTGTGGCATTCTGCGCAGACGAAACCCTCAGAGCGAAGCTCTCGAGCAGTGGGCCAACCGCATTGCCGTTCGACGAGGCAAACGC
>WUUC01024411.1_pt1 | contig 17635 bp, 18 predicted proteins | sample 6278441 | NCBI WGS metagenome assembly WUUC01 (sample SAMN13675441, study PRJNA597444) | soil metagenome | isolation source: soil | place: USA: Washington | collected 2017-10 | reverse complement strand
TCGGTCTCGTCGAAATGACGCGGAAGCGCACCCGGGAAAGCCTTGCGCATGTGCTCTGCGAGCCTTGTGCGGTGTGCAACCGCCGGGGGGAAATCAAGACGGCACAGACCGTCTGCTACGAGATTTTGCGCGAGCTTTTGCGCGAGGCGAAGCAGTTCGATGCTCGCGAATTCCGGATACTGGCTTCGCAGCCGGTCATCGATTTATTCCTCGACGAAGAATCGCATAGCCTGGCGCAGCTCATGGATTTCATCGGCAAACCGATCTCGCTGCAAGTTGAGACGCAGTACATGCAGGAGCAGTACGACGTCATTCTAATGTAGTAGTGCCTGAGCCACCATCGACTCCAGCGCAGCGACTGGAACGATGAGAATCAACTGGCAGATCACAAGCACGATAAGCGGCGAAAGGTCGACGTTGCCTACCGTCGGCACTCTGCGCTGCACTGGGCGCAAGAACGGCCGCGTCATGGCATCGAGCACCGGTGCGATCGGGCTGTATGGATTAATCCAGCTCAGGATAGCCTGAATGATGATCGCGCCCATCACGATGTAGATTCCCCAGCGCAGGACATGGAGGAGCGCCCAGACTGCGAGAGCGGGAACGACCTCGCCGCGAAATCCTGAAGCGAAGACGACCGATACCGCGAGCAGAAGAAACGCTGCTATCCAAGCCAGAATCAACGTCGCCCAGTCGAAACTGCGCGACGCGGGGACGAGGCTGCGCAAAGGGCGGACTGCGAAATCAGTCAGCGCGACTGCAAACTGCGAGATCGGATTGTGCGCAGGTGCGCGAACCGCGTATAGATAAAACCGCAGCAGCAGCGTGAAAAGAAAGAGGCTAAGAACAACGTTGAGAACGAACTGCAGCGCCTGACTCAGCATGGTGGCGCATTATAAGATAGTTCGTTCGCGTCCCCGCGCTACAATGCAGCAATGAATCTTACCGATGCCTCGCTCATACAAACGGCGGACGCGTGCGTCGCATGCGGACTGTGCATTCCGCATTGCCCGACTTACCGCAAACTTGGGACCGAAGCAGACTCTCCGCGGGGCAGGATCGCGCTCATAAAGGGAGTGTTGGAGAACGCAATTCCGGTGAACGAGCGCTTCGTCGAGCATATCGACTTGTGCTTGACGTGTCGCGCGTGCGAGCGAGTTTGCCCGAATAAAGTGTGCTTCAGCGAGCTCATTACCAAAATGCGCGAGCGAATCGCTTCTGCTCGTCCACAGCGGCGGCGTGTGCTGGGCAAGCTGGCCCGCGCAGCGGTAATGAGGCCTCGTCTGCTGACGATGTTCGCGCCGCTCCTGGTGCTCGCACGATTGAGCCACGCCGGACGGTTTTTGCCGCGCGCAAGCCAGGCGGAAACCTGGCTTTCCGCGCTCGCTCTTGTGCGGTTTCGCAAGTTTTATCCCGCGCGTGGAATCCGCCGTGGAGAGGTTGCGATGTTTCTCGGCTGTGTAGCGCGGCTTTTCGACGGAGAAACGTTGCGCTCGGCGATCATGGTGTTGAACGACGCCGGGTTCGACGTCCGCATCCCGGTGGCGCAGACTTGCTGCGGGGCGCTTTCGCGCCAGGCAGGAGATCTGCGCGAAGCGACAAGGCTCGCCGAGCGGAATGCGCGCGCTTTTCGAGACGCTGAGGTGGTTGTCACGACGGCGTCGGGCTGCGAGCAAGAGCTGCGCGAATACAAACGTAAGGACAGCGATTTTTCAGACAAGGTGATCGACATAGGCGACTTCCTCGCAAAGACGGGCGAATGGACCGCTTTTGCGCCGCTTGACGCAAGCATCGCCATGCATCAGCCGTGCACGGGCCGACCGAGTGCTGCTGTGGAGGAACTGCTTAAGAAGATTCCCGGCGCCAAAGTGACCATGCTTCCCGGCAATGAGCAGTGTTGCGGCGCTGCCGGGGTCTATTTTTTGAAGCAGCCGCAAATGGCCGAATCGCTGCGGCAGGACAAGGTCGACGCGTTCAAAAGGAGCCGCGCACAGCTAGTCGCTACTTCGAATATCGGATGTGCGATGCACTTGCGAGCAACAGGAATCGAAGCGCTGCACCCCGTCACGCTACTCGCTCGACAAAGTGCTCGATCTTGATCGTCTCATCATCGTGACCGATCAAGCGCTGCGCGCGCTTTTCGCCCCCGCGCACGGCAGCCGGTCGTCGCCGGCGGACGATATGCCCGAGCCTCTGCTCGAGCAGGAAGAACGAGCTCTATCTGCGGCTCTCATGCGAGTCAATCACACCGGGGAAGTGTGCGCGCAGGCGCTGTATCAGGGCCAGGCCGTCACCGCGGCAGCGACTGATACGCGCCAGACGCTGGAGGCGGCATCTGCCGAAGAAGTGGACCATCTTGCATGGACCGAAGAACGCATCGCCGAGCTCGGCGGTAGAACGAGCTTTCTCAATCCCTTGTGGTACGCCGGTTCATTCGCGATAGGCGCGTTCGCGGGGCTTTTCGGCGACAAATGGAGTTTGTCATTTCTGGCGGAAACCGAGCGACAGGTCACCGAGCATCTCGACGGACATCTATCCAGGGTTCCGCAGAACGATGCAAAAAGTCGCGCGGTGCTTGCCGGAATGCGCGACGATGAAGCGAAGCATGCAACGACTGCTTTCGCGAAGGGGGCGGTGCCAATGCCCGGGCCGCTCAGTTTCGCGATGCGGATTGCATCAAAGGCGATGACACATACGAGCTTCTGGATCTAACCGACGATCTCGAAATCGTGCGTGATCTCCGCAGTCTTTCCGAGCATGATCGACGCAGAGCAATACTTCTCCGCTGACAGACGAATCGCCTGCTCGATTTTCTGCGCGCTGAGGTTTTTTCCGGCGAGAACGAAATGGAAACGAATTTTCGTGAACACTTTGGGATCGGTTTGTGCTCGTTCAGCGTCGATGCGCACTTCGCAGGAAGTAACTTCCTGCCTCGCCTTGTTCAGAATATGTACGACGTCGTACGCGGTGCATCCTCCTGTGCCCAATAGCACGACTTCCATCGGCCGGGGTCCGCTATTTTTGCCTCCCCCTTCTGGTGGACCGTCCATGACGAGCGAATGCCCGGTCTCGGTTTCGCCCTCGAAACTCGCTTCCCCCGTCCAACGGATTTGGACCTTCATCGGAAGTTAGTTGCCCCTCGCAGCGCGTTTGACACTTTTCGAGTGCCTGTCATACACTGCGCAGCTTTCGCGCCATGACCCGAACTTTCTCCGCCAAATCCCACGAAGTCGAACGCGGCTGGTACCTCATCGACGCGTCCGGCAAGGTTCTCGGCCGCCTCGCAGCCGAGGTTGCTCGCAGGCTTCGCGGCAAACACAAGGCTGAATTCACTCCGCACGTCGACACAGGCGATTATATCGTCGTCGTCAACGCGGAGAAGATCCGGGTCACTGGTAACAAACCAAGCTCGAAAATTTATTATCGTTACAGCGGTTATCCTGGTGGATTACGCGCGACGTCGTATGCCGACCTCGCTGCCAAATCGCCTAGGCGGATCATCGAGCTTGCAGTCAAAGGAATGCTTCCGAAGGGCCCGCTCGGCTACGCGATGCTGCGCAAACTGAAGGTCTATTCCGGTGCACAGCATCCGCATACTTCGCAACAACCCAAAGTTCTCGAACTAAGGTAACTATGCCTGCTCAGCACTATTACGGTACCGGACGCCGAAAGAGCTCGGTCGCACGCGTTTTTCTCAAAGCGGGCGGAGGGGAAATTACGGTCAACGGCAAGCCGGTCGACGAATTCTTTTCGCGCGAGACCGGGCGAATGATCGTCCGTCAGCCGCTCGTTCTTACGCAGCGTGAGAAGAATTTCGATATCCATGTCAACGTTCACGGGGGCGGGGAGTCGGGTCAGGCCGGCGCTGTGCGTCACGGCATCACTCGCGCGTTGATTGGTTACGATGCCGCGCTCAAGCCGATCTTGAGTAAAGCAGGCTTGGTAACGCGCGACGCGCGTGAGGTCGAGCGCAAGAAAGTTGGACTGCACAAGGCTCGCAGGCGCAAGCAATTCTCAAAACGGTAAAGCGACGTCTTCGCAATATGAAGCCGCCGCTATGGCGGCTTTTTTGTTATTATCATTATCCTGAGGTTATTTATCATCTCTTCTTAGAGTTATTTCTAGCGCCATGATCCGGGCGGGAATCGTCGGTGGAACCGGCTACACTGGAGTGGAATTGCTGCGGCTCCTCGCTGGGCACGCCGACGTCGAGTTGTTAGCAATCACTTCGCGCGCCGAGGCGGGTAAACGCGTCGACGCAATTTTTCCGAGCCTGCGCGGGCGCGTCGACCTCTTGTTCACCGACCCTACGGAATCTCGCCTGTCCGATTGCGAAGTCGTTTTTTTTGCCACGCCAAACGGCGTAGCAATGACGCAGACGAAGCCACTCCTCGATGCAGGGGTCCGCGTCATAGACCTGTCCGCCGATTTCCGGCTCCGTGACGCCGCATCATGGGAGCGGTGGTATGGAATGAAACACGCAAGCCCGGGGCTCTTGTCGACGGCGGTTTACGGGCTGCCTGAGCTCAATCGCGAAGATATTCGGGATGCCAGGCTTGTCGCCAATCCGGGCTGCTATCCGACCGCCGTGTTACTTGGGCTGCTTCCGCTCGTGGAGTCGGGCTCGGTCGATCTCGATTACCTAATAGCGAACGCAGCATCGGGAGTGAGCGGCGCGGGACGCAAAGCAGAACTCAACCTTCTTTACGCCGAGGCCGCCGACAATTTCAAGGCATATGGCGCCTCCGGGCATCGGCATGTTCCGGAAATTACGCAAACTCTGGAGCAAGTGGCGAAGCGGCGGGTCGACCTGACGTTTGTGCCACACTTGACTCCCATGGTCCGCGGAATCCACGCCACGCTGTACGCCCGCCTTATTTCACCGGTCGATGCTCAGCGTTTGTACGAAGAGTGGTACGCGCACGAGCCTTTCGTCGATGTCATGCCGCCAGGCAGCCATCCAGATACCCGGTCGGTACGCAGCGCAAACCTGTGCCGTATCGCGATACATGCAGCCGGCTCGACCCTAGTCGCGCTTTCTGTGATAGATAACCTGGTCAAAGGTGCGGCGGGTCAGGCGGTACAGAACATGAATTTGATGTTCGGACTTCCGGAGACCGAAGGCGTGGATAATGCGCCCGTCGTCCCATGAAGCTTGTTAGAGACCTTCGCAAGAGGTTTGGAATTTCCGCGCCGATGGCGGTCAAGATCAAGCTGCCTTGGTACTGGCGCGGTATCGAAATGGCAATCGCGATCGCAACCTTGCTGGCGCTTGCGCTCTGGACTTTCTACCTCGGGCATAAGTTTGCTGGGCTCATGGCAGATGGCCCGACCCTGGCACCGCAACCTGAAGCTCAGGAGCTGCCGCAGGAACCGAAAGAGGCCGTTCGCTTACTGCAGATCGAGCGCGCAGCACGCGACCATCTCGCGCGCCAGGTGAAGCTTCTCGACGACGAAAACAGCCGCCTCAAGGATGATCTTTCGTTTTTCCAGAGCCTGATGCCCGCGGGGAACAAGGAGGGAATCAGTATCAATCAGCTTCGACTCGAGCGCGACATGGCGTCAGGAGACTATCGCTATCGGTTTTTTTTAGTACAAACCGGAAACCGGCAGCGTGACTTCAAAGGGAATCTCGAGCTGATCGTCAATCTGCGCGACGAAGGTACACACAAGACCATCTCGCTGCCAGACGCGGAAACTGCGGTTGGGAATCGCGTCAGTTTCAAGTTCTACCAGCGTGTCGAAGGGACTTTTCGCGTCGACGCCGATGCTGCAGTGACCGGTCTGGAGGTGCGCGTTTTCGAAAATGGGGTCGAAGGTCCGCGCGCTGCTCAGAGTGTGACCTTATCTTAAGAGGAGGCGCCTTATGTTCGGAAGAAGCAAGCCACGTAATCGGATCGATACCTTGATCGGAGTGGGCACCCGGGTCGACGGCAACGTCCATTTCAAGGGAGGGCTGCGCGTCGACGGTCAGGTCAACGGAAGCGTCCTGGCAATGGAGGGCGCAGCGAGTACGCTCGTCTTGAGCGAAAAGGCGCGCATCGAGGGCGAAATCGAAGTCTCGCATGCGGTGATCAATGGCACCGTGGTAGGCTCAGTGCGGGCATCCGAGTACGTCGAACTTCAAGCCAAAGCCAATGTCGCAGGCGACGTTCACTATAAATCGATCGAGACGCATCAGGGCGCGATCGTTCAAGGTCGCCTCGTACATCAGAGCAATGTCGGGGAGAAGGTGGTCAGCTTGAAACCCGCCGCGCACGACTGAATCTGATAAACTCGGTCTCATATTCGTATATCAGGAGTACCAATGAACGCAGTTAGTGAGATTTCGACGCCGCTCATCTTTACCGATAGCGCGGCCAACAAGGTGAAGCAGTTGATCGACGAAGAAGGCAATCCGGACCTCAAGTTGCGGGTGTTCGTCACCGGAGGAGGCTGCTCCGGGTTCCAATACAACTTCACTTTCGACGAAGTGAGCGCCGAAGACGACACCGCGATGGTAAAGAACGGCGTCACCTTGCTCATCGATCCCATGAGCGTTCAATATCTCATGGGCGCCGAGATCGACTATCAGGAAGGGTTAGAAGGCGCGCAATTCGTGATCAAGAATCCGAATGCGACGTCGACGTGCGGGTGCGGGTCGTCGTTTTCCGCGTAGCGCGGCTCAGCTAAGCGACGATTCAGTCAGCGGCGGCTAGATCGAAGCCGCGAAGCCGCTCGAGTCTGCGTGCAAGCGAAGCAGCTTCGCGATCGAAGATTGCTTTCGACTGTGATGAAATCGGTGGAGCGGCCGGCGTAGCAACCCGAAGCGGGTTCTGCTGCCGTCCATCGATTCGAAACTCGTAATGTAAGTGCGGGCCGGTCGCCAAGCCGGTCATCCCGACATATCCAATCACATCGCCCTGCTGCACCCGTTCTCCGGCGCGCACCGCTAGCCGGGAAAGATGTCCGTATAGCGTCGTGTACTTCGCATGATGCTCGAGGACGACAACGTTTCCATAACCGTTTTGCACACCCGCGACTTTGACGATTCCGTCTGCAGTCGCCCTTACTCGGGTTCCGGTTGGCGCTGCGTAGTCGACGCCCTTGTGAGCGCGCCAGGTTTGCAGTACGGGATGGAACCTTGCTCGCGAGAATCCAGACGTCACTCTTGAAAATTCCAACGGGGAACGCAAAAACGCCTTACGCAGGTTTTTCCCCTGCGGCGTGTAATAACCGCCCCGACGGTCGCTATCCTCGAAATAAACCGCCTGATAAACGTCTTCATCGTTGACGAATTCCGCGGCGCGCACGCGACCCACGCGAACCGGCTCGCCGTCGATGTAGAAAATCTCATAGGCGACGGCGAAACTGTCGCCGCTGCGTAAGTCTTGATGGAAGTCGACATCGCTGGAAAAGATCTCCGCCAACTGGACAGCCACGGCGTCGGGCACCCCGGCTGCATCGGTTGCAGCGAAAAGCGACGTTTCGATGACTCCCGCCGCTAAGGCGAGATGAGGCTGCGCTGCTGCTGCATTCTCGGAGACGAGATAACCGGATTCATTCTTCTCAATCGCAAGAAGCTCACCCGACTCCATGGCATGACGCAGCCCAAGCAGTTCTCCGGATTCTGTGGTCCTGACCTGCAGCGTCTTGCCGGCGCGCAAACGGTAAAGTGCTTTGGCGTCCTTGCTGGTGCGTAGAAAATCGAGCGCCTGCTTGTCATCAACGCCGACGCGGTCGAGGATGCTTGCGATCGTGTCCCCCCGGCGTATCGGTTCCTCGCGCCAAAAGTCGAAATCAGAACCGGTGTCCGCAGCGATCTGAGGGAAGGGAAGCTGCTCGATCACCTGGCGAACGACCACTTCCTCGGTCGTGGTCTGCGGAGCGATTCCAAACGCGGCAACCGCAAAAAGCGGCGCAACCGCACCCGGAGCGATCCAGCGAAGTTTGGATTTTCGTTCTTCTTTCAAGGGCGGCTAGGCTAAAATTCGAGCTACTTCGTGGAGTTGCGTGCGTAGCCTCGGACTCTGCGTCGAAGCTTAACAGAAATTCGACGATTGGCAAGGTTGCCCAAACGATGACGACCCATAGTGACGCGTTGCGGACCATAGAGCGAGGCGCGGTCGAGCTCATTTCCAGAACTGAGCTCGCCGACAAACTGGCGAAGCGCAGCGTGCTTCGCGTCAAAGCCGGATTCGATCCCACCGCTCCTGATCTGCACCTTGGTCATACCGTTCTCCTTCACAAATTGCGCCAGCTGCAAGATATGGGCCACGAAGTCTTTTTTCTCGTTGGCGATTTCACCGGCATGATCGGTGACCCTTCGGGAAAAGACGCGACCCGTCCTCCGCTGACTCGCGAGCAACTCGAGAAGAACGCCGAGTCGTACACGCAGCAGGTATTCAAGATCCTCAAGTCCGCGCAGACCAAAGTGGTCTTCAATTCGCAATGGATGGATGCGATGAAAGCGGCGGACCTGATCCGTCTTGCCGCGACGCATACGGTTGCGCGAATGCTGGAGCGCGACGATTTTGCCAACCGTTTCCAGAACCATCAGCCGATCGCCCTGCATGAATTTCTGTATCCACTGATTCAGGGCTACGACTCGGTTGCGCTCGAATCCGACATCGAATTAGGCGGCACCGACCAGAAGTTCAATCTGCTCATGGGGCGTGAACTGCAAAAGCACTTTGGTCAGCCGCCGCAGTGCATCCTCATGATGCCGCTGCTCGAAGGATTGGATGGTGTGCAAAAAATGTCCAAGTCGCTGGGAAACTATGTAGGAATTACCGAGCCGCCCGGCGAGATTTTCGGCAAGCTGATGTCGATCTCGGACGAGCTGATGTGGCGTTACATCGAATTGCTTTCGTTCGCCAGGCCGGATGAGGTTGCTCGCTGGAGAAAAGACGTCGAATCCGGCCGTAATCCCCGCGACATCAAAGTGCTGTTCGCGCGGGAAATCGTTGAGCGCTTCCACGGCCGGCCGGCCGCTGAGCGTGCGGAACTGGAATTCGAAGCACGTTTTCGCGATGGCGCGTTACCCAAAGACATGCCGCAATTTTCGGTTGCAGCCGCAAGCGGGTTGTCTCTAGCACAAGTGATGAGGAGTGTCGGCCTGACTGCAAGCACGTCGGAAGCGCTTCGGCTGATCGAGCAGGGCGGAGTGAAACTGAACGGCGAAAAAATCAGCGATAAGACGTTTCAGCTTTCATCTACAGGCGAATACGTCGTGCAAGTCGGGAAGCGAAGGTTCGCGAGAGTGAACGTTGCTTGAAGCAAGTAGAGATCTCAGCTCAGCTTTCCGTGGCAATGCTTGTATTTCTTGCCTGACCCGCACGGGCACGGATCGTTTCTGCCGGTTTTTTCTTTCTGCCGCTTGACCGGCTGCGCTTTCTGATCGCCTTCAGCTTGCGCGAGTGCTTCATCGTAATCCGCGTGGTGATACTGCACGTTTTGCACGGGCGCGGACGGGGGTTCGGCCTCGGCGACCTGCTGCTCGGTGCGAATTTCCACAGTCATCAAAATCCGCGTCACTTCGCGTTTGATCGCGTCCAGCATCGTGGCGAATAGCTCGAAAGCTTCGCGCTTGTATTCCTGCTTGGGATTCTTCTGCGCGTACCCGCGCAGATGGATTCCCTGCCGAAGGTGATCGAGCGCGGCAAGATGTTCTCGCCAGTGCGAGTCCAGGCTCTGCAGCATGATCGCGCGCTCATAGTGGTGCATAGGCTCTGCGCCAACGAGATCGACCTTGGACTGATAATGTGCATCGGCCGCTTTGGCGATCCTCTGCCGCAGCGCTTCTTCGTTGAGTTCGCCTTCTTCTTTGAGCCAACGCTCGATCGGGATGTGCAACGACAGTTCGGCGGCGAGCGCTTTCTCCAGGCCTGCTGGATCCCACTGCTCTTCCATGCTTTCCGGCGGAATATGCAGGCTGATGAGCTCGTTGACGACGTCGGCCCGCACGGCCTTGATTGTTTCCGAGATATCCTGCGTTTCGAGCAGGTCGTTGCGCTGTTGATAGATGACTTTGCGCTGGTCGTTAGCGACGTCGTCGTACTCCAGAAGCTGCTTGCGAATGTCGAAGTTGCGCGCCTCGACTTTGCGCTGCGCGTTTTCGATCGCTCGCGTCACCCAGGGATGCTCGATTGCCTCGCCTTCCGGCATCTTGAGCTTTTGCATGATCGCCGACACCCGGTCGGAAGCAAAAATACGAAGCAGAGGATCTTCCAGCGAAAGATAGAAGCGGCTCGATCCGGGGTCGCCCTGCCGGCCGGCGCGGCCTCGCAATTGGTTGTCGATCCGCCGCGATTCATGGCGCTCGGTGCCGACGATATGCAGCCCGCCGGTGCTGACGACTTGCTCGTGCAGCTTCGCCCATTCTTTTCGAATTTCCGCCGTGCGGCGCTGCTTATCGGCCTGGTCTCCGTTTGGTTCCTGTTGGATTGTTTTGATCTTCGGCTCGGGATTCCCGCCAAGGACGATGTCGGTCCCGCGGCCCGCCATATTGGTCGCGATGGTAATGATTTTCGGGCTGCCCGCCTGCGCGACGATCTCGGCTTCTTTCGCGTGCTGCTTTGCGTTCAGCACCTGGTGGGGCAGTTTTTCCTTCGTCAGCATCGCTGACAGTAATTCCGAGTTCTCGATCGAAGTGGTGCCGACGAGCACAGGCTCTCCACGCTCAAAGCAGTCGCGGATGTCGGCGATGATCGCCTGGTATTTTTCCTTCGCGGTGCGAAAAACCTGATCCATGCGATCGTCGCGGATCATCGTCTTGTGCGTCGGGATGACGACCGTTTCCAGCCCGTAAATCTGTTGGAACTCGTATGCCTCGGTATCGGCAGTTCCCGTCATTCCGGCCAATTTCTTGTACATGCGGAAGTAGTTTTGGAAAGTGATCGAGGCGAGCGTCTGGTTCTCGCGCTGGATGCGGACTCCTTCTTTTGCTTCCACTGCCTGGTGCAATCCATCAGACCAGCGACGGCCCGGCATGAGCCGGCCAGTGAATTCGTCGACAATGACTACTTCATTGTCCTGCACCACGTAATGCTGGTCGCGATGGAACAGCGCATGCGCGCGTAGCGCGGCATAAAGGTGGTGGACTAAAAGAATGTTGGCAGGCTCGTAGAGACTGCCGTCAGGCGGCAGCAGCCCCGCACGGGAAAGGAGTTCTTCCGCGTGTTCATGACCCGCTTCCGTCAACAGAACCTGGTGAGCTTTCTCGTCTACCGTATAGTCTCCCGGCGCGCCTTCTTTTTCCTGCTTGACGAGCTTCGGAGCGAGCGAATCCATCCCCCGGTAGAGATCAGTCGTATCTTCCGCTTGTCCCGATATGATGAGCGGAGTGCGCGCTTCGTCGATGAGGATCGAATCCACTTCGTCGACGATCCCGAAATTCAATCCTCGCTGCACACGCTCAGACGTCTGGTACACCATGTTGTCGCGTAGATAGTCGAAGCCGAACTCGTTGTTCGTGCCATACGTGATGTCCGCCGCGAATGCGCGCTGCTTGTCGGCGTGCGCCATCTGCGACAGATTGACGCCGACCGTGAGACCCAGGAAGTTGTAGATGCGACCCATCCATTCCGCGTCGCGGTTCGCAAGGTAATCGTTGACCGTAATGATGTGCACCCCCTTTCCGGAGAGCGCATTCAGGTACGCGGGTAGCGTCGCCACTAGCGTCTTGCCCTCACCGGTCCGCATTTCAGCGATCTTGCCGTCGTGCAGGACCATGCCGCCGATCAATTGCACATCGAAATGACGCATTTCCAGCGTGCGCTTGCTCGCTTCGCGGACGACGGCAAAAGCTTCTGGTAACAGCTCGTCTAGAGGCTGGCCCTGGTCGACGCGCTGCCTGAGCGAGATCGTTTTTTCCTTGACCTCGGCGTCCGAAAGCTTCTGCATGTCTGGCTCGAGCGCGTTGATCGCGCGCACGACCTGTCCGTACGCCTTGAGCAGCCTGTCGTTACGGCTGCCAAAAACCTTGCGTAGAAGATTGGGCATCATGCTTCAAGCAACTAAAAAGAGAGCGCAGACAAAAAGCGCCTGATAGGCGCCTCTTGTCTGCGCTCGATCTTACGATACTGACTTAACTCGGCGGCCGCAAAAAACGCGACGGGTTTTGCGGCGCTCCCTTGTGGAGGACTTCAAAGTGCAAATGCGCGCCAGTAGAGCGACCTGTGCTTCCGACCTCGGCGATTTTGGTTCCTTTCATGACGACGTCGCCAATTCTGGCCAAGCGCCTTTGCGCGTGAGCATAGCGAGTGACCAATCCATTGCCGTGGTCGACTTCGACCATATTACCATATTGAGGATGAAATCCTGAAAAACGGACGATGCCTCCCGCCGCGGAATAGATTGCCGACCCCGCTGCCGCGGAAAAATCCATTCCTTCGTGAAATGCCTTTCGTCCGGTAAAGGGATCGACTCGCCACCCGAACCCTGACGAATACCAACCATGTTTCACCGGCTGCGCCGAAGGCATCAGCTCTTCCTTCGCGCTCTGCTCTTGCACGAGCGACTCCAGCAAACCGAGCTTGTCTACCCGCTCCTCGAGTTGCCGGGAGAGCGACTTTGCGAGCTCGTTAACCTGTTCGAGCGTGAGCGGGTATTGCTCGTTAGTCAAACTTCCGCCTCGACCCGGTGGTTCGACAAATTCCGCCGCCTTGAATCCCGCCGCCTTCGCCAATCGCTGACTGAGCGCGTCCAGCCGCACGAGCTCGGCTTCCATCTGACCGAGCTTGACTGCGACCGCGTCGAGTCCTTCAAGCGGCGCCGCAGTTTCGACCGTCGCCGGCATCCACGCCGTCAGATAGTGATTGAGAGCAGGAACATGCGCCAAACGAGCGGCAATATAGAACAATCCAACCGAAGCAGCGGCACTCGCAGCAACGAAAAGCAGCGCGAGCAGCGCGAGTTGCGCGCGACTGATGTTCAAGCTTCTCGCGTGAGACAGCTTTCGAGAAACTAGAATAATATTCATTGCGTCTGCTCCTGTTATGCGAAGAATCAGCTCCTGCCTCGACTCGCACTCCGTCATTCGGCATGCGCGGAATCTCATGGAACTGCAACGCGTGTTTCTGGAAGCTGCGCCTTCATCGCTCAAGGATTGCGCGAGCGTGGGCAACTTGACAAGCGGTGTCCTGGTTTTGCTCGCTCGCAATGGCGCGGTGGCGGCCAAGCTGAATCAGATGGCGCCTACCTTGTTGACTACTTATCGGGATCGCGGCTTCGAGGTTACTAAAGTTCGTGTTGCTGTGCAAGTAAATTAGGCCGTTTTTACGCGGCGTAAATACTGCTATATCAAGCAATTAAAACGAGTCTTTCAAGTAAATAAAAGGCCGCGATAACGGTCGCGAGGATGGACGGCAAACTTAAATGTCTGCCAAGCAAATCGAGCGTATTGCGGATTCCTGGTAAAGAGATAAAGCAGCAGCGAGATCGCAATTGTGCCAAGTATCAGGAATGCGGCCAGCCGGATGAGCGGCATCGAAGGCGCTGGATTCTGGTTCGGCAGGCGCGGCGCGCTTTAGCGCGCGAACTTCATGCAGTCTGCAGTTGCGATTGCAGAAAAGAAGGCGCTTCCTCGACGCGTTGAAACGAGACGTACTCCCAGGCGGACGAATCCGCAAGCAAACGACGCAGCAAAGCGTTGTTGAGCGCGTGCCCCGACTTGCACCCCGAAAAAGCGCCGATGATGGGATGACCGAGCAGGTACAGGTCGCCCAGCGCGTCCAGCACTTTGTGCTTGACGAACTCGTCCTTGTAGCGCAGTCCATCGCTGTTCAATACCTTCGATTCGTCGAGCACGATCGCATTGCTCAAATTTCCGCCGAGCGCCAAGCCCTGACTTCTGAGCGTGTCGACGTCCTGCATGAAGCCGAATGTTCGCGCCCGGGCGACTTCCTTGACGTACGACGTTTCGGAAAAATCGATCGTCAGGCTACGGCCGGTCTTGTCGAAAAAAGGGTGATCGAAGTCGATCGTGAGACCGATCTTGAATCCGGCGTGCGGCTCGAACTTCACCCACCTGCCTTCTTCCCTGACTTCCACTGTTTTTTTGATGCGGACAAATTTCTTTGCCGCTGCTTGCTCTTCGATCCCAGCCGACTGAAGCAGGAATACGAACGGGCCGGCGCTGCCGTCCAAAATCGGCACTTCCGCTGCAGTGAGATCGACGTATAAATTGTCGATGCCGATTCCGGCCAGTGCGGACATGAGATGCTCGACCGTCGATACCTTCGCGCCGTCCTTTTCAAGGCAGGACGCGAGTTTCGTATCCTGAACGTGAAATGGATCCGCAGGAATGTCGACGGGCGGTTCGAGATCGATGCGGCGAAACACGACGCCAGTGTTCGCGGCGGCGGGGCGCAGCGCCATATACACCTTCTTGCCGCTGTGCAGCCCGACGCCGGTCGCGCGCACCATGCCTTTGATTGTTCTTTGTCTAATCATGGCCGGCCCACTTTATCACATTGATTCATTGGCTCCAATTCCCGCGGCCTAATCCGCCTGTTTGCGTAGGAACGCGGGAATGTCCAACAATTCAACTCCAGATTGCTTCATTGCCTCTATCGCCGCGTCGCGATTACGCCGGCGCATCACAGCCGGGGTTTCGAGCTCACCATAGTTAACGTAGGTCGGCGCGTTATCGGTCCCGGTTTTAACGACCAGCGACGGCTTCGATTGATTTCGGGTGATCGGAGCGCCAAGCCCCGTCGCCACCATCGTCACGCGCAAACTGTCCTGCATCGATTCGTCGATCACCGCGCCGACGATGACCGTCGCTTCGTCGGCAGTGAAGCCACGTATCGTATGCATGACTTCGTGAACTTCTTTCATCCTGAGCGTATTGCCGGCGGTTACGTTGACAAGGACGCCGCGCGCTCCTGCGAGATTGATGTCTTCGAGTAGCGGGCTCGCCACCGCTTGTTCCGCGGCGATGCGCGCGCGATCCATACCGCCCGCGTGTGCGGAACCCATCATCGCCATTCCCATTTCCGACATAACGGTTCGCACGTCGGCAAAATCGACGTTGATGAGCCCCGGGCAATTGATCACTTCGGCGATTCCGGCGACCGCGCCATGGAGCACGTTGTTCGCGGCATGGAAAGCGTCGAGGACCGTGACTTCCTCGCCGAGAACGTGCATCAGCTTGTCGTTGGGGATGACGATTACCGAATCGACATGGTGGCTGAGCGCTTCTATGCCTTCCTGCGCGAGCCGCAGCCGTTTCGCTTCGAACGCAAACGGACGCGTCACCACCGCAACGGTCAGGATTCCGAGCTCGCGCGCGACCTCGGCGACGACGGGCGCGGCTCCGGTCCCGGTTCCGCCTCCCATTCCAGCGGTGATGAAGAGCATGTCGGCGCCCGCGATAAGCTCGGCGATGCGATCGCGGTCTTCGAGCGCGGCCTGTCTTCCAATATCGGGATTTGCGCCTGCGCCGAGACCTTTGGTGATGTTGGTGCCAAGCTGCAACTGCACCTTCGCCTTACTGCGCTTCAACGCCTGCGCATCGGTATTCGCGCTGATGAACTCGACGCTCTCGACTCCCTTGTTGATCATGTGGTCGACCGCATTGCCGCCGCACCCTCCAACTCCAAAGACCTTGATGATTGCGCCTTGCGCCTGCTTGTCTACGATCTCAAACATTTGCCGCCTCCTTAGCTCGTTAGAAGTTGCCCTTGAACCAACTCTTCATGCGTTCCAAAACCTGCTTGAACGATCCCGTTGTCATCTTCACCATGTCGCGCCTTTTTCTTTGTTGCAATCCATGCAGCAGCAGTCCGACGGCGGTGGAGTAGCGCGGATTGCGCACGACTTCCGAAAGGCCGCCGAGATAGTGCGGAAGCCCCAGCCGCACCGGCATGTGAAATACTTCCTCGCCCAGCTCTACCATTCCCGGCATCACGCTCGTTCCGCCGGTCAACACGATTCCCGAAGACAAGAGTTCCTCGAAGCCGCTGCGGCGGAGCTCGGTTTGCACCAGCGAATAGAGCTCTTCAACCCTCGGCTCGATGACTTCCGCGAGCGTTTGCCGCGATAGTTGTCGCGGGCCCCTTTCTCCGACGCCGGGAACGTCTACGTTCTGCGCCGCATGCGCGAGCTGGGTGTACGCGCAGCCGAAACGAATCTTGATTTCTTCGGCGTCTTTGGTGGGCGTGCGCAGCGCCATTGCGATGTCGTTCGTAATCTGGTCTCCCGCGATCGGAATCACCGCTGTGTGGCGGATCGCGCCTTCGGTAAAAACTGCAATGTCGGTCGTGCCGCCGCCGACATCGACGAGGCACACGCCGAGGTCTTTCTCGTCTTCTGAAAGTACAGCCGTCGCGGATGCGAGCGGCTGCAGAATCAGGTCCTGCACTTCAAGCCCGCACCGGCGCACGCACTTCATGATGTTTTGCGCGGCGGAGACTGCGCCGGTGACGATGTGCACTTTGATCTCAAGCCGCACTCCGCTCATTCCAAGCGGCTCGCGCACGTCTTCCTGCCCATCGATGATGAACTCCTGATTGAGGATGTGCAGGATCTGCTGGTCGGTCGGAATGTTGACCGCTTTCGCGGTCTCGACGACTCGCTCGACATCGGCCTGCGTCACTTCACGGTCCTTGATCGCCACCATCCCGTGCGAGTTGAAGCTCTTGATATGCGATCCCGCGATTCCGGTGTAGACCTCGCGGATCTTGCAGTCGGCCATCAGCTCCGCTTCTTCCATTGCGCGTTGAATTCCGTTGACCGTCGATTCGATGTTGACGACCACGCCTTTTTTCAAACCGCGCGAAGGATGGCTTCCCATTCCGATGATTTCGAGTCCGCCTTCGTCCTTGATCTCGGCGACGATGGCGACGATCTTCGATGTGCCGATATCGAGCCCCACGAGAAGATTGTCTTTCGATCGGCTCATTCGCTCCTTTCGTTGTTGCCGGCGATCCGGGTCATCGCGAAACCGTTGTCGTAGCGCAAGTCGAGCCGCTGCGAGTCTGCGTCGGTGAGCGTGACGAACTGCGGATAGACCTCGACGAATTTCTTGAGCCGCGCTTCCATGTCTTCGCGGCCAAGCTCGAGGTCGAGATCGTTGCTGAGCGTGATCTGCCACGCGCCGCGCTCGGACAGGCGTACTGCCGTCGGCACGGTTGCGATCGGTTCGAGCGCGCGCAAGAAAGCGCGGTACTGCCGCGTCATCTCCGATTCGCTGCCGTCGGGGCCGACGAAATCCGGCAGCGAAGCGTGAGCGGTTCCGGAGAACCGCTCGCCGTGAATGTTGATCAACTGGTCCTTGCCCCATCTTGCCAGCGGCACTTGCTCTTCAATCCTCACCACGAGCGTGTTCGGCCAGGCGCGCGAGAGCGAAGCGCTCCTTACCCACGGCACCTTTTCGAACGCGGTTCTTGCATCGCTCAGGTTCAAGGTAAAAAAATTCCCTCTGAGATCACGCCTGATCACGCGTTCCAGCTCGGACGCTTCGATGCGATGAACGCTTCCGAGCACCCAGACTTCGCGCAGCGCGAAGAACGGCAGCTCGATGAAAGCGCGGACTGCGGAATACATGAGCAAGAGCGCGCCGCAGCCGAAAAGGACGTTTGCGAGTACCGTCGCGGGCGACTTTTCAGTCAAGTCGCGCGTCCTCGAGAATTGTGAGCACCAGATCTTCGAA
>WUUC01065918.1_pt1 | contig 17644 bp, 21 predicted proteins | sample 6278441 | NCBI WGS metagenome assembly WUUC01 (sample SAMN13675441, study PRJNA597444) | soil metagenome | isolation source: soil | place: USA: Washington | collected 2017-10 | reverse complement strand
TTGGTGGTGATAGCGAACGCCGCAGGTATGGAGTCGACCGCGAAAAGCAGGTCGGTGGTTTCGATGAGAACTACGACGAGGAACAGGCTGCTGAACAGCAGTTTCGGTTTTGTAACCAGGAATCGTCCGCCGAGGTCGTCGGATGTCATGGGCAGGTACTTTTTACACAACCTCATGATCGGATTCTTCTCAGGATCGATCTTTTCGTCGCTGTCTTCGAAATAAATTTTAATACCCGAGTATATAAGCAGCACGCCGAGGATGTAGAGGATCCACTTGAATTTAGCGATCAACAGCGCTCCGACGAAAATGAAAATACCACGGAACACGACGGCTCCGAGGATACCCCAAAACAGGATCTTGTGATAGTATTCTTCTTTTACCTTGAAATATTTCAGGATAAGAAGGATGACAAAAATGTTGTCGACGGAAAGGGCGTACTCTGTTAGATAGGCTGAGAAATATTCGAAGGCTGCATCGACGCCGGTGGGTTCGTAGAAGTAAATGAAGACACCGAAAAGGGTGCTTATGACAACCCAGAAGATCGATTGAATGAGCGCCGACTTGGTGGTGGTTTTCCGGTTGACTTTATGGAAGACGCCCAGGTCGAGAAGCAAAAAAACGACGATAATTAGGGCAAAAACGGCAAAGAGAACCCTTTCCGCGTTACTGGAGTCCAATAGAGAGGTTAATAACATGCCCTTATTTCCGCGTTATTTTGGTATAAAAAAGGTGATTACCTGATCTTTTCCCACAGCTAATCACCTCTTGAATCGTCAAAGCTACAAATATTAACTAAACCCCGAAATTTCCCTTGGGAGGTTTATCCTCGTGTCGCAAAGAAGGTAACATGACCAAATACAGCTCTCACGGATCGCACGGATAAAACAGAAAAAGTCAGCGTAAGATCCGTGTGATCCGCGTGATCCGTGAGAGATTTTAAATCCGGTTACACTTGTCACAAAGTCCCTGTATCAACAAATTCAACTCAGACGCCGAGTATCCATGAGGTAGCTGGATGGAGGGAATGGCAACGGTGTCGAGGCAGCTGGTTTGCCCGCAGGATGTACATTTAAAATGCACGTGCTCGTGATGATGCTCGCTGGTCGAACAAGAGAGATCGCATAATGCATACTTGAGCGACCCGCCATCGTCGAGGACCTTGTGGATCATTCCACTGTCGAGAAATGTCTTGAGTGTCCGGTAAACCGTAACACGATCGTAAGAGGCGGCGATCTTCTTCTCGATGTCCGAATAGCTCAGCGCTTTGTTGTATTGAAGGAACAACGAGAGTATGGCGGCTCTGCTCGAGGTCGAACGGAGCCGGTGGTCTTTTAACAGCTGTGTCTGCGTCCGCTTCATTCCGTTACCTCCAGTTGCATCCTCAATAAGTTACTATATATACCATCGTCGAGTGCGTTGAGCTCAGAGTGCGTACCGGCTTCGGCGATCTCGCCTCCTTTGATCACAAGTATACGGTCGACCTTTCTGATGGTGCTTAAGCGGTGAGCAATCACGATTGTTGTCCGGTTTTCCATGAGCTTCTCTAAAGCCTCCTGCACCAGTCTTTCAGATCCTGCATCGAGTGAGCTCGTGGCCTCGTCCAGGATAAGGATCGATGGATCTTTCAGGATCGCGCGGGCGATAGCCACCCGTTGACGCTGACCACCCGATAGCTTCACGCCCCTGTCACCCACAATAGTTTCCAGGCCTTCAGGAAACGTATCGATAAACTCCCAGGCATTTGCTTTACGCGCCGCGTCCTTGATCTCATGATCACTGGCACCCGGTTTACCGTACGCGATGTTCTCACGGATCGTTCCACCGAACAACATCACCTCCTGCGGCACGATGCCGATATTCTTTCTGTAGGCCGACAACGGGTAGGCGTTTGCATTTTGACCATCCACCGAAATCGCTCCGTCCGTTGGTTCGTAGAATCTCATCAGCAGGCTGATGATCGTCGATTTGCCCGAGCCGCTCGGCCCGACCAATGCAATCCTCTCTCCTGCGGCGATATTGAACGACATACTCTTTAGCACGGTGACATCGGAACGTGTAGGATATACAAACGAAATTTTATTGAAGCTGATGTCGCCTTTCAGCTTGAACGTTATGCCGGATTCCTCGCGCTCATCTTCGAGGTCGAGTATTTCGAGAATACGCTCCGACGCACCGATGGTCTTCTGCAGTTGTCCATATTGATCACCCAGTCCTCCGATCGATACCCCGATAAAACCTGTATAGATGACGAATGAGAAAAGACTGCCGGTTGTCATCTCGTTGCTCTGAACGAGGTACGCTCCATACCATGCCACCGCAATAATGCCTCCGAATACAGCGACGATGGTAAAAGAAATGAACAACCCTCGATAGGTAGCCGAGCTTAATGCTGTCGTAACCACATCCTGGAGTGACCTGCGATACCGTCCTGTCTCAAATATTTCATTGGTGAATGATTTCACCACAGAGATGGAATGAAGCGTTTCCTCAACGACCACATTCGCGCTTGCCAATTGGTCTTGCGTCTTTCTCGATAGCTTCCTGATGTATTTTCCAAAGAACAATGCCGCCACCACCAACAGCGGAAATGTCATCAATGTGAATAACGTAAGCTTGGGCGTGAGTATGGCGATAAAAACAATGCCGCCGATCAGCACAATTACCTGCCTGAGCAACTCGGCCAGCATGAATGTAAATGCGTCCGTCAGTGTGGCGACATCCGATGTAATACGACTCATCAACTCGCCGACCCTCCGGCTATCGAAGAACGACTGGGGCAACCAGATCATTTTCTGGTAAACGGCCGCCCGAAGGTCTGCCAGCGACCGTTCGGTAAAGCGTGAGAAAAAATGAACGCGGAGGTACGAGAAAATTGCTTGCAGAAAAATGATGGCCATGAACCCTAACGCCACCGAATTGATCGTGGAAAGGAAGAACGTCGACTTGCCGGCTGCGGCATCGAGCAGCTTGCCACCCATGAACGGAAAGGAGAGCGCAGTAAGGCTTGAAAAGGTAATGGCGATAAGCCCCATGATGAACATGAAGCGATAGGGCAAAACAAACCGGAAAATGCCCAGGAATTTCCTTATCCCCGCCTTTGTTACCGGAGCCTTTGCCCCTTCCTCGTATTTTCGTTTCGCCATTAACGTCTCAGACGAATTTCTTCATCTTTTATTTTTCAAATTCCTATCTCGCCCGCGATCACAAAATGAACACTGTCATCCATCACCATTTTTTGAACGCCCTCGATCCTGTATCGCTGAACGAGATGGATGCTATTCGCTGGCTCGAACTCCATCGTCAGGCGCCGGGTATTCACATACAGTGCATTGTCATCCTGGATGGTAGCCTCTATCTTCCGCAAGTCGGAAATGTCTCTCAGGTAAAACAGTCTCACCATTGAAACCGGCGCTTTTCCCTGCGCCCTGATCTCCCGGACCGTGAGATTGCTGTTGGTATCGCGACTCTCGTTCACAACGTAGGCATCCCGGAAGGCGGCCTTGTTGACCTGTTCTATCTGTCTGAAAATATTAAGCTCGTTTGCCCATTGAGCGCTGTCGGGCACAAAGCGGGTTGCTTCTTTTTTACCGTCGATCTCTACAAGCTTATTGAGCTCATATCTGCCCTTGAGGTGATCGACCTGGAATGCGACCAGGCTGTCGAGATTGTAAAATGGCTTCCGTGCTGCCGACTGCCGTTCGGAACAGCCGGTCAGCAAGACCATTGCCAACACCACGGATTGTGCGAGGTGCAGGGTGCGAGGTGCGACGAGTCTAATCATCGCACACCGCACGTCGCACACCGCACTTTTAATCAATAAGCACATTTCCGGTCATCTCTTTGGGGATCTGTACGCCCATTATCTTAAGGATCGTCGGCGCGAGGTCTCCCAATTTTCCGTTCTTGACCTTTCCTTTATACATGTCGTCGACGAGAATGCACGGAACCAGGCTCGTGGTGTGCGCAGTATTCGGACTGCCGTCTTCGTTGAGCATGATCTCTGCATTGCCGTGGTCGGCGATGATGATCGTAGCATAACCGTTCCTTAGGGCTGCTTCGGTAACCACGCGGTTGCACTCGTCAACGGTTTCGACGGCTTTCACGGCTGCTTCGAAAACGCCGGTGTGACCGACCATGTCGGGGTTGGCGAAGTTGAGGCAAATGAAGTCCGCAGATTTCTTATCCAGCTCGGGTACGATCTTGTCGCGGATGTCGGCGGCGCTCATTTCCGGCTTCAGGTCGTACGTAGCCACTTTCGGCGACGGGGCCATTATCCTGGCTTCGCCGGGGAATGCCTCCTCGCGTCCACCGGAAAAGAAGAAGGTCACGTGTGGATACTTCTCTGTTTCGGCGATACGGATCTGTTTCAATGCAGCTTTCGCCAGCACTTCACCCAGCGTGTTCTCGAGATTGTCTTTATCGAATATCACTTTCACTCCCCTGAATGAATCGTCGTAGTTCGACATCGTAACATAGTACAGCGACAACTTCTTCATTCCCTGTTGGGGGAAATCCTGTTGGGTGAGCGCCTGTGTTATCTGGCGACCGCGATCGGTGCGGAAGTTGAAACAAAGAACGACGTCGCCATCTGCAATAGTGGCGACGGGCTTACCGCTGTTGTCGACACGCACGATGGGTTTAACGAACTCATCGGTAACCCCGGCGGCGTATGATTTCTCAATGGCGCCGATGACATCGGTGGCTTTCTCGCCAACGCCATTCACGAGCAGATCGTATGCGAGCTTCACGCGCTCCCATCGCTTGTCGCGGTCCATGGCGTAGTAACGTCCGATCACTGTGGCGATCGTGCCTGTGGTTACATCGAGATGTTGTTGCAAAGATTTAAGATAAGAGACGCCGCCTTTCGGATCGGTATCGCGGCCATCGGTAAATGCGTGAATGAATACATCTTTTGCTCCGCGGTTTCTAGCGATGGAACAAAGTCCTTTCAGGTGCTCAATGTGCGAATGGACGCCGCCGTCGGAAAGAAGTCCCATTAAATGAATTCTCTTCCCGTTCACCTTTGCGTAGTCGAACATTTCGATAACCAGCGGAACCGTGTCGAGCTCATGTTCTTCGACAGCCTTGTTGATCCTCACCAGGTCCTGGTAAACCACGCGACCCGCACCGATGTTCATGTGACCAACTTCCGAGTTGCCCATTTGTCCCGCCGGAAGGCCGACGGCAAGGCCCGAAGCTTCCAGCTTACTATGAGGATACTTCTCGTATAAAGAATTAATGTACGGTGTTTTCGCGCTGGCGATGGCCGAGACTTTTGGATCTTTCCCGAGCCCCCATCCATCGAGGATCATCAGGAGTACTTTCTTGTTCATAGGACCGCAAATATAGCCTATGAGGGAGGGACTTGCGGACTTTCAGACTTAAAAGGTGCTTAATCGATCGCGCCGGGCAGGGTTAGCAAAATTTCTTCGTCAACTGATTATGGCATACTTTTGGACAAGCATACAGGTCGCTATGGGCAGAACACTCTTTTTGACGGTTTTTTTGACGTGCATAAGCATTCTCGCTTCGGCCCAGGACATTTTTGCTCCGATGAAGGACGCCATCAAGACCGGCAATGCCAAGGAAGTTATCAAGTTCTTCAATGCTTCGGTCGACATGAATCTCGACGGCGAAGTCGCAATGTATAGCAAAGCGCAAGCAGAATTCGTACTGCGCGACTTCTTCAAGAAACATCCTTCGAGCGATTTTACAATCGTACACACCGGGTCGTCTAAGGGCGGTCTCCAGTTTGCCATCGGCCGCTATGTGAGCAACGCCGATACATTCGATGTGGTCATCCGTGTTAAGGAAGTCAGCGGAACCTACCTGATCCACGAGATCAACTTTGTAAAGGATTGAACTTCCATGCTTAATCCTTTAAGCAAAGACTATCCTCCCTATCTCACAGAAGAAGCCCTGGTTGCTTTCATCGGCTCCGCTTTCCGCGAAGATGTAGGTGAAGGCGATCACTCCAGTCTCGGATCGATACCTGAAGGTGCGAAGTCAACCGCACGGCTTCTTGTAAAAGACAACGGCATACTTGCCGGTGTCGACCTTGCACAGATGGTCTTCCGGTTTTATGATCCCGACCTGGCGATGACCCCGTTGTTGAAAGACGGTGAAGAAATAAAAAAAGGTGACGTTGCATTCACTGTTACCGGTCCGTCTAGATCTATCCTTTCGTGCGAAAGACTGGTACTGAATTGCATGCAGCGTATGAGCGGTATTGCAACCTACACCAGCAGGCTGTCGCAATTGATCGAAGGAACCAACGCGCGCCTGATGGACACCCGCAAGACAACGCCGAACTTCAGACTGCTGGAGAAATGGGCGGTGCTGATCGGCGGGGGACTGAACCATCGTTTCGCCCTCTACGATATGGTGATGCTAAAAGACAATCATACCGATATGGCCGGCGGTGTCCGTAAGGCTATCGAAAACACACAACGGTATCTGAAGGATAAACACAAAGATCTCCGGATCGAGGTCGAGACCCGTAACCTGGCCGAGGTAAAAGAAGCGATCGCCGTTGGCGGCATCGATGTCATCATGCTCGACAACATGAGCCTGGCCGATATGCGCGAGGCGGTAAAACTGGTCGGCGGAAAATTCCAGACGGAGGCCAGCGGCGGGATCACCGAACAGACCATCGCCCAGGTGGCGGCTTGCGGGGTGGATTTCATCTCCGTTGGGGCATTAACTCACTCTGTCCGGAGTTTGGATCTCAGCCTCAAATTCATAGCGTAAGGTTGCTCCTTTTGCCTTATTTTTGCCCTCCCAATAGTCAGCTTTTAGGGAATTCTTATGCTAGTGAAGACCAGAAATTACCGGATGGAAAAGAAAGACTACATCCGTCTTGCTTTCAAAAACGTGCTGCGCCAACAGTGGTGGGTAGGATTGATCGTGGTGGCGATCTGTCTCGGATTTATATGGGTGCAGAGCATCTGGTGGTTCATCGCGGCGGCTATCGGCGCCGGAATTTATCTTTTGTTCTGGTGGCTCCAGTTTTACGGAGTTACCCAGCTCGAGCAGGGCAAGATGTTGTTTGAAAGATACTCGTACGAGATCACCAGCCAGCAGATCCTGATGAAGCTCAATGCCCGCGAGGGTATGCCCATCAAGTGGGATCAGATCAAAAAGGCGGAAGTCGGTAAAGATGCATTCTTACTTTACATCAATAAGGCTCAGCTCATTCACCTGCCCTACAAGATCTTCAATACAGAAAATGAGAAGAAGTTTGTTCAGAGTGTTCTAAGGACAAAGGGCCTTACCAAATAGAATGACCCCTGATGGGAAAAAACGCTTAACACCAACCGAAGCATTAGCAAAGATCTTTAGCTATTGCGCATACCAAGAGCGTTCTCACCGCGAAGTAAAAAAACGCCTTTTCGATTACGGGCTTCATTCAGATGAGGTCGAACAAATTCTTTCCAGGCTGATCACCGAAGGTTTCGTGAATGAAGAGCGTTTCGCCAAAGCATTTGCCGGCGGAAAATTCAGGGTGAAGAAGTGGGGAAGGCTCAAGATCGAAAATGAACTGAACTTGATCGGCTTGAGCAGCCGGAATATCACCCGCGGCCTGGCAGAGATTGAAACTGAGGACTACGAAAAAGCGTTACGGCAGTTACTGGAAAAGAAAGCCTCGCTGGTAACTGAATCCGATGCTTTCAAAAAACGAGACAAGCTTGCAAAGTTTGCTATCGGACGCGGGTACGAACCCGACCTGGTGTGGCGGATGTTAAAGGAAATGGTTCCCTTGTAGGAACCTGCGGCGTCACCTGAACGCCCTAAAAACCACTCCATAGATTGTCCTCGTATATTCGGTGATTTTTACGTTATTTCGAAATTCGCGGAATCCCTATGCAACTTATCCTCGCTTGCTCGTCTATTCTCGACCAGCTGGAAGACATGATCGGGCAGATCAAAGCAGACGACTTTTCGAAGCCTTCCACGGCTCTTAGCAACTCCACGATAGGCCAGCACCTGCGCCACACCATCGAGTTCTTTTTGTGCCTGGAAAGCGGTTTTCGGGAAGGTCTGATCAATTACGACAAACGAGCGCACGACAAGCTCATCGAAAGCGACAAATTCATCGCCCTCAACGCCATCCGCCGTATCCGGGAATTTGTTGCCGGTACTTCCACCGACTCCTCGCTGAAACTGGACGTCGGCTACGATCGACATACCGAAGATTGTGTGACAATCCAGACCAATTACTTCAGGGAGCTGACCTATAATATTGAGCACGCCGTGCATCACATGGCGCTGATCAAGATCGGTATACGTGAGGTAGCGACCTATGTAAAGCTCGCCCCTGATTTCGGTATAGCTGTTTCGACCTTACGCCATGCCGACGTTGTAACTCATTCATAATGCACTTCACGTAAAGACGGTAAGAGAATGCAGCGCAAAGGCGCAAAGGGAGCGGCGGAGCAATATCGGGAGAGGCAGAAAACGCCTTCGCGTCTTTGCGTGTATTCCTTTGCGTCTTTGCGTGAACTGTATTCCGTGGACCCTTCATGAGTTTTTGGCAGAGATTCCGGCGAAGTAATTTCATCATCAAGCTCACATCGTGGGAATACTGGCCCTTTGGCGTTCTGCAAGGCCCGGTGTTTTTGTATTGGCTGGTGCTCGCAGCGCGGGCGAGATCACTTTTCTTCTTCTCCGCTTCCAATCCCGGTATCCTGAACGGCGGAATGATGGGTGAGTCGAAGTCGGAAGTTCTTAAGCTCGTTCCGGAAGATGTCAAGCCTACAACCATTCTCATCAACCTGCCGGCGACCACCACATCGGTGTTGAAACAACTATCAGGGGCACGTGTGTCTTTCCCACTCATCTTCAAACCCGACCTGGGCGAACGCGGATGGATGGTCCGGAAGATCAACGATGAGAGCGATATTGAAAAATATCTCAAAGAGATCCGCATCGACTTCATCGCACAGCCTTTGGTCGATCTCCCCCTGGAATTCGGTGTGTTCTATATCCGCTATCCCGACAGACCGAACGGAAAAGTAACGTCGGTTACCATGAAGAGATTTCTCAGTGTAACGGGAGATGGAAGGAGCACGCTTCGCGATCTCATCCTGTCGCTCGACAGGGCCAAGCTGCAGTGGGATCTCCTGGAAGTTAAGTACAGGGATGAGCTCGACCATGTGTTAAGGTCCGGTGACGTAAAAGAATTGGTTTCGATCGGAAATCACTGCCTGGGTACGACGTTCATTAATTCAAATCATTTGATCACCCCAAAGCTCAATGCTTCGTTCGACCGTATCAGCAACCAGGTAAAGGGATTTTACTTCGGCAGGTATGATCTTCGTTGTGCATCGTTCGAAGACCTGGAAGCCGGGAAGGTGATGGTTGTCGAGCTCAACGGATGTGGTGCGGAGCCTGCGCACATCTATCACCCCGGGGCGTCATTCTGGAAGGCGTTGGGAACCCTGTTTGTGCATGCGCACAACATGTATCGGGTGAGTGCTATCAATCATTCAATGGGTGTTCCTTATCTTTCATTCCAGGAGGGACGTGCGATCTATCGCAAGTTTAAAGCCCTCAAATCGGGCACATGATCCACGTCCAGGTCTTTCTTGTTGGAGCACTGTTCAGTTTTCTGGGATCGATCCCACCGGGAACACTCAACCTTTGTGTGCTTCAGCTGGGACTGGAAAGAAAGATCGGTGCCGCGTTGAGATTCGCGCTGGCGGTGTCGATCGTCGAGTACCCCTACACGTGGATCGCCGTGCAGTTCGAATACTGGATCACATCGTCGCCCGCAGTGATCCAGAACTTCGAGTTACTCACGGCACTCGTGATGACGGCGATCGGGTTACTCAATATCTGGTCGGCACAGAGACCAACTAAGTTTGCCACAAGATTCAATGAAAGCGGTTTTCGGCGGGGGATCGTCCTGAGCATACTCAATCCCATGGCCATACCATTCTGGATCGGCATTACCGCATACCTGAAAGCACAGGAATGGATCGATCTTTCTTCTACCGGGAAACTTCACATGTACATCCTCGGCACGGCCGTGGGCGCGATGGTATTGCTGACGCTGTTCACATACATGGCGCGACGGCTTTCAGGGTACGTCACCAACAACAAAGTAGTGCAGCTGATACCGGGCGTTACCTTGCTGGCGCTTGGTGTGTATGCTTTTGCGCGCTATCTATTTTAAATTTCTCACGGAAAGCACGGAAAAATGCACGAGCTGAGAAATCACTTCATCATATAGAAAGACCCGACTTAATACCGGCAGGCGGAAAAAATGCAGGAGCTGCTTAAGTAGCGCTTCCGTGCTTTCCCCCGCATCAAGTGCGGGGCAAGCTGTGTTTTCCGTTAGAAATCACTTCATTATATCGAAAACAGCTGACCTGGTGATCGTTTACCAGTCCGCATGCCTGCATATGTGCGTAGATCACTGTGCTTCCGACGAACTTGAAGCCCCGTTTGATCAGGTCTTTACTCAACGCGTCCGACTCGCTGGTCGTGGGTGGTATGTCGCCCATGCCTTTCCGTTTGTTCACAATAGGCTTGTTGCCTACGAAGCCCCAGATATATTTGTCGAAGCTGCCGAACTCCCTCTGCACTTCGAGAAATTTTCTGGCGTTGTTCACGGCGGCATATACTTTCAACCTGTTGCGAACGATTGACGGGTCGGTGAGCATCTTCTCAAGCTTTTTCTCACTAAACTTTGAAACTTTCACGGGATCGAACTCGGCAAAGGCCTTCCGATAGCCTTCGCGTTTTTTCAGGATGGTCGACCAGCTCAGGCCGGCCTGTGCTCCTTCGAGTATGAGGAATTCAAAGTGTGTGCGATCGTCGTGAACGGGAACGCCCCACTCTTCGTCATGGTATCGCGTATACTGATCGAAGCCGGTACACCAGGGACAACGGATTTTTTCTTTTACTTTTTTCATATTCAAAAAATACGGATTTTGATGTGAAGTAAGCCGCCCCACTGACAGCAGTATGTCAGGAAAACCAGACGCCTGAAATTTTTCACATGAAAAAGATAACTCTCTCACTCGCCATCCTGATCGTTTCAGCATCGGCAATTGCACAAAACGTTGATTACGACAAGAAGCTGAGGGATCTTGGAGTAACGCTCATGGAGCCTTCGAAGCCTGTTGCCAACTACGTGAAGGCCGTGCGCACCGGCAACCTGATCTTTCTCGCGGGCCACGGCCCTGTGAAGACGGATGGGTCGTACGTGACCGGAAAGGTCGGGCGTGACCTGACGATCGAACAGGGATACGAGGCTGCAAAACTGACGGCCATCGGGTTGTTGTCGACCTTAAAAGCCGAAGTTGGTGATTTCAACAAAGTAAAGAGAGTGGTAAAAGTGCTGGGCATGGTGAACTGCGATTCCGACTTCGCTGATCATCCTAAAGTGATCAATGGGTGTTCAGATCTGCTCGTGGCTGTGTTCGGCGACAAGGGCAAGCATGCGAGATCGTCGGTTGGGATGAATTCGCTGCCGATGAATACGTCGGTGGAGATTGAAATTATCGTCGAGGTCGAATGATGTCTTAGATGTGCGAGGTGCGATGTGCAATGTGCGAGGTGCGAGGTGCGATGAGGCCTTCGACTTTAGACATCATCGCACTTCGCACATTGCGCCCCGCACATTAAAGCCCTTGTTTAATATCGTCTATCAAGTCATTCACAGCCTCGATCCCTACCGATAGCCGTATCAACCGATCTGATATTCCGGCAGTCTTCTTCTCCTGGGGAGTAAGTCCCTTGTGAGATGTGAATCTTGGCTCCGACATGGTCGACTCGACCCCGCCTAGGCTTACCGCGCGTTTGATGTACTTCAGCTTGCGGATGAACTTGGTCGTATCGGTTTTGATCTCGAACGAAAGCATTCCGCCGAAGCCTCCTTTCATTTGTTTTTTGGCCAGCGCGTGACCCGGGTGTTTTTTCAGACCGGGATAATATACGTTGGTGATCTTCGGCTCGCTCTCCATGAACTCGGCGACGGCCTGGGCATTCCGGTTCTGTTGCTGCACGCGGAGGACGATGGTCTTAAGGCTCCGTTCGATCAGCCAGGCTGTTTGTGCGTCGAGGCTGCCGCCAAAGATCAACGCGCTCTGGCGGATCTGCTCGGTCAGTTTCTTATTAGCGACGGCCACCCCCGCACAAAGGTCGCTGTGACCCCCGATGTATTTCGTAGCGCTGTGTGTCACGATGTCGATACCCATGTCGATGGGGTTCTGGTTGACGGGCGAAGCGAAGGTGTTGTCGATCAAGGTAAGAACGCCGTGCTTCCTGGCGACGGCGGCTACCCCGGCGATGTCGGTTATTTTCAGGAGGGGGTTCGAAGGCGTCTCTATATATATAAGCCTGGTGTTCTTGCGGATTCCTTTCTCGAAGGCTTTCAGGTCGGAAGCGTCGACCATGCTGTGTTCGATGCCGTACTTACCGAGATGGTTGAGAGCGGCGACGTGGGTTCCACCATAGAGATCGGTTTGAAAGAGAATATGGTCTCCCGCTTTAACAACGGCGAGCATGGAAGTGAGGATGGCGGCCATACCTGAGCTGAAGACGAGTCCGGCTTCGGCATTCTCGAGGGCGGCGATCTTTTCGGCGACGGCATTATGGTTAGGAGTATTGAAGTATCGCGGGTATACGACGGCAGAGTCATAATCGATTGCTGCAGAGGGGTATATGGGACTGACGATGCCTCCGTAAACGGTATCGGGACGGGAGCCGGCATGTACGCTTTGCGTAAGTTTTGAGTTTGATTTCATGAATGGAACTGTAACGTTATCTCTTGATGCTCAAATTGCATGAAAAAAATTACATGGTCACATCCTATCGTGTTTTTCACGATTTAAAGAAGTTTAAAATTCGATATTTTAAGGTATGTTAAACTAAACAAATTATAGCATGGCTTTTACTGGAGATGAAGGGAAAATGATAGACCCTGCTGTCGCACAGCGATGGATCGATAACTATCAAAAGAATGCTGGGCCTAACGCGATTAAATGTGAGTTCTTTGGATTCCGGCGCTTCTCTGAGCTCCTTGGTCAAGGAGAAGCTATTGGTGTAAGAATCTATTATGCCAAGGACGACGCAGGTGTGAGTAAACTTGTGTTAGTCGCTGTAACTCCAGCCCAAAACAACATAGCAAAAATCGATGGCACTCAAACTGCCGGCTTAGTTTTAGATTCGGGTTATCCTTGCCCCCCGTATTGCAACAAAGACTAAGTTCCTGAGGTGGATACTACCTGGCTGACCGTTATAGGCCTTGCGCAAACAACCTCCATTTTAATTGGGATGGTGTTATTTTTTATAACTCCTCCACTAGGCAAAAAAGAGGTTCTTGAGCTCGGCCTATTACTTACCTTTTCGTTGGTCGCAGACATTTCCGGCCTTGTCGGGGGTGTTATTTATAGAATTAATATGAACCTCGCGTTTAACTTATTAGGGCTTTTGTTACTTCCGTTGTTCATTCTTTTTTATAAGAGAAAAATACAATGGAAAAACGTTCGCATTCTGCTGAACGTCGCACTTGCCGTATTCATAGTATTTGCACTTATAAATATCATTTTCATTCAGGGCTTATTTAGTTACAATTCCTACACCAGGACATTCATTTCAGTCGCCATGACAATTGTTTCACTGATCTATTTTTATGTACTGATTCGTGAATTGCCGACAGAAACGATTACTAAACTGCCGATGTTTTGGATCAACACGGCGGTTCTCATATATTCGGCAGGTACTTTTTTTGTGAATTTGTCAACAGACTATCTAATTAATGTTGTTAAGGACAACCTTATTAAGCCTTGGACAATCCACAATTTCTTGGGCATCATCTTTTACTCTGTCGTCTCTATTGCCTTTTGGCTAAACCGTTCAGCCTTTCTGAAAAAATCATCTGTACCTTCAACTCTTCGTGGACCAAACGCATGAAACCCAGGTATTCCTCCTGATTGCCATCGGCACAGGTGGAATGCTCATCCTCGCGGGCGCTATCGTTCTGTTTATTACCTTCTACCAGAAGCGAATGTTCGAGGCCCGTCTCAAACAGCAGCTCCTTGAAAGTCAATTCCAGCAAAAAGTCCTTGAGGCTACGCTCGACTCCCAGGAAAGCGAGCGAAGCCGCGTGGCCGGCGACCTGCACGACAGTATCGGCGGAATGTTGTCCGCCATTCGTATGGGACTCTCCGCCATCGGACGACAACTGCCCAACCAGCATGTGCTGGATCCGCAAAAACAAATGCTCGACGACACCATCGAGTCCGTGCGGAAGATCAGCCGCGAGCTTATGCCTGCCACCCTGGAAAAATTCGGACTCATACCAGCCGTGCGAGAGCTGTGCGAAAAAATGCAGGCCACCACTCATACCCAGATAGGTCTCGTAGAGCTCGGCGAAACACGCCCTATCGAGAACCGCCGTCAGCTCATGGTATACCGCATTACACAGGAATTACTCAATAATGCATTCAAACACTCTAAAGCTACCTACATCGAGGTGGTCTTCGAGTTTAAAGAAAAACTCTACCTTATCGTGGAAGACAATGGCATCGGGATCGATCCCAAGCACATGCGGGAAAGCGGAAGAAAAAGCCTCGGCCTGTTCAACATACAAAGCCGTGTCCAGCTCCTGTCTGCAACAGTGACGATCGACCCCAATAAAAAAGATGGAAGTAAGATCAGCGTCTCCGTACCCTATGAATAAAAAACTCAAGGTTTACCTGGCCGATGATCATACGTTGTTCAGAAAGGCAATGGTAAACCTGCTGCAGACCTTTCAGAAAGTCGGAGAAGTGAAAGATGCCGAAAACGGAAAAGAGCTTCTCACCATGATGAAGTACGGCGAACCCGACGTAGTCATCGTCGACCTGCAGATGCCCGTGATGGATGGCGTGGAGACAAGCGAAAATGTACTCAAGAAATACCCCGCAGCAAAGATCATCATACTCACCATGCACGACAGCGACAAGTACATCCTCCACATGCTGGAAATGGGTGTACATGCTTTCCTGCTGAAGAACACCGAACCCGACGAGCTCGAAAAAGCAATCTATAACGTGGTCGAAAAAGATTTCTATCACAACGACCTGGTCGCTAACGTGCTTCGAAAAAACGTACTCGATAAAAAAGCCGGCCAGCGTCCGCAGTTCCGGCAGGCTCATCTTACCGACCGCGAAAAAGAGATCCTGCTTCTCATCTGCCAGGAGCTCACCATCCGCGAAATCGGCCAGCGCCTATCTCTCAGCGAGAACACCGTACGCAATCATCGCGTCCATCTCATGGAAAAGATCGGTGTTAATAATATGGTGGGACTGGTGAAGTTCGCCTACGACTGCGGGCTCGTCAGCTAACTATTTTGTGACATGTTGACATAGTAAAAAAGTACCATTTTCATGGTAGTTTTTTACTACCTCCTCCGGCATGGTACAAATCATGATCAGCGTGTAATGTATTGATTTGCAATTAGTTAACACCTAAATTGCCGGAACACCCGGCTTCCCCTTTCACACATCCATTATAATACCCGATGTCGATTGGCGGAATTGCGACCTTCCAAAGCGCTTCCAACCCATTGACCCCCTTTTTTTCAGATCGAGTGCTGGTAGCACCCCTATCTCCAGAAACAATGAAAATACTTGTGGTCCACAGGCAGAAAGAAGTCGTTGAACAAATCGCAAAAATACTTGAAGGCAAGGACTTTGCGATCATGCATCTCGAATCGGGATTGGATGGGCTCTTCACGTCCCGCATAGAGAAGTTTGATCTCGTGGTTTGTGGCACCGACCTGCCTGTGGTCACAGGTTTTGAACTTGTGAGATCTCTTCGCACCTACTCCGTCAACAGAGGAACACCGGTGATCTTCCTGGCCGACACTGTCGACAACAAGACGGAACGACTTGGCTTGGCGCTCGGAGCTGCGGCACTTCTTTCACACAGTGACGCAAAAGCGGAACTGCCCGGAATGATCTCGGAGCAGGTCATCAACTGGCAGGCTACTTCTTCTAACTGAGCAGCCCTTCAAAACGCCCTTTTTTCTGCAAGGTTAAGCTTTCGTTAAAAGCGATCTTTCACCTTGAAACTCAGGTACTTGTTTTGCGTTATTTGCTGTGTCAACCACTACGACAATGCAACATTCACCGAAACTGGCTATTCTTCAAAGCCTGGATGCGATGGATGCGGTACAAATGGAGGAAGTTCTCACTTACATCAGGAGCGTCCTCAATAAAGCAGACCGCACTGTCAGCTACCAGATTTTTAAGCGTGAAGCGATGAAAGAAATCGCCCAAGCGCTAAAGAATAACAAAACAGGCATGCAACCAAAAGCAGCCTAACGATCCGGAAACATTTGGATCATACGGACCTTCTTACAGGGTTTGATAGAGACTTCTTCCCCAAAAAATCATCATTTTACTTATAGGTTATCGGAGTGTTAATGTACAGGGTACAGGGTACAGTGTGCAGGGCGCTGAACCTGAGAGTTCTGAACATTGTACCCTGTACTCTGTACTCTGTACCCTGTACCTGTACCCTGTACGCTGCACACATCAGGTATACTTTACATAGTTATCCCACTTGTCCAATACTTCTATAAAGTCTGTAGGCAACTCCAACTCGAAGTGCATCCTTTTCCCCGAAACGGGGTGGACAAACCCCAGGGAACGGGCATGAAGTGCTTGTCGGGGCATGATGCGGAAACAGTTCTCCACAAATTGTTTATACTTTGTGAATACAGTGCCTTTCAGCACATCGCTTCCTCCATACATCTCATCATTAAAAAGCGGATGTCCGAGGTATTTCATGTGAGCACGTATCTGGTGCGTCCGGCCCGTCTCCAGCTTGCATTCGATCAACGAAACGTACCGGTAATCTTTTAGTAACTTATAATGTGTGATGGCGGTACGGCCAAAGTCGCCTTTCGGAAAAGCCGTCGTTATCCTTCTGTCCTTAAGACTTCTTCCTACGTTCACATTGATCGTTCCCGCTTCCGGTGAAGGAACACCCCACACGATGGCCTGGTATGTCCGTTCGATACTGTGATCGAAGAACTGTTTCGCAAGATGAGTGATGGCTGCTTCGGTCTTCGCGATCACCAGCAAGCCGGAAGTATCCTTATCGATCCGGTGGACAAGTCCGGGCCGGCCTTCATTGCCTGGCATGTGCGGCAGCTCTTTGAAATGCCATGCTAACGCATTGACCAGCGTGCCGCTCCAGTTCTGATAGGCAGGGTGCACGACCATTCCAGGTGCTTTATTCACAACCAGCAGGTAATTGTCTTCGAACACGATGTTGAGCGGAATGTTCTCGGGCTTCACATCGGTATCGCGTGGAGGCTCGGGAAACGAGACGGTCACCACATCGCCGGGGTGTACCTTATAGTTAGGCTTGATGTCTTTTTCGTTCACCTTGACAAATCCCAGCTTGATGCCATCCTGGATCTTTGTGCGGGTGACGTGGGGGAGGCGGGCGAGCAGGAATTTATCGACGCGCAGCAGGCTCTGGCCGGGGTCTGCAACGATCCGGTGATGTACAAATAATTCGTCGTCTTCTTCTTCTTGCTGTGGTTCCTGATTCATGGCGCTCATTGTTCGGGGTTCAAAGATCGTTCGGAGTTGTGGGATTTACGTCTATGGAGATGCCAGTTGGTTGCGATCCT